>ERZ773005.729-NODE-729-length-21954-cov-47.738755_pt1 | contig 21954 bp, 19 predicted proteins | sample MGYA00580666_ERZ773005 | MGnify/ENA primary metagenome ERZ773005 (study PRJEB29015, sample SAMEA2737999) | human oral metagenome | biome: human oral; feature: human-associated habitat; material: dental | place: China | collected 2061 ...
ACGGGGACGCCCAGGCCTACCGCCAAGCCACCACCCAGCACTACGCCCCACTACTGGCAGCCCTCACCTAAACCAACCAGCAGCCGACTCATTCAAGGCCCGGGGTTTCCTCGCGGCGAAGCAGAGCTGACTTCACGGCGGCCCCGTAGCGGAATCCTCCAATGCCCCCGTCGGAACGCCGCACCCGGTGGCACGGGACGAACAGCGCCGCGGCGTTACGCGCACAGGCCGAGGCCGCGGCCCGGGAGGCGGCCGGATTCCCGCTGATGCGGGCGAGCTCGGTGTAGGTCAGCGTGGTGCCGGCAGGGACCTCACGGAGTCTGGACCAGGCCCGCTCGATGAAGGGGCCGCCGACCTGGAGAACCGGGACATCACCGGGAGCGCTGTTCTCGCCGCAGTAGTAGGAGCGCACGGCAGCGACGGCCCGGGCCAGGAGCCCGTCGCACTCCTCTTCCGGAAGCGCCTCGGTGCGGGATGGCCTCAGGCTCGGGTGGATAAGTCCGACCAGCTCCGCGATCTCAGCAGTCCATCCCGAGGCGAGCACGTAGTCGGTCCGGTCGACGCCGTCAGCGGCGCCATCGGAACCACCATGGCCCGTAACGATGGTGAAGGGGCCATCAGGGGTGCTCACGGTGCAGCTGCGAGCTGCGTCGGTCTTCATCGCCATGGAGTCAGCCTACGTAGCGTTCCATGCATGTTCCACCAGTCCGGGCACTGGCCACCGAGGATCAGAAGAGCCCGCCAACCGTTAAGGCTGGCGGGCTCTTCTCGTGGGATACGTGGAGATGGGGGGAATCGAACCCCCGTCCGACGGACGCACAACAGGACTTCTCCGGGTGCAGCTCGCTAGCGATTTTCTCGGCCCCGGCATCTCACGCGAGCAAGGACGCCGACGGGCTCAGTCGATGAGAAGTCCCAAGAGCCCTACCGACACGGGCTCTCAGCAGTGGCTTCCTAGATGACGCCAGGAACCGGGGCGGAAGCGCTCCCCGGGCTGACGGACTTCGAGGCTCGCTCAGGCGGCGAGGGCGAAGTCGGTGCGAGTGTTATCGGCACCTATTGGTTCGCGCAGAGCGTTGACGAGATGACTGCGCATCCTCGACCCGCTTCTCCTGAACCTACGACCGTCGTCGAAACCGATCATCCCCTGTGGAGTTGTCACCGGTCTGCCGAAGCCTGACCGGAACGTGCTCTCAGCGAGGCCAGATGATCCTAGCAGACAGAAAGCGATCACCGTCGGAGGACTACACCACACAATATCTCGGCAACCTGGTCACCTGCGGCGGTGGTGGGTCAGCGACTCGAACGAATATCATGACAGAACAGGCCGGTTGCCTCGTGGTGGCCTCGGTCCTCCTCTGCACAGCGTCAAGGAGAGTGTCATGGACACACGCCTGTTTCCTGCCCTGGGCCGGGAGATCTCAGTCATCGGCACTGGTACGTGGCAACTGGGCATTGATCTGAGCGAAGTCGATCCTTCTCATGCCTTCAGCAATCTCGATGCAGCGTGCGCCTCGGGGGTCACCTTCATCGATACGGCCGACGCCTATGACCACGGCGCCTCAGAGAGGTTCCTCGGCGAGTTCTTCTCCGCTCGTCCTCGCACCGGACTCACGGTGGCCACGAAGATGGGGAGGAGCAGTGGAGAGAAGACGTATCCCACCGACGCCTTCAGTCGAGACCGTGTTCTTCACTGGAACGACCGCTCCCGGAAAAATCTCGGCACCGAGACCATCGACATTGTCCATCTGCATGCTCCTCCCATCGAGCTACTTCAACGCCAGCACCTGTGGGAGCTCCTCGACGAGCTGGTCGAGACCGAGCGGATACGCTGCTACGGAGTGAGCGTCCTCACCTGCGCCGAGGCTCTCGAGGCGATCCGGCACCCGGGTTGCGCGAGCGTGGAGATCATCGTGAACGTCTTCCGGCACAAGCCCCTGGAGGAAGTTCTCCCCGCTGCGCGCGAGTCCGGGACCGCAGTGATCGCGAGGGTTCCGCTACCTGACGGGCTGCTGTCCCATAACCGTCGTCGTGGTAGTACACCCGCACCGCCCGGATCAGTGGCGGCCCTCGACGCCGGCTGGATCTACTCCGTGGTCCCCGACGAGGTGGGAATGCAAGCCGCCCACGAGTTCTCCGGCCTGTGCCGCCGGCTCGGCCCCGAGCATGTTCCACCGGTCCAGGTCGCCCTGCGGTGGCTCCTGGATCAGGAGGGCATCACCTGCATCCTGCCTGACGCTCATAGTCTCAATCAGGTACGCTCCAACGCCCGTGCAGCCGAGCTGCCACCGCTGAGTCAGGAGATGCACACTGCGGTGAGAGAGCTCTACGATCGTCTCATCAGGCCCTACGTACACCAGCACTGGTAGGACCGGACGACACGAGTGAGGGCCGCGTAGGCTATACAAGCCGTGCGGATGATCACGGCGGCCTCAGCCCCGACGACGGTTGGCGGCTGCCATGGCCCGGGCCGCTTCCCGCTTGTCCTGAGCCTCGCGCAGCGCCTGACGCTTGTCCCAGTCCTGCTTCCCCCGGGCCAGGGCGATCTCCAGCTTGGCGCGCCCGCCGATGAAGTACAGCTCCAGCGGAACTACGGTATAGCCCTTGGCCTGAACCCGGCCGGCGAGACGCTCGAGCTCGCTCCGGTGCAGGAGCAGCTTGCGCTTGCGACGCGGAGAGTGATTGTTCCAGGTTCCCTGCAGGTACTCGGGAATGTGGGCGCCCTGGAGCCAGGCCTCACCATAACGGTCGATCTCGATCCAGGCTTCGGTCAAAGAGGCCCGTCCCATGCGCAGTGCCTTGACCTCTGTACCGGTGAGGACCAGCCCCGCCTCATAGCGGTCTTCGATGAAGTAGTCGTGGGTCGCCTTCCGGTTGCGAGCAACCGTCTTGTGGGCGTCGGAGGCGGCCTTGGCCCTCTGCCCGGCAGTGGGCTTGGCGGCCCGGGCGGACTTCCCGGCGGGTGTCATCGGCCTGTCCTTTCACGAGTGCGAGCTGTTGGCGTGCACGACGACGCGCAGGAACAGGAGTCTACGGGGCCCGTCAAGGGCGACTCGACTAGAATCCGGGCAGGGACATCGGATCGATGTAGACCCCGTCCTGAGCCACCTGGAAGTGGACATGCGGCCCGGTTGCGTAACCGGTCGATCCGGTCGAGCCGACCACGTCGCCGCGATTGACGTACTGGCCGTCGGCGATGGTCCGTCCCGAGAGGTGGCACAGGGTGATGACATAGGAGTGTCCGTCGATAATGCCGCCGTTGATGTCGATGCCGATGCCGCAGGACTCGGAGTTCCAGTAAGTGGCCACCCCGGAGACGGCGGCGTACTGCGGCGTGCCCTCGCTCGCGGCGAAGTCAACCCCTTGGTGCCCGGTTCCGGTGCCTGTGACCGGGTGAACGCGGTAGCCGAAGGGCGAGGTCACCTCCAGCGGACCGGTGATCGGGTGGCCGATGTACCCGTCCCCTAGAGAGTCCGAGGCTATCGAGCTGGAGGGGACAGATGGCATCGTGCCGGCGCTGGCCGCAGCCCGGTTGGCGGCGTCGATCTCCGCGATGCGAGCCGCAGCGGCCGCCGCATCGGCGTTGGCCTGGTCGAGCTGTGTCTGTAGGTCGCTCTTGCGGTTCTCCAGCTCTGTGGCGGCGGTCTGCTTCTCAGCGGTCAGCTTGGCGACTTCGTCCCGCTTGGTCTGGGCCGAGTCCCGGGCGGACTTAGCGTTCGTCTCAGCGGTATCGGCCTCGGTCTTGAGCGTGCCGACCCGAGTGGTGGCTGCGTTCTGCCTGGCCTCGCGGTTGGCGTTCTGAGCGCGCTCAACCTCAGCGGCGGAGAGTACCGCCTCCTGAACCCCGGAGCCGATCTCGACGGCGGAGGCGCGTCGGTTGAGATCCTCGACGTCCTGCGAGGCGAGAACGTAGCTCCATGAAGTAACCGAGTTGTCTCCCTGGTAGGTGGATACCACGATCTCCGCCACGGAGTCCGAGGTCTCGGAGGCGGACTTCTTGGATGCGTCGGACTCCTGCTTGACCGTGTTGAGGCTGTTCTGCGCAGTGGTCAGGCGGTCGCTGGCGATCTGCTGCTCACGCTCCTTCTCGGCCAGCGTCGCCTCGGCACTGGTCAACTCGGTCTCCGCCTCGCTCAAGGAGGTCTGGGCGTTCTGCAGCGCGATGTAGGCCTGCCCCAGATCGGCACTGACCCCCTCGAGGGAGGAGATCACCTCCTGCTGCTTGCGCTGCGCCTCATTCTGGTTCGCAACGGCGTCATCACGTTCATCGGCCAGGGAGACGTCACCCGAGTAGAAGAAGGCCAGGCTGACGGCGGCGAGTGCGCATACCGCGGCGCGCCGACGTGAGCGGCGGAGGAGCAGACGAGACAGCATGTGAGATCAGACCCTCGTGTACTTGGACAAGGAGAAGGCGGACGAGACCGCGGCCAGGGCGATGGCGGCCAGGATGAGCCAGGGCGATAGGAGGAGGACGTCCCTGGTGCTGATGAAGGCACTCGTGAAGGAGATCGAGGAGGCAAGCCATCCCTCCACGACATAGCGGACCCCTACCCACAGGGTGACCACGGCGAGGATCGCGCCAGCGAGGGCCGCAATCACTCCTTCCAGGATGAAGGGCAGCTGGATGAAGAGGTTCGAGGCGCCCACCAGGCGCATGATCCCCGTCTGCCGGGAGCGGGACATGGCCGACAGCCTGATGGTCGTTGAGATGAGCAGAACAGCGGCCACCGCCATAATGGTCGCCAGTCCTCCTGTGATCCAGGAGGCCCGGTTCATCACGAGGAAGAGGGGCTCCAGGGTGGATCGCTGGTCGACCACACGTTCCACGCCGCTGTGTCCCTCGAACTGTTCGGCCACCAGTTTGTAGTTCTCCGCGTCCTTGAGCTTGATGCGGAAGGAGACAGGCATCATGTCCTCGGTGGCGTTGCGTCCCACGGCGGACTTGGCGTAGGCCTTCATGAAATTCTTGTAGGCCTGGGCCTTGGTCTCCATCTGATAGGACTTGACGTAGCCGGAGGGGGCGCCGCTGGTGATGAGCCTCTGGACCTCACTGATCTGTGCAGCGGTGGCCTCACCGTTGGCGCAGTTGGAGGAGGCCGACGACTTCGGGCACATGTAGACCGAGACCTCGACCTTGTCGTACCAGTCGCCCTTCATAGTCGATATCTGGCTCTGCAGCAGCGATGAGGCGCCTACGAAGAGGAGGGACACGAAGGCAACAAGTATGACGGATACCGTCATTGCCAGATTGCGGGACATGCCCTTGGCGGTCTCCGAGAGGATGAAACGCAGTCTCACAGTTCTTCTCCTTCAGCGGTCCGAGCCGTAGACACCACGGTCCTGGTCGCGCACGACCTCGCCGCCCTTGAGCTCGATGACGCGCTTACGCATCTGGTCGACGATTTCGTCGTCGTGTGTCGCCATGACGACCGTGGTCCCCTGCCGGTTGATGCGGTCGAGCAGACGCATGATCCCGACTGAGGTTGAGGGGTCCAGGTTCCCGGTCGGCTCATCGGCCAGGAGAAGCTTGGGCCGATTGACCATGGCACGGGCGATCGCGACGCGTTGCTGTTCGCCTCCGGAGAGCTCGTGCGGGAGGCGCTTCTCCTTGCCCGCCAGCCCCACGAGATCAAGGGCCTCCGGCACGGCAGAGAGGATGTAGTGGCGGGGCTTACCGATGACCTGGGACGCCAGCGCCACGTTCTCCAGGACGTTCTTATTCTCCAGGAGCCGGAAGTCCTGGAAGACGAAGCCGATCTCTCGGCGCAGCTGGGGCACCTTCCACGAAGAGATCTGCGACAGGTCACGCCCCAGGACGTGGATACGTCCCTTGGTGGGCCGCTCCTCCCGCAGGACCAGACGCAGGAAGGTCGACTTCCCGGAACCCGAGGCACCCACGAGGAACACGAACTCATCGCGGTTGACCTTGATGTCGACGTCGTCAAGCGCCGGACGCGCCCCGCGTTTATATACCTTCGAGACGTGGTCGAAGCGGATCATCTGCTCGTTGCTCCCCTGCTGCGCCCCGAGCACGGCGCCCGGGTTCATGGCGATATGGCCACCGTATGCGCCGACACGCCATTTTCCGTCCGTGACACGCCCAGCATCGATGTGGCTTGTTCTGGCAACGACAAGGTGTGATCCTCCTGTGATCGAAAGGCTCATGGGCGACCACGTTCCAACAGCTCGCCGACCATGCGGCCTAGGCTTGCGCACATGAGTGAGATCTCCTTGTCCCACGCGTTGTCACGGGCCTTCGAGGAACGCGTCGATCTGGGGTCCTGGGCGCGCTTCACGCCGTCGCTGGCCGGGTTCCTGGATGAAGTGTGCATGCCGGCTTCGAGGTCCGCCGCGCAGCGGGGAGAAGCACCCGAGTCCGTTGCCGAAGCCGTCTTCGATCCGGCGGGAGGGACCCTGCTGCTGACCGCCCCGACCCCCATCGTCAAGGCCGAGGAGCTGACCCAGGAGGGGAGATGGACACGACTGCTGTTACGGCTGACAATGGCCGCTCCCCCGACTCCTTCACCCGACTTGCCGGGCGTCGTCCTCGTCGGTCGCTCCGACGGGGTCGAGGTGTCCCTCCCCGAGCTCGACGCGCAGGGGCGAGTGCTCCTCGGCCCCACCGAACGAAGAATCCTGGGAAGGATCGGATGGCAGGAGACCGGGCACGTCTTCAGCCGGTTGCTGGCCGACAACGATGAGACCGCCGAGTTGGTGACCCGCATTCTCATTGAGGTGCTCGAGGTCGCCCACCCCGCAGATCTCGACTATCTCCTTCGCGCACATTCCGACGTCAGCTGATCGGCGCCGCCTGTTCTACGAGGTCGTCGGCGAGCTCGTACGGCTCCTCGGTCCGAGGGAAGACCGGGCCGACGACGAAGGGCTCGGGGCCCTCTGGCGGCGTCCCGCAGGAGTCGGGTGGGCTTGCAGGGGCTCCAACCTCCTGAGCGACGGATGCCACAACGCCGTCGGCCGTGGCCGGGGTCTCCCAGTGATCTGATGAAACGTGGTACTCGGGATCCGCCTCGGGCCCGGTGGAACCGGTACCGGCTGCCGAGGGGGCGGAAGGCGCTGACTCCGAGGCCCGGACTCGCGCGAAGCGCGACTCCCCCCTGGTCAGATCGTGACCCGCGGCCTGCAGCGTGATGACGTTGGTCTCGTGCTTCCTGCCGTCGCTCTCCCACGACTCCTGAGAGAAGCGTCCAGTGAGCAGAACCGCATCGCCTTTGCGCACCGAGTGACTCAGATTGGCAGCGAGGCGGCCCCAAGCCTTGGCTGTGAACCAGATCGTTTCGGCGTTGTTCCACCCTTGATCGGTGCGGTAGGTCGGTGTAACGGCGACGCGAAAGCGGCAGTAGGGACGGGCCTTGTCCCCGACACGGGACAGGACCGGATTCGTTCCGACGACGCCTTGAACGGTGAGGTCGAGCTGACGAGTCATGAGAAGGCTCCTTGGTCGTGGGCGGGCGGCTCTCTGCCGCCCCTGCACCACCACCGTGCTCGCTGCACCCCTCGGGTGCCCAGCGGTCCCTGCTCCCAGTCCCCGCCCGAATGCCGGTGAGTGCAGGACCGTCGCCTGTGGCCACCGGAAGGCTGCGGAGTTCCGGGGGCTACAACCCCAGGGAGGCCTGCAGCATCCGGTGCTTCTCCAGAACTCTGGCGGCGGGCCTGCTCAGCCCTCGCTCGACCACGGACTCCAGGCGGGCGCGCACCTGCTGCCCATAGCGTTCAGCCTCGCGACGCGCCCTGGAGCGACGGCGGACAGTAGCCACAAGCGTGGCCATGATCCCGAGGACGATGAGGCAGGCGGAGACGATCTCGACGCTGTGACTCAGCGCCTCGATCCCCTCCCGGACCACAGAGGCGACCAGCCACGACACCCCGCCGATCACCAGGAGCAGACCGCCCCACCACAACAGATCGATCACCGGCTGGCGATGCCCCGGCAGCGGAACGGAGCCGACCGCCTCAGCGGTCTGTCCCGCCAGGGTCTCGGGCGGAATCACGGATGACTCCATGCTTCGCGCCCAGGCGGGCGGCAATCCCTGCGAGGTGCGGTGAACCCAGGTCGAGTGGGCCGAGGCCACGGCAGTGCGCGAAGGCGGCTCGGGGCGGGCCAGCGCCCTGGGCAGGACCTTGGACAGGCCGGCTCTCACCGAGTCTTCCACCGCCTGGGCGCCGGAGGCATGCAGCAGCACCTTGGTAGCGTCCTCGGTGAGGTCGGCATTGAGCTCCACCTTGTCCTTGGCCACCGTGGGACGCAGGCGACGAGTGATCGCATCGAGCTCGGCCGAAGCCGTACGAGCCGCGTTGGACTCCCGTGCGACGCGCTGGCGCAGCAGGCCGCGCATGACGTCGAGATTGTCGCCGCGCACCGCCGATACCGGCAGCACCTGGACCCGGCTGAGGCCGTCTTCCTTGAGCAGGGATCCGACGTCGTCGAGCAGGCTCGCCAACCCGCTCTCCGGAAGGGTGTCCACCTGGTTGACCAAGACGAGCATGTCCTCCTGGCGGGCGCCGAGCCCGCGCAGGTAGCCGTCGTGAAGGGCGGCATCGGCGTACTTCTGAGGATCGACGACCCACACGAGGATATCGGCCAGCGGCACGAGCCGGTCCACCTGCAACGAGTGCTCTGTCGTCACCGAGTCGTAGTCGGGCACGTCGAGCAGGACCAGACCGCCCATACTCCCCTGGTCCTCGGCGTCGAGAATCGAGTCCCGCCGGATCCGTCTCTCCGAGGAGACCCCGAGGAAGTCCAGGAGGGGGCCGGCGTCGTCGCCCCAGGAGCAGGCCGCGGCTCGTGACGTCGTGGGCCGACGGGCACCGACATCCGCGAAGTTCAGCTGGGTCAAGGCGTTGAACAGGGATGACTTGCCCGAACCGGTGCCGCCGAACAGCGCCACGACGGTGTGGTCCACGCCCAGGGCAAGGCGCTGCGCCACGGCATCAAGCGCCTTGTGAGCGGGGATCGACAACGAGGCCGGTACCTCGGTGGGACACATGCGCAGGGCCTCGCGAACCGCGTTCAGGCGGGCGTCGAGGTGCTCGGCGTCGAGCACCTCGAAGTCCGTCTGCGCGGTGGACACGGATGTGCGGGGAGTGTCGGGTCGGCTCATGCTGTGGCTCCGGGGCGGGTGAAGGGCTTGAGCTCGCCAGAGCGCAGACGCAGCGCAGCGGCGAACCCGGGCGCGGGGGCGAGCGAGGTCGCAGCCCCCTTGGGGACGGTTGCGGTCAGCGCCTCCGTGACCGCCTCCACCAGGAGAGCACCGGCCTGGACGGTCTGCTCCTCCAGTCCCAGACGCCCGGCGGCTGAGACGACTCCGTCGACACCGGCGGCCGCGGAGATGAGGAGGTCGACGACGCTGGTGGGGCTCAGTCTACGAATATCGCGGGGAATCTCGATATTGGCCTCGAGGTAGCCGACCCAGGCATCGATGGTCACTGCCGCTTCATCACCCTGCTCCAGAATCTTGCGCGCCCGCTCGCCGGCTCCCACCTCGTCCCAGGCACGTTCCGCCTTGGTGCGCAGGGCAACGAGCGCGGCCTGAAGCTGGTTGGCGAGGGCCTCACGGGCGTCGGCAGCCAGCTGGGAGAGCCCTTCGGCACGGGCCTTGTCCGCCCGCCCCAGGAAGCCCCTCCGCAGCCTGCCCCCCTGAGCCAAGGAAGCCAGTGGGCCGCCCGAGGAGGCCAGAGTGATCCAACGGGTGGCAGTGGCCCCCTGACCTGCGGAACCCGTCTTGATGTCGGCGCTCAAGGACTCGATCGCCGCTTCCCTCAGCTCCTGGCACTTCTTCTCCAGGTCCCGCGCCACCGCCTCCTGGGCATCGACGTCGTCAGCCAGCCGCTCCAGCTCGGTACGCAGAGTGCTCCACACGCCCCTGCCCGTCCGACGCACGAGTCCGGCTGCGCGGTGACGGCCTGCCAGGAGTCGAAGCCAGTCCCGCAGCTCGGTTACTCCCTCACCCGACAGAAGCCCCTCATGCGGTCCGGCGTCCGGAACGACGAAAAAGGGTGCCTCCGACAGCCCCAACCCCTGCAAACGGGTGATGAGATCCCGGCGCACTTCGGCCAGGATCGTCGCCGGCACCCGATTGAGAACCACGCCGATGGGGGTCTCGCGTCGAGCGGCCTCCTCCAGGGTCATCCAGGGCGTCTGGTCGCCGTATCGCGCCGCGGTGGTGACGAAGAGCCACAGGTCGGCGGCCTCCAGCAGCCTGCCCGCCAGCGCCCGATTGGCCTCGTGAACGGAGTCCAGGTCCGAAGCGTCGATGAGCGCCAGACCCGCCGGGATGGCAGCGGACACCTCCTGACGACAGACCTCTGTCAGAGGGTGTTCGCTGAGCGAATCCATGTCCTCGGGGTTGGCCACCAGGACCGGGATCCGAGTGGTGGGCCGTAGTACCCCCGCGTCTGAGACCTCCTGACCGAGCACGGAGTTGACGAGTGTCGATTTTCCTGCGCCCGTGGAGCCCCCGATCACCACGATGGACGGGATGTCCGCGTCCTGAAGGCGGGGAATCACCTGATCTCGGACCTGTCCGATGAGACCATCACGCAGCGTGCGCGCAGCCTCGACGCCGTGGGCGCTCAGGGCCAGGTCGAGACGCTCGAGGTCCCTGACCAGGTCAGAGAGGACGTCGAGGAGCTGAGCGCGACTCAGCGAGGAGACGGGGGCGTCGTCCTCGGAGGGGCGCGAGGGGACAGGAGCGGGCATGTGCCAACACTATGAGCACAGCGCAGCGGAGTCGACGATTGATCTCGACAGTCCACACCACAGGTGTCGTGAGCCCGGTGAGAATCTTCTGTTACTCCGCTGTGACGATCGGAATCACATGCTCACCCCCGAAGGAGGAAGAGCACCCCCCTCCACGGGCATGGCGGATGCAGCCACCGTCAACGGGCTCGACGACGAGCGCGACCGCCGACCATCAGTACAACACCGTGGTCGCGCCTCGTCGCCCCCAACGACCGATAATGCGCGGAATATCAACCTCTTCAAGGCCGCCGACCAGTGCCCCCGGCCGGACTCGAACCGGCAACCTGCGGATTAGAAGGCCGATGCTCTATCCATTGAGCTACGGAGGCGCGCGCAAGCGCTAGACCAGCCTACGCCATCAACCTGGCGAGCCAGGCCCCACGGGCGGCCGACCCGACGTCGCCTTCGACCTCGATAGTCGGTCACGACACGGTCGCACTACCATTACGAGAGCACATCGAACCGGGTGTGCGGATGATTCCGCGAGCCGCTCTCAGTCACTCTCCGAACCGCTCTCATCCGGGTCGCAATGCGGCCGCAACAGCACTGCAACCGCCCTGTGACCAGTCGGGATGATGAATCCAAGCGACACAGGTCCCGACGACGGACTTGACGTGTACGCAACATCACACAGGGGAGCGTTACTCTTAGCGGCGACGCCGAAACACCAGTATCGTGAGCGGCACCCCATCACAAGCCCCTGGAAGGACCGAGCCTTGCCCACTTCCGCACTCATTGTGCGTTCCCTCTCTGCTCAGGCCTCGCTGGAACCTCATACCTTCACCGCACCTTTCACTGTGGGGAGGTCGCCCGACAGCGATGTTCAGATCGTCCACCCTCTCGTGTCTCGAACGCATTTGCTGGTGACCCCCACCCCGACTGGCTGGACCGTGAGCTGCCAGGGACGCAACGGCATGCTCGTCAACGGAACCGTCACCCGTGAAGCGCTCATCACCCAGGGCACCCGAATCCAGCTGGGCGATGCCTCCGGACCGGCTCTGGGACTCACTCCGATCGTGTCCGGAGCCGCTCCTCACACAGGAGCCCCGGCTCAGCCACAGTCGGCGCCGAGCGCCCCCTTCATTCCCTCCCAGCCAAGTGCGGCCTCCGCGCCCCAGGTCGGCCCCCTGCCCCAGGCATCCTCCGGCCCGATCCCGACGACGGCCGCCCCAACGCAGGCCCGCCCCATGCCGCAGGCCATGGGATCGGCCTCATCGGCCGCCACCTATATCGCATCGGGGAGCCCCCAGGGAGCGCCATCGTCCAGCTCGGCGAACTCGGGAGCCTTCCCCTCCTCCCGGCACACGCTCAAGTCCTTCCGCATCAGCTCGTCGGGCACCATCGGTCGAGCGCCGGACAACACCCTGGTCCTGGACGACCCGCTCATCTCCAAACACCACGCCCGCATCGACGTCTCGGCCAACGGCATGGTCGTCACCGACCTCGGATCCACCAACGGCATCTACGTCGGAGGTCAGCGAGTCCCCCAGGTCCAGGTGACTCAGCCCGTCCTCCTGGGTCTGGGCTCAACCTTCGTCGCCCTGAGCCCTGATGGGCTGTGCGAGGTCCAGGTCGCCGGCGGAGCCGGCGGCGAGCTGGTGGGCAAGGACCTGACCTTCCGCGTCAACAACGGCAGTCTGACACTGCTCGACGGCATTTCCTTCTCCCTGCCGGGCAACGAGCTCCTGGCCGTTGTCGGCCCATCGGGAGCGGGAAAGTCGACGCTGCTCAAGGCCCTTACCGGCGAGCAAAAGGCCCAGGAGGGCCAGGTGCTCTTCAACGGCCTGGACGTGTACGAGCACTATCCGGTCATGCGCAACAAGATCGGTGTGGTACCGCAGAGCGACGTCATCCACTCGGCGCTCACTGTCCGCAAGACCCTGGAGTACGCCGCCGAGCTGCGATTCGCCAAGGACGTCACCAAGGCCGAACGGCGTCAGCGAATTGCCGAGGTCCTGGAGGACCTCGACCTGACCGCGCACGTGGACAAGCGCGTCAAGAAGCTCTCCGGTGGGCAACGCAAGCGGGTCTCAACCGCCATCGAGCTGCTGACCCGGCCCAGCCTGCTGTTCCTCGACGAACCCACCTCCGGACTGGATCCCCAGCTGGACCGTGATGTCATGGACCTGTTGGCGTCCCTGGCACACGGGACTCGTCCCGGCGACAGTGGCCGCACCGTCGTCGTCGTCACCCACAATGAGAACCATATCGACAGAGCGGACAAGGTCCTCATCCTGGCCGCTGGGGGAAAGCCCGTCTACTACGGCTCCCCCCGCGAGGTACTCCCCTACTTCCGCCAACGGCTCAACGAGATCGCCTCCCAGGGCCGATTGCTGCTCAACACCCCCAAGGGCACACTGCCCGACCCGCCCGCAGTGGACGGTTACGCCGATGTCTACGCGCTCATTCGCAACCACACCGCGGAGCTGCGCCAGTACATGGAGGCCACAGTGCCCTCCACGCGCCGCGGTGGAGCTCCCGCGGCGGCGGCCGGACCGGCCACACAGGAGCGTCCGCCCAAGCAACAGTCCGTACTCAGACAGGTCTCGACCCTGGTGCGCCGCCAGCTCAGAATCGTTGCAGCGGACCCCTCCTACCTCGCCTTCATGCTGCTGCTACCCATCATCATGGGGCTGCTGACCAAAGCGATCGAGGGAAGCGACGGGTTCGCGGTCCCCCACTACCCAGAACCCAAACCGCCCACGCCGGAGAATCCCACACCCACGATCGTCAAGTACTCCAGTCAAGCCCTACAGCTTCTGGTCATCCTCATCACCGGGGCGGCCTTCTCCGGGATGTCGGCCACGATCCGCGACCTCATCGGGGAACGAGATGTCTTTCTGCGAGAGAAGGCGGTCGGTCTGAGATCCGGCGCCTACCTCTTCTCCAAGGCGACCATTCTGGCTCTTATCACCACCGTTCAGACCGCACTGATGATGGGGATCGCCCTCGCGCTCAACAAGGGTCCCAGTGATGCCGTCATCCTCGACGGTTGGCCGGGGGTGGAGCTGGCCTTCTGCTGCTGGTCGGTCGCCTTCGTCTCCGGTCTTCTGGGGCTGGCGGTATCGGCGATGGTCTCCTCCTCCGAGCAGGTCATGCCGGTGCTGGTTGTGGTCATCATGGCTCAGCTGGTCCTTTCCGGTGGAATCATCCCGATCGCAGGACGTGCGGTCTTCGAGCAGCTGGCGTGGTTCATGCCGTCTCGATGGGGCTATGCGATGGCCTCCTCCACCCTGGAGATGCTCGCTATCCTGCCCAACCGCGACGACGCGTTGTGGAAGCACGAGACCGCGCAGTGGTTGACGGACTACGGCATGCTCTCGGCCATCGGCCTGGCCTGCATGGTGACCTGCTACATCGCCCTGGCCCGCCGCGGGCGGCGCTGATCCCCTCGAGTACAGGTGCCGGGGTGCCAACCAGATACTGGTTGGTACCCCGGCACCGTATCTTGGCTATCTGCTGGTGACGCTGGACACCACCAGGTCGTAGTTGTAGGTGCCTCCCTGCCCAATCATCAGGCGCGCGCCGCCGCTGCCCCCGCCCAGCGGCGGCACCGTGGCGACGTAGGTCCCCTGAGTCTTCCACCCAATCTTTCCGGAATCCGGGGAGACGGCGACGACCAGAGCACCGGTCTCGTCGGATACGTAACCCCGCTTGCCGACCTGCATGAGGATCTGGCCGTCCCTCAAACCACCGATGGGCTTGATGACGCACTGCTCGCCCTTGGCGGGCTCCGGAAGCGCGAGCTTCTTGTCGCCGACCTTGGCCGTGCACGCCTTCACGTCGATCGAGACGTTGATGGTACCCCGGGGCCCGATGACCGGGGTGGTCGAGGACGACGCCTTCGCCAACGACGTGTAGGCCTCCTTGAGCGCCGATGCGTCCAGGGGAACCGACGCGGCCCATTGGTGCTTCTCGGTGAAGCTTCCCGATACGGTGCCCGTTTCACTGCCGTCGGCATCGTAGATCGTGGCGCCTGAGGAGGTGATGCGGGAGAAGGCCTCCGGGCCGGTCTGGATATTAACCCCGCCAGGCAGTTGTGTGTCGCTGTCGAAGTTGGGCCTATCGCCGGTCTCGGACATCAGGACGGCACCATCCTTGGCGGACAGCACCTGGATTTGTTTGGACTTGCTTTCGTAGGCGAGAACGAACCCGTTGCGCACCCGTCCCTTCTCATAGTGTCCGCCCGCACGCCACTTCTCCTTGCCGGCCGCGTCATAGGCGATCAGAGGGCCGTCTGAGGCCGTTCCCTCGCCGGAGGAGATCACTGCGACGTCGGTCGTGGAGCCCAGGAAGGTGGATCCCTCGGGGAACGGGGCCTTGGAGGTCTTGCCGCTGTCGCTGACCAGCGTGGCCTGCCCGCTTGTACTGCTGCACAGCAACGATGTGCCCGCCCAGAAGCGGGCCTCGTCGCATTCCCCACTCCACACCTTGCTGGTGCCCTTCCGCGTCAGATCGAACAGGTGCACCTTGCTCATGTTGGAGTATACGAGCATGCTCCCGTCCGCGGAGAGATAGGGATCATCGACTTCGGCGTAGCGCTGGTCCTCTTGAACGCGGTTGCCCTCGGGCAGCGCCGCCGGCCATGTACTGTCGACGCTCGGCCCGGAGAAGAAGTACCACCAGCCGGTCCCCACCACTGCCAGAACCGTGACGACCGCGGCTGCCGCCAGCCACCACCGGCGACGCGTGCGCCTCGGGTCGAGAGCAGCCGCATCGACGGGCATGTAGCCCGTCCCCTGGGGACCGGTCTGGGGGAAGAAGGAAGCGGGAGGAGTCGTGCCTGCCGTATTGGCGGCATAACCGCCGGGCATACTCGTCGCCATCGGAACAGGGGCTCCCGCACCTGCCTGAGCGCCACCGACAGCAGAGGCCTGACCGAGGCCACCCGGAACGTTGACGCTCTGTCCGGACACCAGAGTCGGTATGGCGGATGCCGTCACTGTGGCCTGAGTCAAACCGGAAAGCACCGTTGGAGCCGTCGCCGCATCCGCTGGCGACGGGGCGTCCCAGTCGTAAGGGACCACGGAAGCCGTCGACTGCGGTGGTGAGGCGAGCCTCGGAGCTGCGGGCAGACCCGCCAACGCGGACTGCATCGCCTCCAGGCGCTGAGCGACCAACTCGATGGCGGGGCGCATATCGGGCTGCTTGGCCATCATCGAGGCGATGAGCTCCCACAGGGCGTCGGGAAGACCGTCGGGGCGGCCTGCGTCTCGTCGAGCGTGCTGGCTGAGCAGCTGGGCGGGTTCTCCCACGAACGGAGCTGTCCCACAGCTCATCTCATAGAGCATGATGCCCAGTGAGTAGATATCGGCGGCGGAGGTCGGAGCCTGCATCGATAGAATCTCCGGAGCCATGTACAACGGAGTACCGATGACCCCTGTGAGGTGAGAGGCGGAGAAGGTATCGCAGATACGTGCCACCCCGAAGTCGGCCAGTCGAGGGACAACGGCCTCCGGCATACCCCATCCCGGAGCGACCCCGGTCGCCACCGTCTCAGCCGGATCGCCGCCTTTGCTCGGACGCGAGCTGAGCAGAACATTGGCGGGCTTGATGTCTCGGTGAACGACTCCAGCCCGATGGACCGAGGAAAGCCCCTGAGCGATACGCGTCCCCAGGGAGGCCACCTGCGCGGGCGGCAACGAACCGCGGGCCCTGAGAAGATCACGCAGGTCTCCGCCGTTGACGTAGTCCATGACGATGGCGAAGGTAGAGCCCTCGATAACGACGTCGCGAATGGCGACGACATAAGGACTACGCACTCGCAGCAGCGTCGAACGCTCCTTGATGAAGCGATCGACGACGTCGGGATTCTCCACCAGATCGGCACGCAGCACCTTGAAGGCCAGGACCTCGCGGGAATCAGTGCGCCGACCTCGCCAGACCTCGCCCTGGGCGCCTGCCCCGATCCGGGACTCCATGATGTAGGAGCTTCCGAGGTGACGGGAGGCGGGGCTTTGGGTCGTCATGAGGGCTCCGTGTCGCTCAAAGGATGGCAGGTTCCAAAGAGACCTTATCGCGATACTCGCGCGAGCCGGGCGGCCCTGCCACGCGCTCGCCGTGAATCGCACCGCGTTCGCGATCAGCCCGCCGACCTGAAGACCGATATTGCCGACTAGAGTGGATCCCGTGAGCAAGCAGATGACAACCTCAGACCCACTGGTGTGGATCGACTGTGAGATGACGGGCCTGGAACTGAGCACTGATGCGCTCATCGAAGTCGCCGTTGTCGTCACCGACTACGAGCTCAAGCCTTTGGCCGAGGGAATCGATGTACTCATCAGACCTCCTGCCGACGCGCTAGAGCGGATGGGCGACTACGTGCGGAATATGCACACATCCTCAGGGCTGCTCACCGAGCTGGAGGGCGGGCTGACCATGGAGGCGGCTCGCAAGACGGTCCTGGACTATGTGACCTCCCTTGTGCCCGAACCCCGGAGCGCCCAGCTCGCCGGGAACTCGGTGGGCACGGACAAGGCGTTCCTGGCGCGCGACATGCCCGAGTTGATCGAGCACCTTCACTACCGGATCGTGGATGTCTCCTCCCTCAAGGAACTGGCCAAACGCTGGTACCCCAGGACCTTCTTCCATGCCCCGAAGAAGGCCGGGGGGCACCGTGCGCTGGCGGACATCCTGGAGTCCATCGACGAGCTGCGCTACTACCGCGCAGTTCTGTTCCCGCACGGCGAGGGGCCGAGCTCTCAGGAGTGCAAGGAGGCAGCCGAACGTATCCTGGAAGAACCAACCAGGTGAGAGGATCGATCACATTCACGACGTGACGCAGTGCACCGAGTTCGGTTTGGTGCACGAGGAGCTGAGCGGATACAGTACCGACTCGTTGCGGCTTTTGCCGTACACGGTGGCTGTAGCTCAGTCGGCAGAGCGCCTGGTTGTGGTCCAGGAGGTCGCGGGTTCAAACCCCGTCAGCCACCCCGCTCCTCGGTTTCGGGTAAGCCGTACGTCCCTACTCGTTGTCAAGGTTCCGTCTGACTGAGAGATTCGACGGACACGACACCGCGAGCCGAGGTAAATCCTGACAACGCTCCGGTGCCGACGCTGGAGAAGTAACTCACCTGAGCACTTCCATCCCCTCTTGTGTTATTAGGCCCTCGGGTTGCTTGATGCTCTCGCAACCTGATGTTCGAGAAAGTCTCTCCCATGCAACGCCGTGACTTCCTGCTCGCCCTGGCCGCCGGAACCGCAGGCTGCCTCACCGCCTGTGCTGAGACGCAGCCGACATCCCGCTCCGCCTCGTCGACCCCGCCCCCTACGCAAGCCTCGCCCTCGGGGGCCGCGTCCCTCTTGCAGACGCCTTCCCCGACACCTTCGCTCAACCCCCTGCACCTTCAGGACGGGCCACCCCCGCTGCCCGCTCCCACTCCGGTGGATCCACTCATCACCAGCCTTCCGGAGAACGTCGGCAACGTCGTGGCCATCACCGTCGACGACGGCGTCGACTCCTCAGTCGTGGACGCCTACCTGGACTTCGCCAAGGATTCGGGAGTCCGCCTGACCTTCTTCGTCACGGGCGTCTACCCGAGCTGGACCGACAACCGAAACAAGCTGGCGCCCCTCGTGGAATCGGGGCAGGTTCAGCTGGCCAACCACACCTGGACGCACCCGGATCTGACGACGTTGTCAGAGGGGGAGATCATCGACGAGCTCACCCAGTGCGAGAACCTGCTGCGCAACACCTACGGCATCACCGGGGCGCCCTTCATCCGACCTCCCTACGGCGGTCGCAACTCCTTCACCGACTCGGCCTGCGCCAAAGCGGGTTACACGACCGCGACCATGTGGTACGGATCGTTCGGAGATTCCGGTCTGCTCACGCAGGACGTGCTCCTCGGAGAGGCGCAGAAGTGGCTGCTCGCGCAGCACATCGTTATCGGTCACGCGAACTTCCCCACCGTCACCCAGCTCTACGGACAGATCATCGACATCCTGCGTCAGCGTTCCCTGCTGACCGCCACGCTCGACGACGTCTACTTCGGCCCCGGACATAGTCGTCGCGTCTGACGCGGCTCACAGCGCTCGATCATCCTCGGCCTGGCAGCACTCCTGCATCCGCGAGGCATCGATCTCCGGGGTCCGCGGCAGATAGACGATCTCACAGCGCCCTTCGAGCTGCTCGTTGAAGGTGTCAACCCAGTCGTCTCCGATGACGAAGACATCGATGCCGTACTCGTCGATGTCCTGGCTCTTCTGACCCCATGTCTGCTCGGGGATGACCAGGTCCACGTAACGAATGGCCTCGAGCATCGCCTTACGCTGTTCATAGGAGAAGTAGGCGCACTTTCCCTTGGAGACGCTGAACTCGTCGGTAGACAGTGCGACAATCAGATAGTCACCCATCGCCTTGGCTCGACGCAACAGCTCGATGTGCCCGTAGTGGAGCAGGTCGAAGGAGCCATAGGTGATCACACGTTTCATCAGAATTTTCCTCAGGATCAGAGCGATCGATTTTTGTGCGAATCATACAAGAACCGATCATGTTGTCGTTGATTGCGCGTATGGAGATTGAACGCGCTTGCCGTTAAGTCTAGGCAGTTCTCCCCCCTCAAATACCCCTTGTTACTCCTCTGCAGCAGGCTGCCGACTATGGCGACCGTCACCCATTATCGTTTAACCCAATGAATGCGCCGAACTGAGAGCCGGGGCCGGAAGCGCACGAGAACCAGCTGAGGCCGTCATGTGACCGAACCCCGGTATTCCCTGGTATCACAACGATTACAGGGAGTTTCAGCCCAGTCACGGCAGGCCTTGAACGTCACATTCTGATTGCAGACAGCTCAATCATGACGACGGCCGCTTTTACAGTTGTCCGGCACAACTAACGTTGTGAGAAAGCAAGTAAAGAAGGCCTTCCTCCCGGGCCTCACCCATCCCAGCGGTCTGGAGGTCGCCAGTGGTCGTAGTCACCCCCACTCGGACCTTCACGGGGCCCGCTCGCGCAGCCTCAGGTTCCCCGTCCCTGTCCACCTCGGCGCCCTATCTCCTTACCGATTTCTCGGCAGCACGTCGAGACATGACCTTCCGGGCACTATGACTATTCCTGGCAAGCCTTATAAAGATGCTCATGTCAACGCATCGGTTTCTCCGCCCCCGCATGTTGTTGACAGGAATCACGGCCGCGGTTCTCATTCAGGTGACGGCACAGTGCGCGACATAGCAGCACTGACCGTGGGCGTCCACACGGGTCATGCCATTCATCGTTGTCGCAGGCGCGGGATTCATGGCCGAATCCTGTTTCCTCGATCTCATCACGGAGGTGCACCTGCTGCCGCGGACGGCCAGTGTCGGTGGATCGGTTGTCGCCATGACGGACCAGTGGAGAGGCCGATAAAGGTGGCGGGCTCGAGCACGACGAGCCCTGGAGCTGCAGATGCTTGCCTCATGAGCGTCCTGCTCTTGAGCGGGCTTGTGGCGACCGCTGTCATCTCCGTGTCCCCGACCGCAACCGCCATACCGATTCTGAGGAGGGCCCGCATCATGGGCGTGGCGAGAATCGGCTTCCTTCACCACTGCCCTGTCCCCCGTGGCTACGGACTCACCGTCGTTCTACCAGCCTCGCTCGCTGCCTGGGCGGCCGTCCTCGTGGCGACGCGCGGTCGGATCCCGGTCCGGGTCATGACGAAGTTCGACGTCGTTCTCACAGGTCTGGCGACGATGCTCTCCTTCGCACTAGTTGGTCTCAGCAGGGCTGTGTTCTCCCTTTCGGTCAAGGACCGTCCAGTCCCTCGTCTCGCCCTGGGGATGGGGCCCGGTTGGACTGTATGCAGCGTCTTGGACTCCTCCCTGTGGTGGGCGCCGGCGTGCTCTGGAGATCGGTTCTTCTGGCGGATCTGGCCGCCGTCTCCTGCTCCCGCCGGCGGTGAACAGCCTTCTCACCCGCGGCCGGCTCTGGACGCTTCATCCCGCATAGCCATGATCCTGCTCCTCCATCTGCAGATACCTTCCGTCATCGGAGCACCGAATCTTGTCCCCACACCACACGGAGCGGGGTAAGGACATGCGGTTCCCTCTTCTCATCCACTACTGGGCTCTCGAAGTCGGCGCCGCGCCGGTCATCGAGGAGATGCGCGCCCGAGCACTATGGCTCATGAACGGTGAGCTCATCGAGGACGGCCCAGGCCCCCAGATCACTCATGACTACCGATGGCGGTCCTGGAACATCGCCAAGAACAAGCCGGAGAAGGCCGTCACGACCCTGACCGCGTGTCGGGAGAAGTGGAAACCGGCAGGGGTGCGGATCCAGCACTCAGAGAGTCGCACATCGCCTTACCGACACGCTCGAGGAGTATGACCATGTGCAGTACAAAAAGTACGCTGACAGGACGAATCACCGTCTACGGATCCTGCGTGGCCAGGGACGCGGCCCGCGAGATGGAGAAACGGGGCTGGAGCGTCGAACGTTATGTCGCCCGCCAATCCCTCATTAGTGCGGGAAGGCCGGCGGATGTGGGCGACGTCGATCTATCGTTACTGCCATCGCCTTTCGCCCGTCGCTCCTTTCTGTCCGACATGGTGGGGAACCTGGAAGCGCAGCTGACGTCCGTCGCCGCACGCACGGATCTACTGCTGTGGGACCTGACCGACGAGCGTCTTGGCGTCCTGGAGACGGCTCCCGGGGCCTTCTTGACCCGTTCGGCAGAAGCTCTGACGGCGGGCCTCTACAAGGGACTCGCCGCCAGGTTTCTCGAGCTGGGGACAGCGGAGCACCTACACCTGTGGAGGCCTGCCCTTCTGCATTTCGGCAGTCTCCTGGATCGTCTCGGCCTCACGGACAAGACGATTCTGATCAACGTGCCATGGGCTACGAGGACCACCTCCGGCGAGTCGATGGTCCCGAGCTGGAGACAGGCGGCAATGGAGGCCAACTGGGTGATGCCCCGCTACGTCGACCTGGTTCGCAGGGAAACCGATGTGCGGATCCTGCACGTCCCCGACGAGCTCGTCATCGCCGATGACGCGCATCGCCGGGGTTCGGCCCCGTTCCACTACGTCGATTCCTTGTATTCCTGGATCGCCGACGAGCTGGAGGTCGCTCAGGCTCCCCGCAGCCTCGCGCCGGTGCTCTGACCTCCATCGATCCTCCAAGACTTCGAGGACTCGTCCGTGCCGCCCGAAGAACCGGCTCGGAGTTTTCCACAGGGCCGTGTCAAAGTCTGGCGGTCGGGGCGTGTGTGCAGGTAATG
>ERZ773005.730-NODE-730-length-21897-cov-4.740134_pt1 | contig 21897 bp, 25 predicted proteins | sample MGYA00580666_ERZ773005 | MGnify/ENA primary metagenome ERZ773005 (study PRJEB29015, sample SAMEA2737999) | human oral metagenome | biome: human oral; feature: human-associated habitat; material: dental | place: China | collected 2061 ...
GCTCGTCGGGCTCATAACCCGGAGGTCGCAGGTTCAAGTCCTGTCCCCGCAACCAAAGCAGATACGGTAATTGATACAATTTGTCAGTTGCCGTATCGTTTTTTATGGCGTGAAAGTTATTGTAAATCAAGGCATTGAAAAAGCAGAGGGTGCAAATGCTCTCTGCCGTCATCATATACCTGCGTTCCCATAGGCTGATTTTTGCCAGGACAGGCTATTTTTCTAAAAGCTATCGTTTCAAAACAGGCTATCGTTTCAATCAATAATCTCGGTTATCTCCCTGCCGTTTTTGAAGGTGAATACGGCTCTTCCGTCAGCGTGGACAGTGACCTTATCTATCATCGCATTCCACAGGCTGTCTGAAAACTCCATCGGCAGACCCGGTAAAGCCTTTATTTCGAACATAAAACATTCGATGATATCGACTTCAAAGGAGAGCGTGGTCTTTCTCTGCTGCAGCTTATCATAGCGTTCCTTCGCCTGGTTATAACGCTCCGCATAGCCGTCATATTTTTCGTTGTATTCATCCTGACTCATAGCCACAGTGGCATTCTCATCTATCAGTTTCTGAATAAGAACGGAGATGGAATCCATCTCATCTGTAAGGCTCTTGCACTCATCGTCAAGCTTTGATGTGTCTGCAAGTGTATCCCGCATAAGCTGACAGTCCTCAAGCAAAGCATTACGGTCTGATAGAAGCTCCGCCATAGCTTTCAGGAACATTTCCTTGATTTCATCTTCCGTCAGATGCGGGGTGTCGCATTTAGCTACTCCCTTGTACTTCCCATTACATCGCCATATCACCCGGCGGTACTTATCAGTGGAATGCCAGACCTTACTGCCGAAATATCCTCCGCAGTCACCGCAGACGATTTTAGCAGAGAATGGACTGAGGCTGTTATGGTGCTTGCCTCTTCCTTTTCTCTTTGCCATTTCAGCCTGTACCAAGTCCCACTCTTGTTTATCGATGATAGCCAGATGACTGTCGGTAACATAATACTGAGGGACTTCACCTTCATTTACTTTCATCTTTTTGTTAAGGAAGTCCACAGTGAATTTCTTTTGAAGTATCGCGTCCCCCTTGTATTTTTCATTGGTCAGTATGCTCTCGATCGTTGTGGACTGCCAGACCTCTTTGCCGCCTGGTGTAGGGATTCCTTTCTTCGTGAGTTTTTTTGCGATGAAGTTTGCGGTCTTTCCGTCAATAAACATCTTGTAAATGGAGCGAACGATCTCTGCTTCTTCTGGCACGATCTCAGGCTCTCCGTCATCGCCTTTTCGGTAGCCGAGGAACTGACCGAATGCCATGCTGACCTTGCCGTCCGCGAAGCGTTTTCTCTGTCCCCATGTGACATTATCCGAAATGGAGCGGCTTTCTTCCTGCGCAAGAGAGGACATGATCGTCAGGAGAAGCTCTCCCTTGCCGTCAAAAGACCATATAGACTCTTTCTCAAAGTAGACTTCGATCCCGTCTTCCTTGAGTTTTCTGATGGTGGACAGGCTGTCTACGGTATTCCTCGCAAAACGGCTGACGGATTTTGTGATGATGAGGTCTATCTTCCCGGCAAGGGCATCCTCGATCATTCTTTTGAAACCGTCACGGTTCTTTGTATTGAGAGCGGATATTCTTTCGTCCGTATACACTCCGGCAAACTCCCAGTCAGCATTTGAACGGATGTAGCGGGTGTAATAATCGACCTGCGCTTCATGTGATGTCAGCTGTTCTTCGCTGCCGGTAGACACGCGGGCGTATCCAGCGACCTTACGCCGCTTTCGCTCATTTAATGGCAGCTTGTCATACTTTTGCTTTGTAGCAGGAATTACCGTCACACTACCCATTTTTCTTTCCGCTCCTTTCCAAAGTCTTTTGCCGAGCCTGTGCCTTCATTTCATCCGTCCAAGATTCGCTCCTTGAGCGGTCTTTCCAGTAGAGTACGGTTTCAGAATTTCCGAACCTCACCGTCAGCTTGTTGCCGTCATCCGCTGTGATGGTATCAAACGGCATATCGCCGAGAACTTCCGTCAGCCTTCCTTCCGGTATCTGCTTTGAAGCACACGCGGCTTTCCCTTTGCTGTTGTAGGTAGAGCATATCCATACGATGCCCGATTTAGTTGTTTTCCTTCTGTAATTCTTACCGCATTTACCGCAGATGATCTTGCCGCTGAACGGGTATCTGCCTGCGGTGTTTTTCTTTGGCGCGTGGAGCAAAGCTCTCCTTAATATTTCTTCCTGTACCTCCTCAAAAATAGCAAGGTCTATTATCGGCTCGTGAGTCTCTGTCGCATGATACTTCGGCAGCTCCCCGTTATTTACAAGTGTTTTCTTGGTGATGTGATTTTCCCGGTAGGTCTTTTGCAGGATGAGATTTCCCGTATAGTTGTAATTTCTTAAGATCCTGTGCACCGCAGAATTGTGCCAGGTACATCCGTTTCTTGTAGAAATACCATCATCGTTTAGGGCGTTGGCGATCGCCACGATGCCTTTGCCGGAGAGGTAATCCGAGAAGATGTGTTTTACGATCCTCGCCTCATCAGGCACGATGATAAGTTTCCCGTTTTCGGTTCTGTAGCCGAGCATGGTGCTGTTCCATACCTGACCTTCTTCAAAATTCTTTTTTATCCGCCATTTCTGATTCTCGCTTGCGGAGAGGCTCTCGGCTTGAGCAAAAGAAGCTAAGATGGAAAGCATAAGCTCGCCTTCGGATGAGAGGGTGTGTATGTTTTGCTCCTCAAAATATATGTCTATCCCAAGACTCTTTAGCTCTCTGACCGTCTCAAGAAGCGTGACCGTGTTCCTTGCGAACCTCGATATGCTCTTGGTGATCACAAGGTCGATTTTTCCCGCGCGGCAGTCGGCAAGAAGCCTCTGGAAGTTTTCTCTTGAGTCCTTTGTTCCGGTCTTAGCTTCATCGGCATATACTCCGGCATAGTTCCATCCGGGATGGGACTGGATGTAATTACTGTAGTGGCTGACCTGCGCGGACAGGCTGTGCCGCATAGCGTCCTTTGCCGATGACACACGGGCATAAGCCGCGACATTTAAGGCTTTCGGCATCTGCTTTTGAAAGGTTTGTTTTTCGATTTTCCTTGCCATTTTCCGTCCCCCTTTGTATCAATTTTTCGGTACTGTATTCATCACTCTTTGGAGTCGGAATAGCAAGTACTATATCGCGAATATGCTGTGTTTTTTGAAGCCGTATTTACGGCTCAGTGCGTCTATGATTTTTCTCTTATCAGAAGGTGTGATCAGACCTTCATTTTCCATATTTTCAGCCACAGCGACCGCCGCGTGATAGCGCATAAGGCTTTCAGGCGCATAGCGGTCATCGGCTTTATCCTTATTTTTCGCCATCTGATTTCTCCTTATCTTTCCGTTTCTGATTCCAATAACTTATTCGGCATCTGTCGGAGCAGAATTTCTTTGCCTTTCTGCCTTCGTTTTGAATAACAGGCTGTCCGCAGTATAGGCAGATAAGGGTTCCGGGAACATCCAGGTGCCTTCTGATATGGCTTTTTACCGTATTTACCGAGACAGCCAGGTTCCTTGAAATTTCAGTCGGAGTCATGCCGAGAAACCTCAGACTATCGATTTCTTTAATTGTCTTTCTGTTCATCCCGGCATTCCTCCTTTCCGAACTGAGAGAGCATTATTTATCCGTTTGCGCCGCCGGCGATCTTGATTGTTTTTATCGCCTCACGGCGGATAAGCAGACCGTCAAGAAGTTCATAAGCCACATATCCGACCTGACCTTTAAGCGCAAAGAGTTCATGCAGAGGCTTAAAACTAATAGGCGAGCGGTCGATGATCCGGTAGGAGGACATATCACCGAATACTACAGGCTTCATTCCGGCCTCAGCATTCGGCATCTCATTTGAGATAATGACGGGTCTTCCGAGAATATTGTCGTTTCCCTGATCCCACAGATAATTGCCGCCACCGTCCTTCAGCTTGCGAAGAGAAAGGGCGGTACTGTCGTTCATAAGCCACACGGCATTTTTTCTGTATTCCGGCTTAAGGGAAAAGAAGAGGTCTATCATATCGTCATAGCTTAGAGCATTAACAACAGCTGACACTTCCGCTCCGGCAGTATCGTTTAGAATGCCCGTAGGCTCTCCAGTTCCGGTACCGCTTACGAAAGCTTTATCTTCGGTCCTCGCGAATGATTTTCCCATGCGACCTGCGATATATTCCTCAAGATCAAAGCCTGCGTCATAGGCAAACTCCATGCTGACCTTTGCAAGAGCAGCGATCTTATGCGCTTTGACTTTTATGGATGTAAAATCATCCTTTGCATTAAAGCCGGGGATCTGCTCTCCCTCGCCGACAAACGAAGCGTGATCATCAGAGATGTGCGCGATCACAGAACCACTGCTTTCATACAGTTTTTGCACCGTTGCAAGGTTTCTGATGATGCCGTTACGTATGATGCTGTCTCTGAATTTTTTCTCGGTATACGCCGGAAGGTAATATGCTCCGGTGAAAGAGGACATAGCGTCCGATATATGAGCAGCATCGGACATCCGGTTACTGATAGCGTCTTGAAATTCTCTTTTATAGCTGTTTTGAGCCGTAAGCTCCATGATTTCTTTCATCGTCTTCATTAGCGTTTGCTCCTTTCATCACAGCTTCTGCATTTATACAGACCGTGGTTATGAACATCCACTCTGTCACCGCAGACTCTTAAATTGTCCCGGCAATGCGGGCAGGAAATATCAAATTCCAGACTTTCTGAATAACTCATCGGCTCACGGCTATGGAGACGGTATCTGTGAACTTTGTTTCCTTTTCCGTCATCAACGAGATTTTCAATAAGGCTTAATTCGCTGTGTTCTGTAACAAAATCCACAGTGTTGAAATTATCCTGCGGAACAAGATATTTCCCTTTTGAACTTCCAATTAGTGTGTATGCTTTCATGTTGTTTCCTCCTAAAATTTAGATTTTTTGATTTCCGGGCTATTGCCCTTTTGATTTCGCTTTTTGTTTACGCGTTGCCCCTCGCCGTTCTCCGCTTTAAAGTCCTGCAGAGATTTTTACTCCCCCCGGGGCTTGCTGCAGTCACTGCAGCGATAAACGGAGCATCTCTTAATTCCGTCTCCTTCAAAAATGCAGTCAAGGCTCTTGCCGCAGTAGGGACAGCTAATGCTGACATCCTTTGAGATAAACTCCTTCGAGTAAAGACGAAAGCTGCCCGGCGCAATTTCTTCAAGGTAGGTCTTGTGGTTTTCCGAGATTGTTTTCTCGTCATTTGTCGGAAACACCGCCGCTCTGTACATCCCGCTTGATGTGATAAGCACCACGGGAAAGTATTTAATCTCTGTCATATCCTGCTTCTCCTTTCACAAGTCTCATGTTCCTTTGTGTGCAGAAGTCCGCCGCTTCTTCAAATGTATTAAAGAATACGGAGCTAAAGCCGTACACGACTTTCCAGTCCATAGGACTTGTTTCTTTGCTTCGCATGATCAGCACAGGCTTATCGCCCGGTGTTCTTCTCAGCTGGATGCCGTCATAATGCTTGTCGGAAAAATCCGATGGTCTTATGAAGCTATCCATAAACTTGCTGTCTGCGATCCCTATCGGTATGAATCTCATTTTTTGTTCTCCTTTCATTTATATTTAATAACCACAGTGGGTGGTTTCCGATTTGTGTCCTTTCTGTCCGCTGTCCCGTATGGATGAGAGCCTTAAAACACAGTCTGAGTAATAATAAATATTACTTTTTATGCTGTAGTTAAGAGTATCGGTACATTACGGACAAAGGACATAAAGGACAGAATTCATTTTTCGGAGTATACGCATGGGTTTACCAGGTATACCCCGGACTGTGTTCTTCCTCTTCCTGCCGCTTTCTCCGTCTGCTTTTCCGCAAGATATCCGTACTCTACAAGCTGGTCGATGACAGGCTGAACCGCATCTTTTGTTTTTAACGCTCTGCAAAGCCTCATGATGTCTCTTCGGCTGCATTCGGTAAGTCCTGCCTTTGCGATAGCTGAAAGGACGTATTTGCAGTTACGGATACTTTCATCTGCTCCGAGGAGCGAGAATGCCGCCTTTGCGTGTTTGATGAAATATCTTCCGATGCGGACGGCATTTGCCATCGTTTCACCGCTGACGATAAGAGGCTCCGGAACAGTCAGGAACTCCCGGCATATCCGTCTTTCCGCTCTGCAAAGCAGCGCCGCGATCCTTGCGGTACTGCCTACGATCTTTCCCGCCCAGTCTGCGATGTCCGCGTAGTTCGTTTTCAGTTTCGGCTCAAGTTCCTCCGAGAAGGCTTCAAGCAGAGCGTCAGCTTCGGGAGAGAGCGTAATGACAACGGGAGCATCCTCCGGCTCATCGGAGAGGATATTGTTGATGCAGTCGGCATAAGCGGCATAGGTTTCGGGCGGTATGGGCTGTGAGCGGTATTTTCTCTTTCCGACATTGGACTCCGGTACACAGTAAAGAAATCTTGCCGTAAGACCTCTTCCTCTGAAATTGCCGTTTTCCATGACTCCCGCAAGGACGCTTGGCTGCGCCATCAGCATGATGGTAAGCACCGGATCGTAGATCGTCTCGCTTTCTCTGCCTATCCTATCCACGCGGATGGGGTCTCCGCTGTAGCCTTTAAGAAAAACATCGATATTGACATATATTGTGTACATTCCCTTGAGCAAATCGAAGATACCGCCTTCCGGGGAGAAGATGGCAGCCTTGCCGTTGTTTTCGGAAATCATGCTCACGAGCTTCTCTGTGGTAACATCATCTCCGTATAACCGCATCGGCTTTACTTCCCTGAATTCCGTCAATTCCTCCGAGGCTTTTCTGACATCCGCCATTTCCACCTTACCCTTGGATACCTGATCTTCCAGCGTTTTCAGTTTCCGCTCCAGTATGCTTTTTCTCGATTTACTGAAGTCGAATTCCGAAGCGTGGATCTTGTTCCATTCTTTTTCGTATTCGTTCATCGGCTTTGCCATAGCGGAGCATACGGCGGATTTTCTTTCGGACGGCGGCATGAACACTCCGATAAAAGTATTCACGGGCTCCGTCCAGTCCGGCTTCGGCCTGATGACATATTTGCCTTGCATACCGATGGAGAGGACCGACAAAGCCGCAACGGCTGCGATATCCGCAGGAGTCTGCGTACTTTCGGAAACCGCCAGGACATAATCCGCAATGCACTTAGGAAGAGCGTCAAGTGGTATAAGCGGAACGCTCACCCCTTTAAGAGGTATCGGCTCGTCAGGAAAGGGTGATGCAGCATCCGGCAAAGCATCGAAATCATCCGCGGCAGAGCAGATATCGTATGGAACATAGAAATCCGATACGCTTTCCACTGCCTTTCGGATGGCAGTTTCCCGGTAATCCGTTCGTTCCCATTTGTCCCTCATAAGAGCGGAACTACGGAAAATATCGTCCATCTGATCTTCATCACCGCCGCACCAGAAAGCAAGAATACCGATCAGGGCATAGTCCGCTTCGCTATGCGATGCATATCCTGTAATATCTCCGTTATACAGCCTTACGAACTTCTCACCGTTTGCGGCGGAGGAGGCTTTCTCGATGACTTCCTCAGCAGAGAGAAAACTTCCGGGCGGTATGACCTTCGGCTGCTTATTCTCGGGCTTTACCATGTACTTATTAAGAAACACTATGAAATCATCAGCGCATTTACGCACCGGCTTTTCAAGTATTGCGTTTCCTGTAGTCGATACATATTTTTTCTCGGTATATGCTTCAACATGGAGTTTACGGTTGTTGACATAGTATTTTGCCTTATCTAACACCGCACCTGTGGTATCGATTATGATCCGTATGCCTTTTCCGGAAGGACTGTACTCCGTATAGGAATCCATCTGGCCGATGATATCCTTGGCAAGATCTGTAAGGCCGTCATCTGTTACGCAGTCATCAATATCGATAGCGGAAAACCGGGGTTCTACGAATATGCCGATCCCGTCATATCCGCCTTTATCAAAGACAGGCTTTACGGCTTCAAATGCGGAAAAGTTACTTCTGTTTGTGGCATCAGCCCTAAAGCCGTTTATCTTATATGGCACTTTTGTCTGATTGCCGTCTCTTTTCTCGTATTTCCATAAGAGAAATCCCGCTTCTTTTTTCAGCGTTTCCGGCAGTTTTTCAAACATTTGGTTTTACCTCCTTTCCGTAAGATTTGAGGACCCCTCACTATACGGAGAAAAACAGGCTGTTTTGTACAGGTATTTTCAGAAGTATTTTTTAAATTTCATTTTTGCCGATTCAATGGACTCACGAACGGCGTTTACACTGGTGCCTTCCGCTTCGGCTATCTGGCGTAGTGTCATGCCGTCTAACTGCATCTTGATTCGCCTTATCTGAACCTCAGTTAGGTGTATGAGAGTTTCATTGACGTGCTGTTCTTCTTCCTTTTGGATATATATTTCCTCGGGTGTCAGATGATAGGCAAGAGAATCTCCTTCGTAGTCCATAGCGTCAATGCTGTATGGAACATGATAACGATGCCGTCTTTCGGCGTTTTGGATCTCTTTCCGGTTTTCCTCGCTCCAGGCAATTGCCGTCTCCCACGATTCGTCATCGTCCTCATCGATCACCGCAAATACCTGTGGTCCCTCGTAAGGGTCGTTTACAATGTAGGTGTGCTTTTTCATTTTCCGTTCCTTTCCGCCTGAGCGGAAAAGAGCCGGGAAAGACGCGGATCACGAATGCCTGACCATAAAAGGGCGCAAGGATCCAGAGGTACATATAAACCTATCCTAAGGAAAAGCGGATGTGGCGATATGTATCCCGGCCCTTATACGTAATCAGGCTTTCGATATTTTGTTTTTGAGAGACTTTCTCTCTTACTTCCGAGAAACTGAATTCCTCATAATACGGACATTTACATTCCGTGTTGATGGGGTGTTTTTTCAGATTTCTTGAAAATCCCTCCTGATAGGTAGCCATGGGAGAGAGTTAAATCTGACGGTTTCTCACTATACGCAGAAAAAAACATGGTTTGTCAGGGTGTTCTTACAGACGTCGGCTGATGAAATCATTCGTTTTTGCAAGACATCTCATATGTCAGTCAAAAATTTTTGACAAATTCGTATCGTTACACCGTTTGCTATGAGAAACATGAAATTTATCTCTCTACTTACCAATTGGTCACAAGAATACCGTTTCGGAAAAAATAAGAGGCTTTTTTAGAAAAGACCTTTTGAGATTGCTTTTTCGACTTATTTATGATAAAATATAAATAAATAAACTTACATATTTACTTTGAGGAATAAAAATGGACAATATGTTTGGTATATACTTAAAATCACTCCGATTATCGAGATCACCTCAAATGACACAGGAGTCTCTTGCTGAAGCTGTCGGAAGAAGCAAAATGACCATTTCGCAATTTGAGAACGGAAAGAACTCACCTCCGCAGGGAGAACTGCTCAACAAAATTATTGCCGCATTAGATTTGTCGGAAAATGAAAGAGAAAAAATCGTCTTTCTTGCTGCCAAATCAAGAAAGACGATGCCACAGGATATTGAAGATTATTTCTTTGAGAATCCAGCTATATGTTCTGCAATCCGTGCTGCTATGAATAGCAAGGAAAAGGTTGACTGGGAAAATATTGCTTTACTGTTAGGAGGCAATGATGTTTAAAACAAGAGAACAGATTAGTTTTAATATGCGACAAGTGAAAAATAAGGACTCGCAGATTGAAATTCTTTTGCGTAAAGAACTATGGAATCGTGGTATAAGATACCGTAAAAATGTTAACTCCGTTTTCGGCCATCCTGACATAGCGTTTATCGGTAAGAAAATTGCGGTTTTCGTTGACAGCGAGTTCTGGCATGGATTTGATTGGGGAAATCGTAAATACGATATAAAAAGCAACCGTGACTTCTGGATTTCAAAAATCGAACGAAATATATCTCGCGATCGGGAAGTAAATGAATACCTTGAAGCCAACGGATGGCGTGTATTCCGCTTTTGGGGTAAAGAAATCAAGAAAGATGTTAAATTCTGTGCGGATATAATTGAAAAAGCAATTAAGGAGAATTGAGATGCCTTTATATACAATTGATTTATGTGCCGGCATTGGTGGCATACGAAAAGGATTTGAAATGACAGGTCATTTTGAAAATGTGCTATCCGCCGAAATAGATAAATATGCCTGCAAAACATACAGACATTTATATAGTGATGATGCAAATAATGATTTAACAAAAGAAACATTTAAACAAACAGTAGTTCAAACACCCTATGATGTTCTGCTTGCTGGGTTTCCCTGTCAAACCTTCAGTCGCGCTGGTCTTGAAGAGGGATTCAACGATACAACAAAAGGTACTATTTTTTACCATATTGCCGATATCATCAGAAGAACTCGTCCACGTGGGATATTTCTTGAAAATGTAGATAATCTCGTTCGTCATAAAAAAGGAAATACATTCAAAACCATTATAGATATCTTAGAACATGAACTGGATTACAAGGTTGTTGGGGTTACATACGATGAAAACGGTAGTATTACCTATAATTGGCAAGATTTCGTGAGAAATTCCAGGCACTTCGGAGTTCCTCAAAACCGCCCAAGAACTTATATTATGGCTTTTGACCGAATACGGTACGGAGAACGATTACAGAATATCGTTAATCGTCTTCCTGAAGGAAACGATTTGCATATATATGATGATTTGCGTGATTTGATAGAACTCGGCGCAGATGCGAAGCATTATATGTCATCCGGTTATTTTGACACTCTTGTACGCCATAGAGCACGTGAACACGATAAGGGAAACGGTTTCGGATATCGAATAGTCAACGATGCAACAATAGAGCATCCGGTAGCTAATACGATTATGGCTACGGGCGGTTCAGGAAAAGAGCGAAATTTAATATACGATCCACAGCCTGAATTATACAATATGACATACCCAACTAAAAGATCTCCGATAAACAGTCATGGAATCAGAGTAATGACCCCTCGTGAGTGGGGAAAGCTTCAAGGGTTTATCAATTATGCGTTTATGGAAAATGGAATTGACATATTTTCCTTCCCGGACGGAATGACGGATGCGCAGAAATATAAGCAATTTGGAAATTCTGTAACCATTCCGGTTATCGAAACTATGGCAGGATTTATGAATGCTTGCTTTGAAGCATTAGAAGAGAATAATTAATAATATCCGATACATTTTGAGAAAAATTTCAGAATGTATCGGATATTTATTTGCGCATTTGTTGACATATTTGTCAATATATTCTCGAAATATATTGACAAATATATTTCGAGAATATAGAATAATATTGCAATATAAAAAGTGGAGGTATCTACTATGAACACCGAATCAAAAAGAGATCGCTTTGTTAGACTTGCAGAAGCAAGAACCAATAAAATCCTCGAAATGATGCGCCTACTTGGCAACTGCTCAAGTAAGGCAAATTACGAATATACCGATGAGGATATCAAAAAGATTTTCAATGCATTAGAGCGTGAATTAAAAAACACCAAGAACCGCTTTCTTGGTATAGATACCAAAGAAGAAAAATTCTCTCTTCGATAAGGAGGTGCGACAATGGGAGAAGTTTGTTGGGATTTTCCACTTTTGGGCACCGGTAATCAAAGCGGTAATAATATCGCGGCAATTACAATGTTCAAAGGTTCCGGAATTATGGATGGTTTGGCAAGAGAGGTATGCCAGAATTCTCTTGATGCAAGGGATAAGGATTTACCTTCCGATCAGCCGGTAAAAGTCAAGTTCGAGCTTGTTAATATAGAAAAGAATCATTTTTCATTATTCGATGGCTACAAGCAGGCGCTTGATAGTAGTATTTCCTATTGGAAAAACAGTCCGTTAAGCACTCCGAAAATTATGGAGTTTCTTCAAAATGTCAAGAAAGCTTTGGAAGATGATCAAATCCCGGTGCTGGTAATGAGCGACTATAATACGGTCGGACTTAACGGAGTCAATGCAGGAGTAAACGAAAAATCATTCTGGGACTTGCTTGTAAATACAGAAGGAATTTCCATAAAGCAAGATGATAACAGTGCAGGAAGCTTCGGCATAGGCAAAAATGCCCCATTTGCTTATTCTGCTCTTAATCTTGTGTTCTATAATACCCTCGCTAAAGACGGCGGTCGTGCGTTTGAGGGCGTAACACGCCTTCTTACAACGCAGAAAGAATATAAGGGTACAATGCGTCGGACTCAGCCAATCGGAAAATACCTGTATCTGGAAGATGAATATACCGGCAGACCTATTCTTCCAGGGGACAATTGCGATATAGCAAATCTCGATATTTTTAATCGGACGGAAATTGGCACCGATGTGGCGGTTTTCGGCTTCAAGAAAGGCGACTATCTGGATTGGGAAAAACTGACAGCGGTTGCGATTATTAAAAACTTTATTCTTGCGATTATGGACGGAAAGCTTGAAGTCACAATAAAGTCACCGAGTATTGAATACGAAATTCGTAAGGACAATGTCGAAACACTCCTCTTTAACGATTTTGCCGATGATGCCCAGCTCAAATATGCCAGACAGACTTTTGAAACAATATACAAAGGTCAGCTTGTAAAAACAAAAATAGCCGAGAACGGCGATTTGAGCATTTATGTGAAATATGAGGACGCTTATTCCGCATCCCTTTCGCGTTTCAGATCTACAGGCATGCTTATAAATACCACGGTAGATGTTTTGCCGCACTTTTCGATTGTAATAGTCGTTAATGATGTCGGCGAAATGGATTTGAGCAAGACCTTGAGAGAAGCGGAACCACCGCAGCATACAGAATGGAAAGCAAAGAATATCACAGACAACCGTGAACTTCACAATAAGGCTGCGCGATATATTCGTAACATCACGAAAGAAATACAAAAAGTACTTGATGATTTTGAGCGTGCGGAAATCACAGATAAGATGGATGCCGGGATTGGAAATTATCTGCCTGATGCATCCGATGCCAGCGATTCCAACGAGGGTACCGACGGGCTTAAAACCGACGTGAAAATCAGTGAAATTACTTCTTATGAAGGGCGTATTTTCTACAATAATCAATATGAGAGTGCTGACTCCGATACAGGAAAAGAAACTTCAAAATCCGGTGTGAAAACAGGAAAAAAGAAGCGTAAGAAAAAGCGCGATAAGAAAATACCTATTGTCAAACCAGGCGGTAGCAATAACAGAGGCGTATCTCCCGGTAACGGTAAGGTTAAGATGGTTTCTCCGATTATAACGGAGCATCGAACATACCATATGGCTGTTAGTAAATATAGATGTTATATTAACTCGCCGAAAGACTATGACAAGGTGTATATCCAGTATTTTGCAGGTCGAGATGACGATAAGCAAGACCCGCTGGCGGTTAAAAATGTTAAGTTGGAAAATGTGCCGCGTATGGATGTTAATGGCGAGAAAATAGGGCCCATTTCGCTTAAACAAGGAAGCAATAATTTGTATGTAGAATTTGAGAATGATGAAATTATGGCCGTAATCCCGGTATTTACTATGGAGGTGTCGAATGAGAAACAAAGCGATTGAGTATCCGCATCCTGTTTTAAATGAATACACCAATGATTTCATTGAAAGTGATTTTTCGATTGAGGTTATATCCCACAGTGATAACGGAAATACGATAGAACTTGAATTTGCTTACAATTTGTCCTGCGCGGGTGTTGTGGATTTGTTGTCACGGGGGCTTGCAAAGATTATTATGCGACTTACTTGTTTCAGAACATCTTACAGAACCGTGTATGACATGAAACTAAACGAAACTACGATTATTTCCATACCTAAAAAGCTGGTCACAGATGTTATAGATATTCAAGTAATGATTGTAGCAACAAAAAACTTCGACAAATATGCGCTCAAAGAATTCAATAAGAACTATTTCGGCAAAACCGCATTTGCCTTGCGTAAGGGTGATATTATAGCCAATGAACCCGGTATCAAAATTAAACTGAATACGGTTCTTGAAAAGAATATGGCAGGTATTGTACTAATTAACACCGAGCCTAACATTTCGGAAATGAAAGTCAGCTATGCATCTGTTGAGGAAACCGATCCGGCGTTGACAAACTACATATTCATTACTCTTCCGGATGTTGAATATAAGAATTATGCAAAGTTGATGACAAAAAAACATTTAAAAAACGGTATTGAGCGTTTTCTGCAAAGTTCCGTTGTCTTGCCCGCAATTACAGAGGCAGTGTCAAAACTTCGTATGGAAGAGATGTTAGATGAAGCTGACCTCGAGTACCATTATCGAGGTACGGTTTGGGCTGATTCTATTTATGAAGCTCTAATTACTCTCGGCATTGACGACCTGTCATCCAATACGCAGTCTGATTATGAGATTGCCAACAAGTTGCTCGGAAATGTATTATTAGATTCAATCAGCAATCTAATGCAGAAAATGATTGAATGGTCCACAATTAGACAGGAGGATGATGTTTTATGAATTTGATTTATTTTACAAAAGAAGCATACAAACTCCTGAAAAAAGACATCAACAGCAATAAGGATAATTATTACAACGATGCCCCGTGGCTAACGGAATACTTTACAGCGGCTGGGCTGGATGAGTTTTATAAAACATCGTCTATTACAGTTCCTAACTTGCAGTTGATTTATTCCGGTGATGATACAGAATCGAAAAATAAAGACGATCTGTCGAACATCAAAATTTTGTATTCAGAGTACAAAGATAAGCTTAGTCCGCTTCAAGCATCCGATCCGTTACTTTGGTCTGCATTGTGCCATATTACATTTAAACAGTATCTACTTAGTCGATGGAAAAAGGATAACGGTATGGTACGGCTTGACCAAAGATTTTTTGCTACCGAAGGCAGAGCATCTTTGCTGTATTATAATGCAATATCTCGTTTGTGGTGGTCGGGGTATCTTACATATGACGAAGATAAAGCAAGTTCAAATCCGTGGTATTTGACTGAAACATTGTTCTCAGCCCAACAGATTCAGAAAGATCTTTTCGATCAACCTTTCAGCATGAATCGTACAATTGTAAAGGGGTTACTCATGGCTCTGAAGCGTATCCAGGAAGATAATGGAAACTCCTGTACCACGATTTTCAGAAAGTGCTGCGATTCTTATCTTAATCACTACGGAGCGGTTTCAATCCTCGATACTCTAACATCGGAGGAAATTGAGGAGATTTCTTACCAGTATATGAAAACTCTTTTGAAAACCACCACTACCGATTAAGTCAAACAAATTTGCACCCTCTACCATATCAGAGGGTGCATTGTATCAATCATAAGGTCTTACTACACGCAAATGATGGGGCTGTTGCAAAAGCCCTAAAATAAAAAGGCGAGGAAAGCTAAAAAATCCTCGTCTTTTTTGATACAATGTATTTATGAAAAACAAAACCCATACATTGTCATTAACTAATTTTACACTTGTTGATGATACAATTCAATTAAAATTAAACTTTAATACACAAATATATATCCAAGATGATGTAAAACTAAGGCTTTTAAAAAATATAATTGAAAGGATGAATTTATCAGAACTAAAAAAAGTCTACTCACATTTTGGAAGAAAATCTAAAGTAAACCCTGTAACAATGCTAGAAATACTAATATTTTGCTATTCAGAAGGAATATTTTCATCAAGAGAAATATAAAAAGCTTGTAAATATGATTTAAGAATTAAATATCTGCTGGATACGGAAAAAGTACCTGACCATAGTACAATAAATAGATTTAGACAAAAAATAACAGAATTAACACCGGATATACTCCATCAAATGGTCCAAATGTTAATAGAAGAAAATCAAATAGATCTGTCAAGTATTTACATAGATGGAACAAAGATAGAAGCCTATGCTAATAGATACAGCTTTGTATGGAAAGGAAGTATTGAAAAATATCAAGAGAAACTTAGAATAAAAGTCATAGAATGCTTAGGGCTTAATGAAAATTCAACAGCAGAAGGAGTCCTTGAAGTAGTAAGAATGTTTTTTAATCAAATTGCAAAAGAATGTACAGATAAAAATATAGAATTTGCATATGGACAAGGGAAAAGAAAACATAAGCTCCAACGAGACTACGAAACACTAAAAGACTGGAAAGAAAAACTCGAAAAATACAAAGAACATCTGGAAATAATGGGAGAGCATAGGAACTCATACTCAAAAACAGACCACGAGGCAACTTTCATGCGAATGAAAGAAGATCATATGAAAAACGGGCAGCTTAAAGCAGCATATAACGTACAGCTGGCAAGTGCATCAGGTTTTATCATAGGAGATAACATATCGCATCATCCAAGTGACATGTATACATTAAAGCCATTTGTAAGAGGACTCTTAGAGAACTATCCAAATAGACTGGAAAAAATAGTTGCAGATTCAGGATATGAAAGCGAAGAAAACTATGTATTCTTAGCAGAGAAAGGATTAAACTCATACATTAAACCCTCAAACTACGAAAAGTCAAAGACAAGAAAATATAAAAAAGATATGGAATTTAGAAATAGCCTAATATACGATGAAAAACAAAATAAATACCTATCTTTAGATGGGAAAGAATTTACAAGATGTAAAGATAAATATAGAAAGAGAGAAAGTGGATATGTATCAATAACTAAAGTATATAGGTGTTTTGATTGGAACAAGGAGGGAGAGAAAACAAAAGGAATCTACATTTCAGAAACATTTCAAAAATATAGGGAAATATCCTTAAAAAATATAAAATCACAGCAAGGAATAGAAGAAAGAATAAACAGATCAATCCAAGCAGAAGGAGCATTTTCTAAACTAAAAGATGGTTTATCATATAACAGATTTCATCATAAAGGAAAGGCGAATGCAATAAGTGAAATAAATCTGTTATCAATAGCCTTAAACCTAAATAAATTAGAATCAAAAATAATAAAAAAGAATTTAAAAATCATAAAATACAAAGCTGCTTAAGAGAAAAGTGTTCAAAAGTATAGCTTTATTAAGTTTACCCATTTTTAAATGAAATTGGATAAATCTACCTAAACAAGTTGTTTTAATCAAGAGATATAAAGGGCTAAACTCAAACATTCAACGAAAAAAGTGATGAGCAGAATAGAATCACCTATTCTGCAACATCACCTTTTTATACTTTCAGTTGAATATAGTGTTGTGAGCTGATGGCATTTCTGCTTTTAAACTAGTTTACAATCCATCTTTTTTTATATTCACGCTCTTTATAGGCTTTTGCTTTTAGGTAATACTCGACCCATTCTTTAGACCCATGGCCAAGCATATCCTCTTTAATTTGTATCACTTCAGTTTTTTCAGGCATGATGTCTCTCCTAGATACTAAAATAAATCTTGGTAAAATCAAGATTATACTAATTAAATATTTGTGCCATTACTCCCTTCTCCAAATCATCAATACTATATATATGTTCCATTACATCAAAAGTTTCTCTTAGGTTGCCTCTAGCACTCTTCCATCCAGCACCATCCGTAAACCAAACAAATGTAAACCCATCAATCGTTTCTGATTCCTGAGAAAGCATTTTATAACTTCTTGCTGTTTCATTCAGCTTAGAGCCACCACCCGAGTAGAAGTTTGTTTCTATTGCATAAATCATATCTTTTTTCTTTATGACAAAATCAAACCTTTTCGCTGTTTGCCCCTTATTTGAAATAGCAGATAAATCAATTCCCCAAGTTTTCTCTATATCAACAAGATACATTTCCTTGAAATAATCAGCATCTTTTATGTAACCTGCAGACTTAATATATTTTTCCACCAGGTCTTCCATTAAATGCCCTCCGCGATTTTTTCTTCCATTAGAATCTAGTCCAGTTTCAATACCAAGAGCATAATCAACTAGATTATTTACAATATGGTTAGCTATCATATCGAACAAACCCGTTTTTCTCATAAAAATTTTATACTCTTCAGCCGAATGATTTATGTTCTTAAAGTTATATAAAAAAGCTCCGTCTTCATCTTGAGCATATATTTCATTACTTCTAACAGCTAGAAGTAACGGAATGCATGACAAGGTTTCAGGATATCGTTTTATAATCTCTTCAAAGTCTTTCTCTATATTTTTTGATCCAATTAGAGAATTAAGGATGTTTAGCTCTACTCTCTTTTGTTCTACATTTTTTACTACTTTATCGAAATTTATATAGTAATCATACATCGAAATACTTGTTCTAAATTTGGCAATCCACTCATCAAAATTTCTATTTAACATCCGTCAACATCTCCAATCTTGCTTTTGTTATATTTAAATAATCTTCTTCTGTATCTATCCCTATGAAAAATCTATTCAGCCTACTTGCAACAACGCCTGTTGTTCCAGAACCACAAAACGGATCTAAAATTATGTCTTTTGCTTGTGTCGATGCCTGAATTATTCTCTCTAATAAATATTCTGGTTTTTGGGTAGGATGTTTACCCATTCTTTTTTCCGATTGTTTAGTCGAACTTCCAGTCCATACATCTTTCATTTGTTTTCCACCATTTAATTCTTTCATCAAAGCATAATTGAAGAAAGGTTTAGACTCTTTATCGTCTTTCTTTGCCCATAAAATCGTTTCCGTCGAATGGGTAAAACATTTGCATGCGAGATTTGGCGGCGGATTTGTTTTTTGCCACGTAATATTATTTATGATTTTGAACCCTTCTTGTTCAAGAGCCATTCCAATAGAGTAAATATTATGCATAGTCCCCGATATCCAAATACTGCCATTAGATTTCAAAATGCATTTGCAATAATGAATCCATTTTCTATTGAATTCGTGTTTGTTATCAATAGTAGTTGATTCCTCTGAAAGTCTATCCCAGTCTCCTTTATTTACAGAAACAAGCCGCCCACCTTTACATGTCACTCCATTATTACTTAAAAAATATGGTGGATCAGCAAATATCATATCAATACTTTCAGGTTTAACATTTTGTAGGATGTCGAATGAATTTCCCAAAATCAGTCTAACTGATTGGTTTTTATAAAAAAATTTCTGTTTCTCAGAAAACAAATTTTTCAAATAGAATTCTCCTTAATAGTTATAGATAATAAGTTCTTCTCCTATTCTTTTTGATGCATTAGAATTTATCATTCTTTTAGCTCTAACCAAATCCATTTTATATGCTTTATTTCCATATAAATCGTTTATTAATTCAGTGTTATGATTGGTTAACATACAGTAGCAACCTTTATCAGTCAACCGTTCAAATAAATCAGCAAGTCTTTTATGACTTTCTAAATCAAAACCTTCCTTTGTGTATGACTTAAATGATGTAGGATTCAACGGAGCATATGGACTATCAAAGAATACGAAATCGCCCTTTTGGGCAGTAGTACAAGCCTTTTCAAAATCTCCTTGCATTATTTCTACATTTTTTAGGTACTCTGATACTGTCATTATTGATTCATTATTTATAGATTTTCTCTTGCCATTATTGTATGGTACATTAAACAGTCCCTTACCATTTACTCTATACAGTCCGTTAAAGCAATGTTTATTTAAGAAAACAAATAGTCCTGCGAGTTCTGTATCATACTCCTCTTTAACAAGTTTATTATTGTATCTTTTCCTCAATGAATAGTAATATGTTTTACCATCCCTAGGCATTTTTGAATCAAGTTCCATTACAGTCGAAATAAATTCATGCGGTCTATCAGCTATAATTCTATAAGTATTTATTAATGAAGCATTTATATCGTTTATAACAGCGCTATCAGGTTGCAACTCAAACAATAACGCTCCTCCACCGATGAATGGTTCGTAGTAATTATTATAATTTATAGGCATTCTATCAAGTATTTTATCGAGTAACTGTCTTTTACCGCCTGCCCACTTCAAAAATGGTGATAAATTGTTATTTGCCATCCCATCTCCTTTTGCTTACAACTTAATAATAATTATACGAGAAAAAGATGGCAGAATCAACAAAGCTTTATGCTTTTATATCTGCCTATAATTTGTAAAATACAAAGATGTACTCATGTGCTAGTAATAAAAAGCTCCTTGGAATGTTAATCCATTTACCTGTTGATTTACAATTATGTTGTTCCTTAATAATGATTTCTTTTAGCCTAAAACCGGCTTCTATAAATATTTGCATTAATTGAAATCCTAACGGAACTACGTTTCCTTTTGCTCTCTTGTCACCAATCATAATCGTGCAAAATTTACCTTTTTTTAAGACACGATACGATTCATTTGCTACTCCTCTAATTGCATAAAGATAATCCTTATCACCTAATAATGAAAGGTCTCCTTTTATATCTACGCTATATTTAATTATGTTGGCATATGGCGGATGTGTACAAATAAAATCGATTTCATTATCTCTTAGGAAATAAAGGTTAGTTGCATCACCATTTTTGATATAGATATTTGAATGCATATTACTTTTAAAATCAATGTTATTTCTTGAAATATGTACCGCACTAGGATTAATATCGACACCTATTGCGTTGCGATTTAGCAATTTTGCTTCTATGAGGGTTGTTCCACTACCCGAAAACTGATCTAAAATCAAATCTCCTTGTTTAGAATACATAAGTATCAAATTCCTTGGAATGTAGGGAGACCAATTCCCCTTATACTGCCCTGAATGAGTCGCCCAATTCCCTCTTCTGGGAAATGACCATACTGTTGTTTTTTCTATATTGAAACTATCTGGTTTTAAAAAAATATCAATCATCCTCCTTTATTGTCCTAATTGAAATATATACTATAACTTCCCCATATAGATGTCTAGAATAAATTAAATTCACATTCACTATAAGTGAATTTAATTTATATTTTAGCAATTATATAATATTCACATATAGTGAAAGGAGTGAATATGCGATTTTCAAGCGAAACAGAACTATATCAGGTTATCGGTTCTAATATAAAACATTATCGAGAACAAGCAAAATTAACACAATATCAGCTATCTGAACTTGTGAAAATTAGTATTAGTTATCTTTCAAAAATAGAGGCTTTGGGTTGTTCAAAAAGTATATCAATTTCAGTATTAAATCAAATTGCAAATGCACTAGATGTTGATATAACGGATTTTTTTAAAGTGGGGTGATACAGGTGGCAAGACGTGCTAATATTCATGGTGGTGGAGCTGGAACAAACGCAAATGGTTTAAGGTTCGAGCAAACAACCGATCTTAACGATGCATTAAAGGACGCAGGATATACGGTATTGGGGCATAGGGTTTATGATGCTAATATTGAAATAGGCCTATCTGTACAAAAACATAGGTTTTACAAGCATTTTCTCGAACCAGCTAATATAAATTATACTAATTATAATTCAAAAAAATGGTTGCCAGATGAGTGCTTTATTAACTTGAAAACAAAGACAGTCTATATAATTGAAAAAAAATTTCAAAACTCATCAGGTTCGGTTGATGAGAAATTGCCTGGCTGTGATTTTAAAAAAAAAGAATATGAAAAGCTCTGCCATCCAATAGGCTATACCGTTAAATACTTCTATGTATTTAACGACTGGTTCAATAAAGAAGAATATAGAGATACCCTAGAATATATAAAAACTGTTGGATGCGATTATTTCTATAACGAAATTCCTTTAAATTACTTGGGATTATAGGAGATGCTATTATGCAGCTACATATCAAAGAAAACTTAATTATCCAAAACGTGGCAATTTGTGCAACGTTCTTTTATAAAACACTCCTAAAATAACAAAATGTATGACAAGCTATATGAAATTCATTACAAGGTATATAGTTGTCATGATTTTGTTTGTGAATAAAACAACTCTCACTGTTTAATGCGGTTTTCATCAACACTTTTTTCCTATAACCCCTATATTATTATGGGTGCTATATATTCTTCTTAAACCAATCATCCAAAAAGCGCACTTGTTCTTCCATATGAAACCAATGTTCTCCATTCTCCATAACCGTCAAATCTGCATTTATCTTATCTGCAAAAATACTAATTGTAT
>ERZ773005.733-NODE-733-length-21869-cov-3.692629_pt1 | contig 21869 bp, 20 predicted proteins | sample MGYA00580666_ERZ773005 | MGnify/ENA primary metagenome ERZ773005 (study PRJEB29015, sample SAMEA2737999) | human oral metagenome | biome: human oral; feature: human-associated habitat; material: dental | place: China | collected 2061 ...
CATATAATCACAAAGCACTTCATATAGAACATCTGCCGTTGTTGCATAATCATCCGATGTAGACGGACTTCGCATAAAAGGAATGGATGCTCCATACACTTTTGCAGTCTCTGCAATCTCATGGCTGTCTGTCGATACCATGACTTCATCAAAGAGGCCACTGTCCAATGCTGCCGTAATAGCATAGGCTATGATGGGCTTACCGCAGAAATCCTTAATGTTTTTTTTGGGAATTCGTTTGCTGCCCCCACGTGCAGTAATAATCGCTACATTGGCCATACAACGCACCTCAAAGCAACTCAGACAAGTTTTTGGAGAATTATGCCTCTGTTTTTTCCATCAAGAACCAGGTTACGTCATCCATCGGAAAATTTTTATCCCGATGATACTGGAATCCATAATCGAGCAAACAAACATCCGAGAAGCGATCCATAAATTCTCCCGCAAAATCTCGCTTGAACAGCCGATCCGAAAATCCACGGTAGTTAACTTCCACAGGGACGGGGTTATAGTATTCACTGATCAAAATATACCGCCTACTATGACGATACAGGAGGTCATATACGTTATTCAGGTTATCCGGATTGATATGAATCAACACACCGGAAATAAAACTCAAATCATATTTCTCATCGCAGGAAAAATCAAAAAGTGAGGCATTATGTACATGTGCTCCTGGAATCTCAGCACAGCGCGCCGCTGCTTCTGCATTGATCTCTACAGCCGATACTTCAAGATTCGGCATCAGGCAACGAAGCGCTCTTAGATTCAAGCCGATATTTGCACCAAACTCAATACAGGAACCCACGTTCTCTCCAGGTATACAAGAGATGATCCTTGCGAAAAATGCCGTCTTAGTCGCCAGCATATCGGCCCCTTCATTTCTTGTGATATATTCGTGCCCAAAGTCTCCTGCCCAGAATTCTTCCTGTTCTGTTTTGTATTTTTTCATTCGAACGCCTCCTGATTTAAGCTTTTCTAAAAATATTTTTCAAAGCTTCAACAATTTGATCCTGCGCATCATTCGTCAGATCGTAATAAAGCGGGAGTGTAAACGCTTCTTCATAATACTTCTCGCTCTGCGGGAAATCTCCTTGTCGAAAGCCCAACTTTTCATAATATGGCTGGCGATGCACCGGGATATAGTGGAGATTGAGCATAACTCCCTGCTCTTTCATCTCCTCAAAAATCTGCTGCTTTGTCTTGCCAATCTGCTCAAGCGCTATTCGTACAACGTAGATATGCCACGAAGGATTTGCTTCTTCCATCACATACGGCGTTGTAAGGGGAAGATCCCGCAGGAGTTCATCATAACGTGCCGCAAGTTCTCGCCTGCGTGCAATGAAGGTATCTAACCGCGTCATTTGACTACTGCCAAGCGCTGCTTGAATATCTGTCATGCGGTAGTTGCAGCCAAGCTCAATCTGCTGATAATACCATGCTCCGTCGGATGCATGCGTCATCCTAGCAGGGTCACGCGTAATGCCATGACTGCGATATATCATCAGTTTTTCATAAAGTTCCCGATGATTGGTCAGTACCATGCCGCCTTCACCCGTCGTAACAATCTTTACGGGATGAAAGCTGAAGACCGTCATATCGGAAAAGGTGCAGCTTCCGACCTTTGTCTCAAGATAATCCGCGCCCACCGCATGAGATGCATCCTCAACGATCGTAAAGCCGTATTCCTCAGACAATTCTTTGATACAAACCATATCACAAGACTGCCCCGCAAGATGCACAGGGATAACGACTTTGGGCAGTTTATTGGCTTTTCGTGCGCGGTGCAGCTTCTCCACCAAAGCAGTCACACTCATATTATAGGTTTTTTCATCAATATCGACGAAATCAACATCTGCACCGCAATATCGTCCGCAATTTGCCGATGCGACAAAGGTAATCGGACTCGTCCAGAGACAATCTTTCTCGCCGAGTCCGGCAGAAAGACAAGCGATATGCAGTGCTGCAGTCGCATTGCAGACTGCAACAGCATACTTTGCGCCACAATAATCCGCAACAGAGTGCTCAAAACGTTCGATTGCCGGTCCCTGCGTCAGAAAGTCCGAGTGTAGAACATTTTCAACTGCCCTAATATCCTCTTCATTGATGCTTTGTTTTCCGTAGTAAATCATGGATTCATCTCCCGAAGCTCCTCAACCGTCAAGAAATGTGGATTTGAACCAGAGTCATAGGAAAAACCGTCAAGAACGATACCCCCCTCTTCCCCAAGCATATTTTTTGCATAGTCGACACCAAAGAGCGGTGTGGAGGGGCGAATGACAAAGTGATCCGAAAATTCAAGAGTATCATAATAAAGGTCGGCGGGACACATAACCTCATGAAGCTTTTCTCCGGGGCGGATACCGATCACCTTTATCGGCACATTCGGAGCAATCGCTTCCGCTAAGTCCGTAATTCGCATGGATGGAATCTTGGGGATAAAGATCTCACCACCGTGCATACGCTCGAAATTCTTCAACACAAACCCAACACCATCCTCCAGCCGCAGCCAGAATCGCGTCATGCGAGGGTCTGTCACGGGCAGCTCCATTGCGCCCTCCGCGATCAGTTTCTTAAAAAACGGGACGACAGAACCACGCGAACCGACAACATTCCCATAACGAACAACTGCAAACCGTGTCTCTCGATCACCAACAAGATTATTCGCAGCCGTAAAGAGCTTGTCTGAGGCAAGCTTGGTTGCACCATAGAGATTGATTGGATTTGCCGCCTTGTCCGTCGAGAGTGCAATCACCTTCTTAACACCTGCTGCGATTGCCGCATTGATTACATTCTGCGCCCCATTGATATTCGTCTTGATGCATTCCATCGGATTGTACTCTGCCGCTGGAACCTGCTTGAGGGCGGCGGCATGGACAACGTAATCCACCTGATACATCGCCTGTTTCAGACGCCCTTCATCACGCACATCTCCAATAAAATAACGCATACAAGGCTGGTGGAAGTTCTGCTGCATCTCAAACTGCTTGAGTTCATCGCGGGAAAATACAATAATCTTCTTAGGGGTATATTTTTTTAGTACAATTTCTATAAACTTCTTTCCAAACGATCCTGTTCCACCTGTAATAAGAATACTTTTATCATTAAACAAACAAATCATCTCCCGTAAGAATCAAGACATCTTGAAGACTATCCCATTAAAAGTCGTACTCTTTATATAATCTCCGCTCCGCCATTCTCAAACCGCACCCTAAAATCACACTCAGCCAGGGTGCTGATGCGATGTGCAATGGCAATAATTGTAATTTGTCCTTTGAATTTCATTATTGTACTCGTAATGCTCTTTTCGGTCTCCGTATCAAGTGCAGAGGTCGCTTCGTCAAGAATTAGGATCTCCGGCTGCTGATAGATCGCACGCGCAATGCCGATACGCTGCCGCTGTCCGCCGGAGAGCTTGACGCCCCGTTCGCCGACCATCGTTTCGATTCCCTTTAGCTGGGCATTTACAAATGCATCAAGTTCCGCCATCGCAAGTGCTTTATGAACCCGCTCATCATCAATTTCATCGGGGGCTTCTCCTAATGCCACATTCTCGCGGATGGTCGCATCGGTTAGATAAATCGACTGCGGAACATAGGCGATATTCGCCTGCCATGCACGCAGCTTTTGCCGAATATCTGCGCCATCGACGGTAATCTTACCACGCGTGGGCACAAAGAGCCCCAGAAGAATATCAACAAAGGTTGTTTTCCCTGCTCCTGATGGCCCCAGAATCCCAACGAAGCTTCCTTTTGGAATCGAAAAGCTGACATCTGTAAGTACCTCTTCCGCAACACCGGGATAATAAAATCCCAAATGCTCGATGCGAATCTCCCCCGAAAAAGGGAGCGGCTGCGGCATATCGGTAAATTTAAGGCTCCGATGATGATATTTTCGCGATTTGACAGCGATGAGCTCACGATAAAGTTCCTCGAATAACGGCAATTGGAATTTGATTCCATTGGAAAGATTTACGATGCGGTTCGCGCTCGGCATCAGGCGAAATGCCGCAAGAGCCAGAACTGCGAGCAGGGGCACGATATACGTTGGAGTATCGCCGATGGCGAGCTTTCCAATAATGAGAAGAAGCAGCGCACATACAACGAGGGTCTCTATAATCATACGCGGAAGCTGGTTCAAAAAAAGAAAGCGTCGGTTTGCCAGCCCATATTGTTCATAGTTCCGTGCAAATTCCTGAAGGAAAAATGGTTCCTTACGCATGACTTTTGTTTCTTTGATTGCCCCTAAGCCCTGATTCACAGACTGAACATAGTGCGCAGCATACTCATTCTGCACATGCCCAGCTTCATCTATGCTTCGTCGAAATGATCGAAGCAATGCAGAAATCATCACTCCCATCACTCCGGCGACAACAATCGCAGTGAACGGATCGGCAAAAACAAGCATCAGCCAGATCGTCAACGCCGTTATGATTTCCGTGAGCAGTTGGAATGTCGGAATCAATATATTCGAGAAAATAACGACACCACCGCTATTAACATTCCTAAGCAGTACCGCCGTATTATGATTCAGATGAAAAAGGTACGGTTTGGCAAGGTAATTCGCCATCAACTCCTTTGAGAACTGAATCTGATTGGAAATTGAGAAGTTAATCTGCAAGCGAAGCTGCCACGCAAGGTAAAGATTTTTCAATACATAAAGAATGATGAGCAGCAGCGACAGCCCAATAATAAGCTCTGTATGGGTCGTAATGCCAAGTTTCGCCGCATATCCCGCTATTTCCGGATGCTGTACAAGAAAATCAGGCTGTCCCATGAGGGAAATGAGGGGCAAAATAGCACCAATGCCAATCGCCTCAAGAACAGCGCCGACCATCATCACAATCACAAGAAACGCGCAGTAACGGAGTTCCTTCGGCGTGAAGATGGAAAAAATCTTCAGAAATAATTTCATTCAGAAAAAGCTCCCTGCTATATGTGGAGTCGTTGAGGCTCTGCGTAAATCACAGGTACAATAAAGTACACACCTACTACACAATAGTATAGATGCATCAATGTAAGCTGTCAACGCAGGCTTTAATCTTTCCGCAATAAAGCAGTTTCCTGTTGCTGAGAAGTTTATCTTTCGGCACGCATCGGATTGTTCAGAAAATCCTGGTAAGCCAACCGGATTCCATCCTCAAGCTCCATTTCGTAGCGCCACCCAAGAGCCGCTGCTTTCGAGACATCAAGAAGCTTTCGCGGTGTCCCGTTCGGCTTACTTGTATCCCACAAAATCTCGCCGCGATAGTCAACAACGCGTGCAACCAGCTCGGCGAGTTCTCGAATGGAGATTTCCTTTCCGCTCCCCGCGTTGACTGTCTCATCTCCGCTGTAATGATTCATCAAGTACACACAGAGATTGGCAAGATCGTCGACGTAGAGAAACTCGCGCAAGGGCGAGCCATCGCCCCAGCAGGTCACGGACGGAGCTCCCGCTTCCTTTGCCTCATGAAAGCGCCGGATCAGGGCAGGAAGCACATGGCTGTGCTCCGGATGGTAGTTGTCATTCGGACCGTAGAGATTGGTCGGCATCACTGAGATATAGTCTGTCCCATACTGTTTGTTCAGGTACGCGCAGTACTTCAGACCTGCAATCTTTGCGAGGGCATATGCCTCGTTCGTCTCCTCGAGCGGCGATGTCAGCAGGCAGTCCTCCTTCATCGGCTGCGGCGCCATGCGCGGATAGATGCAGGACGAACCGAGAAACTCGAGTTTCCTGCAGCCGGTTCTCCACGCGGAGTAAATAACGTTCATCTCCAACATCATATTCTGGTACATAAAATCCGCTGGTACCTCGGAATTCGCCTGAATACCGCCCACTTTTGCCGCTGCGAGGAAGACATATTCCGGCTTTTCCTCTGCAAAGAAGGCATCCACCGCATCCTGTCTGCAAAGATCGAGCTGAGCGTGGGTGCGCGTTATGATATTGGTATATCCCTGCCGTTCCAGCTCCCGGCAAATTGCGGACCCGACCATACCGCGATGCCCGGCGACGTAGATCTTTGCATCTTTTTTCATCATCGCTTTGTCCCTTGATTCTCTTCCGCCCACTTTACCTTATCCTCTTTCGAGATAGCTTCGCCGATCTGAACTTCGATCACAACCATGCGCTCCTGCGCGCTGATCTTATGTTTCATACCCACAGGGATATCTATGACATCGCCCGGGCCAACCATGCGATCCCTGCCATCCAGCAAGACCGTACCCCTGCCGCTGACGACATTCCAAATCTCACGGCGATATGCATGGCTGTGGTAATTCATCGCATGCCCCGCATTCAGCGTCACCTTGATGGTCAGGCTGCCCTCTTCAACGTCAATGATTCGGAAACTCCCCCACGACTTCTCAGCAAACATGACGGGCTGACTGATCTGCTCAACATAGGGCTTCATATGGCTCGACGCCGCTTTATCCGCCACGAGGATCCCCTCTGGGCTTGCCGCAACAATGAGATTCTGGCCGCCCATGACCAGAATCGGGACATCCAGTTCATTCACAACATGGGTGCCGCTGCAGCGATCATCCGTTGTGACATCGCCAAGGGTTGGTTCTTCCATGATCTCGGTCAATGTGTTCCATGTACCGAGATCCTTCCACGCGCCCGCATAGCGCAGGACGCCAACATGCTTTTCCCGTTCGACAACGGCATAATCAAAGCTGATCTTTTCAAGGCGATCATATGTCGAAAGCAGAGTCTCGTAGTTCGAGCATCCGAGCAAGGCTTGGGCACGTTCCAAAACATAGCCCAAACGATATGCAAAGACACCGCTGTTCCAGAGTGCTCCCTGCTCGATGTACTCCTTTGCAGCAGCTTCATCCGGCTTCTCCCGGAAAGAAAGAACGCGGCTCACATTCTCCTTGTCCTGCGGCATGATATAGCCGTACTTCTCACTCGGATAGGACGGCTCGATGCCCATCAGCATGAGGTCTGCCGTACCTTCTGCCGCAAGCTGCGCCAGATGCCGAACCGAGGCAAAATAGGCATCCTCAACATAGGGGTCAACCGGGCAGACAGCAACTGCTTCATCGAGAGCGACGCCTTTCACATCATGCAGATAGGCGCTGACAAGCGCGATCGCCGGAAACGTGTCACGGCGGCATGGCTCTACGGAGATGCCGACCATATCGCCGAGCTGGCTGCGCAAAGCAGAAACCTGTGCTTTCGATGTCGCTATCGTGATCTCTGCGTCCGGAATCGCGTGGCACACCTGGCCGCAGACACGCTGCGCCATCGACTGCCGCATACCATCACTCTGACGAAAAAGGGGAATGAACTGCTTGGAACGAATGTCATTCGACAGCGGCCAGAGACGTTTCCCCGAACCGCCTGAAAGCAGAACAATATGCATACACGCTCTCCTTCAACGGGAATCTCAGTGCTCGTACCGCTCCATATCCGCCCGTACCATCATGCGGACGAGATCAGCGAAAGACACCTTGCGCTGCCAGCCGAGTTCCCGCTCTGCCTTTGACGCATCGCCCCACAAAAGTTCCACCTCGGCAGGGCGGAAATAACACGGATCGACATCAACAAGCATCTGACCGGACTGCGCATCATAGCCTTTTTCCTCAACACCGCTTCCACGCCACGCGATCTCAATGCCCGCCTCACGGAAGGACAGCTCCGCGAATTCGCGCACCGTATGTGTCTCATTCGTCGCAAGCACATAGTCATCCGGGGTTTCCTGCTGGAGCATCCGCCACATCCCTTCGACATAGTCTCCCGCAAACCCCCAGTCACGCTTTGCATCAAGGTTGCCAAGGGAGAGCTTCTCCTGCTTCCCAGACAGGATGCGGGCAACGGCAAGCGTGATCTTGCGCGTCACAAAGGTCTCCCCGCGGCGCGGCGACTCATGGTTGAAGAGAATGCCATTGACCGCGAACATATCGTAGGATTCGCGGTAGTTCTTCGTAATCCAGAAACTGTATAGTTTTGCCGCACCGTAAGGCGATTTTGGATAAAACGGCGTTGCCTCACTCTGCGGTGCCGTATCCGGAAGCCCACCGAAGAGCTCCGATGTCGATGCCTGATAGAAGCGAATCGGCCGTCCGCTCTGCCGCACGGCCTCGAGCAGGCGGATCGTTCCGACACCCGTCGCCTCTGCTGTATACTCCGGCACTTCGAATGAAACCGCCACATGGGACTGTGCAGCGAGGTTATAGACCTCATCCGGCTGAATCTCCCGGATCAGCGCATGTGCATTGCTCGAATCCGTCAGGTCGCCGTAGTGGAGAAAGAGGCGCCCGTCATACTGAGCGTCAGACAGGAGATGATCGATCCGCTCCGTGCAGGGTGTACTGTGCCGACGGATAATGCCATGGACCTCATAGCCCTTTTCAAGCAGAAGCTCGGTCAAATACGAGCCGTCCTGTCCTGTGATTCCTGTAATCAATGTTTTTTTCATGTAATCCCCTTATTTTAAAATCATGGGAGTCTATCGATTAAGAAGAGCCCCCTTTACTCACTTCAATATGATATAAAATCCCCCTTTATACTGGAGAATATTAATATTCTCTCATCATAAATCATCTACACACATTACTCCACAAGGGCTGACATCCTTTAGCTCGCAACGGATTATTTATCTGTGAATTTTAGTTATACATCAATATTTTTGGCAAATGATCTACCAAATTTCAAAGTCAATATCTTTATTTACCAATTTGTTTGTTTCGTGCAAATCATTTTCAAACGAAATACCCCCCATACAATAAGGAGCTTCACACTGCGTAAGCCATTGGAACAATTTATTTGTTTTAGATACGGTCGATAGAACGCCGCATATTCCCTTGCCTCCGCCGACATCCTGCGCCCCGCCCATAAGCGATAGACCAAAAGTAATGGGATACGATAGCCAAAAATAACATCTTTGTATGTCTGCAACAGATCTTTATCGGCAATATGTTTTTCCAGCCAGCGCCAAATCTCAGTCCATATAAAAACATCCTGCTCGAGTTTATCCCACGAAAATTTCGATAGCCCAGTCTCATTTTTATAGTACTCAAAAAGTGGCTCATCCAAAAAAACAACTTTATCTGCCGCATGCATTACCTTAATAAAAAACTCCATATCCTCGCCCCATGAACAACCTTCACGAAACGAAATATCAGCTTTATCAAGGACCTCTTTCCTAATTATCCACGCATTTGTCTGTGGCGTCATCCTACTTTGCATATAGCGCAGCAATAGGTTTTCCATATGCCCCCGAAGACCTTTTTTTCGCCTTTTCTTTCCTATGATATAATAGTTGCAAAAACAGACGTCTGCCGCATGCTCTTTTAAAAAAGCAATTTGCTGCTCTATCTTTTTCGGGTATATATAGTCATCAGAATCAAGGAACGAGATATACTCCCCTGATGCATGGTAAATACCTTTATTCCTAGCTGCAGAGACGCCGCGATTGGGTTGATAAAAATACTTTAACCGCAATCCATACGCTCTTTGCAGTTTTTCAATGACTGAGGAGGTACTATCCGTACTGCCATCATCAACAACAATAGCTTCAACATCAGTATATGTTTGTGTCAATACACTCTCAACGGCTCTGAGCAAGAGGTCTGCTCTATTGTATGTAGGAATTACAACCGATACCATTTTATCCTCTTGCCCCTGTTCCATCAAAGTTTTTCCATCCTCGACAACGCCAAAAAAACTTCTCACTTAGAAGTGCTACCAAAATTCTTTTGATAAATCTTCTAAAGCAGTACTTATCCGTGTTGTTCTCCTTCAGCTTATAGATTCGATCAAGATATCCTTCTCCTGCGTGTTTTTTAATAATTGCGATATATTCATCATAAAGAGAAAAATCTGCACTCGCCCCAAAAAGACTGTAATAAGCGACATCTACATCCATCACGCAATAAGATTCTCCCCGAACAATATTGCGTAAAAAAAGCTCATAGTCTGCCGCAAGCCGATACGTTATATCAAACCCTTTCAGCATCAATCGTCTACTCGAAAATAACCCCTGGTGAGGGCACATCCCTCCTTTTTTTATTTCTTCTATCGATAAATCTGCTCGTTTTCGTTTGATCAGCCCATATGTGCTCCGATACAAAAAAACATTTCCCGCATAAAAGGAGAATCCTGGATGCGTATTGATAAAACAAGAAACCTCACGCATCACCTCGTTGTTACACAGCCAATCATCTGCGCCCAGAAAATAAAGATAATCGCCTGTTGCAAGTTGAATCCCTTTATTCAGGCCATCATAAATGCCATAATCCGGTTCACTAATCCACTTAATCCCATAATGTTCATATTGCTTTAGAATATTTATTGTCCTGTCAGTTGATCCTCCATCGACAATAATATACTCAATATTGGGGTAATCCTGATGGACGATGCTCAATATTGATTGTTCTAATGTTTTTTCTGCATTATAGGTTGCTGTAACAATCGTAATTTTTATGTCTTCCATTTATTCTTATTCCTCTGAGTGTATTGTAACATATTATTTACATAAGCATCTCGCAGGCTTTAAAGGACAAATTTCAGTTTCTTGATATTCCAGACAGTGTACTCCTATAAATCTCTTCTAGCCGAAACACATACGCATCCTCATCATACTCTTGCTCCCAATAACTTTGATATGCGCTCTCACTCAGCTGAGCAACAAGGGTATCATCTTTTATTTTTTCTATTTGACAGCAAAGCGAATCTAAAGACCCGCTTTTGAATAAGAGTCCCGTTTCACCGTCCAAAATCTCATCTCGACCCGCACACGCATCCGCTACGATTGCAGGAACTCCCTGCGATTTTGCTTCCAAGACAGTTAGCGGCTGCCCTTCATAGCATTTCGATGGAAACACCAAAGCCCGTGCACGAGAATAATAGGTCATTACATCTTCGTGCGAAAGCCAGCCTGGGAATTCTGCCTCAGGACAAATCTTACGAAGCTCAGCTTCACACTCTCCTGCACCGATAAAGACTGCAGGAATCGAAAGCCTAGCTACTGCACGTGCAAAAAGATCAGGGGCTTTCTCGGGAGCAAAACGGCCAACAAAAAGAAAGACCTGATTTTTCTCTGCCTGAATACGTTCCGCACGCTCTACAGAGAGAAGGTTGGATAAAAAAAACAGCCGTTGCCCTGCTGCAAAATAGGGCTTTAGTATACGTCGGCTAAACTCAGAAATATAAATCATGGCATCAATATCATTGGGTAAGCCGCCAAGATAATATTGAACGAATTGTCTTAACACACGCCAGCCTTTATGCAATACTGAACGGCTGTCACAATGGCACATCATGCACGATATACCCATTGCTTTTCGAGGGCAGATTTCATCTTTTTGATAGTCGTAAAACCCAAGGTTTGGGCAAGCAATCCCATAGTCATGGAGATGATAGATGATACGAAAGCCCTTGTTTTTTGCAGCAGAAATAATACTGGAGGACAGGCTTTTAGATATTGCATGGATGTGAATTATCGTATCGCCCGGTGAGCAGTCTGACAAAATCGAAGAAAAAACCTTTGCCGCATGAAAATTCCACAAGCCCTGAAAAACAGCTCGTAACCGGTTCGGATCTCGAAGAATGTCTTTTTGATTCAGACAAACGACCGAAAGATTTTGCACCTCCTTCAATTCCTGACCAATCGGACCAACAGCAGAAAAAAATATAACTCGATGTCCCTTCTTTGCAAGAAGCTTTGCAGTAGTGACAGCGACCTGACTTGCTCCCCCGTTCACGAAGGCAAAATCATTGACAACAATTACTTTCATTTCATCACCAGACACCTTAATATGGACTTTCCCAATATCTCGGCATCATACTAAGATATCGTTTTACTTTTAATGGTATAACCTTCTCTTTCAAACCCATGCGATAGCCAAAAAACCTAAAACCGTCTCGTAAAACCAACTCTATCAAAAGAAATGGATTTTTCTTTATGGCGGCTTTGATTTCTGCCATGATATATTTTATCCCCGATGACTCCGCCGCACCAAAAGTTGTTCGTATCCAACTTTCTCTGGAATGAAATACGCCGATATCAAAATAGCGCTTAAACTCTTGCATAATAGTATAGTTATGCGAGTGATACACGCACGCCTCAGATACATAGGCAACTTTCCAGTCCTGCAGTACCATATTTGCAGCTACAAACATATCCTCACTTAGAATTGTATTGGTAGGGAACCCCCCCACTTCCATCATTGCTGTGCGTCGATATGCGGCAAAGGAATTGGAGATAAATACTGTCTTTATCCCATACCTATCTCTATCCTTATATGATAATACATGGCTCTCGGCAGGATAATTCAATCCTCGTGCAAAGGCAGAAAAAAATGTTGCATGTTTGTGTGGCAACTGTCTTCCATAGGCACATCCAATTTTTTCATCCTGGAATACATCTAACAGTTTTTTTAAGGTTCTTTCGTCTTTTAGAATTGCATCCTGTGTCAAAAAAACATAAATCTCTTTGTCTGGAAATTGTTCTATTGCCATTTGCCGCGTGCCGCCATGATTAAAAGCGCTCGCATTGATTTGGCGGACTATCACATTCTCCCAATCATTTAATTCTTTTTGATATGAGCATGTTGTTCCGGAGTCTACAATCAGTAAGGTGAATAAAACATCCACCTGTTTTCTCAACATGCGAATTGACTTGCAAAACTTATCATCAGGATTATATACCGGAATCATCACAAGAAACTCTTCTTTGGCTATTCCCATAAGTTTTATCCTCTAATCCACTAAAACTCAATGATTGGATCCCAGCACTCTAAATAGATACGTACATAAAAGCCTTATCGAACGTAAACTTGCGTTCAATACGCACCTTTCCCCGTGAATACCGTCTTCACAGTCTTGAAGAGGTACACAAGGTCAATCCAGATCGACCAGTTGCGGACGTACCAGGTATCCATCGCAACACGTTCTTCGTAGGTGGTGTCGCTGCGCCCGTTGACCTGCCAGATTCCGGTGATGCCCGGAGGAACCATGTAGTATTCCTTGATGTTTTCTCCATAGCGCTCTATCTCCTGTGTCACGATCGGGCGCGGTCCCACGAGACTCATATCGCCCCATAGGACGTTCCAGAGCTGAGGCAGTTCATCCAGACTGGTTCTGCGCAGGAACGCTCCCAGTTTTGTGACGCGCGGATCATGGGTCAGCTTAAAGGATTCTTCCCACTCCCGCCGTGCGGCCGGGTTCTCTGCAAGATACTCCTCCAGACGCTGCTGCGCATCCGATACCATCGTCTGAAACTTGTAGCACGAAAAGAGTTTTCCATGCTGCCCGACACGCCGGTGGGCAAAGATCACGCGGCCTTTGTTGTCAATCCCGACAATGATGCACAGGACGAGCAGAAAGGGCAGGATGAGCAGACCTCCGCAAATTGTTGCAGCGAGATCAAACAATCTCTTGGCAAAGCGGTTTCGCTTGCGGGCAAGGTTGTTGCGGATACTCAGCATAAACACCTTTTCGGTGTAAAAAGGCTCCACGCCGATGTTTCCGAGCGGAAGCGCCAGCAAATCCGGCACAAACAGGACATCACGAACGAGCGGCTGGATTCTGGAGATCAGTTGTCCCAAGCGTTCGCTTTGCAGTCCCGGTGCCGTGATGATAACCGTATCGACACCGGAGTCCCGGATGATGGTCTCGGCGTCTGCCAGCGTGCCCATCAGCTGGAATTGCTGCGGCAGCGTCTTGGAGATCGGGTGGTCATCGAGGATGCCGATGACCTCGTAGCGGTACCCGAGATCCCCGTCGAAAAAGTGAAGGACCTGTTCCGCTGTCTTTCCTGCACCGATCAGGATGACGGGCTTTGTCAGCGTATGCGTCGCTTTCAGGAGCTTTAGGAGAATATAGCGCACTGCATAGATACTGAGCAGTGCGAGACAGCCGAACAGCACAACATAGAGGCGCGACGCGAGCAGTCCCGCCTGCATGAAGTAGAGCGCCAGAATGCACGCAATCATCGAGTAGAGCACAGCGTAAAAGATCTTGCGCACAGTCTCGAGGACAGGCTGCATCTTCGTATACGTCTGCATTCCCCACAAGAACGCAATGAATACGAGCGGTATCCAAAAAAGGAGATAGGAGAACGGCACGTAGAAGGTGCGCCCAACAATCATCCCGTATATTTCATGCAGTTCAAGCGCCATTTCCTCCGCAAACAGAATGGCGAGATAATCGAAGGCCATAAAAAGGAGGGGAGCACATAATCTGCGCATGCGAGCCGACATCTGCGATCTCGTTTGCATGAATGTACTCCCCTCCCTTCATATCTAAGGAAAATGACTGTTTAAAAAAGCTCCAACGTCTTGAGCAGAAATACCCATCCAAAAATTGTGAAGCAGGACAATGCGCTGCTGTATACGACACAGTTGCCGGCGAGCTCGGCATCCGCCCGCATCTGCTGCGCCATGGCAAATCCTGCAACAGCACAGGGCGTGGCAAATATGGCGACGAGCGTGACGAGTTCCACACCCCGGAAGCCGAGTGCGATCGCGAGCGTAAGCATAATCGCCGGCACAAGGATCAGACGCGATACCAGGCAAAAGACAAGCTGGCGCAGGTGCTTGCGGAAGCTGCCACCGCGGAAGGAGGCCCCGAGGATGATAAGTGCCACGGGTGTCGTAGCCGCCGCGATCTGCGCCACGGGTTTCACTACGGGGCCAGGGATCGGCAGCTCCGCGAGACGACAGAGAGCCCCTGCGATCGCACCCATAATCATAGGATTCAAGAGAACGCCACGCAGGATCGGCAGGAGATCGAACCGTCCGCCGCGAAAGGTCTCGAGAACGAGCACGCCGAGGACGTTGTAGAGCGGAACGATCGCAGCGACCATCATCGTCGGTATGGCAAGCGCCGCATCGCCGAAGATATTGCTGATGAGAGGGATGCCCATGAGCACGAAGTTGCTGCGAAAAATCGCCTGGATCATCGGCCCGCGTCGTGCATTGTCCGCCTCAATCCGACAGACGATGATACCGAAGACAAGCGCCGTGAGGAGCACACCGCCCGCGCCGAAAAGCATCAGTTCCGGCTGAAACGCCGTCCCCGGATCGGAGACATAGATGTTGTAGAACATCATGAAGAAGAAGAACACCTGGAACACCATGCGGTTCACATGCAGGAGTTCCTCCTCCGTGAGCAGACGCGACCGCTTTATAAAAACGCCCACGGCCATCAGGCAGAACAAGGGGACGACGCCGCCAAGCGCGACAAAAAAATTGCTGAGCATAAAAAAAGCGCCTCCCCATCCATTGTCCTATATTATAACAGGAAAGGACAGGAGAGGCAACGGATAAAAGCCCGGCCCGCGGCGACGGATTGCCTGTATTTTCACGCATTGCGGAGAATCTTTATTCACACAGGCGCATCTTCCGTTCACGGAATGTGACGACCTGCAGATCGAACGCGCGGGCAAGCTCCTGCGCGCGCGCGTAATGGTTCCCGACAGCATTCGGAACATGGGCGTCCGATCCGATGGTAACAGCCCGCCCGCCGAGTTCGCGGTAGCGCCGATAGACGGGTGCGAGTTCCTTGATGCCGCGCGGTGTACCGAGACGGCGCGTATTGATCTCGATGACAGTATCAGTCTCGACGAGTGCGCGCAGAACGGCATCCACATCGTCGGTAAATTCTCCGTAGGAGATCTCGGGATTCTCGAACGGCGCATTGCGCGCTATATAGTCGATATGTGCAAGCACATTGATGAAAGGATGCGCATAGATCTCGTCGCGCATGACGGTGAAGTACTCATGATACATTTCCGCCTTTGCACGCCCCTCAAAGGTCTCGGCAAAATATAAATCTTTCACGTCCAAAAAGTGAATGGAGCCGAGCACGAAGTCAAACGGAACACGCTGCAAAAACGCGGCATTTTTCGCGCGCGCACTTGCCATCATTCCCATCTCGACGCCGAGCGAAAGGTTCCCCTCCGCCCGCAGAGGCTCATATGCCGCCCAGTATTCTTCCGGATTGAAGATAAACTCCTCCGCCCCTGCCGCGGGGTAGTCGTAGTCCAGATGCTCGGTAAAGACGAGCCCGAGCCCCTGCTTCTCCGCCGCCGTCAGCGCCTCCGCCGCCGTCATCTCCGCATCGGCAGAAAATGCCGTATGGATATGGCTGTCAAAAAACATTGTTACGCCTCCCGCATTTCCAGATCTCCAACAGCGTCAGACAAACGCGCAAAGTCCGCAAGAGAGAGCTGCTCGCCGCGTGTATTCTCCGCAATCCCTGCCGCCGAGAGTCCTGCACGGCTCATCTCCTTCGTCAGCCCTGCACCCGTCAGCGCGTTGAGGAGCATCTTGCGCCGCTGTCCGAATGCGGCGCGGATCAGTCGGAAAAAGAGTTTTTCATCGGCCGGCGCAGCGGCCGGCGTCTCCCGCACGCGGCAGGCGACGACCGCACTCGTAACCTCGGGCGCAGGCATGAACGCACGCGGCGGCACATCCATGACTATGCGCGGCTCGGTGAAATACTGCACGGCAATCGAAAGTGCGCCGTAGTCCTTTGATCCGGGGCGTGCCGTCATACGGACAGCGACCTCCTTCTGCACCATCGTGACAAGGCGCTCGATCGGCAGGCGCTGTTCGAGCAGCGTCATGATGATCGGCGTCGTGATGTAGTAGGGCAGATTTGCAGCGACCTTAAAGCGCTCGCCCTCCTTTAGTCCGAGGATTTCCGGGATATTCAGCTTCAGGATGTCCCCCGGCACAATCGTGACATTGTCATAGCCCTTCAGCGTCTCGGCAAGCACGCGCGGCAGTTTCTTGTCAATCTCAACGGCTACGACCCGCGCACCGGTCTCAGCAAGGCCCTGTGTGAGCGTTCCGATGCCGGGTCCGATCTCGAGCACCGTATCTCCCGGCGCGAGTTCCGCCGCCCCCACAATGCCGCGCACGATGCCCGCATCCACGAGGAAGTTCTGCCCGAGCCGCTTGCTCGCGCGCAGGCGGAAGGCACTCAGGATATGGCGCGTGACCTTTGGATCGGCAATGACGGGAATTCCTGCGTTCATGACAGCTCCTCCATTGCAGATTCAAATTCATCGCGCGTAATCCCATAGGTATTGAGGCGCCGCAGAAAAGTCTTGGCATTCGCAAAGCCGATCCCGAGACGCCGGCCGAGGCATGCGCGCCGTACGGCAGCATCCTGTGTTCCCGTGAGTCCGCAGGTCATCATATCACTCATGGAAAAAAGAGGCTCCGGACGCTCCATCGGCGTACGAACGAGCGCGAGCGCCGCACGGATAGCGGCAGGATTTGCCTGCTCTACGCCGATATCTCCATCGTTCACATTCGTCGCATCCTCGACAGGAATGAAGGCGTGCTTTGCCCGCGGGAACATCCCGGTCAGCCGCGCGCGGATGCGTTCGCCGACGGTATCGGGATCGGTGAGGATAATGATGCCGCGTTTTTCGTAGGCGGCGCGAATGTTCTTGATCGCGGAATTCCGCAGGCGAAATCCATCGGTGATGATGCAGTCCGCCTCAACCGCACGCCGCACCGCGGCAACATCCATCTTTCCCTCGACAACGATGACTTCTTTGATCACAGCCGCCTCACAGCTTCCCCGTACAGTTTCTCGTGAATTGCCTCAATCGGCAGCGGCACGCCGTCCGCGCTCGAGGCGACGCGCACCCACCCATAGCGCTCGGCGAGGAGGACATAGGCGGCATGTGCACGTTCGAGATAAGCGACGTCGCGCTCGTGGATGTCGGGTGCTGTTCCCTTCTCCTTTGCCCGCATGGCGATCAGATGCTCTGCCGCACACGGCTCCATATCGAGGAAGAACACGGCATCCGGCACAGGCAGTCCCATCTTGCGGAACTCGAGATCGTAGAGCCAGTCGAGATATGCGTCCCGCTCCGCTGCGGCTCCGATCTTCACCGCTTGATGCACCATATTCGAGGTCGTATAGCGGTCAGCGAGGATAACAGCACCATCCTCGTAGTCCTTCCCCCACTTCATCCGATAGGAGGCATAGCGGTCCACGGCAAAAAAAGTCGAGGCAGCATAGGCGTTCACATCATCCGCATGCGTACCGAAATCTCCGCGCAGATACATGCGCACAAGCATGGAGGAGTCCGCCTCATAGTCGGGAAAGGCAACGGGCACAACGCGGTGTCCCTCACGCACGAGACGCTCTGCAAGCAGGCGTGTCTGCGTTTCCTTGCCCGAGCCGTCCCCCGCCTCAATGATAAAAAGCTTTCCTTTTGCCATCGTCATCCTTCCGCAATCACCGTCACCGTCCGAAGAGACATATCCGCCGCACCGACAACGTGTGCACCGACCGCACGCATGGCACGCAGGTAGCGAAGCGTCTCCTGATCAATCACATCGCCGGGCGCAAGCACGGGAATCCCCGGCGGATAGAACATGATCGTCTCCGCCGCCGTACGCCCCGCGGCGGATTCCGCCGCAATGCATTCGCTGCGCGCAAAATATGCATCCCGCGGCGAGAGTGCTGTCTGCGGCAGAGGCGGCAGCGCAAGAAATGCTGTCTCCGACCCGCGTGACGTACACACGGGAGCATTGCGTTGCGCCATGCTCCGGAGCGCAGCGAGCAGCAGTTCTGCCTCCCGTTCTCCGTCCGCATAGGAGAGCAGAAAGAGCACATTGCGCGCATCGGCAAGCTCGCAGGCAATGCCGCGCCGCCGCAGTTCCTCCTCCGCAGCAAAGCCCGTCATCCCGAGGCCTGTAACCTGCACCGTGATCTTCGTCGGATCAAGCGCTGCCGCCCCTGCCGTGCCCATATACTCCGGTCCGAACGACCAGAGTCCCTCGATCTCATTGATCCGGCGGCGCAGCTCCTCGGCCAGACGGATGGCGGAGGCGAGGCGTCCCCGCCCCTCCTCCGCCATCTGTGCCCGCGCTGCGTCGAGCGAGGCGAGCAGGACCTCATTCGGACTCGTTGACTGCATGATCCCCGATGCCGCACGAATGCGCTCTGCCGAAACACGTCTGCCGCGCGCCAGCAGCATCGAAGTCTGCGTCAGCGAACCGAGCAGCTTATGCGTGCTCTCCGCCGAGAGATCTGCCCCCGCCGTCATTGCAGACGGCGGCAGCGCGTCCGAGAAGGCGAAATGCGGCCCGTGCGCCGCGTCCGTGAGGAGCAGCATATCATGCGCATGCAGGAACTCCGCGATCGCCGCCAGCTCTGTCGCCACGCCGTAATACGTCGGATAGACGAGGAGTGCCGCGCGCGCCTCGGGGTGTTTACGCACGGCATCCTTCACCGCCCCGAGTGATATGCCCATCGCAATGCCGAGGCGCGTATCGATCTCCGGCTGCAGCCAGACGGGCCGCACCCCCGTGAGAATCATCGCACCGACGACGGACCGGTGCGCATTGCGCGGCACGAGGAGCACATCGCTGGGCGCAAGCGCCGCCATCAGCATGGTATGAATCGCGCCCGTCGTACCGTTCACCATGAAATATGCCGCATCCGCACCGTACGTCTCTGCCGCCAGTTCCTCCGCCGTGCGGATACAGCCCGTCGGCGCATGGAGATCGTCGAGTTCCGACGTCAACGAGACATCAGCGCGCAGCCCTTCCTCTGTAAAGAAGCGGCGCAGCAGCAGATGGGCGCCGCGTCCGCCCTTATGCCCCGGCGTGTGGAACGGCAGGACGCCGCATCCCGCGTAGCGGAGCACCGCCTCCGCAAGCGGCGCGCTCACCGATCCTCCGCCAAGCGGTTCTCCACGCGCAAATGTACCTTTGTCCCCTTGCCCGGCTCAGAGAGGATCTGGATCGCCGCGCCGATGATCTTGGCACGCTCCTCCATCCCGATCATACCGAAATGGCGCCCCCGCTGCCGGCGCTGCGTCTCCATATCGAGCGCATCGTCTGCATCCTCCGGCTCCTCCACACGGCGATTCGGATCGAATCCTACGCCGTCGTCCGCGATGAGCACCGTAAGTGCCTGATCCGTGTAGTGCATGCGCACACGCACCTTGTCGGTCTTGGCATGGTGAACGACATTGTTCAGTGCCTCCTGCACAATGCGGAAAATCGCGATCTCCACATGTTTTGGAAGCGTGTAATACGTCCCCTCGAGGCTGAATGTCCCGCGGAGCTTCCCGCGCTCGCCGAACAGCCGGACGAGCTGCTCCACCGCCTGCGGCAGCCCGAGATCGTCAAGCGCCATCGGACGCATGTCGAAGATGATCTGCCGCACGCCCGTCAGACATCCTCGGATCTCCTCGCGCAGCTCAACGAGCGTTTTCTTTGCCTCCGCCATGTCCTGGTCCATCAGCCGCTCCGTGATCGTTGTCGTAAATAGGGCATTCGCCAAGTCCTGCGCAGGACCGTCATGGAGCTCGCGCGAGATACGGTAGCGCTCCTCCTCTGTCGCCTTGATGATGCGCGCGCCGACAAATTTATCCTTCTGCACCGCCTCGATCTTCCATATAACTCCGCTGACCTGCGTGCTGAGATAGCTGAGAACCGATCCGATGGAAAGTGCCATGTGCTCGGCACGCTCCACCACCGTAAAGAGATAGCGCAGGCGGATCTCGAGCTTGTCGCGCTCCACGCGCATGGACTGCTCCTTCTCGCGCTCGATCGCGAGATTAATCTGGATGATGGAGACCGCCTCATAGGTCTTGCGGATCTCATCCTCCGTATATTCCGTGAACTTCTCGCTCACCTCGGCGAGACGCCGCTTGGCCTGCTGCTCCTCTGCGGTAAGGGCATCCACACGTTCAATGGTCGCAGCGACGTGTTCTTTCAGCTCCAGGAGACGGCGCCGTGCTCCCTCCACTTCCCTGCGCGTATTTTCATAGATGTCAAAGATCTGGGTCTTGTTGTCCTCGATCGTGTTGATCGTATTGGTCAGCAGTTTGCGCAGCTGTCCCTCTTCAACCCCCTCCACGGGCTGATCGTCTGCGGGTGCACTGCTCATCCGCCGTCTGTCTGTTGTGCGCATCATATCCTCCTATCTCTTTGCGCTTTATTGTACCCCATTTATCATGAAAAGTCACGTTCCCTTACTCCTTGCATTTTCTGCAAAAAATCGGTAAAATGTCAAAACGGAGAGAAAAATACATTCCATAGATAAGGAATAAAACGAAAGTACAGGTGAACTCCATGAGTATTTTTTCACGCTTCCTGCCGAAACGCAAGCCGCCCGAGCTGAAGAACAACATCCCGAAGGAGAAGGAGAACATCCGCAAGACCTTCAGCGTCTACTGTGCAAAGCACCACAAGCCGAAAAACGGCAAACTCTGTCCTTCCTGCACGGCACTTCTCGCCACCGTCTTCACAAAGATTGACCGCTGTCCCTACGGTATCACAAAGCCGATCTGCGACCGCTGCGACCGCCCGTGCTTCGGTGCGAAGGCAACACAGGACTTCCTTACAATCATGCAGTCCACACAGCGTGGAATGTTCCTGCGCCACCCGGTCATGGCGATCAAGCACAAGCTGGCAAGCATGGGCGTGGACTACGTAAAATACCAGCAGCAGAAGAAGACCAACGACAAGGCGAAAGCAAAGGAGCAGGCGGCAAAGACGCGTGCCAAGGGAAAAGAGAAGAAGAAGTAACACGGCATAGAGAAAGGGCTGTATATGAAGTTCTGCTTCATATACAGCCCTTTGGTGTACAAGGATTACGCGAGGCTCTTGACGTAGTCCCTGAGCTGTTCAGTGGACCGCGTCACCTGCGAAAGGTTCGCCGTGATCTCCTGCGTCGATGCCGCCTGCTGCTCGCTGATGGAGCCGGTCGTCTCGATGGACTTGGAGATGTCCTCGACCGCGCGGTTCATCTCGTTCAGCGTCACCTGAATGCGCTCCGTCGCCTCACGCGACTGCTCGGCGAGCTTGCGTACCTCCTCGGCAACGACGGCAAAGCCGCGTCCCTGTTCACCCGCGCGTGCTGCTTCGATGGCCGCGTTGAGGGCGAGGAGGTTT
>ERZ773005.736-NODE-736-length-21857-cov-63.043253_pt1 | contig 21857 bp, 15 predicted proteins | sample MGYA00580666_ERZ773005 | MGnify/ENA primary metagenome ERZ773005 (study PRJEB29015, sample SAMEA2737999) | human oral metagenome | biome: human oral; feature: human-associated habitat; material: dental | place: China | collected 2061 ...
GGGGCCACGATCGCCCCGACGGCGAACCCGTCAGCGACTGCACCCGTTCAGCCCGGCCAGGCGCCGTCGCTGCCAGCTGGCGCCGATGCGCCCGCGGACGCCACCGCAGTCATCGAGACCTCCTCTGTCAGTGCGGGCGCGACCGCACCACCCGCACCCACATTCGACCCGCAGCACTCCGGATCTCCGGCGGCGCAGGAGCATCCGGCCGACGACACCTACGTCCAGGTCACCGGGCCCGCGAACCCGATCCCGAACGTCCTGTCGACCGCCTCCGAGACCGTCCCCGGACCCGCACCGGTTCCGGCCGAGCCCTTTACCGGTAGCTTCCCGGCCTTCGAGGATGACGACGAGGAGGAGATCGACCCCGAGGCGGCCCGCCGGGAGCAGCGCACCACCGGCAGCGTCCTGGTCACGCTCGTCCTCATCGTTCTGGTCTCGCTGGGGGCGGCCAGCTACATCGTGTATCAGACAATCGGCATCCCCTTCGCGGACAAGGACCGCGCGGCCGCGGATACCGTTCCCTCGACCAGTTCCCAGAACGCCGGCGGTGGCGGGCAGCAATCTGCGCCCGCCACCGAGGCACCTGCAGTCCCACCCGAGATCGCCAGCGTGAGCGTTGTCAACAACCCGAGCTCCCAGGCTGCCAACAACCAGAAGTACCTCAATGACGGAGACACCAGTCGTCCCTGGTTCTCCCACAACACCAGCAACCCGGAGCTGGCACAGCCGATCGATATCGAGATCAAGCTCAAGTCTTCCGCCAAGGTCTCGCAGATCGACCTCCAAGGCACCAATGAGGGCGGGCAGGTCGAGGTCCGCGCCACGGACATCAACAACGCCGGTGGCGGCACGCTACTCGCCCAGGGCCCCTTCACCGCGGGAAACACCACCTTCACGATCGACAAGCCCCAAGAGGTCGACACCATCGTCGTGCGGGTGACCCAGCTTCCCAAGAACAATGTGGCCGATGAGTTCCCCTACAAAGCCACCGTGACAGAGGTTACAGTCAAATAAGCTTAGTCATGGGAACAAGCTTAATTGATTACTAGTTGCACTGGGTGTCCGCGTAACGCGGCCATCGCCCGCCTGTCAGGAGAGTCATGATTCACGACGTCGTCATTGTCGGATCCGGCCCCGCCGGCTACACGGCAGCTATCTATGCGGCCCGCGCCCAGCTCCGCCCAGTCATCCTGGCCGGTTCGGTGACCGCGGGCGGCGCCCTGATGAACACCACCGAGGTGGAGAACTACCCCGGCTTCATCGAGGGAATCATGGGCCCCGAGCTTATGAACCAGATGCAGGAGCAGGCCGAGCGCTTTGGCGCCGAGGTCCGCTACGAGGACGTCACCGGTCTCGAACTGGAGGGCGGCATCAAGCGCGTCACCACCTCCGACGGCGTCTACGAAACTCGCAGCGTCATCATCTCCACCGGTTCGGAGTACCGGCACCTGGGCATCGATGGGGAGGAGCGCCTCTCCGGTCACGGTGTGTCCTACTGCGCCACCTGCGACGGGTTCTTCTTCAAAGACCAGGACATCGTGGTCGTCGGCGGTGGGGACTCGGCGATGGAGGAGGCGACCTTCCTGACCCGCTTCGCCCGCTCCGTCACCGTGGTCCACCGCCGCGACGAGCTGCGAGCATCCGCCGTCATGGCTAAGCGCGCCCAGGAGGATCCGAAGATCTCCTTCGCCTGGAACTCGCGCGTCGTCGAGCTCCACGGCGAGGACTCGCTGACCGGCCTCACTCTGGAGGACACCGTTACCGATGAGCGCCGCCAGCTCGAGGCCACCGGCCTGTTCGTCGCCATCGGCCAGATTCCGCGTAGCGAGCTCGTCTCCAATGTCCTCGAGCTCGACGAGGCCGGCTACATCAAGGTCGAAGCCCCCTCGCAGCGCACCCGCATCCCCGGGGTCTTCGCCTGCGGCGACGTCGCTGACCCCACCTATCAGCAGGCGATCACGGCGGCGGGGTCCGGTTGCCGCGCCGCCCTGGACGCCGAGCACTACCTGACCACTCTGCAGGCCTGACCCGACGCCGCGCACCTCAGCTCAACGGACGGCACCGGCTCCGGCGCCGTCGAAGCTCCTGCTGTCCGCCTATCCCGACTCACCCATCCACAACGTCCGAGGAGAAAACCATGTCCGAGGCTCTCGCCGTCACCGACGCCACCTTCGAGGAAGAGGTCCTCAAGTCCGACGTCCCCGTCGTCATCGACTTCTGGGCCGAATGGTGCGGCCCCTGCCGCCAGATGGCACCGATCGTGGACGAGGTCGCCGCCGATTTCGGTGACAAGGTCAAGTTCGTCAAGGTGGACGTGGACGCCAACCCGGCCACCGCCCGCTCCTACGGCGTGCGTTCCATTCCGACTTTCGCGGTGATGCGCGACGGCGAGGTCTTCCACCAGTTCAGCGGCTCGCGCCCCAAGGCCTCCTTCAAGTCGGAGGTGGAGAAGGTCCTGGCCTGACGCCGGACTCCCACCAGCCGCCATCTGCCGATTCGACGCCGGTCCTGCCCAGTCATCCTTCTCGGAGCGAAGGGCGGGGCCGGCGTCGTCTACGAGAGATCTGATGACGTGTCTCGTCGTAGGCGGGGCTTGTCTGTCGTCCGCGGTCTCCGCCCCGTAGAATCGCTCCGGAATCGCGGCGGTTTCACGGCGCGCGACACGGCAAGAAGGCAGCACATGCAGCACACCCAGTACATCTCGACCCGCGGCCGAATGGCACCGGCCGGGTTCATGGACGTTCTTCTGGCGGGCCTGGCGCCCGACGGCGGCCTGGCGGTCCCGGATCGGCTGGAGTTTCTCACCGCGGATCGGCTGGAGAACTGGCGGCCGCTGGGATACGCAGATCTGGCCACCGAGATCATCGGACTGTTCGCCACCGATGTTCCACGTGACGACCTGGCCGCACTGACCCGGGTCGCCTACGGCGAGCCCCGGTTCCCGCAGCCCGTCGTCCCAGTGACCGCTCTCGGCGACGTCGCCGACGGTTTGGTCCTCGTGGGTCTATCCGAGGGGCCGACGATGGCCTTCAAGGACCTGGCCATGCAGTTTTTGGGGCAGGCGATTCCCTATGTGCTGGCCAAGCAGGGCAGGGTCCTCAACATCCTGGGGGCCACCTCCGGAGACACGGGTTCGGCGGCCGAGCACGCCTTCCGGGGTCAGGAGGGCGTCAGCGTCTTCATGCTCTCGCCGGCTGGCCGCATGAGCCCAGTGCAGCGGGCCCAGATGTACACCCTCCAGGACGCCAACATTCATAACATCGCAGTGCGGGGCGTTTTCGACGACTGTCAGGCGCTGGTCAAGGCCCTGAGCAATGACGCGGATTTCAAAGAGGCTCACCACCTCGGGGCCGTCAACTCCATCAATATCGGCCGGATCGCCGCGCAGGCCGTCTACTACGTCTGGTCCTGGCTACGAGTGACCGACGCAGTGGAGGAGGGGGCACGCGCCGGCTACCGCGTGGACGTGTGCGTCCCCTCGGGCAACTTCGGCAACATCTACGCCGGGTTCCTAGCCCGGTCCATGGGCGTACCGATCCGCCGACTCATCCTGGCCACCAATGAGAACAACGTCCTCGAAGAGTTCTTCACCACCGGCGTCTATCGACCGCGCTCGGCGACGGACACGCTGGCCACCTCCAGCCCATCGATGGACATCTCGAAGGCCTCCAACCTGGAGCGCTTCATCTGGGCGCTGCTGGGGCCGGAGGCCTTCGTACAGCGCTGGGCGGAGCTGGAGGCCACCGGCACTCTCGATCTGCGCGATCAGCTCTCACGCCTGGGAGAGGAGTTCGGTTTCGTGGCAGGAAGGTCGTCGCACCCCGATCGGCTGGAAGCCATCCGCACCGTCAAGGAACGCTCCGGCCGTCTCATCGACCCGCACACGGCCGACGGCATCACGGTGGCATTACGCACCATGGAACCCGGTTTTCCAACCCTCGTCATGGAAACGGCCAAGGCCGCGAAGTTCCCGCAGACTGTGGCCGAGGCACTCGGGAAGGATCCGGAAACCCCCGACATCATCGCAGACCTGCTCACTCGGCCTCAGAAGGTGGAGACGATCGACAATGAGGAGGCCCCCTTGCGCGCTCTCATCGAGGAGCGGGCTCTGACCTCCTGAACCGGGGTCGATCCCCTTGGGGCGCCGCACCTGACGGCACCGCGCCGTGCATCGCTTCGGTGATGCACGGCGCGTCCTCATCTGCTGCCGTCGTCTCATGAGAAGCCGGTTCGGGCTCTCCTTGTTTCACGTGAAACACTGCGGATTACTCCCGGCCTGACCGTGTCCTGCCCGATGGCTCAGCGTGGCAGACTTGGGCTTACGGACGCAGTCATGGCGACCAAGGAAGGACCGCAGGTGAGTGAGGACAACAACCAGGTGAAGGGGAACCGGCTCGATCCGTGGCTGGACAGCTATGCCGCGCGAGCTCATGGTCTGCGCGCTTCGGAGACGCGCTCGCTGTTCGCCGTCGCCTCGCGTCCGGAGGTGGTGTCGTTAGCCGGGGGGATGCCGAATCTCAAGGACCTCCCGCTGGAGCGATTGGCCGAGGCCACAGCTGAGATGATCCGCAAGGATGGCGGTAGAGCGCTGCAGTACGGCAACGGCCAGGGACTGCCGCGGCTGCGGGAGCAGATCACCGAGGTCATGGCTTTGGAAGGGATCGAGGCCTATCCGGAGGATGTCATCGTCACCACCGGGTCCCAGCAGGCGGTCGACATTATCACCGAGCTCTTCGTCGATCCCGGCGACGTCGTCCTGGCCGAAGCCCCCACTTACGTCGGTTCGCTGTCGATCTTCTCGACCTACCAGGCCGATGTGCAGCAGGTGTCCATTGACGCAGACGGAGTCATTCCCGAGGCCCTGGAGGAGACGATCGTCCGGCTTGAGCGCGAGGGGCGTCGTATCAAGTTCTTCTACTGCCTGCCCAACTTCCACAATCCTGCCGGAGTGACGCTCACTGAGGAGCGCCGTTCGCAGGTCATCGAAATCTGTCGGAGCCACCATATCCTCATCGTGGAAGACAATCCCTACGGCCTGCTTGGTTTCGAGGGTCAGACCTACACGGCCCTCAAGACCCTCGCGCCCGACGACGTCGTCTACCTCGGCTCCTTCTCCAAGATCTTCGCTCCCGGTTACCGTGTGGGCTGGGCGGTGGCCCCACCGGCGGTACGGGAGAAGATGAAGCTGGCCTCGGAGGCCGCGATCCTGTGCCCGTCCTCGGTGGGTCAGTACTCGATCTCGATGTATCTGGACCAATTCGATTGGAAGCAGCAGATCCGAGAGTTCCGGACGATGTATCGAGGGCGCCGCGACGCCATGGTGGCGGCGTTGGAGGAGTTCCTGCCGATGTGCCGGTGGAACGTCCCCGATGGTGGTTTCTACGTGTGGGTGGGGCTTCCCAACGGTCTCGACGCCAAGGACATGCTGCCACGTGCAGTGACCAGCCTGGTCGCCTACGTCTCGGGGACGGCCTTCTACGCCGGCGGTAGGGCGGGGCAGGACCATTTGAGGCTTTCCTTCTGCTATCCCGAGCCCGTTGAGATCCGCGAGGGTGTGCGGCGACTGTCCGGCGTCGTGACCCGCGATCTTGAGCTGTTGGACCTGTTCGGTCCGACCAGCAGCCACCGTCCGTCCGAGGGCGTTCATGCGCCCGCTCCCGACCAGATCTGAGGTTGACGATGAATCAGTCCCCACTCCGTATCGCTGTTCTTGCCGGTGGATTGAGCCACGAGCGCGATATCTCACTGCGGTCGGGCCATCGTGTCGCCCAGGTTCTCAAACACCTGGGGCACACCGTCCTCGTCCTGGACATCGACGCGCGCGCCATCGGGTCGCTCAAGACCTTCGGCCCCGACGTCGTCTGGCCCTTGGTGCACGGTGGCCCCGGAGAGGACGGTGGACTGCAGAACGTGCTCATCGCCCTGGGATTGCCGTACGTGGGCACTCACTCCGACGGCTGTCAGCGGGCATCCTTCAAACCAACAGCCAAAGCAAGTGTTCGCACCGGAGGAGTGATTACTCCTGACTCATTGACTCTTCCACATTCCTACTTCAGTCAGCTGGGAGCGCAGGAAGTGCTGACCGTCGTCGCGGGTCACCTGGGTCTTCCTGTCGTGGTGAAACCTCATCAAGGGGGCTCGGGACTCGGCGTGTCCTACGCGTCGACGGCGGACGAGCTGAGGTCGGCCATGGTCGCGTGCTTCGCCTATGACGAGCGAGCACTCATTGAACGCTACGTCCCCGGCACGGAGCTTGCTGTGTCGGTCGTGGACACGGGAGAGGGGCCACGTGCGCTTCCCCCCGTTGAGGTCGTGACCGATGGCCAGTATGACTTTGATGCCCGATACAACCCGGGACGCTCTGAATACTTCGTTCCCGCACGTCTGGATGACTCTGTCATCGACATGGTCAAGGACACTGCTATCACCGTCCACAAGACGCTTGGGCTCGGAAACCTCTCTCGAACCGATCTGATTCTCGACGAAGCGGGCTCGCCCTGGTTCATCGACGTCAATGTCATTCCAGGAATGACCGAAACATCCCTGCTACCAATCGCTGCGAAGGCGGAGGGCGATTTGGAGGACCTGTATGACGCGCTCGTGAGGAACCCGTTCGTACGCCCCTAGGCCTTGTTTCACGTGAAACAAGCGGCTCTGCTCTGAATGAGCGGAGCCGCTTGTTGTATGGAGAGGAGAGGATGGTAGAGAACGACGGTGCAGCTACTGTCCCGTGCCTCTACTGCCGTCATACCGGTGATGAATATAGCCCGCAGCCCGCACCGATGAAGGCTCCAACCACTAACCGCCCGACCAGACTTCGAGGGTGCGGAAGGCGACATCCAGGAGCCTCATAATGAATCCCGTGATGTTTCACGTGAAACCACGGATCGACATCGCAATGATGCGCTGCTCCACCGTCGCACCAGGGTCATGATCATCGGGATCAAGTACATCGCCCACGATGATGCCTGACGAACCGGAGGGGCGGCTAGCACATCTTGAGCGTCAGCTCGCTCTGCTAGCCGGCTCCAGCCGTTCGGCACAACGGTACAAGGCCGGATTGAATCCACGTGGCGTACCTTCATCTCCTTGTCTGTGGCATCCTTCTGACTTTCCTTGTTCTCGTCAGGTTTTCTCCGGTCCTCCTCCTCAGGGGAGGGGGCTGCCGATGAACGCCGCATGATTGCCACTCACCCGAGTTCGAGAAACAGTCGATCTTGTTCCCACCGGTGTAGCCGCCACGATCACCGTTTCACGTGAAACATAGTCTTCCCATCCGCAATGAGTAGACCATATGGATCAGAGACACCGCATAGCAGACGACGTCGCCCGAGTTCCCGCAAACACGCGGGCCTCTCCCGCTGGGCCATCCTGATGCCAACTTTGGCAGCAGCCTTCTTGTGCCGGGCATGGTGTCTCCTGTGCGTACTCGTTCTGACTCGAGCCGGGACCGTCCGCTGCATAAGCCAGTGTGCCAGTATGAGGGGAAACATACGAAGAGGAGCCGTATGGAAGCTATTTGTTTCCCGTGCAGAAACGGACTCGTTCCAGACCAACCAGTCAACTGCGCCTCTTGCTTGCATGAGATCATCCGGTTTCACGTGAAACACGATTCAGCATGACAGCGCTGGCAATCAGCGGTCCATCCTCCTTGATCAAAGTCGAGCTCCCCACCGAGGCTTCTCAGGATGCGCATCTCGTCAGAGATCAATGAACTGGGGTCTCACTGCCGACTACCCCGCCGACGTCACCTCGCTATTGCGTTCAACATCTTCTGCAATCACATCTGCGCCGACTCGTTCCCCACTCTCCTCGGCGAGGCAGCAACAGAGTAGGGGCGGGGTCCCGGTCGATAGTCACAACCACATCTTGGATGATGCGCAAATCAGTATCGCAAGCTCAGATCACCGAGCACTTGGCCTCCCAGATCCTGTTTCACGTGAAACCACCCCTCTCCCACGATCTCTCATCTGGTCAAGGAGCATCCACAGCGTTCACTGAAGATGCCACCAACGTAGTAGCGAGATTCTTCAGCTTCTCCTTGCGGTGCCGTGATGAGGAGACTAGGAATGTTCTCTTCTCATGCCCCATTCCCAAACCGTCCTGTGCTCGCGCATCGATGTGGAGACACCCCGCATCGTTTTGAAGAAGAGCTACATCGTCAGCGATGACGACCGCACTGCCGGAGTTCCTCATCCGACCATCACATCCTGGGTACCGCCAACCCCAGCCGCGCGGTTGTCCTATTCGACCGGTTTAGGCGCAGTCGCGTTTCACGTGAAACCGGAGCCCACGTCAAGAAAATCTACGTGCGCGAGCCACGTCAGACACTGCTCGTAAGCTCTACCCCGCAGTTCGCTCTCGCGCGACGATCGCAGATACCGCTAGGACGCTGAACAAGCATTCCCAGTATCTTGCCTCATCGCATCAGTGATCAAGGATGGTGAGACTCCAGACTGGGCAAGGGTGAACGCAAACCAACCCGACGCCGATGAATCGGTCCCTCATGAGATTCACGGCGCAACTCACAATGCATGCTCGATCAGTTCAGACCCGATCATGTTTCACGTGAAACCGAAATCGATCCGCGTTCTTTCAAACCTCGATAGACGCATGACACCCTTCGACAGCATCACTCGACCGAGCGTCCACCGGTTGCCGCATCGACTTCAAGAGAAGCCGGAGGAGAAGTGTCACGTTCCACCTTGTTCTTCGCCCTGCCGGTCAGATCATCCTGGGTGAGCGACGGGACGGTAAGTCACCGTGCCATTGGCTCACCCCCTCCTGCCGCCGACCCTCGGGGCGAGCAGTCATCGATCAGAGCACTATCCACGTAGAATCGGGCGACTGTTGGCCGCCGGCCGCCGTATCAAGATCTTGGGACGCCCTTTCATTTCAGGTGCTATCCGCACTCTATGCGCGCCCTCGGTTTCACGTGAAACAGCTGGTTCCGGATATCGCCCGTCCTCTTTCGACATCAGGTACCCGGCCACCGTTCCCGCTTCGCAACAGCGTCTACAGATAGGCGGCCCCTCAGCGAGTGCAGCAGCGGGGCTGCGCAGTGCCTCTCACGCCGATCTGACCACGTCGATCAGGCCAATGGCGAGGGGTTCTCCCGCGTCGTCAGAAAGACGGAACTACGGAACATCTCATGTTCATCGGAGTCCAGAACCTCTCGCTTCGTACCTTCGGTTTCACGTGAAACCAGCGCTGCACTCGTCCTGTGCCAGACACTCACGGAGCACACCAACGGCATACGAGGTGCGATTGTACGAGGCCCAAGACAAGCGATTCAGACATCTGCTGCAATCGACGAGCAGTTCTCAACCATGGAATCGGACGACCTTCCTGCACCGGTATCGCTTCAGTCCGGCTCTCACCTTCTCTACCCTCAAGGACTATCTGTTCTCCTCCCTCCCCCGGGGGAGGATGCCAGCGTCTCGACAGTGACGTGATGACAAACGGCATGACAGGCTCGTAGGTACCGTCGGCGTCATCAACAGGGTTCATTCCCAAGACACTCGGGAACCGATTCTGTTGCCCAGTCCTTCTCCCGGCGACGCTCGGCGAGCATCTCATCGCCGATGGACAGCCAGCGGACACTCAGGTCAAGGATGAAGCGCCACTTGGTATCCGTCCCACTAGGTCAGCCCCACCTTCCACACATTCCCGGTTCTCCTCTGTTCAGTCACCTGATTCAGAAGCTGTCGGGTCATGGCTATACACGCCTGTGTTTCACGTGAAACAGGTACATCGTCGCCAACTCGACTGCAGAACAATCGCGTCCTGGTCCTCTCTCGATCAGCCGAAGAACGTGGGAAACTTCCTCAGCTGCTTGTCGTCAGACACACGATGCATCTGACGCCAGGAGTTTGCAGAGTTGGTTTAGGTGGTTGGTCGGGTTAGTGGTCTGATAGCTCGTTTGGGGCGTCTTGACAGGGGTCTGGTGGTTGAGGCGATAGTGGCTCTGGCGCCGCAGGCCAGGCGGCGATGGCTTCGGGTTGGGCGTGGTCATGGGTAGGGAGCAGACCCGGGGAAGTCCACCCAGGTGGGGATCTCGATGGCCCTAACGGTGCGCCGCACCCGCCGCTCGTGTCCGGTGTCGACCCAGGAGGTGGACGGGACGTTCTTCCACGGCAGGGCTTTGAGAGTGCGGTGCAGGGTCTTCTGGTTGCCCAGAGGCGTGAAAAGGTAGTGACCACCCCGGCCGACGATCCACTCAGCTGTGTCTACCTGGGTGTGCATCGCATCGGCGGTGACCACCACCCGGTCCAGGTCCAACGGTTCGAGCAGAACCGGTAGGGAGGGGATTTCTGGTTGGACTTGTTCTCCACCCGCTCCTGGGACAGCACGGTGCCGGTGGCGTGCTCCCGTGTCATCGTCCCTACGGGACCCGTGCTCCCGTCTCAGTGACACACCATCCCGGCCAAACCGACTCAGCCGCCCTCACCCACCGACTTTGCTGCGCCCCCTTGCATCTAACTCAGAGCTCTCTATAGGGCAGAGATCTCGAGCCGGTGCACTCCTTAGTTTCACGTGAAACATCGGGCACATATCCCTTATGGGCATGAAGCGGAGCATGAACGAGAACTGGTCTCTGATCGATAGCACGTGGGGTCGAGGCAGTACTGCCTCGACCCCACGAGTGTTCGTAGGCCTGGTACGGTCTACTCTTCGTCGAGAGACGTTCCCGGCGCCAGCGCACCGACGATGCGAGCAAGATCCTCATCACCAGCGAACTCGATGGTGATGCGCCCCTTCTTCGCCCCACGGGTGACCTTGACGCGAGTATCAAATGCATCGGAAAGCCGCGTCGAAAGCGCGGGGAGAGGAGTACTGCGGGCACGTAGAACTCTCGGCTGATCCGAGCCCGGATCCGATTCCTCATGAAGAGCAACGAGCTCCTCCGTGGCACGAACCGAAAGGCCTTCGGCCACGACTCGCTGAGCGAGGCGCTCCATCTCCGCGGCATTCGGAAGGCCAAGGAGAGCGCGGGCGTGTCCGGCTGAGATGACATTCGCAGCAAGTCTGCGCTGAACCAGCGGCGGCAGCTTCATGAGCCGCAGCGTGTTGGAAATCTGAGAACGAGACCGTGCAATCCGCTCCGACAGTTCTGCGTGGGTGCACTGGAAGTCCTCCAGCAGCTGCTGATAGGCCGCAGCCTCTTCAAGAGGATTGAGCTGAACGCGGTGCAGATTCTCCAGCAGTGCGTCCCGCAGCATATCGACGTCGTCGGTATCCCGGACTACTGCCGGGATCTTTTCCAAGCCGGCTTCCTTAGAGGCGCGCAGGCGACGCTCACCCATGATGAGCTCGTAGCGCGGATCCTCTCCCTCAGCAGTGTGGACCTCCCTCACCACGATCGGCTGGAGAAGCCCCACTTCCGCGATGGAGGCGGCAAGTTCGGAGATGTCCTCCTCATCGAATACCTGTCGAGGCTGGCGAGGGTTCGGATGGATCAGGCCGACCGGAATCTCTGCAAAATGCGCGCCGGGTACCGGAACGAGATCAGGACCATCGCTTTCAGCGGCATCGAGATCATCGTGAGTAGTGGCATGTTCGTCGATATGAGCTTCTGGTTCAGCTGGCTCAGTGCCGGTTCGAACGGCCTCGGAAGGAGAGGGTTCAGATTCCTCGCTCGAGGACTGCTTCTCCGCGGTTTCACGTGAAACAGGAAGACCCTCGGAGGTATCCATGCTCTGCGAGGCAGGCTCACCACCAGCGTTATCAACCGCGTCCACATCATCGCTCGCTGACATCTCGGTCGCCACGGGCGCTGCTTCAACGGTCTCTGATTGTGGTCGCAGCTCGTCGGCCTTCGCCTCCTCGGCAGCCTCAGAACTTCTCTGGATCTCCTCCGATGCCTTCTTCGACGAACGCTTCTGCGTCACGGTACTGGTAGACCGGCCATGCTTCGTCGACGTCCCAGCCGATGTCGCCTTTCCATCCTTCGTCTTGGAAGCACGCGTCCTACCGGCGGAATCCGCGGCGGTTTCACGTGAAACGGACGTCGTCCGCTTGTTCTTCCCCGTCGTCTTGGATGATGTCGAGCGGGTCTTGGAGGCACGTTTCCGCTGGGACGGAGCCAGAAGTGCGGCAGTCAGATCGTGAGTATTCCGGCCCTCCTGTGCAGCATCAGTGTCGGGAGCAGAGTCGACGTGTACTTTCTCGCCCCCGTTGTGGATCTCAGCTTCCCGCGACTCGGGGAAGAACACGTCCGAAGGGCGGGAAGCAGATGCCTTCTCCTTCTGCGCGTCTGGAATCAGCGCCTCCAGACCCCGTCCAAGTCCGCGCCGTTTCTGAGCCATTAGGCTTCCTCGCCTTCATTTCCGGGGGCGCCCCGTAGGGCAACCTCACGAGCCATTTTCTTATACGCAATCGCGCCGGTGGACCGGGGATCCCAGAACACCACAGGAGCGCCGAAGGAGGGGGCCTCGGCAACACGAATCGAACGCGGAACCTTAGTGTCCAGCGTCGCGTTAGGGAAATAGGAACGAACTTCGGACTCCACTTCACGAGCCAGAGTGGTACGCCCATCGAACATGGTCAGCACGATCATCGAAACACCCAGACCCGGATTGTGAATGCGAGCAATCCGATCGATGGAGCGTGTCAGCAGAGCCAGTCCCTCGAGGGCGTAGTACTCGGCCTGCATCGGAATGAGAACCTCGTCAGCGGCAACGAAGGCATTGATCGTCATAATGCCGAGACTCGGCGGGCAGTCAATGATGACGTAGTCAAGAGGGTCCTGTCCGTCGGTTTCACGTGAAACCAAATAGTCCACCAGTGCGCGCCGCAGCCGTGACTCCCGCTCCGCGGTGGAAATCAGTTCGATCTCCACGGCGGCCACGTCGATCGTTGCCGGCACGCACCACAGCGTCTCGCAGAATCGGGTCTTAGCCACCACATCCTTGATGGCCATCCCATCGACGAGCACGTCGTATATGGATGCCTTGTCATCATCGTGCTCTACCCCCAGCGCCGTCGAGGCATTGCCCTGTGAGTCGGCATCGATGACGAGCACATGCAACCCTCCCTCGGCCAGAGCCGCCGCGAGATTGACGGCCGTCGATGTCTTTCCGACGCCGCCTTTCTGGTTTGCGACCGCAACGACGCGGGTCCGCTCGGGATGTGGGAACTCTCCACCCGCTACCTCGTCAAGGGCGAGGTGCTCGGCCTGGAGCTGATCGAAGATAGACGATCCGGACAAACCTGCTTCTCCTCGGACGACAACCCAACGGCCCGAGCCAGTCGGGCAGTTACGAGTCTACGCGAGCAGGTCGATCCTTACGCGTTACACGAACGCGCGCCGTATCTCACCGGTTCTTCGGGCGGCGAATCTCAACAACGGCAGTAGTTTCGTCACCGGCAGTAACGATCTCATGAATCACAGCAACTGATAACTTTGCCTTTTTAATCACATATTTAGCATCATCAACTTCAGCCTGTGCCCGCATTCCCTTCAGAGCGAGCAACGCGCCCCCCGGTCGCAGCAGCGGCGCCGTCAGTCTGACGAGCTTGGACAGGTTCGCGACCGCCCGAGCCGTGACCACGTCATAGCGGTCTTTAATCTCCTCGGCCCGCGCACGCCGAATGGTCACGTTGTCCAGGCCCAGCTCCTCCACGACGTCAGACAGCCACTGGGTGCGGCGCTCCATCGTCTCGATGAGCGTCACATCGAGGTCGGGTCGCAGCAGGGCGACGACGACGCCAGGAAAGCCGGCCCCGGAGCCGACGTCGGCCACGCTTCCACGAGCCGGTAGGAAGGGGGCGACGGCGGCTGAGTTAATGATGTGCCGGCTCCACAAACGGGGAAGCTCACGCGGCCCCACGAGGCCGCGCAGCTCGCCCTCCTCAGCGAGCATCTGCGCGAAGTGCTCCGCCGCCGCGAAGGAGACCCCGAAGATCTCCCGCATCTCCGGCGTCGGTTCCTCCACCTGCGCCCGCTGTTCCCCGGTCATGCTCAGGCCTGCTCGACAGCCGGCTCGTCTCCGGCTTCCTCGGTCTGGTCGCCGTCGTTGATGTCATCACCATCCTGGTCGTCCATCTCATCGGCCGGCAGGACCACCACGTACCGGTGCGGTTCGGCGCCCTCGGACTCGGAGACCAGTCCGGCGGCGGCGACGACGTCGTGGCACACCTTGCGTTCGAAGGGGTTCATCGGCTCCAGGCTAACGGGCTCGCCCGAGGTGAGCACCTTGGTGACCGCCTCCTGAGCAACCTTGGTGAGCTCGATCCGACGATCGGCCCGGTATCCATTGATGTCGAGCATGAGTCGGGACCGGTTGCCGGTGCGGGCCTGAACCGCGAGACGGGTCAGCTCCTGAACGGCCTCGAGGACTTCGCCGTCGCGCCCCACGAGATCGGCGAGTTCGCGCTCGTCGCCCTCCTCGGAGGCGACCACGGCGATCGAGGCGCGCCCGTGGTCGACATCGATGTCGATGTCACCGCCCAGGTCGGCGATGTCGAGGAGCTCCTCGAGATAATCGGCACCGATCTCACCCTCCTCCTCAAGGCGCGAGACGGTGCTACTCACAGGGTTGCCTGCGCTGTGGTGGGAGGAGTCGTTGCTGTGCTGCTCACTCATGTTGTCATCCGTATCTGTGATGGGAACCGGGTTGTCTCGCCGCTGAGCAAGTCTCAACGGTTGCGCTTCTTCTTCGCCTGAGCCTTGCGTCGGGCTGCCGCCTCGCGACGTTGACGGGCGCGGCGCTCGTAACGACGTCGAGCGATCTCCTCGTCGCTGAGGCCATGACTCTTGGACGATGCCGAGTCTTCGGAATCAGTCACCTCATCGGTTGCATCCTGCTCGACGTCGGGGCAGGCATCGCTGTTCTGGCCGCCGGACTTCTTCTGCCGGTTCTTACGTACCGGCTGCACCCGCTGTCCGCCGGTGCGTCCCTCAGCCTCGGCCTTGGCGGCCGCCTCAGCCCGTTCCTCCTCCTCCAGGGAGGGCAGGCCCTTGCGCGCCCGCTTGGCGTTAACCCGGGCGCGGTACCTCTTCTCAGCCTCGCTGCCGGGCGCAGGCATGTTGCGGATTGTGAAGAACTGCTGCCCCATGGTCCACAAGTTAGAAACGACCCAGTAGACGAGCACACCGATCTGGAAGTTGACGCCGGAGACGGCGAAGATCACCGGCATCACGTACATCATCATCCGCTGGGAACGGATCATGGGGTTATCAGAGTTGAGGGACTCCGTCGACATGTTCTTCATCGACAGCTGCGCCATGGTGTACCACTGCGTCACCGACATGATGATGATCATGGCGACCGTAACGATCTTGACCTGGGTGACGGAGCTGTTCATGAAGGACGAGGACAGACTGGCGCCGAAGACGCTGGAAGCCTGGACCTGCTTGGCCAGCTCCATCGTGAGCGGGCCGATCGAGGGACGCCCGTAGTTGCCAGTGGCAACCGCGCCCAGGGAAGCCAGAACCCGGAACAAGGCGAAGAAGATGGGCATCTGCACCAGCAGCGGCAGGCAGGAGGCCATGGGGTTGGTCCCGTGCTTGCGGTAGAGCGCCATCATCTCTTCGTTCATGCGCTGGCGCGATTCGGGGTCCTTCTTGCCCTTGTACTTGGCCTGAAGCGCCTGCATCTCCGGCTGGAGGAGCTGCATCCCGCGCGAGGCCCGAATCTGCTTGACGAACAGCGGCATGATGAGCAGCCGCACCACGATCGTCAGACCGATGATGGACAGCACCCAGGCGACACCCGGTCCGTCGGGGAACCCGATGAGGACCAGGGCCTTGTGGATCGTGACCATGACCCAGGCCACAGCCACCTTGAGGGGCCATAGCAACGTGTCCATCCGTACTCCTTGTATGAAGGTTCTCGTGCGAGAGCGGTATCAGTGTGGGCTCAGGGTCTGAGCCGGCATCATGTCCATCGGTTCACCGGGACCGGTCAATGTTCTTCGACCGTGAACCTCGGAACGTCGCGGGGATGGTGGTAGCGCCAGCGCCCCTTGTCCGGGACATGATCGACTCCACCCGGGGTCAGCGGATTGCACCGCAAAAGACGCCACACGCTTAGCAGCACGCCCTTGACCGGACCGTGCACCTCCACCGCCGTGACGGCGTAGGCCGAGCAGGTGGGGTAGTAACGGCACGACGCCGGCAGAGCAGGCGATATGAAACGCTGATAAAAACGCACCGGTGCCAGAAAGACTCGTATCATCCATCCACTCATCGCTCGCTCATCACCGCATTCAATCGGCTCACCGCTGCCGCTCTTGGGCCCGGCGCTCACGGCACCGGTTCAGAAGCCGATCCAGGTCCTTCCCCAGAGTGTCGCTGTCGGCGCCGTCGGCGCCGGCCAGCCCGCGCACAACGATGCGGGCCCCCGGTTCGAGCGCACCAACCCGCTGAGCCATGAGGGCTCTCACACGGCGCTTGACACGGTTGCGGTGAGTCGCCAACGGGATCTGCTTCTTGGGCACGACGACGCCGACGAGAGCCGGGGAATCATCCCCTCTCCCGCCGGCGTGGTAGTGCACGACCAGTCTGCGGTTCCCGCAGCGCGTACCCCGACGGATCGCGGTGGTGAAGTCCTCACCCCGCGCTAACCGGTGCGCCGCGCCGAGCACCTCAGGCGGCGAGGCGAGCGCGACCCTTGCGGCGCCGCGAAGCGAGAACAGCGCGACCCGCGCGGGTGGACATGCGCTTACGGAAGCCGTGCACCTTGGCACGATGACGGTTGTTCGGCTGGTAGGTCCGCTTGCTCACGGGCTTAACTCCTGCTTGAGGTGATCGGAACAGTGCATCGCGAGGCTCGCGGCACTGTCGCTCGTCCGGCTGCCCCATGGTTCGGGACCTGACTCCGCACGAACGTCTGCAACAGCCTACGTTTGGCCCTCTTGCCGGTCAAACGGATGTGGCCGACTGTGACCGATGACGTCATCCACGCCTATCCACAGGAGATCCACAAGAGAGGACTCGCGGCATCCACTGCTGTGGGAAGTCGGCCGTCCACAAGCTTGCGGATATGTGGATAACTCACTGATCTGTGTGCATCTTCTCAGTAGGCCCGCAAATCGCTAAACATTCGTCATTCGGCGGGCTCGTGCCACACGATCGAGATCGAACAACCCTAACACTCCCAGCATTTATCCTGAATGACACCTGTGAGTCATTACTCTCTGTGTCCCCAGGTGTGGACAAGGCTGTGGAGAGACAGCATGATGGGACGCCCAATCGAGACCACCCGGTTCGCCGGGGCCGCACGTCCCAGTCATGGTCGGCGCAGAGCCCTGGCCGACACCGGTCGGGTTGCGATCACGGGAAATACCAACCATGCCGATCAGGAGTCCGTCGTGCCCGACGCCGCCAACACCAAATGGCTCTCCGCCCTCGAGGTGCTCTCCAGCTCCGGAGAACTGGGCCAGGGCAAGATGTCCATGATTCGCATGACCCATCTCATCGATGTCGACGGCACTCTCGTCCTCGTCGTCGGATCGGCCTTCGCCAAGGACATCGTCGAGCAGGCACGTGGCCCGATCAGTGCCGCCGTCACCCAGGTCTGGGGACGCCCCATGCCCATCGAGGTCACGGTCGACACTTCCTCGGAGGTCTCAAGAACCCCGATGCCGCCCGTGACCCCCGAGCCCGTCAACCTGACCACGGCGTCGCCATCACCATCGCTGTCGGGAGCGTCACCCGTGCCCGCCCCGCCCGGCGCCGCTAGCGCAGCCGCACCCGCCTACGGCGAACAGATCGGGGACCCGTCAACCTATCCGGCGTCGTCAGCACCTTCGCCGGCGCCCCGTTCCCAGGCCTCCGCGGCATCGGCACCCTCACCGACATCGGGCCCCCTGCCGGCCATGTCAGGACTCTCCAGCGCCTACAGTCCCGGGGCGATCGGCCCCCAGAGTCCTACCGGACTGCTCACGCCGACGGCGGCCAACGACGTCTCCCAGCTCAACCCGCGCTACACCTTCGACACCTACGTCACCGGCTCGTCCAACCGGTTCGCCCATGCCACGGCCCTGGCCGTCGCCGAAGCTCCGGCCCGTGCCTACAACCCCCTATTCATCTACGGAGGCTCAGGCCTGGGCAAGACCCACCTCCTGCACGCCATCGGCCACTACTCCCAGACGCTCAACCCGGGAATCCGCGTCAAGTACGTCAATTCAGAGGTCTTCGTCTCCGACTTCATCGCCTGCGTGCGCGACGGCAATCAGGACGACGGTCGCATGGAGGGGTTCAAGCGACGCTACCGCGAGGTCGATATTCTCCTGGTTGATGACATCCAGTTCCTCCAGGGCAAGGAGTCCACCCTTGAGGAGTTCTTCCACACTTTCAACTCCCTGCACTCCTCGGGCAAGCAGGTCGTTCTCACCTCCGACCAGCCCCCCAAGGCACTGGGCGGACTCGACGAGCGCCTGCGCTCGCGCTTCGAGTGGGGCCTGCTGGCCGACGTCCAGCCCCCGGATCTGGAGACCCGCATCGCGATCCTCTCCCGCAAGGGCACTGCCGAGGGCCTCGATCTGCCCTTCGACGTCCTGGAGTACATCGCCTCGCGCATCACCACCAACATCCGAGAGCTGGAGGGCGCACTCATCCGCGTGACGGCCTTCGCCTCGCTCAACAAGCAGCCCGTCGACCAGACCCTGGCCGAGATGGTCCTCAAGGACATCATCTCCGACCCCGAGGGCCAGGAGATCACCACGTCCCTCATCATGGCGCAGACCGCCGACTACTTCGGCATCACCATCGACGACCTGTGCTCGGCCAACCGCTCGCGCACCATGGTCTCGGCCCGCCATATCGCCATGTACCTGTGCCGCGAGCTCACCGACCTCTCCCTGCCCAAGATCGGCCGGGAGTTCGGCGGACGCGACCACACCACGGTCATGAGCGCCGACAAGAAAATCCGCACCCTCATGGCAGAACGGCGCTCCACCTTCAACCAAGTCACCGAACTGACCAGCCGCATCAAGCAGGCCGCCCAGTCACCCGCCTGACCCGACGACGTCCCACCTCAACGACGGTTGTGGAGGGCGCTGAGGACGGCAGGTGGAGGAGCGAGCGTGTCGCTGTGGAGACACGGCACCCTCACTGTGGAATGACATTGATGTCATTTGCTCTCTCCACCGCTACCCCGTCGCACTCACCAGAACCGCCCACGTATGCCTCCCCAGGACGATCGTTATCGTTACGCGGAAAGATCCGGTTATCCACATCATCCACACGTGCTACTACACCTACAAACCAAGATGACAGAACATGCGATTCACGATCGGCCAACGAGGTCGGCCTGGGCCCCGAGCCTTCGTCATTCAGGGAGACTCATGGGATGAGCGTGGATGATCGCTGGTGACGGGAGCGATTGGTACGGTCTACCGTCTACACTCTCGACCCAGGACTGCGCTCCGAACGACGCGGCTCCTGCCGACTACCCGCCGGCGACCCGCTGGCATGCATGTTCCTTGTTCGGCTCAGTGGTGCCAAGACGCACCGCTGACCGACCTACCACGATGACGGAGGCACTTACCGTGAAGCTCAGGGTTGACCGAGACATCCTCGCCGAAGCCGTCACCTGGACCGCGCGATCCGTGCCCGCCCGCCCGCCGGTACCGGTGCTGGCCGGAGTCAGGCTGGAGGCCAAGGGCTCCAGCCTGGTTCTTGCATCCTTCGACTACGAGGTCTCGGCGCACTGCGAGGTTGCCGCCGACGTCGAGCAGGACGGTAGCGTCCTCGTCTCCGGAAGACTTCTGGCCGATATAGCCAAGGCCCTGCCGAACAAACCCGTCGATCTGGAGGTCGAGGGCACCAAGGTGGCCGTCTCCTGCGGCTCGGCCCGCTTCTCCCTAGCCGCCATGGCGGCCGACGACTACCCGGCGCTGCCCGTCATGCCCGCCGTGGCCGGAACGATCGATGCCCACGACCTGGCCCGCGCCGTCGCCCAGGTCTCCATTGCGGCCTCCCGCGATGACACCCTGCCCCTGCTCACCAGTGTCCAGATAGAGGTCGAGGGCAGTTCCCTGGTTCTCATGGCCACCGACCGCTACCGTCTGGCCATGCGGGAGCTGACCTGGTCGCCCGCCAACACCGAGCTGTCCACCACAGCGCTTCTCAAGGCCCGTACCCTGTCCGACGTCGCCAAGTCCCTGACCTCCTCGGGCGACGTGACCGTGGCCCTGAGCAGCGAGTCGGCCGCCTCCAGTCTCATCGGCTTCGAGGCCGGCGGGAGACGCACCACCTCCCTGCTCACCGACGGCGACTATCCACCGGTGCGCCGCCTGTTCCCGGAGTCGACCTCGATCCACGCCACAGTGGGCACCGACGAGCTCATGGCGGCGGTGCGCCGCGTCAGCCTTGTCGCCGACCGCTCCACCCCCATCCACATGGCCTTCACACAGGGCAACCTGGAGCTCGACGCCGGACAGGGCGACGACGCCCAGGCCACCGAGCAGCTCGTAGCCCACCTCGAGGGGGACGACATCTCCACCGCCTTCAACCCCGGCTACCTCCTCGATGGTCTGGGCGCACTCAACCAGCCCTACGTCCGGCTCGACTTCACCCACGCCTCCAAGCCCGCGGTGCTCACGGGTATGGACTCCATCGGCGGTACCGAGGACTCCACCTTCCGCTACCTGCTCATGCCGATCCGCTTCGGAGCCTGAGACACGACGGTGCATGTACGTCTCTGACCTCTCCCTGGACGACTTCCGCTCCTACCGCAATCTCATCCTGTCCCTCGAGCCCGGCCCCAGTGCCTTCGTGGGCTCCAACGGGCAGGGCAAGACCAATCTGGTCGAGGCGATCGTCTACCTGGCGACGCTCTCCTCCCATCGGATCGGAGCGGACACCGCCCTGGTGCGCCGGGCGGCGCCCGGTCAGAGTCAGCCCCCCGGCGCCGTCATCCGGGCCCGAACCATCCACGGCGACAGACCCAGCGTCCTGGAGATCGAGATCATCGCCGGGAAGGCGAACCGCGCTCGCCTCAACCGGGGCGGCTGTCGGCCCCGCGACCTGCTCGGGGTCCTGCGCGCCGTCGTCTTCGCCCCCGAGGATCTCTCCCTGGTGCGCAACGAGCCCGGCGTGCGTCGAGGATTCCTCGACGAACTGATGGTCACCCTGCGCCCGGGCCTGGCCGGGGTGCGCAACGAGCACGACAAGATCCTCGCCCAGCGCGCCAGCCTCCTGAAGTCCGCCCGCGCCGCCCGCTCATCGACCGCCTCCATACTCTCCACCCTGGAGGTCTGGGACGGTCAGCTCGCCGTAGCGGCTGCAAGACTCATCGCCGCCCGAGTCGACGTCGTACGACGTCTGCGTCCTTGGGTGGTTTCCGCCTACGAGGCCGTCTCCGGCGCCTCCGGGCAGCAACCCCATGCGCAGATCGCCTACCGCTCGAGCCTGCTGATGCACGAGGGGGCACCGGAGCCCGATCCTCATGACGAAGCGGCCTGGCTCGCCGGTGAGGAGACGCTCCTCGACGAGTCCGCCGTCGCCGAGCGCATGGAGAGCGCCATGGGCGAGCTTCACGCCCGGGAAATCGACCGCGGCGCGAACCTCATCGGGGCGCACCGCGACGACCTCTCCCTGTTCCTCTCCGGTCTGCCCGCCCGCGGATTCGCCTCCCACGGCGAACAATGGTCCCTGGCCCTCGCACTGCGCCTGGCCTCCTACAACATGCTACGCACCGACGTCGACGCCTATGGCGGTGACGGAGAACCGGTGCTCATCCTGGACGACGTCTTCGCCTCCCTCGACGAGCAGCGCCGCCGCGCCCTGGCCCAGCTGGTCGCCGGCGCCCAACAGGTCCTGCTGACCGCCGCCGTCGACGACGACATCCCCGCCGAGCTCGCCGGCGTCCGATACCGCGTGGCCGATGGCGAGGTCTCCCGTG
>ERZ773005.739-NODE-739-length-21717-cov-97.907026_pt1 | contig 21717 bp, 26 predicted proteins | sample MGYA00580666_ERZ773005 | MGnify/ENA primary metagenome ERZ773005 (study PRJEB29015, sample SAMEA2737999) | human oral metagenome | biome: human oral; feature: human-associated habitat; material: dental | place: China | collected 2061 ...
TATTCTATTCTATTCTATTCTATATCATACACTCTAGGCTGAGATGCAGCCATCCTTGAGTAGACAGGAGATGATCATGCCGAACCGGCGCGATCTGAACGACATCGCCAGCTACCTCGTCCCTAACCCTGGCGACGAAGCGTGGGTTGTCGACCCCAACCAGCCTGAGCACATGCACCACGGCCAGACCTCTGGCGAACCGCACTCCGACGGGTACTACATGTACAACGAGGGCACGCCGAGCTGGCTGAAGTACCACTCCGACGACAAGGAGGACGAGGAGTGAGATAGTCCTCGAGGATGCCCCTCTCCACATCCAGAGAGGGGTCATTCCCTGAATTATATATAATATAGTCATGAACTACGATAGATATCTAGAATTACAAACCCGTCTTGAATGGTTTTATGATTTTCATCCAGAGTTTTTTGATGATATTCTGCCTGAGCAGAAGAAGTTACTACAGGATACATTCCTATACGACGCGCCAGACGAGGGTTATCCGGAATCGTTGCAAGATTTTTATGATAAGAACATTGATAATCGACCAACGCTTCAGGATGATATGTTTTTGGCAGTGGATGCCTTATATAAAGCAGCAGGGGCTAGTAGTCTGTTTGACGATAATGGATATCGTTCCCTTGCTGAATAGATTTTAGTCTATGAAATCTGTATAGGTTATAAAACTGTATACTTTTCTTGATATAATTTAAGATTATTGTATGAATAATTATCTAGCAAAGAATTGAAACAGATACCCGACGAATATCAATTTGCACAACTCATCAAGCCATATATCAATGAACCAGTACGCTCAAGTTTGCCAAGCGACTACACTTTTGTATCAGACCCAAAGAATTATTATCGTTATTATTTTGGCAATAGCCAGTCACAAAGAATAGTTGTCTGATCTGCCACTTAGAATTAAAACTGTTCCAAAAAGTCCAGCCTCCCGCTCTCAAAATGCCGCACATCCTCGATGCCGTATTTCATCATTACCAAGCGGTCGATGCCGCAGCCAAAGGCAAAGCCGGTGTACTCATTCGGATCGACATCAGCAGCTTTCAGCACATTCGGGTGGATCATGCCGCAACCCAAGAGTTCGATCCAGCCTTCGCCCGAACAAACTTTACAATCCGGATTTTTGCCTTCGCAGAATGGGCAGCTCAGCGCAAATTCAAAGCTCGGCTCGGTGAACGGGAAATAAAATGGGTTGACGCGCACATCCAACTTCTTGCCGTAATATTCCTGCAAAAACTCTTGCAAGGTGGCGATCAGATTGCCGACGTTGACGCCCTTGGCAACATACACGCCTTCGACTTGGTAGAACGTGTGCTCGTGCCGCGCGTCCAGGTCTTCGTTGCGAAACACCCGGTCGGGCACGATGGCAGCGATCGCCTCGCCTTTTTCCAAATTGCCATGATATTTTTTCAGTACGCGGTTTTGCATAGTCGAGGTGTGCGCCGGCGCAATCAAACGGTCGCCATTAACATCAGTTTCCTCGGTCATGAACGTATCATAATCATCGCGCGCTGGATGGCCTTTCGGGAAATTCAAGCTCTCAAACATGTGGAATTGGTCATCAATCTCACGCGACTCTTCCGTCACGAAACCCATGCGATTGAAAATGTCAGAAATACGCTCAATCTCGGCACTCAGCGGATGAATCGTACCACGCTCACTCGGCAGTAATTCAGGCTGCAGTGCATTGATGTCCATCGGTGCCGTCACGTCGATTGGCGGCAAATCGACTTTATCGAGCTCCTGGCGGCGAACTTCTATGACCACCTCCAACGATTTTTTCAGCTCGTTGACGCGCTTGCCGAAAGCGCCGCGCTCATCATTTGGCAAAGTCTTGATGTGATCATAAAGCGTTTTGATTTCTGGAGCGCGCAATACTTCTTGCGGGTGGTTAGACTGAGCCGCCCGCGCTGATAAAACTTGTAAAACTTTCTCGAAATCCATCGCTAACCTACTTATTCACCTGATATACGAATAACACAAATACGCCAACTGCCATCAGTACAATAAACACCCAAGCTGGTGCTAGAGTTGTCGTAGCCTTGGTGCCTTTCAAATATTCTGAGTTTTCGATTAGCTCGCCGCTAACACCCGGAACTGGCTCGCCTTCTTGCTTTGCCTTCTGCGCTGCTTTTTCACGCAGATCGGCAGCGATGCGCTGTTGCAGTTCGCTGCGGCTTTCTGTCTGTTCAAAATAACGTCCCATATCATCATTATAACAGATGTATACAACCCAAAATATTTTTGTGTTATACTATGTCTATATTTCAGTAAAGGAGGGAATATTCATGGCTACTAAAAAAGCCGCTTCTACCAAGAAGAAGACGACCGCCAAGAAAACGGCCGCCAGCAAGACGACTGTTCGTACAGTATCTGCCGAAAAAGTAGAGGCACCGAAGAAGGAAACTGCCGCTGTAAAACCTACGACAACCAAACGCAGCAGCGTCAAGCTTCCATCAAATATCATAAATATAATCTTTGCCGAACTAATCGGTACGTTCGTATTGACGCTGGTTGCTTTGACCACATTCAAAGACGGCGGCGTTGGCGCGCTAGCTGTCGGCTTCACACTAGTAATGCTAGTGATGAGTATCGGCGCTGTCTCGGGCTCGCACGTCAACCCAGCCGTAACATTTGGTTTGTGGACTATGCGCAAGCTCAAGACAATCCTGTTGCCATTCTACTGGGGCGCTCAGTTCATCGGCGCTATGCTGGCTGTAATTGTCACCAACTGGGTTACTGGCGGCTCGATCAACTTCGGCTTTAGCGGATTTAGCAGCATGAACTGGTCGATATTCGGCATTGAGCTGGTCGGCACCGCTATCTTCCTATTCGGACTAGCAGCAGTTCTATCGCGCGAAGAGACCTGCAATACTGGCAAGGCGCTCGGCGTTGGCTTGGCACTGGCAGTCGGCATTTTGACATCTGGCTACTTGCTATCAACCGCAAAAACGCAAGCAATCGCCGACTACCAAAGCAAAGCAGCATCTTCGGCTTCTAATAAAGTCGAGATTCCTCACGTCGCTTACGTCAAGGGCGCTAGCCTTAACCCGGCTGTTGCGCTAGCAATGACCGATTCGACCGAAAAGGAGCTCACTACTGGTTCAGCTGGCTCTAACGAAGTTGTCAATTCGCGCTTCTCGCTCGAGTCGCTAGTTGGCGCTTTAGCGGGCGCCGCTGTCGGTGCCAACCTCTACGTGTTGGTCGCTGGCCGGAAAAAGAAAGACTAAGTCTTAGCTTTCTTAACAAAAATATCCCGTCTATCGGCGGGATATTTTGATAGCCAAAAACCTTTACTTCTTATCAACAGATGACGGACGATCAAGCGCCAATACTTCGACAGAAGAATCGTTACCAGCGATCTTCACTACGTCTTTATCAACTTTACCGAGCTCTTTATGAGCGTTGTTATAATGATTGACTGTCGTGCCGAGACTATTGCCTAGTTTTTGCATATACTCTTCAAATTTGGCGATGTGTTGTCCGAGCTTGCCGACACGAACTTGAATATCCTTAGCCTGCTCCTCGATTTGCAAACTGCGCAAACCTTGCAATACCGTTTGCAAATACGCCATAAAACTAGTCGGACTAGTGATAATCACGTGCTTTTCGCGAAAAGCATACTCAATCAGATCGCGCGAGCTGCCGCCCTGGCCAACGTTATTGATCAGTAAATCATAATACAACGACTCGCTAGGAATGAACATAAAAGCAAAATCCATCGTGTGCTCGCTCGGGCGGATATATTTGCTGGTCTCGTCAATGCGGCCCTTTAGGTCAGCCTTAACTTTCTGCATTAGCTGCTCGCGTTCTTTGCCGCTAGCTTCAATCATCCGGTTATAATTTTCGAGGCTAAACTTGCTATCAACTGGCAGAATTTGACCCTTATCAAGAAAAATCACCGCATCAACCATTTCGCCGTCGCGAAACTTATACTGAGTCTGATACTGTCCTGGCGCCAAAATATTTTCGAGAACGCTCGACAAATAGTATTCACCAAAAACACCGCGCTGCTTAGGATTTTGTAGAACATTTTGCAAGGTTTTGAGATCAGTCGCCACATCAACGACACGCTTGTTGGTCTCGTCGAGCTTGGTCAAGCGCTGCGTGACATCAGCCACCAATTTTGAACTTTCACTGAGCTGCTTTTGCACCGATTGCTGAGTTGACAGCTGCGAGCGTTCGAGCTTGTCGCTCATTGTTTGCTGCAAATTAGCGATCGAGCGCGACAATTCAACAACATCACCCTTAATCAGCTCTACCGCCGAGTTATTTTGCACTCGCTTCAGCTGCTGCATAAACACAAAAATAACCACGCTAGCCGCTGCAACGACTATCGCTAAAATTATAAGCAAAACCATTATTTCCATATAGCTAGCATACCGCAAATAACGGTTCTGTGCCAGCTACCCAGCGATAATCAACCGAGCCGCTACAATCAGCACAATTGATACTACTAAGTAAAGTATGAACGACCGCAATCGCGCCAGCCAAGTAAACATCGCATAGGTCAACGCGCCAATTACCGTCATCGCCGCCATCGCCCAATACCACGGCAATAGCGCTAAATATGATTGCAGACCCCATAGAGCCACTATCGAAGCAATAACGATAAATAATGGCCGGTAAATTCGCGCCTGCGACAGCAGTATCAACCCGCCGATTGACACCAAAGTTACCGAAAAAATTGCTACATACAGCGGCGCATTCTGGCATAAATCATTATCGCCGCGGCACATCACCGCCGACGCGACCCGGCCAACCAAAATATACAACACCGTTAGTATTGCACCGGCGAACGCTCCATAGATAGCAGCTCGAATGATATCCTTTTTGTCCATCGGAATAAACGGCTCCAGCTTCACCGCTGCAGTCTCGTTTGCGTTATTCATAGATTTCTCCACGTTAGTCATCTTACTAAGCTATTTTACTACATTATTGCTTTTTTTGCTAGATACAAGCTTGGTATTAGACCAATCAACATACCACAACGCCCCCAAGCAAGCCACCGCCACACCGCCGACGACATCAAGCGGCGTATGCACCAGCGCTAATATTCTGCCAACGCCGACTAGCAGCGCCATAGTTAGCATAATTATAGTAATCGAGCGGCGACGCAGTGCGTACCAGACCGCCAGCACCAAAAACATCGCAAAAAGCGCGTGATCCGACGGAAATCCCGGATTATTCAGATAAGCCGCCCCTGGGTTAACGCCAAGCAGCTCGAACGGACGCAACTGTTCAGGCTGATATATTAGCCCGAGGATTTTAGCAACCACATAAGACGTCAGCCCAGCCATCAGCACGCGAGAATAAATTTCATAGCGGCGCTTACTTTCAACCTTAAAAAATAGTTCATACAAAGCCAGCAGCACTAACGGAATCAGCAGCCAGTCGGCGATTATCTTAACCAGCCAAGCCACCTTATCGTTGCAGCTCCTCAACTAGTTGCTGGCGGGGAATGGGCTTATTTTCACCGGTTGCCATATCCTTCACTATCGCGAAACGGCCGCGTACTTCTTCCTCGCCAATCAAGACTACCAACGGTATACCAAGACGATCAGCATAGCGCAGCTTCTTTTTTAACGGTACTGATTCAGTATTAAGAATTGTCGCCACGCCAGCTCGCCGCAGCTCGGCAGCTATTTGCAGTGCCTCGCCGAATTGAGCGTCGTCAAAAGACGCCACCATACAGCGCGCCAATGTCCGGCGATGACTAGACACGACGCCTGCCTCGCGCAGTTTGTAGAATAAGCGCGACAAACCAATCGACACACCGACGCCCGGCAGACGCGTCCGTGTATAGTTCTCGGCCAAGTTATCGTAGCGCCCGCCCGAGCAAACACTACCAACTTCTGGATAATCATCAAGCGTCGTTTCGTAGACTACGCCAGTATAATAATCCAGTCCGCGCGCAATCCGTAAGTCTAGCTGAATACGCTGCTCTGGCAAGCCCATGTTTCGCAGCATCGCCAGCAACTCGCGTAATTTTGCCGTGCCAAGCGCGAAATCATCAGAATCGATCTCGTTTTTCATTGATTCTAGCTGCGATAAAATATCGTCGTTGCTACCGCTAATTTCTGTGAAGGCAACTACTTGCGCCACTTGCTTTTCACTAAGGCCCAGTTCGCGTAATTCCGCCATAAAATCTTGACGCGATATTTTCTCGATTTTATCGACTACTCGCAGTACATCCGCCGACACATTCGCCAAACCAATTCCAGCGAAAAAGCCGTTCAACACCAAGCGATTATTAATGTGAATCGTGAACTCGCCGAAAGCAAACTGCTCAAAAATATCGTTAATTACCGCTGGAAACTCCGCATCGGCCGCCACGCTTTCCGAACCAATCACATCAATGTCGCACTGGTAGAATTCGCGGAAACGGCCGGCTTGAGCTCGCTCGGCGCGGTGCACTTTGCCAATCTGGTAACGCCGGAACGGGAAGACCAGCTGGCCCTCGTGTTCAGCAACATAGCGCGCCAGCGGTACCGTTAGATCAAAACGCAAGCTCAAATCATTCTTGCCGCGTTCGAACCGATAGATCTGTTTCTCGGTTTCACCGCCGCCCTTCGCCAGCAATACCTCGCTCAGCTCAATATCTGGCGTGTCCAGCGGCGCGTAGCCATAGCGCTCATAAGTTTCGCGAATAATGTCGCGCAAACGATTAAACTCTATTTGGTCGCCTGGCAGGTATTCGCTGAAACCGCTCGGAATGCGGGGAGTAGTTATTTTCATATCATTATTTCTTGGCTGGGGTGGAGGGATTCGAACCCCCGCATGCTGGGACCAGAACCCAGTGCCTTACCACTTGGCGACACCCCATCGCGCCTACCTTAATATATCACTAGAGCGCCGTTATTTCAAATCTAGCCGCCACAGCTTAGCGGTCAAATACACTATAGCTGCTAGCCACACGCCAGCCAGCAGCAGGCTAACCACCCCCGGCAGCGCCGCCACCGCACCGAACAAACTAATTTTTCCCTGCCCGCCGCTCATCAGCACAGCCGCGCTAATCACTAGCCAAACGCCAGGCGCTAGCAATGTGCACGCACCTGATATTCGCCGCTCTATCCTACTCAGCCGCGGCATAGACAACAAAAATGGCAAAGAAATAAACTCTAGCAGAACTATAGCAATCGCAGCGATAGCGCCGTCGCCAATCCCCAGCGGCTCCAGAGTTTTTGGGAACTTCTCGAACCTAAACAATTGCGCCAGCATTATAATAATCGTCCAGAAACCTACTGCCAGCGCCGCATACTGTGCGCGCTTCTTGAAAATTGTTGGCGGAAAAATACTAGCTATAAACTGTTTCATATTATTAGCATAGCATTTTTCCACACGATTTTTTATTTTTTGTCCAAAAAATGCTTGCTATTAAACACAAAAACGTATATTGTATAGACAGCGAAGTTACAAAAACAAACACAAAAATGTATCGATCGCTCTCCGATAAATCCACCACAACAATGAAATACTCCTCTGCCTTGGCGAGGAGTATTTTGTTTCCTAGTTTAGTTGACGCTAGCTGGGCCTGCCCGGCACTGGCAAGATCGTTTTATTCCCCAGCCTTTTTGCTGTGTGCTGCCCGCCATTCGGCGATTTTGCCATGATGTCCGCTAAGTAACACTTCTGGCACGCGCATACCTTGCCATTCCTCGGGCCGAGTGTATTGCGGATATTCTAGCGTTTCGCCGTCGCTGAAACTCTCAATCGCTGCGCTGTTTTCGCCGCCAAGTACACCAGGAATTAACCGCACAATCGAATCAATAATCGTCATCGCTGGCAATTCGCCGCCAGTTAGCACATAATCGCCGACGCTAAGCTCTTGATCGACCAGCGCCATAATTCGCTCGTCATAACCCTCGTAGCGCCCGCAGATCACAATATAACCATCTTCGCTTTCGCTGTATTGCTGCGCCAACGCCTGCCGCCAACGCTGGCCGCGCGGTGTCATGATTAAGACTTTAGCGCCAGGGTCAATCTGTTTAGCCTGCTGCACCGCATTCCATAGCGGCTCGACCATCAGCAGCATACCATCGCCGCCGCCGTACGGCGTGTCGTCAACCGTCCGGCGCGGGCCTAATCCGAACTGGCGCAGATCAATCGTCGAGAGCTCGACATGGCCGTCTTTTTGCGCCTTCCACATCATCGAACTGCCGAACACGCCAGCGAACATTTCTGGGAATAAGGTAATCACCTGAATTTTTCTCATCTGTTATAGTGTAGCAAGTCTTGACGCGGATGTCTATCTATGATATATATATCAACTTTTGCTCGAAGTTTCCTAGGGCGAAAGTCGCCCTTGCTTTGAGCAGAGAGGAGGGCGGTCATGAAGACCGCTATCGACAACTTCTCCATCGAGCCCCCCAAGAAGCTTCCTTTTCGGGAGCGCGTCTGTTTGTACGCGCACCAGAAACTCGGCGAGGCCTTGATTGCCAGAAAGTCACTTAGTGCGGCTTTCTGGATGGGGCTCCTTCAGGCCGTCCAGGAGGACAGTCTGAAGAACTAGCGCCCGCCCGAAAATAGCTCGCTGAAAACTACTATTCAACCTGGTTCGAGACGCAGATTTTGCATCTCCTGGGTTGAGACCACCCAGTTCCAGCTTGAGCACGTTTTCGGCGGGCTATTTTCATATCTTGCAATAATTTGCTGCAATCTAGATTTTATTGCCTGATAGTATTTGACTTCTACTACGTTATATTTTATCTATATATTTGTGCTTTTACAAAAAAGTTGTATAGTTGCAATTGACACGTTTGGCTTTTCGTGCAATAGATTACGTTCGCCTTCTCGAAATTTCACCCCAACAAAAAAGCCGCCTCAAAAGACGGCTTTCTTGCACAAATAAGTCTCTCAAACCATTTGTTGGTTTGCTCGCAGTAGAGCTTTTGTACTTTGTTTTCGTTAGTTCAGGGTTCTCGCATGAACTTACTTATGATTATATATCAAGGTCATCCAATTCTGCAAGCTCTTGACGCGACTTTTTTGCGAAATCGCTTTCGGTTTCTGCGTTTTCTGCGTCATTTTCCACAGAATCACTAGTGGCGTTTTCCACATCATTATCCACGACGGCCGAATCTGTGTCCTCGCGGTCGTCATTATTGACGATTTTCAGGTTGTAATGAGCGGTATTTTTAGCACCCAACGCCCGCAGCAGCGTGCGCAGCCCTTGCGCGGTCGAGCCGCGGCGGCCAATCACCCGGCCCAAATCTTCTGGATTAACAGTTAGTGTCAGCAAAACGCCCTTCTCATCGACAATCCGGTCAACAACCACATCGTCTGGATGTCCTACTAGTGATTTTACGATATATTCGACAAATTCCTGGTCAATGGTCGACATGCCCACGGTATCTCCTCCTTTGCGGTCACACGGTTACTATCGTACTTTTATTGTAACATGCTTTTGCTATGAAATCGAAAAACGCGCCCCAGCCATGCAGTTAGAGCGCGTTAGTTCGTAATTAAAAGCGTTAGGCTTCAGCTGGAGCTTCTGCCTCTTCGGCAGCTGGCTCTTCTTTCGGTTGGTTCTTGCGCAACTTTTCAGTATTCTTGACCGCTTTGGTCTTGCCGCCCTGGAACTCTTTAACCCATTTCGGCAGTTTGACGCCAGCTTCTTTTAACAACTTCGCAACGCGCGGCGTCGGTTGAGCGCCATTGTCAAGGTATTTTTGAGCAGCCTCGACATTGATATTGGCGTCTTTGGTATGCGGGTTGTAGCTGCCGACATAAGCGACGACGCGGCCGCTCGATGGATGGCGCTGTGCTTCCTGGACGGCGACACGGTATACCGGATAAGCCTTGCGGCCCAAACGTTGCAAACGAATTGCGAGCATAAAATTAAAACTTCCTTTACTTCACGTTAGTACTATTGTTACTTCTGTCATATTCTAGCGTGTTACAGGTAAAATGTCAACAAAGCGCCTAAGCCGCCGCTTAGACGCCTTTTCGTTCAAGTCGAGCCTATTGACCAATTCAGGCAGAAAACGCCGCTAGAGGGCGCAAAAACGGCCAAAACGGCTCAAAAATACTTAAAATTTGCAATTTTTGCGAAATAATTGCGAAAATCGTTGACATGGGGATTCATGCGTGATATATAAGTATCAAGCTTTTTGCCCAGGTTTGTAAGGGGCGAGAAGTAGCCCCTGCCTGAGCAAGCTCGTTCCTCTGAAGGAGGAAAGATGTTTTTCGTCCTCGTCGTCACCACTGCCCTTGTCGCTCCTATCGCTGTTTTGCGGCTGGCGATCAGCCGCAATCACCACATTGAGTGGGCTGTTTGGACGGCATTTATCGTGGCTACCGGTAGCCACGTCGAGACGTGGAGACTGATCAGCAACTATAACCTAACGTTCATAGTTGTGTCATTTAAGTTTCTCCTTGTCGTTTATGAAGTAATAGTCACTCCCGCTATCTTTGTTCTCCTTTTAGAGAACAAAGATAAGCATCACAGAGAGAACACGACCAACTAGCCCGTAGCCGGATTGCCCGCAGTTGAGCTTGAGCTCCTGCGCAGTCCGGCTGCGGGCAATCACATTTTTGACTACTATTAAATAATTTTATCCGCCTGAAAACAGGCGCTTTTATTTTATTGCTGCTTCTTATATTCTTCCAGCGCTGCCCGGGCGGCCTGCTGCTGGGCGGTTTGTTTGCTAGGGCCGATGCCTTTGCCCATCAGTTTGTCGCCGACATAAGCGCCGAGCGTGAAAACTTTATCGTGGTCTGGGCCGTCTTCGGCGATGACTTTGTAGACTGGCGTAGCGCCGTCAACGCGCTGGCTGATTTCTTGCAGATGACTTTTGGGGTCGCGCCAAGAGCCGCTCTCTAAAATCCCGTCAAGTTTGCTGATAGTGTGCTTCTCGATAAAGGCTGCCGCGGCATCATAACCGCGTTCCAAATAAATCGAACCGATCACTGCTTCGTAAGCATTAGCTAGAATTTGATGGCGCGCCCGCTCGGAACCATGCTTCTCGCCGCGGCTCATCCGCACCAATGGCTCATAACCAAGCTCTTCGCCAGATTTAGCGTTGCTAGTGGTGTTAACTAGCGCCGCCCGCCAGCTAGTCAGGATTCCTTCCGGCTCGCTATAATGTTTATATAAATAATCTGTCACCACCAGCTCTAGCACGGCGTCACCCAGAAATTCTAAACGCTCATTGTGCTCGCTCACCGATTTTTTGTGCTCGTTGACATAGCTGCGATGCGTCAAAGCAGTAATCAGAAGCTGAATGTCTTTATATTCAAAACCTAATTTCTGCTTCGCCCAATCTTGGTACGGCCCGGTTGGCATACCGCTCATCTTTCCTCCTTTTCGTATTTTGTAAGTTTATAAGTTTTCTTGGCGGATCCGCGTTTTAGCTTTCAGCATTAGCTTAGCGATATCTTCGTATTCGATTAGCTCGAGCGCCTCGTTGAACGGGAACCATTTGATGCCTTTCATCCAATCCTCTTTCTGGATTTCATCGCCACTGGTACGAACGCGCACCAAATAAATTTGCGTCGTCATCAAAACGAGCTTGTCGAGACGGCGATAGCGAAAATGAATCTTGCCCAGCCAGCCTAGCATATCGACGTCGTGCAAGCCAGCTTCCTCGCCAATTTCGCGGCGAGCAGTCTGCACGGCTGTCTCGCCCTCCTCAATGTGGCCTTTGGGAATTGTCCAGCGATCTTTGGCATCCTGAATCAGTAAAATCTCGATACCCGACTTGCCGTGACGGAAAATCACGCCGCCGCTAGTCGGCTCGCGGACGATTTCTTGGATAGACGCCGAACGCGACTTTGTTAAATATTTGCGTATATGATCAAACTTGCTTTTGTTGGCCTTCGGCTTTGGCATTATCTGACCCTTCCTCGACAAATTTGCGATAAGCGGTACCCAGTACGCCATTAACAAACTTGCTCGAATTATCAGAACCAAACGCTTTAGCTAGCTCAATCGCTTCATTGATAGCGACGCGCGGCGGTACGGTATCTTGATGATGCAGCAATTCGTACAGGCCAATCCGCAAGATTACCCTGTCAATCCGCGCTATCTGCGTAATCGGCCACTCGGGCGCAATTGGCTGCAGCTGCTGGTCAAGTTCCGCCTGCTGGCTAACAACACCGCTGGCCAGTCCTTCTACGAAAGCGATGTCGTCAATCGCCGAACGGTAACGCTCGACGTCGCGCTTCAAGATATCGTCTAACGCGGCACTAGTATCGCCAGACTGCCTGCGCAATTCCAATTCGTATAGCGCTTGCAGCGCAACAATCCGACCAAGGTGTCTATTCGATGCCATTCGCGTTTGTTTCCTTTTATTATCTCACCGTTTTTGTTTGAAACGGTTATTTCTGCTTGGTTGATGATTTTTTCTTGCCAATCAACACTTTGACTGGCGAATGGCCGTTAACGCGCTTGGCTAACTTCTCGACAAGATGGCTGCGACGCATGCCAGTCTTGCGAGGACTTGATTGTTTCTTTGGCTGTGCCATGAAATGTTCTCCTTCTCGGTTTGTATAAACTTAGTAGTATTATACGCTAAAGCGAGGCTTTTCTCAAGTGTTTGACATTGTAGTGTTATCGTATTTTAATTATTGACTTTTTATATCGGTTATGCTATAATAAAGATATGAGTCATGAACAAAACGTTGGTAAATCCGAGAAGAAATTAATTACTACTGCCGCCGCTGTTATAAGTTTGAGCGCAGCAGCATTAACTGGTTGCGGCATCGACGGCTACGGAGCCAGTAGCGCCGAAACACCTAACCCAGCAGCTGTGGCCGAACAGAAAGCTGTCGAGTTGGTCGACGAATATAGCGAACACCCCGAGGAGTTCGATAAATCGGCGATCGTCCGCATAGAGGTTCCAGAAGGTAGTAGCGTCAACGGAGCAGCTACCGCCTACGTCGATCAATACGGACAAGAGCAAGGCTGGACGGGCCCGCAGCGCGATTTAGGACACGGCATTGTCAATGAAGCCGCCGCCGAGATCAGCGTCGTACCACACCCAGGCGCAGAAGTAATCATGTATCATGTCGATTTGAACGGTGACGGCACCGTCGATGTTACGCCCGTTGGCGTCGAAAATCCAACAAAGTAATAGCTATAGAGCCAGAAACGCTACTTGCCATTTGTAAGTTTGCAAGGACGGAATCACGCCACAATATTGACGAGCTTGCCCTTGACGTAGATAATCTTCTTCGGCTCAGCCAGCACGAATTTCTGGACGTTGGCGTCGGCTAGCGCTAGATCCTTGATCTGTTCTTCGCTAGCATCAGCAGCGACCTCGAGTTTCGCGCGCAATTTGCCATTGACTTGCACGATAATGAGCAAACTGTCACTAACAATTTTAGCATTATCCCAGGCAGGCCAAGCGGCAAAATCAAGCTGCGAAGTTTCGCCAAGCTGCTGCCACAATTCGGCAGCCATGTGCGGCGCAAACGGCTGTACCAATTGCACTAGCGTTTTGAGATGCGGGCGCCAATCTTCGCTGTAGCCCGCCACTTTCAATTTGTACAAATCATTCACGCACTCCATCAGCGCTGCAATCGCCGTATTAAAGCTGAGCCGATGAATGTCATCGGTGACTTTTTTGGTAGTAGAATTAATAATGGCATCAAGCTTCTGGACATCAGACGTGCCAGTTTTGTCGCTGTCATCAAATTCTTGCACTAGCGTCCACAAGCGATTAAGAAAACGATAAACGCCAGCAATGCCGCGGCTGTTCCAACTAGAGTTTTCGTTAATCGGCCCCAGGAATAGTTCAAATGTACGCAGGGCGTCAGCGCCATAGCCGGCGTTGATGACTTCGAGCGGATCAACGACATTACCGAGGCTTTTGCTCATTTTGCGGCCGTCCTCGGCTTGAATCAAACCATGGTAAACCAGCTTTTTTACTGGTTCGGCAAAATCCGTCAACCCAAGCTCGCGAAAGACATGCGTCCAAAAGCGCACATACAGCAAATGGGCCGTCGCGTGATCGCCGCCGACATACATATCGAGCGGCGCCCAGTAATTTGCCTTGTCTGGCGCCCAGGCCTGCTGCGTATTGTGCGGATCAGTATATCGCAGCAAATACCAGCTACTGCAAGCGTAACCGTCCATCGTGTCAGTTTCGCGCCGAGCTGGGGAGCCACAAACCGGACAAGTCGTCTGCACCCAGTCTTCTTGCGCCGCCAAGACCGATTTGCCATCACCGCGCGGCTGGAAATCATCGACATCCGGCAGCAATACTGGCAAATCACTTTCCGGGACTGGTACCGTACCGTGCTCCGGACAATAAATAATCGGAATCGGCGCACCCCAATAGCGCTGGCGACTGATCAGCCAATCGCGCATTTTGTAAGTAATTTGCGACTTACCTTTACCTTCTTGCTCGAGCCAAGCGACAATTTGCTCGCGAGCGTCCTCGCTGCGCGTACCGTCAAAAGCGCCAGAATTTACCAAAACTCCTTCGCCGTGATAACAAGCGTCGGTGTCAATGTCATCCTCGGGCCGCTCAATTACCTCAACGACTGGCAGCTCGAATTTTTCAGCAAAAGCAAAGTCACGGTCGTCATGCGCTGGCACGCCCATCACCGCACCGGTACCGTAACCGCCCAGTACGTAATCAGCGATCCAAATCGGGATCTTTTGGCCAGTCGCCGGGTTGATAGCATAGCTGCCGCTAAAAACACCTGTTTTTTCTTTGGTGTCGTTGCTGCGTTCAATCTCAGACTTCTTGACAGCATCATCAATATATTTCTCGACTAATTCGTGCGTTTCATCGGTCAGCAGCGTACGTGCCAATGGATGCTCTGGCGCTAATACCAAAAAGGTTGCGCCAAAGATCGTATCAGGGCGCGTCGAGAAAACGGTTATCGTATCATCGCTGCCATCAACTTGAAAAGTAATCTCAGCGCCTTCGCTTTTGCCAATCCAGTTAGTCTGCGCGATTTTGATTTTGTCGGGCCAGTCCATCTCTGGCAACTCGGCAAGTAGCTGCTCGGCATAAGCAGTAATCCGGAAGAACCACTGTTTCATCGACTTCTTAACAACAACCGAGTCGCAGCGCCAGCATTTGCCGTCAATCACCTGCTCGTTGGCGAGAACCGTCTTATCCTTTGGACACCACCATTGCAGCGATTCTTTTTGATAGGCTAAATCCTTTTCAAACAGCTTAGTAAATATCCACTGCGTCCATTTGTAGTATTCTGGGTCGCTGGTATTAATCTCGCGCGACCAATCAATGCTAGCACCAACACTGCGCAATTGTTTTTTGAAATTGGCGATATTGTCGGCAGTAGTCTCTCGAGGTTTGCGGCCAGTTTTGATAGCGTAATTCTCGGCCGGCAAACCAAAACTATCCCAGCCAATCGGATACATCACATTATAGCCAAGCGCCCGGCGAAAACGCGCCACCGCGTCGACAATAGAGTGCTCCATGAAGTGGCCTGTATGCATGCCTGCGCCGCTTGGATACGGGAACATGCCCGTCACATAGTATTTTGGCTTGGCGCTTGACTCGTTCGTATGATAACGCTGGTCATCCGCCCAGATTTGCTGCCATTTCGGCTCAATTTCAGAAGGGTTATAGTGTCTCATCAACTATCAGTATAACAGATAAAACACAGCTGGTTCTAGTAATTAATCGTCGTAATCGCCATATTCTAAATCATTATCAGTATCAACGGTTGGCGCAGATAAATAACTACCGCCAGCTACCGACTGAAAAGATTGGCTGATTGCCCTTGCCCACTCTTCAGCGCTTATGGCGTCGCTTGGAACAGCGACCTGCGAACCTTTGCTAAAATCAATAACTGTTTTGGCGCTAACATTGTAGTTTTTGTCGGAACGGCTATCGGTCTTAAGGTTAGCGGCCTTAACGTCAACGCCGCGCAGTTCATGCGACCATTGCGATACCCAAACGGTCATGGTAGCGTCGGCTTTTGATTTGGCTTTTTTGGCAGACTTGTAAGTATCAGACGACGAAGACGAAACGTTCGGCGCGCAAGATTCAACGCTTTTAGCGAAAGAGGTTTCTCGAAAGTCCTTCCAGAAAGCTTCTGCTTTGTCGTCATCAACTGATACGTCGTAGCCAAAATTGCCATTTTGCGACTTAACTTCTTTGTCGATAATTATAAATGGATGTTTTTTGTAAACGCTGGAGATTTGATGCTTAGCTTTGTCGTCTTTGGAGTATTTTTTGTAAGCATCAATCACGCATTGTAGCTGGTCAGCTGACTTTTTATCCTGTTTGCGAACATCAGCTAGTGAATACTTTGCCCATTTGCCGTCAATCTTTTTCAGATGTTTTTCAGCTTGCGCAGGCAATTTTTGATGTAGAATAGACAACGTTTCCTTGATGCTTGATACGATATTGTCAACCTTGAAATAGACCGTACCGTTGTCAGTTGCCAAACCGCTAGCCTTGAGAGACAGCTCCTTGCCGTTCACTTCTAAGGCCAACTCGGCATTTGCGTCAAATTTCGGCGTATTTTCAGCGCCAGTATCAAATGTAAATTTTTTGAACTTAATGTTCACGCCGTCGGCTTCATAAGAAAAGTTTGAGTTCACCGTGGTTTTGGTCGAGACTTTGGTAGCGAGCGGCAATTTGCTAACTGCATCAAGCAAGACATTTTCTGGTTTCTGATAAAACGCATAGGCAGTAGCGCCAGCAATCGCCAGCAGCACAACTAATACTGCGGCGCAAATAGCAATGATCAAGCCTACTTTAGACTTTCGCTGGCTCATCGCCATCTGCGGCGGCAACGCTGGCTGAGCTATAGGTTGAGCCACAGTCTGATTGGCGGCAACCGGAGCGGCAGCTGGCTGTTCTGTCACAGCATTTACAGCATTGGATTTTGCAGCGGATTGTTCGGCGGCTGCTGGCGCTGGCGCTGTTGTGCTTGTTGAAACTTTAGCTTTTTTACTGGTCTCGGTTTTGACCTTGGTTTTGGGCTTGTCAGAAACCCTCTTTTTAGTGGTTTTCGGCTTCTTTGGCACACCGTCTTGTTTCATTGCTAGCTTGCTCCTTTACTCCTTAACTTAAACCTATTATACACACGATTAAAATTGCTGGAAATATTTATCTTTGATAGCTAGCCATTTATCGCTTTGGCGGACTAATTCAGCGTCCTCGGTCATGTCGCAGAGCACCTTAACGCATTCTTCGAGGAATATTTCGTTCTGCGAGCCTTTGACTAGCACTACCGTCCCCGGCTCGGTTATTGAACGGACGAACTCGCCAGCTTCAATAGCGTTGCGCGCCACATGAACTTGGCAACCTGTCGAACGGGCCGCTGGTGCTAAGTATTGCGTCGCCGCCACGCCGACGACTACCACCCACGACAAAAGATTCGGATCGCACATGCGACCGAGCTTCTCGTGCTCGGCCTGGCTGCTGCCGCCAAGCTCTAGCATATCGCCAAAAACAGCCACTCGACTCGGTACATCCGTGAACTCGTATAGAGTTCGCAGCGCCGCCTGAGCCGCTGCCGGGCTAGAATTATAAGTGTCGTCTATAATAGTCACGCCGCCAATGCCGCGCAGCAGATTCATCCGCCCCGGCACTGGCTTGAGGAGCGACAGGCCGCGTATAATGTCTTCCACTGGCAGCCCGAGCATCATCGCCGCGCCAACTGCACCCATGATCGGGCGCAAGCTATGCTCGCCCACTACTTTAATAGTAGCGGGGAAACGAATATCGTTAGGGGCAATAACCGTACCGCTGTAACCGTTTTCATCAAGCTGTTGCTGCTCAAAACGAAACTCTGCTAGCCCAGTCGTGCCGTAAGTACTAAAGTTTGCCGACTCCAAGAAATCTGCGAATCGCCCGTCGATATCATCGCGATTAATCAGCGTATACTCAGAAAATTTAGCGACAAACAACTCCTCTTGAGCCACATGTTCAATTGAGCCAAAAAATTCCATATGTTCAGGTGTTATCGCCGTAACCAACGCAATATTCGGCCGCAAGTAAGTGCCGAAATCCATCATCTCGCCTGGATGATCAACGCCCAATTCTTGGATGATGACATCGACATCCGCCGGACTATAGACGCGGCGATGCGCTGCCCTAAAAACACCTAGCCACGCTAATGGGCTATGCAGTCTCTCTGGTAAGTTAATGCCGAGAATCGCCAATGGCGCCGACACTTCTGAATTATGATTGCCCTCGTGCATGCGGACGCGAAAACGCTGCGATAATAATCTGCCGAGAGCACGCTTGGTGCTAGTTTTGCCAACACTGCCAGCAACAACTATCAATCTGACATGCGGATGTAGCTCAAAGTACTTAACGACATACTTTTGAAGCTTCTTCTTGATATACTTTTTGAACATAACTCTATCATACCGTATACGGTTAAGAAATTGAAATGTGCGCCATTATTCTAGCAGCCCAAAACCGCGAATCGGTCCGTCGCGGCTGAGATCCGACTGCTGAATGTTAATCACGCCGCCCTCGTTACCGCCAATAGTCGTCACCTTGCCGTTGTCGTATTTGAGCACAAAGTTCACGTGCTCGCCATGACGGCTAGCGTTGTCATACATAATAGCATCGCCAGGCTGCAACTGATAGCCGCTATTTGCGGCGCGGAACTTACCAGCGTTACGATAATACGTCTCGAGACTGCGCACACCTGGAATACGCCAACCGCCGTTGTGCGGATTAGTTAGCGGCGCGCCAGCTTGGCGGCTGACCCAACTAACAAAATTTGCGCACCAATCCTGCTTCTCGCCCTGGCTATAAAACGGGCCAGGCTGCGGATTGTCATATTGTTGGCGAAGTATATTTACGGCGCGAGCACGTAGCGGCGACAGCTTATCTACCTGAATATCAGGGAATTTTTCACTAGCTGGTTGCAATTTGACAGCAGTGTAGCCACCCGATGAACGAAATGTAAAGTAGGTCGCTATGCACACCAAGACAATTACCACTACCAAGACTACACCGAAAATTATCGGCCCGCGCCAAGATGCCTGCTTTCGCTGAATACTTCTCATTAAAATTATTATACCTGCTTTCTAGCCTAAAGAAAAACACTCTCCGGCGGGGAGAGTGTTTTGCTGGTGGCTCCTACTAGACTCGAACTAGTGACACAAGGCTCTTCAGGCCTCTGCTCTACCAACTGAGCTAAAGAGCCACAAAACTACCTTATGATTGTACTAAAAATCTGGCGAGCTGGCAAGGAAAAAGCCAAGGCTCCTTGGAATTTATCCGCGCGCCGTTATTATTTATTATGGTGGTGATACTGATGAGTCAGCGCGTGACCCTTGCCGCGGCGCAATAAATATAAATTAACAGGGTACGACACTAGGAACGCGGCAGTCATGCATAGCAGCCGGCTTGTCCAATACATCGGATGAGTGAGGTCTTTGTTCATGGCGCCTGGCACAACGAGCATGATGACATTGTCAACGATGGTCATCGACAGAATTGATAACGTATCGGCAGCGAAAACCAATTTGAAGGCTTTGATGAACGATAGCTTAGCGCTTATCAGCGGGATAGTTGATACAGTATAGCCAGACGTAAATGCCAAAACCGATGCCAAAATTACCGTGGCGTGCGGTGTAAATCTAGCGTGCGTGCCGATGGTGACGCCGAGCATTTCGCCGATCATGCAGCCCGCCAAACAGTGCAAAGTCGCTGCTAATGCCATGCGTTTGGTTGAAGTTTTTATATTGCAGTGAGGGTGAGATTCGTGGTGCATCATTTCGTCCTTATATTATTTAACTCGTAGAGATTAAGTAGCTCTTCGACGGCTTCATCTTGCTGGATTTCATCGCCCGAGGCCATTTTGTCAGCAATGTGCGTGCGCAAATGCCGCTCCAGAATGAGCTTATTGAGCGATGCCAGCGACTTTTGCAGCGCCAGGCTTTGCGTCAAAATATCCATGCAATATGCGTCGTCGGCAATCTGCTTCTCTAGTCCGCGCATTTGCCCTAAAATAATTTTTATGCGGTGCAGAGCTCGCCGCTTGATATCTGCTGTATCCATAAAGTCATTATATACCCCCTGGGGGTATTATGTCAACCTACTTAGCACATATTCAAAGCTTGACTGATTATAAGTATTTACTAACGTGAACAGTCTATTTTAGCTGAGTAGCCTTAGAATACTTCAGCGTAGTAACCAAGAAAATAATAGCCGGCGGAATGATAAATACCATATACGCTAGTACTGTGATCAAGGATTTTTCGGCAGGCAGCATCCACAGCGGCATGCTACCAACTGCAGGGCTGGGGTCGTTGTCCTTTGCGATACCAAATAAACCATGCATGAATAGCATGCCTACATTCAGCATCAGCATGATTGAACTTACAATTCGCCATAGCCGCAGCCTCGCTAACGGTGAATGAGCCGTCCCGAGAGTCAAGCAAAACGGTACCAAGAAAAGATTAACTATTACAGGTCCAAAAAACGGCTCGTCTTGCATGCGAGCAATAAACATCAAAAAAGCCCCGACGAAGAAGACGATCAAGGTAATTATTGTACTGCGCGCTGGGTGAAAAACAATATTATTACTACTATTAATAAACTCTCGATGCTGCTGAATAATACCTTTAGGAGCGTCGTTAGGGTTTGTAGCCGCCTCCGCCTCAGGTTCTACTGCCGACTGTTGGTTTGCCATTTGCGGTGATTGACTAGGTAACGGCTGTGTCGCTGGCGTCACTTGCGGCGACTGGTCGGGCATTGGCTGCATCGTTGGCATTGTTTGCGAAACTGGCGGCTGCAGATTCGCGTTTTGCTGGTCATTGTTCATATGTTTATTATACCGCACACTCCAGTATTAACAGACTTTACGATAGGAATATTAAAGGCTAGCTAATGTTTGATGAAATTTCCAGTGTGCCCTTATTCTTCCAACTAGCTGCGATTTTGTACCCGTTCTTTCTTATACATAGCTCTAGCGACGAGATAGGTTACTCCAAAAATAGCTATTATTAGCAAATAAACAAAAGAGGCTTCTATTACTTCATTAACAGGCAAAGTTCGCAACGGCGGATGCAACAAGTAATACAAAGGTCCTGTGGACCCGGGATTAGAGCGTACGACACTCCCTACAAATATCGCTCTGATAAACACAACTATATCACCAAAGAACATAGAGAGACCCACATCGCGCATTAATTTCACACGACCAATCCGTGTGCTTTTCATCGCGAATAATACAATGCCAGAAAATGGTATGTATATATTAACAAGCACGAAAACTCCATAATGCTTACTAAGTAACCCAGTTGCGCTTCCTATAACAATGAGCAGAAACAGACCAAGAATCATAATGGCAAAACTTCTCGCTATATGGACATTAAGGTCATGTTCGTTAGCATAGACGAAGTCCCGCTCTACTGCATCATCGTGCTGATTATAGGTCTGATTGGCTTGCGATTGTTGGTTTGTCACTTGCGGCGGTTGGTCGAGCATTGGCTGCATCGTTGGCATTGTTTGCGGAACTGGCGGTTGTTGATTCGCGTTTTGCTGCTCATTGTTCATATGGTTATTATACCGCTTTGGTGCTAAAATATCATTATATAAACAGGAGGAATTTATGGAAATAGCAATAGTAATTTTAGTCATCGTGGCTATTTATGTGCTGAGCGGCATAAAAGTGGTCAATCAATACCAGCGCGGCGTAGTGCTGACGCTCGGTAAATTTACTGGCGTACGCGAACCGGGTTTGCGCGTGGTGGTGCCGATTTTTCAGACGATGATGATGGTGGACGTGCGCTCGAC
>ERZ773005.740-NODE-740-length-21715-cov-4.128440_pt1 | contig 21715 bp, 20 predicted proteins | sample MGYA00580666_ERZ773005 | MGnify/ENA primary metagenome ERZ773005 (study PRJEB29015, sample SAMEA2737999) | human oral metagenome | biome: human oral; feature: human-associated habitat; material: dental | place: China | collected 2061 ...
ATACTTTCCGGAAACCTACAGGTCAATCCGTGAAAATCCGCGATTCCGGACACACATTTTGACCCTTAACCCGTTTTTCGCTCCCCGCGCTCGAGCCTTGGGCAGTTGACTTGGGCCTTCGACAGTTGATTCGGGCCTTGGGCAGTTGGCTCGAGCCTTCGGCAGTTGATTCGAGCTTTGGGTGGTTGACTCGGACTTTGGGCAGATGAGGGGATACCGGGGATCCGGGTCAGACTGTGCGGCACCCTCAGGCGTGTCGGTAACCCCACTTGGGCTTTAGGAGGGGAGTGGCTTGCCTGATGGCGAGGAGGCGTTCGCCCGTCTTTGCTCCTCGTGATGGATGGGAACTGGGCTTGCCCGCGGGCGAGGAGGTGTCCGGGTTCTTGACCGGCAGCATCCCAAAACTACTGAAGACCCCTCTCAAAGGACCCCAAACATGATTTCGGTACTACCAGCCAGCTTCGAGCCACGTCGAAAGGACAGTTGGGGTAGTGGAATGCCGCTCGATACCCCTTCGAAGGACCCCAAACATGATTTCGGTGCTAGCGAGCGCCCCAAGTCCTGCCGAAAGGGCAATTGGGGTGGCTGAGCACCTTTCAGTTCTCGTTTGGATGCCCCTCAACATGATTTCGGTGTTGCCAGTCACCCCTAAGCCTTGCCGAAAGCACAATTGGGGTAGTGGAATGCCGCTCGATACCGCTTCGAAGGACCCCAAACATGATTTCGGTGCTGCCAGTCACCCCCAAGCCGCGTCGAAAGGGCAATTGGGGTGCTGGAATGCGGCTGAGTGCCCCTTCGAAGGGCCCTCAACATGATTTCGGTGCTAGCGAGCGCCCCAAGTCTTGCCGAAAGGGCAATTGGGGTGGTTGAACAGGGGCACCGCGAGAATGCCTGGCATTCTCGGGCGTGTTACTGGGGCTATTGGGAGCGGGAGGATTCTAAGCAGCCTGTGTGCCGCACTAATGAGGCTCAGGGCTCGCTTCGCGAGGAAACGCGGTGGCGTCGCTTGTGGTGAGCTCCTTGTGACTGGCCTCCACAGGGGCTGAAGGATACCCGCTGGCTTGCCCTGAAGGGGATGTGGAGGATAGCGGCTGTGCGGCTTCCACAGGTGAGGACTACCGGCTGTGCGGCTTCCACAGGGCCTGAGCGATATCGGCAGGGATGTCGACAAAAGCTGTGTTTGTGGCGCTCTCAGGCCATGGAGCGACGTCCTTCGAGGGCGCGCCCCAGGGTGATCGAGTCGGCGTACTCCAAGTCTCCGCCCATGGGTAGGCCCATCGCGAGTCTCGAGGTCGTAATGCCGATCGTGGCGAGAGTACGCGCCAAGTATGCTGCGGTGGCTTCGCCCTCGACGTTCGGGTTGGTCGCAATGATGACTTCGGTGATGCGATCGTCCTGCAGGCGGGTGAGGAGCTGACGGATGCGGAGCTGATCGGGGCCGATGCCGTGAATCGGATCGATGACTCCGCCGAGCACGTGGTAGCGCCCGTGGAATACTCGTGAGCCTTCGATCGCCTGGATGTCTTTCGGTTCTTGGACGACGCACAGCGTTGTCGGATCACGCCGGGGGTCTCGGCAGATTGAGCAGGCTTCTTCCTCGGTGAGGTTTCCGCAGATCTCACAGTGGTGCACGCGTTTGCGAACCGCTTGGATCGCGTCGACGAGTCGAGCGACTTCGTCCGGTTCAGAATCGAGAACGTGCATCGCCATGCGCTGCGCGGACTTCGGGCCGATGCCGGGTAGGCGTCCAAACTCGTCGATGAGATCTTGAAGAGCTCCTTCGTACACGGTTCAGCGGCTCCCCTCGTCGTAGATCTCCTCGATGACTGTGCCCCCGAGGATATCGAGGACTGCGGGCACACCGAAATGCGTACTCACTTCCACGTCCTCATCATCCAGTGAGGGCGAATCGTCAAATGCGGGTGACGAGGTCGGGGCTTGCGGCGATGCTTCGGATGGGCGGGGACCTGAGGTGTTGTCAAAGTCGCTTATCGAGGTCGAGGGGAAGTCTGCCGAGGTCGAGGGGGAGTCGTCGAAGGAAACGCCGGTGGGTGTGGTGTGGGATTCGCTCCATCCGGACATGGAAGCTTCTGCGGGGGAAGAGTGCGGCTCCCAGGGTGTCGAAGGTCCGGGAGCCCAGGTAGATGGAGCTTCCTCATTGAGCTCCCACGAAGTGGAGGGTTCGGGGGTCGAGGGTCCGGGGGCCCCGGGAACGGAGGATTCGGGGGGCCTGGATCCGGGGGCGTCGGGGGCCCCGGGGGCGGACGGTTCGGAGCCCCAGGGTGTGGCAGGATCGGGGCTCCAGGGTGCTGAGGTGTCTGGGGTCCACCCCGAATCGTCTTGAGTTGTGCTGCCACCAGGCACAGCAACATGGCCCCAGGCATCCGCTTTAGATTCCGTCATGGGCGTGGAATATGAGGCTGCTGGGGAATCTGGTGCTGATGCGTGTTCCTGGGACTGTTCCTCAGGTGAGGGCGTCGAAGCGGAATCGAGGGCAGCCGAAGCGGAATCGAGGGCGATCGGAGTGTTGTCCTGGGCGGGCTCGTCGTAGGTGAAGACCGAGATGGCTCTCCGCTTCGGGCCATTCGTGTAGCCGACGTGAGCCTTAGAGGCCGCAGGCGTGGCCGCGGGGGCATGGTGCGTCGGGGCAGGAGAGGCCGAGCTGGAAGGCCCCGAGGCGGGGGAATCCGAAGCTGGGGAGCTCGCAGCGGAAGGCTCCGAGATGGGGGAGCTTGAGACTGCGGATTCCACAGCAGGAGAGTCCGAGGCAGGGGGCTCTGCGAAAGAAGCGCTGATCTGAGCAGGATCGGGAGAGACGGGTTGAGAAGCCGCAGTCAAAGGATCCCTCGTCTCAGCGTCGCAGGGGGGTGCAAAGCCAGACGCGGCAGGTTCCGGGAAGGATTCGGGGGCGGGGCTATGAAGGCGCTTAGTGGTGTCGTCTTGGGGTGAGTCTTCTCCGGCATCAAGGGGATAGGGGGCGGTGGGGGTCCGATCACCTTCAGCGACGGGAGCCTCATCAGGCTCAAAAGGGGGCGGCTCCGAAACCCAGCCGCTCTGTCCCTGGGGTGCAGGCGCAGAAGTCTGTTCCTGAGTTCCGCGCGCAGAGGTCTGATCCTGGGGTGCTCGCTCGACAGCGTCTCTTTGGGAGGCGTGATCGGAAGTGGGTGAGGAAGGGGCAGTGGAAGCATGTGTGGAGGATGTAGCGATTGCGGGCTCGGTGCCGGCTTGCCAGGTTTGGGCGCTTACCGTCACACGCATCCCAGTAACCTCAAAAATGGCGTCCGAAAGAGCCGTTACGCGATCCTCGCGAGAGAACTGCGAGACGAAGCCCGCATGTTGGAAGAGCAGAACGAGCTCGGAGCCGTGCACGGGACCAAGCTGAGCATTCTCGGAGACAAGGGTTCCCACGAATCTGCTGATGGACCCGAGGCGGGAGAGAACCTCATTCCAGCGTTCACGGATCGTGTCCGCCCCCTGGTCGCTGTAAGCAGGAGTCGTTCCCGGCGCTACCTCAAGGGGTGCGCTTGCTTGCGAGGGGGTGTTCTCTTGATCGAAGCCGGTGGGGGTCGAGGTATCGGGGCCCTGGGTTTGCGGTGCGGGTGCCAGCTGCTCGGGCCTTTGAGGGGCGGGTGCCGGGTGTTCGGGCCTTTGAAGGGCGGGTGCCGACTGCTCGGGCTCTTGAGCGGAGCGAGCACGGGACGGGTGAGCCGTGGTTTCGTTCGGGTTGTGAGTATGAGTCTGAGCATCGCTGGCGGGGGCTGCGACCTCGGGCCAGTCGCAATTTGCGCTATCCGAGGGAGACTCGTTCGCAGGAAGCCAGGAAGGACCATCGGGCGCGTCGGCAATAGCGCTTGCGCCAGTAATCTCATGCGCGCCGGGGCCCCTGCTTGCGTCGGGAGTGCCAGGTGCGCCGGGAACAGCGCTTGTGCCGGGGACAGCTGCCTCCGGCCAGTGTGTTGCAGCGGCGGGACTGCTTGCTGGAGCGGTACGTCCACTCTCTGGGTTTGGTCTGCCAGGGGCGGCAGCGTTTCCGTGCTGAGCCGCGCCTTCGCGCTCGCGAACAGCATGAGGTTCACCAGCAGCACTGCGCTCACTCATTCCGACTCGCTCACTTGCGCGACTGCGCCGTGAGCGTTCCAGTGCCTCCCGGGCTTCACGAGCTCCGAAGCGCCCCTGAGGCGCCTCCTCTTGAGACCCATCAGCTGAAGGGGCCAAATCGGCGGCGCCTTCGAGCGGCTGGGCGCTCGGAGGCGCCGGGGGAAGGAGGATACGGCCGATGAGGAGTTCGAGTTGGAGTCTCGGTGAGGTTGCGCCAACCATTTGGCGCAATGCCTCATCGGCGAGATCGGCGGCCCGAGACAGGCCATGCGCCCCCCAATTCGCCCCCTGGCGGCACATGCGCTCGAACTGGTCTGCGGGCACATCCGAGAGCACGTCCCCGGCCTTCTCCCCTGCGATCGCAATGATGAGAAGATCGCGCAGCCTCTGCAGGAGGTCCTCGACGAAACGGCGTGGATCATGACCGGACTCGACCATTCTTTCGATCACGCGATATGCGTCGGCCCCATTCCCGCTGGCGAGGGCGTCAATAGAGTCGTCCAAAAGGGCGGTGTCCGTGTAGCCGAGGAGAGCGACAGCGGTCTCATAGGAGAGCTCATTGTCGATAGAACCCGCCATGAGCTGGTCTAACACGGAAAGAGTGTCGCGAACGGAGCCTCCGCCGCTGCGCATCACCATCGGTAAAACGCCCTGAGCGATGTGCACATGCTCTTCCTGGGCGAGTTTGTGCAGGTAGGGGCCCAGAACATCCGGAGGGACCAAACGGAAGGGGTAGTGGTGGGTGCGTGAACGGATCGTGCCGATCACTCGCTCGGGTTCGGTCGTCGCGAAGACGAATTTCACGTGCTCGGGAGGTTCTTCCACCAACTTGAGCAAAGCATTGAAGCCCTGGTTCGTCACCATATGGGCCTCATCGATGATGAAGATCTTGTACTTATCGCGCACCGGAGCGAAAGTCGCTTTCTCGCGCAGCTCACGGGCATCATCGACACCGCCATGCGAGGCCGCGTCGATCTCGACCACGTCGAGTGAGCCCGCGCCACCTGTTGCCAACTCACGGCAGGAATCGCAAGAACCACAAGGAGTGTCCGTCGGGCCCTTCGCGCAGTTCAAACAACGCGCAAGGATGCGGGCCGAGGTCGTTTTCCCACAGCCTCGAGGCCCGGAGAAGAGATAGGCGTGTGTCACCTTATTCGCGCGCAGAGCAGCACGAAGCGGCCCGGTCACGTGATCCTGGCCGATGACATCGGCGAAGGTGTCAGGACGGTAGCGGCGATACAGTGCAGTGGTCACTGGATTACCCTACGTGGCTCCGTGGGCATTTGTGGCCCTGCCCCTAGAAAACGAACGAGTGCGGGGGAGAAGAGACTTGTGCGTGCACAAGCCTGCCAGGGTCGTAGTCGGCCCGCGAGCCTCGAAGCTCCCCTGCACCTCCTCGCATAAGGCTCCGCTCTCGCGTCCCCCGAGTTGTCTCGCACAACGCCCAGCCCCGCACCTCCTGAAATGAGCTGGATTCAGACCCCGCACGCCGCTCGCCTCTTGCAAGAACCCGCGCTCGTGCCTCGTTCTACGCGCGCCTCTTGCAAGAACCCGTGGTCGTGCCCCGTTCTACGCGTACCTCCGCGCGTACCTCTTGTAAAATCCCGTTCCCAGGTTCTGCACCTCGTGAAGATGGTGTGCGTTTTGTGTCAATGCGAGTACATGCATCGAAGGGGGTCCGCACCCCGGGCAACAAGGCGAGCACAGGGGCTGAGGCGAGCACAGGGGCTGAGGCGTGTACAGAGGCTCAGGCGAGCAGCATCCTGTCCGACAGACCCTGCTCCTCCTTCCCACGGAGCTTGTCGAACTCAGCGAGCAGAGAAGTGACCGTCGCCCTCTTCTTCTCCTCGCCGGCCAACTCGAAGATGATCCGCCCCTCGTGCATCATGATGAGCCGGTTACCCATGGACAGGGCCTGTTCCATATTGTGCGTGACCATGAGGGTGGTGAGGTGCTGGCGCTCAACGGCCTCGCGGGTGATCTGCGTGATGAGTGCGGCGCGCTTCGGATCAAGGGCTGCGGTGTGTTCGTCGAGGAGCAGCACCTTCGGTTTCGAGAAGGTCGCCATCGTGAGGGAGAGGGCTTGGCGCTGACCGCCTGAGAGCAGACCGACTTTCGCGTGCAGTCGGTTCTCCAAGCCTTGCTCGAGGGGTGCGAGGACGTCGCGGAACATCTGACGCTTCTTCTGGGTGAGTGCGGGCCCGAGTGTGCGCCCCCTGCCTCGTGACCATGCGAGCGCGAGGTTCTCCTCGATCGACAGATGTGGGGCGGTGCCTGCCATCGGGTCCTGGAAGACCCTGGACACGTATTTCGCGACCTTGTAGTCGGGCAGTTTCGTCACGTCCTCGCCCTCGATCGTCACGCGTCCGATATCGGCCTGATAGCGGCCGGACACAATGTTGAGCAGCGTCGACTTTCCTGCGCCATTCGAGCCGATGATCGTGACGAAGTCCCCGGGGTCGAGGTGCAAGGAGATGTCGCTCAAAGCGACTCGTTCATTGACGGTCCTGCGGAAGAAGGTTTTCGTTACGGCCTCGATGTCCAGCATCAGAACACCACCTTTTCGTTGTCGCGTTCTTCGGGCGTGTGCGTGATATCCGGCTCTGGGACGAGGCTGCGGTTGCGGCGGCGCTCGCGGATCTTCGAGAAGACGCCGATCCGGGGAATCATGAGGGCTGCGAAGACGATGATCGCGGAGATGAGTTTCATGTCGTTCGCCTCAAGGAACTCGACGCCGAGCGCGAGTTGGATGATGACGCGGTACACGATCGACCCGATGACGACGAAGAGGGAGGTGACCCACACCCCCTGCGAGCCGATGAGGGCAGTGCCGATGATGACCGAGGCGAGGCCCGCGACGATCAAGCCGATACCCATCGAGATATCCGCGTAGCCCTGGTATTGGGCGATGATCGCCCCGGAGCTCGCGACCAGGCCATTCGAGAGGGCGAGGCCGATGATCTTCATCGTTCCAGTCGATACTCCCTGGGCGCGGGCCATGCCTTCGTTGTCTCCCGTGGAACGCATCCCCAGGCCGATCTGGGTCGAGAGGAACCAGTTGAACAGGGTCGTGACGATTGCGATGAGGGCGGCGAAGATGAGGATTGAGATCCAGGAGCCGAGCAGGCCCTTATCGCGCAAGGGCGTCAACAGGGTTTCGACGCCGCGGAGCAGGGGCACGTTCGCTTTGCCGAGGATGCGCAGGTTGATGGAATAGAGGCCGATCTGGGTGAGGATGCCGGCGAGTAGGGGGTGGATGCCCGCGTTCACGTGGAGGACGCCGGTGACCGTTCCCGCCACACAGCCCGCGAGGAAGCCACCGAGGGTGGCGAGCCAGGGGTTCTGCCCGGCGGTGATCATCACGGCTGCGACCGCCGCGCCGGTCGTGAAGGATGAGTCGACGGTGAGGTCGGCGATATCGAGGACTCGGAAGGTGAGGTACACGCCGAGTGCCATGAGGCCGTAAATCAGGCCGAGGTCGAGAGCTGTGAGCACAGTGTTTCCTTTTGGGTGGGTGTGCTTGTGTTGTGGCTGGGGATGTGTGCGCCCGGGGTGGGAGCAGCGAGGTTCGGGCGGGAGCAGGGAGGGTCGGATCGGCGAGGCCCGGATTGGGGATGCAGATCTCTGGGACGGGGATGGACGAGCTTCGGGGTGGTTCGTGCCTCCGGGGTGGGAGCGGCGAGGTTCGGGGCTGGCGTTCGCAGGTCCGGGGCGTTCGCAGGTCCGGTGCGATGCTCGTATCCGGTGTGCCCCTTGTTCCGACGCGCTGCGTGTCCCCGGTGCGCTGCATGCCCCCGGAGGGGATGTGCGAGTCGGAGGAAGGTGTCATCACCGGGCGCGAGCCAGACGATGATGTCATCACTGGTGCGAGCCGCCACGGGTCCGAGGAGGCGTCCTGTCCGAGCCATCACCGGATCGACTCATCACGGATGCGAGCCATCGCAGGCTCGAGCCATAGCCATCACGGGCGCGAAGTGAGGAGCTCGATAGACTCCCCGATCACTCGATGGTGACCGCCCTGTCCTTCAGGGACGCGGGGAGTTCCAGGCCGAGGGCCTTCAGAGTCGTCGTGTTGACCGTGAGTTCGTAGTCCTTTTGCGCTTCGACGGGGAGGCTCGCGGGCTCAGCTCCTTCCTTGAGGATCCTGATCGCCATTTCACCGGTCTGGTATCCGAGCTTCGAGTAGTCGATTCCGTAGGTTGCGAGGGCCCCTTGCGCGACCGAGTTGGCTTCTCCGGCGATGAGGGGGATCTTCGCGTCCTCGGCCGCTTGGACGACGGAGGCCAGGGCCGAGACGACGGTGTTATCGGTCGGAACGTAGATCGCATCGACTTTGGAGGCGAGATCTTGGGCGGCCTGCTGGACTTCGGCGGAGTTCGTCACTGCGGATTCGACGACCTGGAGACCGTCTTTCGCGGCAGCTTCCTTCGCAAGTTCAACCTGCACTTCGGAGTTGACTTCGCCCGAGGAGTAGATGATGCCGAGGGTCTTCGCTTTGGGTGCGAACTCTTTGACGAGGGAAATCTGGTCGGCGACCGGGTTCATGTCGGTTGTGCCGGTGATATTCGAGCCGGGGGCTTCCAAGGAATTGACGAGTTGCGCGGACACGGGGTCGGTGACTGCGGTGAAGAGGACCGGAACCTTCGTGATCGACTGGGCGGCGGCCTGGGCGGAGGGGGTCGCGATTGCGAGAACGAGGTCGAGGTCGGAGGATGCGAACTTCGAGGCAATCGAAGTGGCGGTCGCCTGGTCGCCCTGAGCGTTCTGTTCGTCGTACTTCACCTGGATGCCCGCGTCCTCGAAGGCTTTCTTAAAGCCTTCTCTGGCACTGTCGAGGGCGGTGTGGGTTGTGATCTGGGTGATGCCGATTGAATAGGCCTCGCCGGCGGGTGAAGCGGGGGTGTTCGCGTCGGTCGAAGTGGCAGAGCCGGAGCAGCCCGCGAGGGCGAGAACGGCAGCGACCGCGGTTGCTGCGATGAGGGACGTGCGCTTCATGGGAGGCCTCCACGTGTTGGGAATGGCCGGTCGGCTGATCGGTCATCTGCCTTCGACGCTAACGAGGACGAGGGACGGGCGGACAGGAGTGTTCGCTTCGTGAGCATATTTCGATCATTTTGATCTCAAATTGCGAGATGTGGTCTGTTTGTGTGGAACTTCAGATCGAAGAGCGGTGAAAGAAGAGCTGCGAAAACAGTAGAAACATGTCGCAGATGCCCGAATATCGGGCGTTTAACGCTATTGGCCACGGCCTCCTTAGGATGAAGAGGCGCGGCGCTCGCAGCATGAGTGCCCCTGGAGCGCTCACGCCAGTGGACGCTGCAGATGGTGAAGGCGCACAGAAGAAGTGGGGACTCGTGGCACTGATCGTGCAGAAGTACGGCGGCTCATCAGTCGCCGATGTGGAAGCGATGAAACGCGTCGCGCGTCGCGTCGTCGAGACCCATGACGCCGGCCATCAGGTCGTCGTCGTCGTTTCAGCGATGGGTGATACCACAGACGACCTTCTCGACACGGCAGCCCAGATCACCTCCAAGGCTCCCGAGCGTGAAATGGACATTCTCTTGTCTGCAGGAGAGCGAATCTCCATGGCGCTCTTGTCAATGGCCGTTAATGAACTTGGCGTCGACGCTCAGGCCTACACCGGTGCCCAGGCGGGCATTAAAACGAACTCGAACTACGGTCGGGCCCAGATCATCGGTATGGTGCCCGAACGCATCGCCCGCACCATCCGCGAAGGCCAGGTCGCCATCGTCGCAGGCTTCCAGGGCATCTCCGAAGGAGAGGATGTCACGACCCTGGGTCGCGGAGGCTCCGATACGACCGCCGTCGCCCTGGCCGCCGCCCTCGGCGCCGATGTGTGCGAGATCTACACCGACGTTGACGGATTGTTCTCCGCGGACCCGCGCATCGTTCCCAAGGCGCATCGCCTCCGCACGATCACGCAGGAAGAGACCCTGGAACTCGCCGCTCATGGTGCGAAGATCTTGCACCTTCGGGCTGTTGAATTCGCACGCCGCTACGGCGTTCCACTCCACGTCCGTTCGTCCTTCTCAGAGAAGAACGGCACCTGGATCTCGGACCATCCTGCAAACCCCGAGCTCAAGGGCCTCGTCCCTTCGGCCGCCCTCCTCGACCCCAAGGAGCAGCACATGGAGCAGCCCATCGTTTCCGGTATCGCGCACGACCGTTCTCAGGACAAGATTACCGTCACGAACCTCCCGAACAGCCCCGGTGTCGCGGCCCGAGTCTTCTCCATCTGCGCTGAGGTCGGAGCGAACATTGACATGATCGTGCAGAATGTGCCGGTCTCTGATCCGACGAGGGCGAATATCACCTTCACCCTTCCCGAGGGTGATGCGAAGGCCACCCTTGATGCACTTGAAGCCGCTCAAGACGAGATCGGATTTGAGGAGCTGCGATACAACCCGAATATCGGCAAGCTCTCCCTCATCGGCACGGGAATGCGAACGAATCCTGGAGTTTCCGCTCGACTCTTCAGCGCCCTGTCAGCGGCGGGCATCAATATTGATCTGATCTCCACTTCCGAGATTCGCATCTCCGTTGTGACCAAGCTTGACGACCTCGATCGAGCCGTCCAAGCTGTGCACTCGGCTTTCGGCCTCGACTCGAGCGAGACGGAGGCAGTTGTCTACGGCGGCACCGGCCGCTGACTCGCCCCTCAGTGCCCACCAGCCCTGAGAGCCTACCCACCCCGGAAAACCGCCAGCACCTGCCAGCCATCGACCCCACCCGATCGCAAGTCTTGAACGCATACTGAATCCTTTTTCTCCACGCGCGGCGTGCAGCAGATGAAGGAAAACCGGGTCCCAAAAGACAGCGCGAATGCGCCTAACAGAAGGAAAGAATCATGAGCGGATTGAACGTCGCCGTCGTCGGAGCCACCGGACAGGTCGGCCGCGTCATGCGAACTCTTCTCGCCGAACGTGATTTCCCCGTCGAGACCATCCGATTCTTCTCCTCATCGCGCTCTGCGGGCACCACCTTGGAGTGGAAGGGCCAGCACATCACGGTCGAAGACGTTGCGACCTCGGACTTTTCCGGAATTGACATTGCAGTCTTCTCCGCCGGGGCGAGTGCCTCACGCGAGTACGCTCCGAAGTTCGCCGCTCAAGGCGCGGTTGTCGTCGACAACTCATCCGCCTGGCGTAAAGACCCCGAGGTTCCCCTCGTCGTCTCCGAAGTCAACCCCGAGGACGCGGCGAAGCGCCCGAAGGGCATTATCGCGAACCCGAATTGCACGACGATGGCCGCAATGCCTGCGCTCCGTCCGCTGGTCGATAAGGCTGGTGGCCTTGAGCGCCTTTTCGTGTCCAGCTACCAGGCTGTTTCCGGTTCGGGCATCAAGGGTGTGCAAGAACTGGTGAGTCAAACCCGCTCCGGTGTCAGCCAGGACCTCGCTGCCCTCGCCCTCGATGGGCGCGCGATCACCCTGCCTGAGCCCGAGGTCTACGTCGCCCCCATCGCTTTCGACGTCGTCCCCCTTGCGGGTTCAATCGTCGAGGACGGCAGTGAGGAGACCGACGAGGAGCAGAAGCTGCGCAATGAGTCTCGTCGAATCTTGCACATTCCGGATCTGCGCGTGTCCGGGACGTGCGTGCGCGTCCCTGTTTTCACCGGGCACACCCTGACGATCCACGCCGAGTTTTCCGGCGCGATCACAGCGGATGAGGCCCGCGAGGTTCTCGCTTCAGCCCCCGGTGTTCGCCTGGTCGAGGTGCCGACACCGCTTGAAGCGGCGGGACGCGACGAGGTGCTCTGCGGCCGTATCCGCCAAGACCAGGCCGTCGAGGGCAATAGGGGCCTTGTGCTCGTCCTCAGCGGTGACAACCTGCGCAAGGGCGCGGCTCTGAATGCGATCCAGGTCGCCGAGGTGGTGGCGAAGGAACTGCTCGGCTGAACGCCACAGTCTCGTGCTCAGTGCTCAGTGCTCAGTGCTCAGGGCTCCGAGTTGTTCCCTCACGGGGAATAACCCAACCTCCTCTGAACTCGAACTCGACATGATTGCCGAGCGTGAAAGGCTCTCGCACTGAAGAGTCCCTTGCGACGAGGGTGCCGAACTCGGTTTCGAGGTCATAGACCATGATGCCGCGCACGAAGAAAGCCCCGATTACCTGCGCGTGTCGTCCAATGATCGCCGAGGGCGGGGCCGCCAAGAGTTCGATCGCCTCACCGGGCATTGCGAGAAGTGCAGGGCCCAGGGAAAGGAGACTTCGCTTTGCGAACACCACATTGTCGCCCCCGGAATCCTTGACGCCGCCAGCGTCCCCGGAATCCTTGACGCCGCCAGCGTCCCCGACCTCGTCTCCTAAGGTCTCGTCCTCGCTCCCCGAGGCTGCACCCCTCGAGGCTATGTCCTCTGAGTCTGCACCCCCACATTCCTTCACACGTGGTGCGGGCACGTGGAAGGAGGCCGAGCCGCAGCGTACGAGCGCAGTCTGCTCGCTCACGATCTCCTCGACTTCGCATGCGAGAACATTCGGAATGCCCATGAGACGGGCGACCGCTTCTGAGTTCGGACGCTCGTAGAGCTCGCGCGGCGCACCGATCTGGAGGACCCGCCCAGCGTCCATGATGAGGAGCCGATCGCCGACAAGACACGCCTCCTCGACATCGTGCGTGACATAGAGGGCCGCGATTTTGAGCCTGCGGATCTCACGCAGGAGAGTTTGACGGATCGCTGCAGCGAGGGAGGCACCGACGTGGGCGAGAGGCTCATCGAGGAGCAGCACCTTCGGCCTTGTCACTAAGGCCCGGGCGAGGGCAACCCTTTGCGCCTGTCCCCCCGATAGGGCATCAGGATAGCGATCGGCGAGGGCGATGATCCCCATCCTCGTCATCGCTGCTTCGACGAGGTCGTGCGCGTGCTTTGCACCAAGCGCTTTGCCGTGCAATCCGAAGGCGATGTTCTCCCTCACGCTCATGCGTTCAAAGAGGGCGGGTGATTGGAACACCAGTGAGCTTGGGCGTCGTTGGGGAACCACTCCCTGAGGGGAAGTCCCCTCGACTCGGATCTCTCCGCTGCACTCCTCGAAGCCCGCCAGGGCGAGCAGGAGAGTGGACTTTCCACAGCCGGAAGGTCCGACGACGGCAAGGACCTCACCGGGTGCGAGGCTGAAGGAGACATCGTGAAGGAATCGGGCTTCGCGCTGGAGTGCGAGGCCATGCACGTCCAATAGAGGCTCAGCATGAGGTGTCGTCACCTCGTGGATCAGCTCAGACATGCGGTCTCCTGAGAGTCGGGATAAGGGCAGCCGCCGCCAAAGCGAGCATCGTGAGGGCGGAGGCTCCAGCGAGGACCCCGAAGGTGAGGACGTGTCCTGTGGAACCGTGAGCTGCATAAGGAATGAGGGCGACTGCGGGAAATGCTGAGCCTGCGGGCACGACGAACACGGCCGGAGCGCTCATTGACATGACGATTGCGCTCAGCGTAGCCAGGGCGGCAAGGATTCGTCCTCGCCTCATTGGGATGACGACGTGAACGATGGTGCGCGTTCGGCTCGCCCCCGAATCCTCGGCGGCACGACGCACATCACGGGTGCCTGAAAGCGCGAAAACCATGAGGAAGTGGGCGGCCGGAAGGGCGAGGAGGAGATACGCGATAAGAACGGCAATGAGGCCCCCTGCAGGGGAGCCTCCGCCGACGAGCGGGGGAAGGAGGACGTGGCCGTGGAACTCGAGGGGACGTCGGTGAATGATGTGGACGAGGATGCCGCCTGCGACGGGCGAGGCGAGTAGGCCCAGGAGCGCCACAGTGTTGAGCGCCTTCATGCGTCGCAGGTTCGACAGTGCGGTGATGAAGCCGATGAGTGCGGCGATTGGGACGACGAGGAGGAGGACGAGGAAGGATTCTCGGGCAGCATTGAACAGGAGGGTCTGGGGGGAGCCTGAAAGGAATGCCACAACAAGTCTGTAAATGACAATGGCGATGAGCTCGAGTGCGGCGAGCCCTGCCAGGACGAGGGCTGCTCCAAGTGCGCGTGAGGCGCGCCCGAAGAGCTCGGGCGCATGCGCACTCGGAGCGAAGGGGGAGGCGGATGCTCGCTTCAAGCGCAGAGCGCGCGCCAGGCTCAGAGCCGTGATAGCACTGGCAGCGAGGTAGAGGGCGAGGATCTTCAGGGCGAGGGAATGATCGGGGCTCGCGTTGAGTGCATGACGTGCCAGAGGAGCGAGGTAGGGTTCGGGGCCCGCGTTCACAGTCGAGGCTGATACGTCGGACGCGGCCATGAGGCTCGCGACGGCGAAGGAGGGGAACACAGTGGAGACGAGGGCGGGAGCGAGGATCCTTCGGGCGATGCGTGCTCCCCGAGCCCCGAGATCCTTAGCGGCGAGGAGCTCTTCGCGAGATACGGAGGATAGTCCGAAGACCATGATGAGTGCGGCGAAGGGTGTCGCATTGAGTGCCTCAGCTCCCAGGAGCGTCCAGATCGAGTAGGTGGGGGCCTCTAGGAGCATGAGCGTTTCGGCACTCACCGCTGGAGGGACCAGGCCAGGCAGGAGGATGAGAGGGATGAAGATGAGGCTCCGTCTGGGGGCGAAGCGCAGAGCCAGTGCGATGAAACTCCCGAGGAGGACCGCGATTCCTCCCGCTGCGAGGGAAAGGAGTCCCGTCCTGGCAATGCTCGGGCCTAATACGATTCGTGTGAGCTTCGCGTCGCGTGCGGGAACGCTTCCGCACGCGGGCTCGGGTGAGTTGGTGATCTCATCGGGGGTGCAGCCCCTGGGCGCGTACACCTGGGCCTGCCATGCTCCGATCTCGAGGCTGCGCTTGAGGGATTCAACCTCGGGATCTGCTCCGTACACGGGGATGTCGAGTGCGGTGAGGCGCTGGGACAGGTTATCGGGTAGGCGGCGCGAAATCGGGACTTGGCCTGCGATCGAAGAGGTCAGCGCCTGTCCCTCATCCGAGACGACCCATGCGAGGAAATCCTCCGCCTGCCTGCGCTCCTCAGCGCGCTTGGGAAGGGAAACAGCCCCGACCTCGAAGCCCGTGCCATCACTCGGGTAGACGGTTACGAGTTCAGCGCCGAGCCTTTGTTCTTCTTCGCAGTAGGTGTCGAAGGTGATACCCGCCTGAGCGCGGCCGATGGCGACGAGGGGAGCGGGGTCCGTGCCCGAATCGGAATAGGTGACGACTTGGGCGTCGAGGGCTCGCAGGAAGGGCATCGATTCGGGGATCGAGCCGAAGCGCCCTGTCTGGACTCCGAGCATCGTCGCAGCGGTCCCTGAAGTGAGGGGCAGGGGGACGATCAGGGGAAGGTGTGAACGTACGAGCGAGTTCTAAGAGGTGAGCTGCTCACTCGCTTGAGGGGTTGCGCAGATCGAGAGGATCCCCCCCGTAGAAGCCGAACCAGGAGGCGGAGTGGTAATGCTCGGGCAGGCCCGAAACGTCGATGCCTTCGACGGGGCGCAGCAGTCCGAGGCGCTCAGCTTCGGCGTGCGCTTCAGCGGGGCCGCCGAGCTATACGTCGAATTCGGAATCCCCGTGGGTCGCCGCGAGGTGGGAGAGTGCTTCGGATGTGGGGACTCGAACGACGTCGACGCTGGTTCGAGTGTGTTGCTTGTAGTGTTCGGCGAGGGCGTCGCACACGCTCGCCGTGTTCGAACAGACGACGAGGAGATCTGCCCGACTCGGTGCGAGCAGTGCAAGGAGGGACGTGAAAGCGGCGATGACGAGCACGAGCCCCGCGATGGGCAGGATCGGGGGGCGAAGCGTCGTCATTCATACACGCTAGCGCCGACGATCCGGATAGGTACAGATCGTCGGCGCTAGCGGGATTGTGAGAGCCGGGTTAAGCCTTGGGGGCTCGTACCTCGTGCTCTGAGAGTGGGGTTGGGCTTCCGGGCAAGAGAAAGCCCAACCCCGGGAGAACTCATCCTTCCTGGAGTGCGAAGGCGTGGCGGGCCTCCATGAGGCGACGTTCGTCCTTGCCGACGATGAACATCAGTACGACGGCGGCGACGGCCACGACGACGAGGAAGCCGTAGGCGACGTTCCAGCCGAAGTAGTGGATGAGGGCACCGACACCCGAGGAGGCGAGGGTCGCGCCGAGCAGGTAGCCGAAGAGGCCGGTGAAGCCTGCGGCGGTGCCTACGACGTTACGCGGCGACAAGTCGATCGCCTGAAGGCCGATCAGCATGACCGGGCCGTAGATCAGGCCGCCGATGATCGCGATGAGGACGTAGAAGATCCAGATCGGAGCGCTGAGCGGCATCAGCCAGTAGATGAGCACGCTCACGCCGACACCACCGAGGAAGAGGATGCCCGCGCCCGAGCGCCAGCCCTTGAAGACCTTGTCGGAGACCCAACCGCACAGGATCGTGCCGACGATGCCCGCGCCCTCGTAGATCGCGAAACCGAGGATGCCTTCCTTGACGTTGACGCCGTGGACCTGCTCGGTGAGGTAGATCGGGATCCAGGACAGGACGCCGTAGCGCAGGGTGTAGACGAAAACGTTCGTGAGGGCGAGCAGGACGACGACGCGGTTGGTGAGGACGTGCTTGAAGAGCATTTCCTTCCAGCCCATCGCATCGCCCTTGATTTCCACCTTGGCCGGGTCATTGCGGAACTTCTCGATCGGCGGCAGACCCATTGCTTCGGGACGGTCGCGGATGAGGAGGAAAGCGATGAGGGCAACGACGAGGGCGACGAGGGCGGGCGCCCAGAATGCGGGGGTCCAGTTGGCATCGTTCGTTGCGAAGGTTCCGAGGGCCCATGCGGAGATCAGGCCGACGCCAGCACCGCCGACGTTGTGGGCGCAGTTCCAAATGGAGGTGAGCCAACCGCGCTCGGAGGTGGAGAACCAGTGGACGAGGACACGGCCTGAGGGAGGCCAGCCCATGCCTTGGAACCAGCCGTTAATGAACATGACGACCGCGAAGACCCCAACCGTGGCGGACAGAGTGGGGACGAAGGCGATGAGGAGGTTCATGACGGCCGAGAGGGCGAGGCCGATCGGCATGAAGTAGCGGGCGTTCGCACGATCCGAGAGCATCGCCATGAAGAACTTTGAAAGCCCGTAGGCGAAGAGGACCGCGTTGGCGACGATACCGATGCCGACCGTGTTCATGATGTCGTGGTCCTTGAGGATGGACGACACCAGGGTCACGTTGTTGCGGATCAGGTAGAAGCTCGCGTAGCCGATGAAAATGCCCAGGAAGACGTTGGTCCTCCACGTCTTGTAGGTCGGGGCGACACGCTCAGCGGGAAGCGCTGGCGCCGCGGGCGGCGCCGAGAGGAACCCGAGGGGGCGTGAAGGCTGTGGAGACATCGTTGTTTCCTTCAGGATTGAACACGAAAAGGGACACTCTGATGGTGGCGCGCAGCGGGTAACAGTTCGAGAGGGGATTGGTGGCGAAAAGAAACAGTTCTGTTACCGAGGGGGTGTGAATCTGAAAAGGGGTGTGAATCCTCAAGATTCGGGCAAGGGCTGCTCGCCCTCGTCAATGAGGAGGCGATAACCGCGCCCCCTCACCGGTTGGATAACACCCGGGTCCATGCCCACGCGCTCGAGCTGACGGCGCAGGCGGTAGATCGTCGTCTTGATCATGTTGTGGGCACCCGTTGCGTCAGTCGTTTCCCACGCCTCGTTGAGCAGGTCACGCCAGGCGACATCTTGGCCGACGCGAGCCACGAGGGTCGCGAGGACTTTCAACTCGGTCGGGCTCAAGGTGATAGGTTCGCCCTTCCATGAGGCGGCGCGCCGATCCACGTCGATATGCAGCTCGCCCGCGTCCAGTATTCGCTCTGGCGCTGCGGGCGTGGAGCGCCTGATAATCGCCTGGGCGCGCAGCGCCAACTCTCGGGGGCTGAAAGGTTTCGTCACGTAGTCATCGGCCCCGGCCTCCAGGCCCGCGATCCTGTCTTCTTCATCGCCGAGGGCGGTCAGCAAAATGATCGGCACATCGTCTCCGCGGGCGCGGATTCGCTTGACGAGGTCGATGCCCGAACCGGTTGGTGTCATGATGTCGAGGACCACAAGATTGACGCTGTGGGCGGCCAAGTGCTCCCAGGCGCGTGCGGTGTTCGCAATGCTCAGGCATTCGAAGCCCTGGGTTTCCAAGGCGAACGACACGATGGACAGCATTTGGGGTTCGTCGTCGACGACGAGCGCTCGCGGGGTCATGATCGTTCTCCCGGAAGGCGGATGTGAACCGCGGTTCCTCGTCCTTCGACAGAGTCGATCATGAGGCTTCCGCCGTGGGCCTCCACAATGCGGCCAGCGACCGCCATACCGATGCCCGTCCCCGGGTTCGGTGCGGAACCGGAGGTGAAAGGCGCGAGGATTGTTTCTTGCTCATCCTCGGGAATACCTGTCCCCGAGTCTTCAATGGAGATGAGTGCGCCACCGCCTTCGGCAGGTGCGACTGAGACGATCACCGCCTCGGAAGAGGCGTGGCGCAGGGAGTTGTTGAGCAGATTCCAGATGAGCTGTCGGATCATTGGCGCGTTCGCGGGGACGATGAGGACTCCGCCGGGCGCGTCCACTCGAATCGGAGTATCGCTGATCCTGCGCATTTCCCGGGCGGTGGAGGCCACGACCTCGCGAATATCCACGGGCTCTGTGGCGAGCGGGGTCGGATGAATGCAGTTTTGAGGTCGGTGAGCATGGATTCTGCCAGTGCGATGACGCGCTGAGTGTTCGTCATCATCGTGTGGAGGAACTGGCGTTGAGTGTCTGTGAGTTCCCCGGCCATCCCCTCGGATAAAAGTTCCCCCGCTCCGCGAATGAGGGCGAGCGGGGTTCGGATTTCGTGGGCGAGGACAGCGGGTGCGTTCGCGGTTTCGAGGGCGCGGAGTCGGAGTGACTCGAGTTCCTGGCGCAAGTGTTTCGAGGTGGTGCGTTCGTGGAGGAGAAAGATGAGGAAGAGTATGCAGAAGGACCACCCGGTGAGTGCAAGGTACTCGATGCGGGTGGTCCTTCCGAGTTGAAAGAGGAACGGCCAAATAGTCAGGTTCGTCGAGGCCGAGGCGGGGTGAAGCCGCATGTTCGGCTGGAGCGACGAGGAGCGGAATTGTGACCTATCCTACTCTCTTGCTCGTGGGCGGCCTATGGCCGCCGGGAAATCACTTCTCTGATTCGGCGATCTGCTTGCGGATTTCGTCCATGTCGAGCGCGCGGATCTGCGAGATGAGGTCTTCGAGGGCAGGGGCGGGCAGGGCGCCGGCCTGGCGGAAGATCGCGATGCCGTCGCGGAAGGCCATGAGGGTCGGGATTGAGGTGATCGCGCCGGCGCGGGCGAGGTCCTGCTCAGCATCGGTGTCGACCTTGGCGAAAACAATGTCGGGGTTCTTATTCGAGGACTCCTCGAAAACGGGGGCGAACTGACGGCAGGGGCCGCACCAGGAGGCCCAGAAGTCGACGAGGACGATGCCGTTGTCGGAAATGGTTTTTTCGAAGGTGTCGGCGGTAAGAGCGACGGTGGCCATGCGGTCTCCTTGGGTTGTCGGGCTGGGCCCGGGGTCAGTCGGGCTGGGCCCGAGGTCGTGAGCGCTGCGCCGGTGGCGTCGCGCATTCGGGCTCTCGCCCTTTCGTTGATTCCAACGATGCCCTATGCGTGAGTATTCCGCGACAGCAAGGAAAGACCTGTGATCCGCGTCCCCTTTAGGCTTGTTCTTGGTCCTATTCAGGCTCTTTCGTGATCCTGATCTCCTCTTCGCCCAGGCTGCTTCCTCGCACTCGTCCTCGTCTGTAGGCACTGGTGTTGTGTCGAGCGGAATCGATGGTGTGTTGCTGGTTGGAGGGGGTCGCCAGTGCGGATCTTTCAATTCGCAACAGGGCAGCGCATGTATGAGGTCTCGCGGTCTTCAGCCGATTCGAGGTTGTCACCAGTTCTGATCGGGGAGGGGATCTTCGAGATCGTTGAGGCCGGTGAACCGACCGCGCGCAGAATGAAGGCTTCGATCTGGGTGATTCGAGTGCGGCGCTCAGGCTGGGAACTTGGCAGATGCTGGCCCGCGAGGCATGCCTGGATCAACCGGATCAAGCCGTGAGCGTCTTGCGTTGGGATCAATCTTTGACGCATCGCGTCGCCGAGGATTCTCAGCAGCATCATGCCGATGACATTCGCATGTTCGTGCAGGTGCCCCGAGTTTTGTCTTGAGACTTGATCGCGCAAATGGATGCGGCCCGCCAGATGATAGCGGCTAGTCATTTCGAGGTGGGTGCGGACATAGAGGCGAAGCTGCTCAATGGGGTCGGGCTCATTCTCGACGGCGTTGGCGAGAATATTCGCGAACTCCTTGGTCGCTTCGGACATGTACGCGAGGAGGAGGACTTCTTTGTCCTCGAAATGGTTGTAGACGGCGGTGCGTCCGACTTTGGCACGAGTGGCGATCTGCGACATGGTGATTGTGTCGAAGGGCTGCTCGGCGAGGAGTTGTCCGAGAGCGTCGAAGAGCTTCTTGCGCGTCAATGTGCGGTGGTCGGCGAGGCTTTCCCCGATGATTTTCGGCATAGTGACATTCTGACACTTCAGGCTGGCGTGTCGTCAAATGGGTGGTGAAGCAGACCCTGGTGAAGCAGGTCCTAGTGAAGTCGAATCTGGCGAGGCGAGTGGGAGCCTTGGACGAGAAGAGGACGGGAACGGCATGGAGAGGAGGGGGTCGGGGAGGCAGCGGCGCGAAAAGATGAGAGAAGGGGCCGTGCTTTCAGTGGATCCTTCGCATTCTCGCGCAGCGATTCGCGACGGCGAGCGCAATGAGCAAATCATTCCCGATCCAATCGAGGAGTGCGAGTTCCTCAAGGGGCACCCAGCGGAGTTCAGAATGCGAGCCCCTCGGGGCCGGTTCGGGGGCGCCCTGCTCGACCTCGGCGATCCACACGCCCATACGGCGCTCCTGCATGATCGGCCACCACTCGCCCTCGGGGGTGAGAACCTCAGGTCCGAAGCTGAGCCTGGTCCCGAGTTCTTCATGAATCTCACGTGCGAGGGCGTCCAGGGGCTTCTCGCCCTCGTCGATTTTGCCGCCGGGCAGTTCGAATCCCCCAGCGAGCTCAGGCGGGTAGGCGCGTGCGGCACACAGCAGATGGCGCGGATTGGCCAGGGAATCGACGATCGCGGCGGCGACGACTGGAGTGGGAGTCACGCGCTCAGTCTAGGAAGATGAAACGCGTGGATGAGTCGAGTTCGCGGTGATAGGGGGTGTCGTGTTGGGCCACTCCGAAAGATGTTCTGCCGGGTCGGTCTGGGGTGTGTCTTGTGGGAGTGGTCTGTGGGTGTGGGGCGGGCCGGTTTGGGGTGTGTCTTGCGGGGGTGGTCTGTGGGCGTGGGTCGTAGGAATCCGAGCTTCGAGGAGCCCATGGGTGACTGGGGCGTCTGTGTTGGAGAACGCACTCAAGAGATAGTGCTTCGCAGATCCCCTGCATGCGCCACCGTGTTTGTGCCCCCGCTCGTGGAGAGGTGAGAGCTGCACGATTCGGGGCCCTTCGTATTCCTGTTCGTGGTTTTTGTATTCCTTGTGGCCTGTGGCTCCGTGTTGACGTGGACGCTCGCGGCGAGTCCGGCTATGATTTGGTGAGTCGCTTCGCTGATGCGAAGTTGGCGGGCGTAGTTCATCGGTAGAATGGAAGCTTCCCAAGCTTCAGAGGCGGGTTCG
>ERZ773005.741-NODE-741-length-21660-cov-14.797177_pt1 | contig 21660 bp, 19 predicted proteins | sample MGYA00580666_ERZ773005 | MGnify/ENA primary metagenome ERZ773005 (study PRJEB29015, sample SAMEA2737999) | human oral metagenome | biome: human oral; feature: human-associated habitat; material: dental | place: China | collected 2061 ...
ATATTTCAAACTTAATAAAGATAGCTCTAATTCACTATCAATTTGAAACGATACATCCTTTTTTAGATGGTAACGGAAGAATGGGAAGACTCCTCATAATACTATATCTAAGAGAGCAAGGCTTGATTGAATACCCTGTTCTTTATTTGAGTTATTTTTTTAAGAAAAACAGGAATAGATATTATGAACTTCTTAACAACATTCGTATCAAAGGGGAATTTGAAGAATGGATTAAATTTTTTATAGACGGAATTTGTGAAATATCTGAAGATGCAATCACTTCTATTCAAAAGATTAGTGAGCTTAAAAAGAAAGATATAGAGAGAATTCGAAAGTTTTCAAACGGCAATATTTCAAATCTTCTTTTAGTGTATGAATATCTATTGAAGCATCCTTTTGTAGAAGCAGAGGATATAAAAAAATTAGTGCATGTTAGTAAGCCTACTGTCAATAAAATTTTAGAAAATTTAATGGATATGGAAATATTAGAGCTTGTAGAAGAGAAAAAAAGATATAGACAATATGTATATAAAAAATATGTAGACATTCTTTCGGAAGGAACAATATTGTAAAAATAAGAATTTCGTAAATTGATAAATGATAAGATTAAAGCGGTGTAGGCAAATTTGAATTTATGGAGTTTGAAGAATGGCGAGATATGAGTTAGGGGCAATTTATAAAATAAATGGAAAAGAAAATGTTTATTATGCAAGACTTTTAACACAAGACACTTATGGTATATTCGAGCCTATTTATGGAGAAATATGCCAAGAAAATTTTCTTGATAGAAACTATGAAAATTGGCCACAGAGTGAAATTTGTGGGTTAGCTTTAGGTGGTACTCCGGAACATCAAAGAAAACAAATAGCTGCCTTGAAAAAGTTGGGATTCGATTTATGGTGGTGAAAATTAATCGATAGTGTTGATAGACAACTAAGAATTTATAATATAGTATAAGAACATTTTAGAGGTTATATTCGTATTGATTAATAGGAATTTGAGAAGTGCTTGCTCTATAACTATAGATGAAAAATCTATTGGATTATTAGGAAATGAGGTATAAGAGGGATGCTATTGGACAGTGAAAGATATGATGCTGTTATTACCTATGGTAAGGACGCTATGAATAAACTTAAAGAGAATAAATTAGAGGATGGATTTTCTATTGCAGAACAAGGGTGGGAGGCATTCCCCGATTCAGGAGCAAAGTGGAATCAGGGCTATAGCTATGCAAAAACATTTTTTGGTCGTGCACTTCAAAATAACAATATGACCATTGCAAAACTTTGGTTAAATAGAATGATAGAAAATAATAACACACTACATTTGTATGATTTTGAAATTGAACATATGAAAGCGAAATATGAATTTGAAGTTGGAAATCCGGATGAAGCTTTTCAACTATGGAAAAATCTTGTCAAACAAAAGGGGGTTGGGTATAGATATTTCGAATATGATGATCCAAAATACAAGGAATTTTATAAATCAAGAAAATAAAGTTCGACTGATAAATCCCAGCTTATTGAGCTGAATATAACTAAATATTGAAGATATAAGGCGATAGAAATTAAAACATCTATCGTCTTTTCTTATGCAAAAAAATTGAGAAGCGAGAGGGTGTGAGAAGTGAAATTTTATTATTTTTATAACTATGACGGAGACCGTTTCAGCTACTATATGCTGCTTATCCGCTATCTGTATTAACTTTTTTAAAATCATGATAGTTTTTTGATAATTGTACCGTAACCTATGCTTGTAAACGGAAAGCAACAGCTTTCAAGAAAGGAACGGTTAATACGATGAGAGACAATATTCTTGAAACAAGAGAATTGACAAAGAACTTCTCCGGGCAGCTTGCCGTGAACGGTGTTTCGTTGGAGATCAAGAGGAATACCATTTACGGTCTGCTTGGCCCGAATGGTGCGGGAAAATCCACCACCCTGAAGCTGATCCTGGGGCTGCTCCGTCCCACAAAAGGGGAAATCATTTTTGATGGAGAGCCCTGGAAGCGGGAGCATCTTGCCAAAATAGGCTCGCTGATTGAGGAGCCTGCATTATATGGAAACCTGACAGCCGAGGAAAACCTGCTTGTTCATACAAAGCTGCTTGGTATTCCGAAAGATAAAATCTACGAGGTTTTGGAAATCGTCGATCTGAAGGATACCGGCATCAAACGTGCCTCGCAGTTTTCACACGGCATGAAGGAGCGACTTGGGATCGCCATTGCCCTGCTGAATGATCCTTCATTGCTGATACTGGACGAGCCCACCAATGGACTTGATCCGGTGGGTATTCAGGAGCTGCGTGAACTGATTGCCACCTTCCCGAAGAAAGGAATGACGGTGATCCTTTCCAGTCACATTCTTTCCGAGGTTGAACAGGTCGTGGATGAGATAGGCATCATCAATAAAGGGCAGCTGATGTTCCAGGGAATACCAAACCGGGATGAGGATCTGGAAGCGTTCTTTATGGAGGTAATCCAAGGAGGTGCTCGCAGATGAATGGGTTAAGGTCTGAACTACTGAAATATAGGAGAACTTTCACAAAGAAACTTGTGATCCTGCTGCCTCTGTTCTTTGTCCTTCAGGCGATGCCGGGCATCTGGCTCATGCCGAAGGATGTTGTGCGCGGCTGGGAACACGTGAATACGATGGTGTTTAATATCTGGACGGTCGTATTCCTGCCTCTTGGCATTGCACTATTTGCATATTTGATCGACTTGCAAGAGAGAAAGGCGGGAAATTACCGCAGCATGCGTGCACATGCGTATTCACCCGGTCGGATCTGGATCAACAAAGTGACTGCTATGGTGTTATTTACCTTCATCGCAACGCTGATCCTCTTTGTAGCGACGATCTGCTCCGGACTGATTACGATCACCGATGGTAAATGGGATATTCCGTGGAAAACGATCTTTGCAGCAGATTTCCTCGCGTGGCTCTCGTGCCTTGCGATTATCCCGATCCAGCTATGGGCTGCGACATGGAAAGGCATGTTTGCCAGCATGGGAGTAGGGTTTGCCGGGTTGACGGTAGGAATGTTTGTCGTTAAAAAATCCTGGTGGTTCGTGATTCCGTGGAGCTGGGGAACGCGCATGATGTGTCCTGTCCTGCTATTAGACCCCAATGGCGTCATGCTGGAGGCAGGCGATCCGTTGCTGGACACTGCGGTCCTGCCCGTTGGGATAACCCTATCCATAGCAGCTTTTTTTGCAGTGACCGGGATCACAGCACTGTGGTTTCAAAGGAGGGAGTTAAAATGATTTCTGTATTGTCATCTGAATGGGTCAAAACAAAGCGGACAGCGATCCGCTGGCTGACTTTCCTGGTCCCTGTCCTGTTTTCGCTGGCAGGCGTCGCCTATATTTCCATGCGAAGTGACCTGAAAGAAATCTATGTGTTTCAGGGGTATTTCACTGCATGGGCCGCACTCGTTGTTCCACTGGCCATCAGCATTCTCGCAGCGTTCATTGTGCAGGAAGAAGAACTCGCCGGCAATTTTATAGGGTATCTCAGTACGAGTATACCCCGAAAATCTCTGTATTTTGGCAAGTATCTGACGCTGCTTCTCTGTAACCTGGTTAGCACGGTCATTGCCCTGATTGTATTTTGTATCGGCATGAGTGTTGCTTCTCCGGGAACCGTGAACGGATGGGTCATGTTTATCTTTGCGATGATCCTTGAACTTTTCGGAACGCTGCCGCTTCTGGCAATCCATTTATGGCTGAGCTTTACCTGGGGAACGGGAGCTTCTATCGGCATCGGCATGGGTGGCCTTGTGACGGCTGCCGTAATTGGAACAACCGTACTTGGCGATAAAGTCTGGATGTTCATTCCCTGGGCGTGGCCGTCCCGGCTGGCAAACCTGCCGGGAGCCTATTTGGGATTTACTGCCGGAATGAATATGCCTCCGGCTGAAATATCATCGGGCGCTGTTTTGCAGCAGCTCATCATTGGAACGGTTGCCGTTATGATCTGTCTGATCGCATGTTATGTCGGCGGAATCATCTGGTTTAACAAATGGGAAGGTAGAAAGCATTATGAATAAGAGTCTTCTCAGATATGCTGCGGTTTTTACACTTTGCTGCACCCTGTTTTTGAGCGGTTGTGCCGTTCAAAACATGCAAACAAAGCAGAGCAACCCAAACGCAGAAGCTCTGCCCGTGCTCGGAACGATACCGTGGACGGGGCACCAGACGGCTTCTTATGCGATTTACAACAGCAAAGGAGAGGAATACGGTACTGCCCGGATCGATACTACCGTGGATTCCACTGCGGAGACCTGCAATATTCAAAAGATAAAGCACTATAAGCAGGACGAAACGGTCATCGAAAGCGGTGCCACGGTAGCGACGGATACGCTCATGCCTCGTTCCTCCTATTACAACAAGACGGCTCCTTATGAAAAATTTGAAGTAAGTACGAAATATTCAGACCGCTGGGAGGTGGAAACAAAGGGAGCAAAATCTTCGAGTCAGACCGTTTCGTTACCGTCCACCTATTACGATAACGAATCTCTCATGGTCATTCTGGGTTCTATCTCCTATGAGGTTGGAAGAACGTATAAGTTGAACGCCACTGTTCCTCTGACCGCCGGTATCTCCATGCTGAAAGTCAAATGTGAGGGAACGGAGACAATCTCGGTTCCCTATGGCGATGCAGAGTGCTTCAAAATGTCCTTTGGCGAAACAATACTTTGGTTTTCTGTTGACACCCGAATTCTGTATCAATATCAGGATGGAGGATCAGGCGGGATCGTATTTAAGCTGACCGGTTATACAGCCGGCTGATGGTCGCAGGCTTGACTTGTGCAGAAGATTCGGCGTAACCTATGTGTCAGTAGCAGTAAAAAGGAGCTGATAGTAAATGGGTAAAATACTGATTATTGACGATGAAAAAGAACTGGTCGCGCTCCTGCAGGATGAGCTCACAGCACGGGGGCATCAGGTTTTGGCAGCCTACAACGGGGTTGACGGCGCCTCGCTTGCGAAAAAGCAGCCTGACCTCATTGTCCTTGATATTATGATGCCGGAAATGGACGGATTTGAGGTCTGCCGAAAAATCCGTGACGAGGTATTATGCCCAATCCTGTTCCTGAGCGCAAAGCAGGCGGAGAGTGATAAAATCCGCGCTTTGACACTCGGCGGAGACGATTATATCTCCAAACCTTTCGGGCTAAGGGAACTTCTGGCAAGGATAGATGCAAACCTCCGAAGGGAACAGCGTTCCCAATACATCAATGCGGAAAAGAAGCGCACAAAGCTGTACTTCAATGAATTAAGCATTGACCTGCTGGAGCATAGCGTAAAAATCGCCGGAAAGATTGTTTCCCTGTCCAAACGGGAATATGACATCGTTGAACTTCTGGCGCTCCATGCCGGACAGGTTTTCTCCAGGGAACATATCTACGAAAGAATATGGGGATATGACTCTGACGGAGACTCCTATACCGTTGTGGAGCATATCCGGAAAATACGGAAGAAGTTTGCCGAGGTATCCTCTGACACAGAATACATTTCTACAGTATGGGGCATCGGCTACAAATGGAACCGCATGTAGGAGGTAGCGAGCGTATGAAAAAACAATCTCTTGTCGGCGGTTTCCGTATGACGGTTACATGGATCGCCGTCGCATCCATCGTAGCCACACTGATCACATGGTCTCTTGCCGCAGCCCTGTATCTGATGGAACAGAACAGGGGCATTTACCCGGCAAACTATTATGAACGGCAGATTCCGTCTATAGATCAATATGTGAGAAGCAAAAACACAAAGTTACTGTCCCGAGACAATGAAGAAGGGCTGAAGAATTCCATCGAGGGTGACGGCATTTCCTATCAGGTCGTTGACAGCAGTGCAGCCGTCCTCTATGGGACAAATACCAACCCGATTTTCTCCTCAGAAGCCGACTTGATTAACCATCTGAACACAACAGAGGTCTATTCGGATAAGAATACATATCTGCATGTGATCCCGCTTACGGGTGAGGATGGGAAAGTGGAGGGTGCCGTCGCCCTTGTATATAAGGTGCAAATATCCGCTTCCGGCAGCGGCGGACGATGGGTATTGATCGTGATCGCCGTCGCTCTGTTTTCACCTGTATTATATATCATCCTGTTTACGATGTTGTTCTCCAAGCAGTTCATCAAACGAATCAATCGGCCTCTGCAGCTTTTAATGGAGGCGGCAAGGAAGATTAAGGACAAGGATCTGGATTTCGAGATCCGCTACTATTCAGAAAACGAATTGGGGGAACTCTGTGCCGCTTTTTCGGAGATGCAGGCGGAATTAAAGACTTCTCTTTCCACTCAGTGGGAAATGGAACGGGAGCACGTGGAAATGGTTGAGGCACTGGCACACGACTTAAAAACCCCAATTTCCATTGTTCTGGCCTACACAGAATCCTTGCTGGACAGTAAAGGTCCAAATCCGGAAAGAACACATCGGTACCTGTCGGTCATCGAGGAAAACGCCCGGAAATGCAGCAACCTTGTTCAGCAAATGCAGGCCGCTTTCGAGTCCGAGCAGCTTGGAAATGAATTAGAACTCACAGAGGTGAACTTGTATGATTTTCTCTCCGGGAAAGTAAAGCATTATGAATTACAGGCGAAGGAAAAAGCCGTTTCAATCGAGTTATGTGATGATGCCGGCATACATGCCTCATACTTACTTGATACGGACAAACTGGATCGCATCTTTGATAATATCGTATCCAACAGTCTGCGCTATGCCCCCGCAAATGGGAAAATCCTGATTTCCGCTTTGGCAGATCAGAAAGCCATCACCTACCTGGTGTGTGATACGGGGTGCGGATTCAGCAAGAAAGATTTAGAGCGGGCAACAGAACGATTTTACAGAGGTGATGACGCCAGGCAAAGTGGCGAAGGTCACTCCGGCCTTGGGATGTATACTGTGAAACAGTTGGTTCACCAGCTTGGCGGTCGCGTCGAGCTTTCAAACGGAAAGGATGGTGGAGCATGCGTACAATTCAGTCAGAAAATATTTTGAGTGAGAACAAACGACGATTAAAATGAATGGGGCAATGTAGCAGACCTTCATTGCCCCGGAAATATTATCTTTATTTTCTTGCCATTTGCGGATTATAGGATTCACCGCATCCCATAAAGATATTTTGATGTACCGTTATCAAGCCTTTTGGAGCATCTGACCATAAATTAATGAGTTTTTTCCGAGGTAAATTTACCCGTTCAGATAATCCCAAAAGGCGTTAACCATATTTCTTTCGCTGGTTATAAACGCCGCCAAGGGCATGTCAGCTTTTGCCATCACAACTCCGGCATCATCCTTCACATATAGCAGTGTATGGAAGTCCGGTTCACTGCTGAGAGTGACAGTCAGATTCTCATACTGCCTTTCCAGCAATTTCAGCCATTCCCAGTGTGCCAGATACTGTTCTCGCGTATAGGTAAAGTCGTGGATAGAAAACGCTTCTGCCAGAGGCAGCTTTAGACGAGAGGGCGTCAGCAGAGCAAGCTCCGGATCCAACAGCGTCAGTGTAATACGCTGCTTTTGTATATTCCTGCAGAATAAGGCAAGGATCCGCTCCCACAGTTGAAACAGCTCCTCACTTCCGGTCTGCGTCGTCAATTCACGGACAAGTGCCTCCGGCATGGTAAACAGCGGTGGCATGGCACAGCGCAGGCGAACGCTTCCCTCAACATAGGCAAGACCGAAAAAATCTCTGTGAAATCGCTCCGTCTCCTGCCCCGTAAAAATGCGCATGAGAGGGCGGCAAAGCGTGAGGTAACGCTCGTATTCCGTTACAAGTGCACTGACCGCCGTTCTGTCTGTCAGGAAGATGTGAAGCATCCCCTCCGTATCCTGATGTACGGAGGAGGAAATGACAGCCGCTGTATCCGGAGCAATGAACATCGTCCGTTGAAAGACACCATCCCGCAGCCGCGGATAGTAGTATGGCTCAATCATGCCCGTCATATAGATGGGGATCCACTTTGTGACGGCTTCCATAAATTCGTTGAAATCCCGCGACACGGTATGGATAATCCGAACCCGGTTGCCTTTCAGAATGACCTGTTTGAACAGTTCCATCCATCGAACAGAAAAGGCCGGATCCTCATAAAGCCAGGCCATGCTTTCGTCGGAAAACAACAGCAGCATCTGTGGTTTTTTCTCTTGCAATATCATCAGAAAGAATTGCTTCACCGCCTTGCGCTTACCGGCATTTCCGTAAAGATGTCGGGCATATTTCCGCGGTGCTTCCTCAACGCTTAAGTTGCCCGGGGCAGCAGCTGGACTAAAGACAACCCGCGAAAAGCCGGAAATCAGTCTGCCGGTTGTGGCGGCGGTATCATTCTCCGTTTCCAGAAGCCATTGCTCCAGATATCGCGCCATGTGTTCCACAGAGTTAAATGCGGCGTCTCCGATGCCCGTAAGCTTCTGCAGTGCACTGCACTGGTACTCTTTTTTGATATGTTCCGCAAGATACCGGCACATGGGCTCCAAATATTCGTGCTTTTTCGGCAGCGGCCTCGCACCGGTGCGAAGTCTTCCGATGTGCGAGCTGTTTATATGGACAGCTCTGCTCAGCAGGCTGTTGGAAACCTCCGCAATATTCATCAGCGCATCAAACCGCTCTGCAAACATATGCCACCCTCCACATAGAATTTTCGATTATTATAGCAGCCATGCCAAACCGGTTCAATATATATGACACATAATATGCCATGAATTTGGCACAACCATTTTGGTTTTATCTGTAAAAAATGGCTGTGACCTATGATAATGTAAAAATATACGAATATACAAACAATTAAGGATGCGGTCAATATGCGGTTTCCCACCAATAAGGTAGGCTTTTACCTCGAAACACTATGAGTTACACCTATAAGAAAAGCTCAGGGTAGCCAACATGTTTTTATAATGTTTTGTGCCTTGAGTGTCAAAAACGCGAAAGGAATGGATATGACTATGAAAGGATTACAATACCTTTACCCTAACCGCTCTTTCACCCTTGATGAGTTGGTAGAGTTTATGAAAATTCACTGGGATACTCTGCATTACAACAACTTCACGGTTGGCAAGCCCACATCATTAGCTGCGGGTCAGGCTGTCATTCTTCCTGCAACTGCCCGTCACGTTGTACTTGTTGTACCTCATTCAGCCGGAGAATTATTCAACAGAAAAGACAAAATCATTCTTTCAGTTACCGAAAATCAGGAAGGCTTTGAGGAAAGCTTGATATCTTCCCTCGTGACAAGCAACGCATTGACCGGAGTCTGGTCAATTCAAAAAACAATGTCCATTCATAAGGAAAGAAAAGGACCGGCAGAAGAAGCCCTGCTTCGTTACACAGAGCATCTTCGCACACTGCTGAAAAACGAGGGCTATTTGGATTAACTTGAATTGGGAGGTAGTGCTATGAAAGTACGTGAAGTAATTAATATAAATCGGACCTTAACGCTGCAAGAATTGTATGAGTTCATGCAGCAATGTTGGGATAAGACAACATATAACGACTTCGTTTTAGGCAGACCTGCTGTTGGTGCGTTCAGAGATTACATCCTGCTTCCTGCGACTAAAAGATATGTGATATCTATTTATCCGCATAAAGATAAGGTTATTATTACTGTGATGCCCAATCTTGAAGGACAGATTGATCTGGCGGGAAGTGTGGTGCTTGGTGGCTATGGTCAAATGGGTCTGACAGCAGAGCTGCGCGGATTAGCATCCCAGGTTAACGAGCTATATGCCGCATATATAGAATCGCTGTTTGCAGAAGCTGGACTGCTCACCGGTTTTCCCAAAAAGCAAAAATGCCCTATAATCAAACATCGTGACGGAGAAAAGATGGTTGAGAACGTGCTGGATCTTGTGAAAATCGCACCTCCGGAGTCACGCAGGACGTCGAATTTATCGTTTATACTGGGTATCATTTCCCTAGTTTTGTTTTTCACAGGTATTCCCGGGCTTGTTACAGGGGTTGCTGCCATCATGACAGCCAACTCAGTGTTAAAGGGAAAGGGGTATCAGGATAAGGCATACAGAGGACGATTCTGTGGAAAAGTCGCAGTCTGCATGTCATCTGTTATGACGTTTATTCTTATTATCGGCAGTATTCTGACTAAATTCTATACGTAGCACAGACCTATTGACCTCTGAGTGAAGCAACCGATGGTGAGATGGATTTGACAAGTGCCGAAAGTAAGGCTACTTATGTACAAATTAAATCCCATGTATGTCAATTTAGAATGTACGGAGGATTTATCCTTGGATACTTATCAGTAGATGAAGAAAACCAAAGGTTTTGAAAAGGACAGGGATATCAGTAAGTGATTTTCTACAATTTATTGTTGATTGACTTGGCAGTTAGAGTATGCTAACATACAGTTATTGAACGAGCGTCGGTCAATAATGAATTGGTGGTGATAACTTGACAAGCAGAATTTCAAAAGCTCCGGAGGAGAGAAAGCAAGAACTAATAGAAGTAGCAACTAAACTTTTTGAATCAAGAGGATATGAAAAAGTTTCGGTCAGAGACATCCTTTCAGAGGTTAATGGCGCCCCTGGTATGTTTTATTATTACTTTAAGTCAAAAGAAGACATATTTTTAGCTTGTATGGAATGTTATTTTTCCGAGAGGCTCAAAGTGAAAGTCGATATATTAAAAAACAAGGAAATAGCATATGAAGTAAGGATAAAAACCTTGAGGGAGCTTATTGTAAATGACATCAACCAATTTGCACAAAGATTCGATTTTTCAGCAGATAATTCTATAACGGATAATTCATATAGACTTTGGGAATTAATGCATTATATTGGACACTTTGTAGAGGCTTATGCTGATTTCATTATTGAAGGAGTTGAGACACAAAAGATAAAAAATCGTATCGGTGTTACTAAAGAAAATGCGAGAAATATCGCTGCATTTATTCTTTATGGGGCAACAGGAACAATTTATAATGATTCTATAAATGGAATAAAAGAGGTGAATAATCCTGATGGGGCATTTGATATTATCAGTGAAATATTCACTTGAGATAATAAAATTTAAAAATAAATACAATGATCTATTGAGACAAGGAAAACATGTAAAATTGTTTTCCTTGTGTTCGTTTTAGGGGCATTGAACGAACTCGTTCGGTAAGAAAGTGAGGTTAAATTATGAAGAAAAAAAGAAATCCATAGGAGACATTGTCTCTTACAGTGATAATAATAAAGGAAATTTAGTAGTTGGTATTTTCCTTGTTAGTATAGGGATGATTTTTAGTATAGGTCCCATTATTGCAGTATTCAAGATTATTAGGGAGTTATTTAACGGAAATAATCCGAGTACGAATATTATTAACTATGCTTTATATGGGTTTATATCTGTAATTTTTGCATACTTGTTTATTTACAGTGGAGGAATTTCATGCCATAAATTTGCTTATAGACTTATTGCAAATCTGGAGAAAAAAATAGTTTCACATATTGGGCAAGGGCTATATTACAAGATGCTCCAATCATATTACTTGATGAAGCTACCGCATCGCTTGATCCTGAGAATGAAGTAGCTGTTCAAGATGCAATTTCTAATTTAATAAAAAATAAGACAGTTATAGTAGTTGCCCACAAACTGAAAAATGTTGTTGGAGCGAATAAAATTGTTGTTCTGGACAAGGGTAAGATTGTAGAGCAGGGCAAACATGAAGAACTGCTATCTCTGGGAGGAGTATATAAATCCCTTTGGGATTATCAAGAAAAATCAAAACATTGGCAAATTGCTAATACATTAAATTAAATTTTAGCAATCTGGTAAATAGTCAAGAAGACATTTGAGGAGGATTATTATGTCAACAAAGAAAAAATCATCAAAAAATGCTATCACAGCGGGAGTTTTAATTGCACTCTATCTTGTAACCTATGCAATAATTGGGGCTATTTCGATGCCAATACCAATTTTGTTTTTACTAATGCCTATGATAGTAGCATTATTTGCAGCACCTACTTACCACATGCTTCTTGCAAAAACAAAATCAAGCACAGCTATTTTTATAGCAGCAGTGTTACCAAGTGTACTTCTTGTAGCGACGGGACATATTCCTATTGCACCATTGGTATCAATACCGGCTGGAATTATAGCTTTGTTAATTGCAAAAAACGGTAACTATGAAGATTTTAAGAAAAACAGTATAAGTCATTTGTTTTTTTCGCTTAATCTTTTCGGAGGATTTATACCAATTTGGGTTATGAGAGAGGCATTTTTTAAGAGTGTAATACAAGGCGGATTGGATCAAAGTTTTTGTGATACGGTGAGAACCTTAACTCCACTATGGGTATTACCTGTTATGATTTTGGGAACATTTTTGTTCTCTTTACTGGGTTCTTATCTAACAAAGAAAGTGCTAAACAAAAAATTAGAGTCAGCTGGGGTATTATAATGGAAGTTAAAAAGTTTGTTCTGGGGCATACATATGACCTCAGAACAAAACTTGCTTTATTGATAGGAGCAAATATTTTAATATTTCTTGGCAACAGTATATTGTATGAAAGTTTTTTAACATTGCTTTGTTTGATGGTGATTATAAGCAGTGGATACATAAAATCGGCTTTAAAATATATTTTGTTTTTTGCCTTTAGTGTCGCTGTGGAAATAATCGTAATAAATTTAGATATTCACTTTTTTGTGAATTTGATTTTGTTCGTTGTAGCAATTATCAGGAAGTTTTTGCCATGCATTATTATTGGAAAATGGATTTTAAGCTCTACAAGTTCATCTTTAGCTGTTGCAACTTTACAAAAAATGAGATTGCCAAAAGATGCTCTTATTGTGATTTCCGTTATATTTAGATGTTTTCCTACAATTAAAGATGAGTGGTCGCATATAAATATGGCTATGAAAACAAGGGGAATCAGCTTCAGTATTTATAACTTGGTTAATAGACCGACTGAAACAATAGAATATTTTTTTGTGCCATTATTTGTAAGTGTTATAGAAATCGGTGATGAATTATCTCAATCTGCAATTGTAAGAGGTTTAGATGCTCCTGCAATAAAGACAAGTAGGCATATTATTAAAATACAAATAGGCGATTGCATAATTTTTGCATCGTTAGCAGTTGTAATATGTATGGTTGTTTTAATGAGGTTATGGGGGTATCAGCTATGATTGAAATTAAAAATTTAAGCTTCAAATATAGTAAGGATGATGACTGCAGCTTGAAAAACATAAATTTATCTGTTCGTAAAGGAGAGTGCGTACTTTTATGTGGAAAAAGCGGTTGTGGTAAGTCCACACTGCTAAAAACAATAAATGGTATCATTCCGGAATTTTGTAATGGAGAGATAGATGGAAGTGTAAAAGTCGGCGATATGAATACCTTTGAGACAGAGATATATAAAATTTCTGAAAAAGTAGGATCTGTTTTTCAAAACCCTAAAACACAATTTTATACAACAAATACCACAGATGAAATCGCTTTTGGTTTAGAAAATTACGGATTGGAAAGGGCGGATATAAATAAAAAGATTGAAAAAGTTAGAGACGCCTTAAACATTGAATCATTGATGAATAGAAACATATTTGAGCTTTCAGGTGGAGAAAAGCAAAAAATAGCAATTGCCAGTGTGTATGCTTTAGATCCGGAAATATTTGTTTTTGATGAACCGTCTTCCAGTTTGGATATTGATTCTATGAAGGAACTTGCAAAGATAATAGAAGAATTGAAAGTGGTAGGTAAAACAATAGTAATTGCCGAGCATAGGTTATGGTATTTGAAAAACGTAGCTGATAGAGCAATATATCTGGAAGATGGAAAAATCACAAAAGAATACATTATGGAAGAAATTCAAAATTTAAGTGAAGAGGAAAGATTAAGAACAGGGCTTAGGCATACTGAATTTCATAGTGATGACTTTAAAAGAAAATCAAATTCTTTGCAAAATACAATTGAACTGGAAATAAAAGACATGTTATATAAAAGAAAAAAGAAAACCATTTTGATGGTAGATAACCTGAGCTTTGAAAGTGGAAAGATTATAGGAATAATTGGGAAAAATGGAACGGGGAAGTCTACTTTTGCAAAAATTGTTTGCGGACTTGAGAAACCGTCTTCCGGGAGGTTTTACAAAGACAATAGACAATTAAGCTCTAAAAACAGGATCAAAAATAGTTTGTTGGTTATGCAAGAGGTAAATAATCAGTTATTTACAGATACGGTTTATGACGAGATAACTTTAACATCTGATATCGGCGCTGAAAAAATAAATATTTGCATGAAAAACATGCAAATCGATAATTTAAAACAGAAGAATCCTCATACCTTATCGGGTGGACAGAAGCAGAGGGTTATTATTCTATCTGCTTTACTTTCAAATAAAAATCTATTGTTTTTTGATGAGCCAACAAGCGGATTAGATTATGCGAGTATGAAAGTAGTTGCTGAGAATATAAAAAATTTCCAAGAAACAAAGAACTTGATTTTGATAATTTCTCATGACATTGAATTTTTAGAAGAGGTATGTGATGAAGTTATTTTTTTCTCGTGATTGTGATTGATGTACAAATTTATTGAGATATGAAAAGTAATATATAAATAGACTACTATTGTGATAGCCATAAACATCTTAATTTAAATTCTGAAGGTAATGAAAAATCTACCTGCAAATAGCAAGATAATACGAATACGTTCTTTGTTTATTGCGACAACAGCGGACTGCTGTTTGACACTGAAAGGCGGGCAGTCTATGCACATATGCCTGAAAAGAGATTGGACTGATAAATTCCGGCTTAGACAACAGACATACCAAGGTTCCCACACTGCCATCATCGGCGGCGGGGGAGTGGTTTAGTTGCTGCATCCGGCGATTACACTTTCTACCGGGTAAAATCCTCGAATCTGCTTGGTGGCGGGAATGATACAGTCGAAGTCAAGGTATATTTGGCAACACAAACGGTAGATAGTGACTGGCCGAAATGATATGATTAACAAGACAAGATTAAGAAAATGGAAGGTAAAGTGATATGAGCAAGAGAGGTGAACTCGCTATCGAGCGAAAGCATCACGGGCATAACTGTGCACAGGCGATAGCCTGTACCTACGCTGACTGCGTGGGCGCAGATGAGGAACTGTTGTATATGATAAACCAAGGATTTGGAGGCGGACTAGGCGGCATGGAGGGTCATTGCGGCTGCCTGTCAGGTGCGTCGGTTATTCTCAGTCTCAAGGGTGAGAGCAAAACCAAGACTGCAGGGGAGATGAAGCGTATCACAGGCGAATTCAAGGAGCGCAATTCGTCAGTTATCTGCAAAGACCTCAAGGGGCTTAAGACCGGGAAGATGCTCAGAAGCTGCGATGATTGCGTTCGTGATGTCTGCGAATTTATAGAGGAATATCTGGATATTAAGTAATTTTAGAGACCTTACAGAAAGTTAAAAATTGGCTGAAATAAGGACTATATGTAGTAAATTGTAGATTAAAAAACATAGACATAGGAATTTTAGGCAGGCTTACAATGAATGAGTCTGAATATTTGTTTTATAGCACAAAATATACCTCCTGATAGACTGATTAATTGTAATATATAAATAAAAATACATGATAAACTGTTGACAAAGCTTTGCAATTAGATAGAATATACGTGAAAACAAATAGAAACGATTTTGGTAATCGATTAAAAATCTTGATTAAGGAGGACAATAACATGATAAGTACAGCAGTAGGTTTAATAATTTCGGGAGGATGCATGATTCTATCATACGGCTTAATCAAGATGGCATATAACAGGAGCAAATATGGTAGATCTTTCCGTTAGGGAGGTATACCATCAGTAACATTTTCTCTATATTCCTAAAAAGGCGGAGGACGAGCTAAGAGGGCTCGTTCTTCGCTTTTTGTGAGACTTTGCTTTGCCGAAGCTTTTATTGAAAGCTTTTGCGTATCCCTGTAAATCCTCGTGAGTGTTTGAAGCTTCCCGGCAGGCCTTGCGAGCTCCTGAGACACCTGCCAATCTTTAGCGAGTGTTTTTTGAATTTCTACTAAGCCTCGTGAATTATTTCGACTGCTGTGGAGACCTGTCAATTTCTGAGGGCACTTACATAAGATTAGATTGTAAAGAATTAATAAAAGTCAAAAAAGTACTTTACAAAGTTAGAGATATCTAATATAATGAATTCCGGTTAGAGAAATCTAACATATGACAGAATATAGTTACCAGGAGGTGTTTACATGTACGTAGTATATTGGAGCGCTACAGGCAATACTGAAGCTATGGCTAACGCTGTTGGCGAGGGCATCGGAGCAGATGCTAAGGTTGTACCTGTATCTGAGGTGAGTGTAGCGGATGTAAAGAGCGAAGATAAGCTTGCTCTCGGTTGCCCGGCTATGGGAGCTGAGGTAATTGAAGAGGAAGAGATGGAGCCTTTCATCGCAGAGCTGGAGGGCTGCTGCTCGGGTAAGAAGCTCGTTCTGTTCGGTTCATACGACTGGGGCGATGGCGAGTGGATGCGCTCATGGAAGGACCGCATGGAGGCTGCCGGTGCAGTAATCGTTGAGGAACCGGTAATCTGCAACAACGAGCCTGATGATGCAGGTCTGGCACAGTGCAAGGCTCTTGGAGAGGCGCTGGCTAACGCATAGGCGGACACTGATACGTTAGACAACGGTATGTTCGAATAATCGTACAAAATAATATTAATTAAAGCTTAATAACGATAAGCAGATAAATCCAAGCCATAATAATCATACTTTCAACCTACATATTTAAGTCATTTTGTTAATCGCCAAAAGCCGGGGGCATCTGCCCCCGGCTTTTGGCTAGTGCGCCCACCCGGCGCACTAGCCAAAGAGTACTCGCTCTGCGAGTACTCTTTGGCTGCGTAGTCTCTATTCGATATATGCTTTAAATCTACACATAAATGACAAATTTATATATTGCGCGCAATTTAATTATATGCTATATTTATCTTGCCCTTAAATGAAGCAGCATTGTTGAGAATAATGTGGAAGCAAGAGAGAAATATTATGTACAGGAAGATTATCAATAAGATTACAGGCTATTGAACTGTGAACGGCGGCGTTCTCAGACTGCCGGCAGGCAAGTGCAAGGAGCTTGAGAATTGAACTTTTGTGAAGGAATATTCAAGAAAATAATTTTCTACAATTGAATATTAAATGGTACAATCATCGTAGAGAATGACAGAGGGCTCATTTTCACTAATTGATTGACAAAATGGTTTAAGGAGGTATAGGTTATGGCTAATAAGAAATACGCAGGAACACAGACGGAGAAGAATCTTGAAGCGGCTTTCGCAGGGGAGTCGATGGCGCGCAACAAGTACACATATTTTGCATCTAAGGCTAAGAAGGAAGGCTTTGAGCAGATTGCTGATATATTCCTCAAGACGGCTGCAAACGAGAAGGAGCACGCTAAGCTCTGGTATAAGGAGCTCAACGACGGTGTAGGCGACACTACATATAATCTGGCAGACGCTGCAAATGGCGAGAACTACGAGTGGACAGACATGTACAAGGGCTTTGCTGAGACAGCTGAGAAGGAGGGCTTCCCGGAGCTCGCAGCCAGATTCCGCCTTGTAGGCGAGGTTGAGAAGCACCACGAGGAGAGATACCGTGCACTGCTCAAGAATGTTGAGATGCAGGAAGTATTTAAGAAGAGCGAAGTGAAGGTGTGGGAATGTCGCAACTGCGGACATATTTGCGTTGGAACTGAGGCGCCTGAGATCTGCCCGGTTTGTGCTCACCCACAGTCATTCTTCGAAGTTCACGCAGAGAACTATTAAGGAGATAGACCATACGGCTATGAGTAGGCTTCGGTTCGCCGGGGCCTTTTTATATATATGCAGTATAGGGTGCATAAATACACAAGGTATTCGAGGTGATAGGCTGACATATTTATGTGAATGTCTGCAATAAGGTGGTGTGACAAGATAGAGTAGACAGTATGTGCTTTTGATGCAATGCATTATGATATCCCGTGGAAGCTGGTCAGCGGGATTAGCTTGGATTAGGGTAAGCAAATGATTGAAGTAAGGGAAATACGAAAAGAATACAGGACCGGGGATTTTATTCAAAAAGCACTCGACGGAGTTTCGGTAGCTTTCCGAGACAACGAATTTGTAGCGGTTCTCGGTCCTTCCGGGTCGGGGAAGACCACGCTTTTGAATATACTGGGAGGTCTTGATACTGCTGACTCCGGAGAGATTATAATAAGCGGAATTTCAACCGGAGAATATAGACCGTCAGATTGGGATACATACAGAAATCACAGGATAGGGTTCGTATTCCAGAGCTACAACCTAATCCCGCATCAAACGGTGCGAGCAAATGTTGAATTGGCTATGACCCTGACAGGCGTGGAAGCGGCTGAGCGACGTGCACGAGCAGAGGAATCCCTTGAGAAGGTCGGTTTAAAGGGTCATGAGGATAAGAAACCGAGTCAGCTTTCAGGCGGTCAGATGCAGCGTGTTGCCATAGCTCGCGCACTCGTCAACAATCCTGAAATCGTCTTAGCCGACGAACCTACAGGTGCGCTGGATACCGAGACAGGAATTCAAGTCATGGGACTCCTGCAGGAGATTGCCAAGGATAGACTGGTCATCATGGTTACCCATAACCCGGCTCTGGCAGAGTCGTATGCAAATAGAATAATCACCCTCAAGGATGGTAGAATCCTCGAGGACAGCAAGCCTGTAGCTCCTGATGAGCTAAATGCAAGCGTCAGAAACAAGGTAGCGGCTTCCGATGCGGGCAAGAAGACTTCGATGGGCTTCAAGACAGCCCTCGCACTGTCCTTCTCCAACCTTATGAGCAAGAAGGGAAGGACGTTCCTTACCGCGTTTGCCGGTTCTATTGGAATCATAGGCATAGCAGCGATTCTGGCATTGTCCAACGGAGTAAACGGTTACATAGCTAAGGTCGAGGAAGACACCCTGTCTTCATATCCGCTGACAATTTCCAAGACAGCAACCGACCTGACCGGCATGTTTACCAACCTAACCGGCAACTTCAAGGATGATAGAAAGTCCGACAGTAAGGATAAGGGCAAAGAAAAGGACAAGGCTTCGGATACAGTCGAGGTCAAGGACACGACAGGCGCAGCAGATTCAGCTTCAAGCTCAGATACAGATTCGAATTCGGCTGCGAGATCAAGTTCCGGCTCTGGCTCAAGCGAGAACGCCGGCTCAGCAAACGGTTCCTCGAACTCAGACTCCGGCTCCGCAAAATCGGCAGACGGCAAGGAAATCAAGCAAAATAACGTGCTCGGTTCAGTCTTTGGCAACACCAGACGCAATGACCTGGTGGCCTTCAAAAAATTCTTAGACAAGAAGGACAACAAGGTTCGTAAAAATGCTTCGGTTATCACGTATAACTACGGCATCACTCCGATGATTTTCCAGGACAAGACCGGTGCGGAGCCTGTAAATGTTAACGCAGCCAACGATATGGATGCCAACTATGAGAGCTTCGGCATCCAGAACAATTCCAACACGGGATTCCAGCAGATGCTCGACGATGAGAAGCTGCTCAGGCAGCAATATGAAGTAGTTGCGGGTAAATGGCCTAAGGAACCTGACGAAGCGGTTCTCGTCCTGAACAAGGATGGTTCGATTGCCGACTACACTCTGTACCAGCTAGGCTACTACGACCACCAGGCTTATAAGGATGCTATGGCAAAGTACAGGCAGACAGGCAAGCTGGAACTGGAGCGCTTGCAGCAGAAGCCTTTTAGATACAAGGATGCCCTCAAGCTGAGATACAGCGTCATCTCACCGGGTGAGATATACACCTACAATTCAGCCACCGGTACGTGGCTCGACCAGTCCAAGAACAAGGAATTCCTGCGCGACCGGCTGGACAAGGGGATCAAGCTCAAGGTCGTAGGAGTTCTCAAACCTAACGGCAAGTCGAGGACGAACGCCCTGATGCCGGGTATCAGCTATCTGCCATCCTTAACTTCTAATATTATTGACAGAATGAAGGATGCAGATATCGTCAAGCAGCAGCTCGCGCATCCGGATGTAGACGTATTTACGGGCAAGACGTTTGAGTCGCTCAAGGCATCGAACGGCTCTGCCTTTGACATGAGCAAGCTGTTTAGCGTCAACCAGTCTATGCTGGCTAGCGCATTCAAGTTCGACGCGTCCAAGCTGCAAAAGGCCTTTGGCAGCAGCCCGCTCTCCGGCCTCGATTATTCAAAGGCTCTGCAAGGAGTGGATACGACGCGACTCGCTCAGGACATGATGAGCGGTCTGATGCAGGAGCTGGCGGGATTCCCTGCCTATCTGCAGCAGCAAAATATTACGTTGTCTCCTGCCGACCAGACAATGGTCACAAATGAAACGAGTCAGCTGATAGCCACTCTCCTCGCGGGCTATCCGACCTATGCGAGCGACTACGCAACGAAACATCCGGGAGCGAGCCGGGACGAGATTATAACTTCGTATCTTTCGAGCACGACTGCGCGGACAGCGGTATCAACCACTGCAACACGGATAGCTCAGAACCTGGGAAACAGTGGATTTAGCGGAACTATAGAGAGAGCCCTGAGCAACTATATGCAGGGCAGAATGTCCGGAGTGATGGGTCAGTTCATGGGACAAGTGATGAACGAGATGCAGAAGCAGCTCGGTTCGCAGCTGGGCAATGCAGCAGCCGCAGGCGGACAGATGCTTAGAACACTGCAGAGTGCGTTTAGCGTCAATCCGTCGACTTTTGCCAAGGCGTTCAAGCTGAACATGGATCAGACGCAGATGGCGGCGCTGTTCAGCCAGTTCATGAATACGAGCCTCGTGACGTACGACTCGAACCTCAAGAAAATGGGCTATGCCGACAGGTCTAGCCCTGAGTCTATCTCGATATACCCAAGCAGCTTCGAGCACAAGGACGCTGTTATAAAGGGCATCGACGACTACAATGCTCGCATGAAGCGGAAGGGGCACAAGTCGCGAGTAATCACGTACTCGGATATCATGGGCGCGCTCATGTCGTCGGTTACGGATATAGTAAATATGATCAGCTACGTGCTTGTGGCATTTGTCAGTGTGTCGCTCATCGTCAGCTCGATAATGATCGGTATCATCACGTATATCTCGGTGCTTGAGCGCAAGAAGGAAATCGGTATTCTGCGCGCTATGGGTGCATCCAAGCGAAATATTGCAAATATCTTCAATGCTGAGACCTTCATCGAGGGGCTATTGTCGGGCGTGTTTGCGATACTGTTCGTCTATATCGTGAGCATCCCGGTAAACGCAATCGTGCTGTCACACTTCAATGTCGATCACATCATGAGACTGCCAATACATTCGGCGTTAATTCTAATAGGAATCTCCGTATTACTGACCTATATAGCCGGTTTAATACCATCCAGGTCAGCGGCAAAGCGCGATCCGGTGGAGGCGCTGCGTAGCGAATAGAGTGAATAGAGAATGATAAAAAAGCGGGAGTTTTGGAGGTAATCGGAGATTACATAGTGAGTGCTCACGCATGCCGAAACATTGTTAAATGTAGTTTAACTAATTGAAAGTACTGCAGTTTAGGCTCGTCTGTAGTATAATACAGGTGCAAGGAAATGTTGTAAAAACGGTTAAAAACCGTGCACCTGATTAAACCGGAGTCATCAATGTACAAGAAAAATCGTAACAAACAGATTGCCTTCTCAAATTTCAACCAGCCTTTGGAACTGCA
>ERZ773005.744-NODE-744-length-21615-cov-20.761688_pt1 | contig 21615 bp, 19 predicted proteins | sample MGYA00580666_ERZ773005 | MGnify/ENA primary metagenome ERZ773005 (study PRJEB29015, sample SAMEA2737999) | human oral metagenome | biome: human oral; feature: human-associated habitat; material: dental | place: China | collected 2061 ...
GCCTCCCTGTCTGAATGTCCCGATCCCGGGCCGCTGTCGGCGCGAACCAAATCCCATCGCTAAAGACCCTTCCGCCCCGCGCCGCTTCCATTGTACCGTGTTTTCCCCATTTCGTCCACAAAATTCAGAAAAAGAAATAATCTTGTTTCCCCCGCCCCGTCCACCCCTGCCCCATAGAAAAGCCCGCCGACGAGGTTCGTCGGCGGGCTTTTCCGCGTGCATTCCTTTATTCCCTTGTGAAGCGGAATGGCTCAGCGGTATTTCAGTTCGCACTCCATGATCTTGCCGTCATCCTGCGAGATGGTGAGCTTACCTTTGCGGATGTCGTTGGTGGAGAACTTCACTTCGTAAACCTGAACCCCGTCTTCCGTGTCCAGTTCGGTGGAGATGATCTGGGCCGAGGGGTATTCCTCCATGACGATGGCTTCCGCCTGCGAGGCCTCTATGGCGGCGGCAGCGGTGCCGGCGGTGATGGCGATGCTCCCGGCGGCGAGGACGGCGGCTAAAAGTTTGCTGTAAGTTTTCATTGTATTTTCCTCCTGTCAATGTCTTTCTCGATTTCGGCTTTTTTCTTTCCCGTCAGGCGTTGTCTTCCGGCAAGGTACCGTTACCGGATTTCCTGATGGCAAGCTCATTATAAAAGGCTTCAAAGCTAGTGTCAATAAGGTCGGGGAAAGTTTAGGCCGTGTTTAGGTACGCTTTACAGGAGGTTTAAGCGCGATTTACCCTTCGTTTCTTTCCGGCCCTTTTTTAGGCAGTTCTGCCTATAGGCGGAGGGGTTTTCCGGCCTCGGTGCGCCGATGGTATGCCGGTTTCCCAAAACGCCTCAGCCGTTATCCGATGCGTGCTTTTGTCCATAATAGGCCCCTGCCCCATGCTTGCGGCGATAATGCTTCTCCAGGAGAGCGTCGCTGATGGCAAGAGGCGCACCGGGCGCCAAGGTGACCGAGTAATAGGCCATGCGGGCGACTTCTTCTAAGACCACGGCCTGACGGACGGCCTCCCCCGCCGTCTCGCTCCAGACAAAGGGGCCGTGGGAGGCCACCAGAACGGCGGACACGGCCATGGGATCGCGCCCCGCCACGGTTTCCACGATGAGCGCCCCGGTGGCGGCTTCATAGTCGCCGCGAATTTCTTCCGCCGTCAAAGCCCGAGTGCAGGGGATCTCGCCGCAGAAATGGTCGGCGTGGGTGGTACCTAAAACGGGAATGGAGCGGCAGGCCTGCGCCCAGGACGTGGCGTAGCGGGAATGGCTATGGACGATTCCCCCGACGTAGGGAAAAGCACGATAGATTTCCAAATGGGTAGGGGTGTCCGTGGAGGGACAGTTTTCCCCTTCCACCGTCTTCCCGGTGCCCAGGTCGACCACCACCATATCCCGGGATTTCATCTGATCGTACGCTACCCCTGAGGGTTTAATGACGACAAGGCCCCGGGCGCGATCGATGCCGGAGACATTGCCCCAAGTAAAAATGGACAGGCCGTAGCGGGGCAGCGCTGTATTGGCCGCGCAGACAAGTTCTTTCATCTCTTCCAGCATAGGATTTCCTCCCCAGGGATTATATGGCCGCACGGTGTCCCTGCGCGCTGTGCGCCGCACCATCTCTTTGCCGCCGCTGTGAAATACTATAAAAAACCGTATTTTCAGGGCCAGCTCGCTTCGCCGCGGAGCCGTGCCACGTAATCGTCCCCCGAAAGCGGGGGCGCGAAGTAGTAGCCCTGCACGAGATCGCCGCCGGCGGCGCGGAGGCGGGCGACCTCGTCTTCACGTTCCACGCCTTTCACCGCGGCGATCATGTGAAGATCACGCGCCATGGTCAGGAGATTTTGCAAGATCGTCTGCCGCCGTCCGTCGGACTCTTCTCCTTCCATGAAGGACGCGGCGATCTTGATCCCATCCACCGGCATGTTTCGCAAGAGGTTCAAAGACGACGTCTGCCCGCTGCCAAAGCCGTCCACAAATACGCGAAATCCCACATCGCGCAAGCGGCGCACCACCGCCACTACCTGCCGGGGATTGGCGGCATATGTATTTTCGGTGAGTTCCAGCCAAAGGTGATCGGGGGGGAGGCAGTACTTTTCCATCAACCCCAGGAAAAATCCTACGAGGTCCTCATCGTAAAAATCCAGCCGGGAAATATTGACGGAAAGCGGCAGCGCCCGGCCAAATTCGTCTAAGATGCGCCGCAGGAGCTTACAGGCTTCTTCGCAGGCAAAGCGATCCAGACGGCGGATGAAGCCGCTGCGCTCGAAAAGGGCAAGGAAGCGGTCGGGTACGATCATCTGACGGACGGGATGGAACCAGCGCGCCAGCGCTTCTCCGGCGACGTCCCGTCCTTGGGTAAGACTCCGCACCGGCTGAATGAAGATACTGAACTGCCCGCTCTCCAAGGCGTAGTCCATCTCCCGGCGGATCATCTGCTCTTCGCAGATCTTTTTCTGCATCGCTTCGTCATAAACCGCGCTCTGCCGATGATGGCTGCCTTTGACGGAAGCCAGCGCCATATTGGCGTAACCGCACATCTGCTCCACAGAAAGCGTCGGATCAGCCACCTGATAGACCCCGGCGTAAAATTGGATGTGATGGGGAATGGAGAGAGCCGCCACGGCGCCGTCCAGCCCTTGCAGAATGGTCTCTATCCCCACCGCCGCTTCCGGCAGGGCAAGGACGAAGCGATCGGCCGTGAAACGCCCTGCCAATCCCAAACCGCTGGCCACATGCCGCAGATACGCCCCCACCGTCCGCAGGACGAGATCTCCCATTTCCATGCCGAAGAGATCATTGAGCACCTTAAAGAAGCTGATGTCAAAACAAAAAACCGCATAGCGGATATCCCCCGCCTGCCGGATAAGCTCCGCCGCCCGGCGGCAGAAGCTCTCCCGCCCGTAAAGGCCCGTCAAAGGATCACGCTCGATCTTTTGCCGCATTTCCTCTATCTGGCGAAGCTGCGCCGCCTGCTCAATCTTGCGCCACTCGTTCTCCGCCCGGGCCATGACGTTTTGGACGCGGCGGACAGCCACGGCGGGATGAAGGGGGCGGACCAGGCAGTCTAAGGCCCCCAGCTCGATGGCCCGGACCTCGCTGCCGCTTTCCTCCCGGGAGGTTATCATCACCACGGGAATATCGGCGAACCGCTCATCCCGGCGGATCGCCCCTAAAAACTCAAACCCGTCCATCACCGGCATCATCGTGTCCAAAAGGATCACGTCCGCCCCGCACTTTTCCAAGAGGCACAGCGCAGCTTGACCGTTCACGGCCTCAAAGATCGCGAACGCGTCCTTAAAAATCTGCGCTAAGACGCTCCGATCGGTTTCCTGATCGTCCACAATCAGCATGGCGGCTTTCTTTTCCTGTCGCTCCATGACAACCTCCCGTATCCGTGCCCCGTTCATCGAGGCCGCGCCATTCCCTCTTTTGTCCGCATCTTTGGGAGACATTGATCCATTCAGCCCATCCTGTTGGCGCATCTTGTTCGCCCTGTCGGCGTCAGCAAATCCTCCACAGAGCAGCGCTCTGCATCCGGTTTGTTTCCCTGGCAGGACAAAAATCTGCCCCATTCGCCGGACTTCATTTTATCCTGGCTTCCCTTACGTTTTAATCTTATTGTAACATATTCCCGCCGGTTTTTCATTAGACAGAAAATCCCCGGAGAAGAACCGGGCGACGGTTCCTTCCGGGGAAAATGGCCGGGCTGCGCTCAGGCGGTGGCCGGCAGTACCTCGTTCAGCGCCGTTTTCGCCAAGCTGATGGCCGTATCCAGCTCCGCCTGGGTGATGTTGAGGGGCGGATTGAAGTAGAGAACGTCGCCGATGGGACGAAGGAGCAGCCCGTGTCGGAGCGCGTGGCGATAAACCTCGTAGCCGGTGCGCTGTGCGGCGGGGAGCGGCTCTTTCGTCTTTTTGTCCGCCACCAGTTCAAAGGCATGGATGAGCCCTAAATGGCGCACCTCGCCCACATTGGGATGGGGCAAAATTTCAGTCTCCATGCGCTTCGTGAGCCATTTCGCGTTGACGGCGGCGTTCTCAAAGATGGGCTGGGTGCGAAAGATGTGCTGCACCGCCAGCGCCGCCGCGCAGGCCAAGGGATTCCCGGCGTAGGTGTGGCTGTGGACGAAGGCCTTGCCCTCGCTGTAGTCGGCGTAAAAAGCATCGTAGATCGCCTGAGTCGTCACGGTGACGGACATGGGAAGATAACCCCCGGTAAGGCCCTTGGAGATCGTCATGATATCGGGCGCTATCCCGGCGTGATCGCAGGCGAACATGCGACCGGTACGGCCAAAGCCTGTAGCGATCTCGTCGGCGATGAGAAGCACCCCGGCCTCGTCACAGAGATTCCGGAGCTTTTTGAGGTAGAGGGGCGGATAGACCCGCATCCCGGCGCTCCCCTGAAGAAGCGGCTCCACGATGATGGCCGCCGTTTCCTTCCCGTGAGCCTCAAAGGCTTTTTCCGCATGCTCGAAACATTCACATTGACAGTGATCCCGATCTTTTCCATAGGGACAGCGATAGCAATCCGGCGCTTCCACATGAACGTTCTCCATCATCATGGGCTTGTACATCTGAGCGTAGAGGTCGAGGCTCCCCACGGACAGCGCCCCGATGGTTTCTCCGTGATAGCCCTCGGAAAGGCACATGAATTTCTGCCGCTCCGGGTGCCCCGTCTGCAAATGGTACTGAAAGCACATCTTGAGGGCCGCTTCCACCGCCGCCGAGCCGTTGTCATTGAAGTGAAACTTCGCCAGCCCCTTGGGGACAATCTTCGCCAAGGCTTCCGCCAGGCGAATGGCGGCTTCGTTGGAAAAATTGGCGAAGATGACGTGTTCGAGATTGTCGATCTGCTCCTTCACCGCCTGATTGATGATGGGGTTGCAGTGGCCGAAAAGATTGCACCACCACGAACTGATAATGTCCAAATACTTCTTCCCGTGAACATCGTAAAGCCACACCCCCTTCGCCCGGGCGATCACCATGGGGGGCAGCGCCTCATAATCCTTCATCTGGGCCGCCGGATGCCAGATGTACCGCATGTCTCGGCTTTCCCAATTTTCCTGTTCCAATGCCATCCTGCTTCTCTCCTGTCAAAATTTGATCAAGGGGCGGTCACGCCCGTCTTGCCGGATTTTATTTATACAGCCCGGCCAAAACCTCGGGGTCGATGTCCAGCACGCTGTCCTCCGGCTTTACACAGGCAATGACGGGGACGCCGGTGATCTCCGTGATCATGCGGCGGTTGTCCTCCTCCATGACGTCTCCGGGATGATAGCGGTTCAAAATCACCCCAGCCACGGGAATATGGCGCAGCTTCAAATGTTCGATGGTCAGCACCGCCGCATTGATGGTGCCCAGCCCGGCGTCCGCCACCACGATCGCCCCGAGGCGAAGCCGCACCACCAAATCATCTAAAATGACGTGCTGCGTTTCGTCCCAGCGCAGAGGGCAGATGATGCCGCCGCTTCCCTCGACGGTGAGATAATCATACTTCTCCTTCGCCCGGCGAAAGGCCGTTTCCACCCGGTCGAAGTCGATGGGGCAGCGATTGAGCTTTGCCGCCAGGTGGGGGGACACCGCCTCCTCGTAGACGTAAGAAACCAGATTTTCCGCTGTCTCGCCGATCCCGGCCTCCTCATTGACGTAGAGAGCGTCGCCGGGCAGAAGTTCTCCCGCCGCCCCCTTCTCCGCGCCGCTGATGGCCGCTTTGTAATACCCGGCGTTCTTCCCCGCCTGCCGCAGTTTTTTCACAATGAGGGCCGTCACATAGGTCTTCCCCACATCCGTCCCCGTCCCCGTGATGAAAATCGCCTTGCCCATACAATCACGCTTCTTCCTTTAATTTCTCGGCCTGCCAGCCGCCATTGTCTACCGGGGTGCATCCCCCGGTATCCTCCAGCCACGGACGCCGCTACCTTCCCGTCCCCCGCGGCGGATTCAGCCATATCCCTGCCGAAAGCCCCCGCTTGGCCGCCGCAGCCGCCGCGACGCAAAGAAGAGCGTCCGGCGGGATCTGCAAAATCCCGCAGTAGAGAATGACCCAATAGAGCGCTACCGGCGCATCGATGACGTAGTTGGAAATGACATAAAACCAGACGAGGCCAAAGGCGTACACAATGACCATGCCGCCGAAATTGATGAGGAGCAGCCGCTTAAAGGTTACGGCTGCCGTGCGCCGCGCCGCCCAGCCGCAGAACCACGCCTGGACAACGAAGCCCAAGAGATACCCAAAGGTGGGCTGAAGGATGTAGCCCGGCCCGCCGCCCGACGCAAACACCGGCACCCCTATCAGGCCCAGCAGAATATAAACCGCCACCGCTGTCGCTCCCAAGCGCGGCCCCAGCAAAAGCCCCGCCAGCAACGTGAACATAAACTGCAGCGTAAAGACATCCGTCCCCACCGGAATACGGATGAGCGCCCCCACTGCCACCAGCGCCACAAAGAGCGCACACAGGATAAGCTCCCGCAAGGAAAGCCGCCCCATCTTTCATCGCCTCCCTGTAAAACACGGATAAAAGAAAGGCCCATGAATCCGTGTTTCCTACATTGATTGACAAAAAGATTCGCCGTCCGGAGAAATACCCCTCTGTCTCAAACGGCATACGAATTTAAGGATACGCCTTTCTTTTTTCTTTGTCAACCAAGTGAAGTGGTAGGGTTGACGTCCTTTCACCCCGCCATTTGCGTCCTCCAGCGAAAAATGATACTATAGATAAATGATTGGACACGACAAGAAAGGAGCCTCTCATGACCCGCGGGATTTCTCTCAGCAGCTTTTTTCTTCTGCTGCTTTTCGGCGCGGCCCTTTTGGGCGGCTGCCAAAACGCCGGGCCGGCGCCTTTGCCCCGTCCGGAGCGGGCTGACTTTCCCGGCGGGGCCACCCGTCTTTCCTTAGATCTCCCCGGGCACTTTACGGCGAATGCGCAATCGATCCCCGTCCCCCCGGAAGCCGCCCCCTTCGTTCTCAGCATGACCCGATACCAGACGGGAAAAGAAACGGGCATAGAGCTTCAGATTACCGCTGTCCGGTTTGACGACGCAGCCGTCGCCGGACGGTTCGGGCCGGCCCGTACGCCGGCCCGGCAAAAATTTTACGCGGTATTTCAGGATACCCTGCTCTCGGTGTTGCCCCCCGAATTTAAGGTAAAAGACGCGGCAGCAGAGATCAGTGACGCCCGCGAAACGCTGTCCGTCGATGGCCGGGATCTGACGGTTCTCTCCGTCGACTATATCAGCGGCCTCCAAACCCCCGGAAAATTCAAAACCATTTTTATCCCTGACGACAGAGAGGCTTGGCTCATTACTATCCTTTACGACGGCGGCGACGAAAGACTGCCGGCCGAAATAGAGCGCATCATTCAGTCCATCCGCGTGACCGGCTGAAGCCGGAAACGCCTTAAAGGAGGCAATATCCCCATGAAAAAATTGACTCATCCCCTGTGTGCGGCCCTGCTGGCCGTCGGGCTCCTCACCGGAACCGCCCAGGCCGCCCCGGAAGACGAGGCCTCGGCGACGGAAGAAATGACGGCTGAGAAAACGGATTCCCCAGAAAGCGCCTCGGAGCGCGAGGACGATTCCCACCCCGTGGGTACGCCCAATCCTATGATCGAATACCCGGATGTCCCAGCGCTGGAACGGGCCATTGGTTTTCCCATCCTCTATCTCCCCAGCAATTTCTACGCCCTCTATCATCCGGCTGTCCACGTCTACGGGATCAGCGGACAGGTAGCGGATTTGCGCTTTAAGGGTAAAGCGGACGATACCACCATCACCCTGCGCACCGCCTTGGAAGAGCGCATCTTCACCACCGACATCAGCGGCGTCTATGGCGCCAACTGGCAGACCCAAAGCGCTGGAGACGTCAAGCGCACCCAAGTGGACGTGGCCACCCTCGCCGACGGCACCCGCGTCGTCCGTTGGCACGCCGGGCGCTTCGTCTTCGCCCTTTCTGCCACGGGCTTTGACGACACTTCCTTTAAGCCTCTTCTCAAAAGCTTCGTGGTGGTCGCTGACCGCTTCGCCCACAAATACCGCAGCTTCACCCTGAATCCAAACAAAAAATAACACCCGCAAAGAAAAAAGCGGCTCAGGTCGAAGGATACCGAAAACGTATCCCGCTGATCTGAGCCGTCTTTTTTTATTGGTGAGAATCAACCGTCCGCGATTTTATTTACCTCCCCAGCAAACTGCGAGTCCCTGTCGATTTTTCTTAAAACGCCTCGTCGAAAATAAATGGGATTCGCCAAAAATGTTTCACGTGGAACATTTGTTTTTTATTTTATCGTCACCGTTAAAACAGCGGACGGCTGCGTAAAATCTTTCGCTATCTTTTTCACGGCCTCCGCCTCGTTGGTGACGACCAACACGGTGACGAGGCTTTTCCCTTTGACCTGGAGGATATCCCGGTCGAAGGAGAGGAGCGGTGTGCCCGCCGATACCTGATCACCGGACCGGACGAGGGCCTGAAAACCTTCGCCCCCCAAGGCGGCCGTATCCAAGCCCACGTGAATGAGCATCTCTACGCCTTGGGCGCGAAGGGCCACAGCGTGTTTCGTGTCCGCTACCAAAACGACCTTGCCGTCGCAGGGGGCGGCGACGGTGTTTTCTTCGAGGGACGGCTCCACGGCGAAACCGTCCCCTAACATTTTTTCCCCGAACACCGGGTCGGGGACGGCGGTGATATCCATGATCCGCCCGTGAAGCGGCGCGGCGATGCCCAATTTCTTTTCTCCCCAGCCTGGTATCATTTATCCGCCCTTCCGTCGTCATCCGCCTGATAGACCTGCCGCCCGCCGATGATGGTGCGCTGCACTCGGACGGCCCCGTCGAAGATCGTGATGTCGGCACGTTTGCCGATCTCCAAAGACCCCATCTGATCGTAGACCCCGATGCTCTCCGCCGGCGCTTTAGTGGCGTAGGATACCGTAGCCGCCAACCCCGCGCCGGTGTTGGCGGCGAAATTCGCCACGGCCCGGTCAAGGGTAAGCACGCTCCCGGCGATGGTACCGTCCTTCAAGGCCGCCACCTGCCCCGAAACCCGCACTACCTGACCGCCTAACTCCGATTCTCCGTCGCCGAGACCGCAGGCCCGCATGGAGTCAGTGATGAGGACGATGTGCCGCCCCTGCTTCATGCGCCAGACGAGGCGCTGGGTCATGGGGTGGAGGTGGACGTTGTCGGCGATGAGTTCGCAGTCCACCGGCGTGTCCAGCGCCGCCCCCACCAGCCCCGGCGTGCGGTGATGGAAAGGCACCATGCCGTTAAAAAGGTGCGTCACATGATTGATTCCGTATTGTAAGATGGCCCGGCGGGCCGTATTGTAGTCAGCGGAGCTGTGCCCCAGGGAAATGGTGATGCCCGCTGCCTGACACTGCTCCACGAAGGTATAATCCCCTTTGAGCTCCTCTGGAGCGATGGTAATGAGGCGGATGATATCATGATAATCGGCGATCCGAGCGTAATCTGCCGGCACGATATGCTCCGGCGCCTGCGCCCCCCGCCGCTCTACGCTGATAAAGGGACCTTCCATGTGGGCCCCCAGGATGCGCGCCCCGTCCCCCGGCGCGGCCATCGCGCCCCGGATATGATCCAGCGCCGCATAAATCGTAGGGAAATCATACGTCATAGTGGTGGGCAGCATGGCCGTGACCCCGGTGGATGCTTGATACAGCGCCATGGAAGGGAGCGACGTCGGCTCGTCGTCCATAGCGTCGCAGCCCACGCAGCCGTGGAGGTGAATATTGACGAAGCCCGGCGAAACATAGGCGCCCCGCGCGTCGATGATCTCCTCCACCTCCGGGCGGATATCGCTCCGAATTCCCATCTCCGGGACGATCTCCCGAATTTCCGTATCATAGAGCAGCGCCTGGTGCTCCACGATTTGAAATTCTCCCCGCTCGTCCGGCAGAATCAGCTTTCCGTTGGTAATTGCTTTCATTCCATCCATTCCCCTCATTCCGCGCCTTTGATCAAATCACGCCGGCACTAAGATCACCGCATTTTCCGCCCGCGCTGCGTCGTCTAAAAATATTTCTCCGGCAGTCGGCTGGCTGCCGCCCGATCCGCCAGTACCAAGACGTTTCGGTGCAGCTGAAGAACCGAGGCCGGAGCCTGGGGCGTGATATCGCCGCACACCGCCTGGTATAGGGCCTCCGTCTTCCCCGCCCCGCTGGCCAAAAGCAGGATAGCCCCGGCGAACATGATGTCGCGAATTCCCATACTGACGGCCCAGTGGGGCGTATCCTCCGGCTCTTCGAAGAAGCGGGCGTTCGCCGCCCGGGTGGCCTCCGACAGCTCCACCACATGGGTGTCCGGCACGAAACATGGCCCCGGCTCGTTGAAGCCGATGTGCGCGTTGGAGCCGATGCCCAAGATCATGAGATCGATCCCTCCTGCCGCCTCGATGGCCGCCCCGTAGCGGACACACTCCGCGGCGATATCCGCCGCCATGCCGTCCGGCGCGGCAATGTGCGCTCCGGGGATGTTCACCCGGGAAAAGAGGCGCTTCTCCATAAAATAGCGGTAGCTTTGAGGATGATCCGCCCCCAAGCCGATATATTCGTCGAGGCTGAAGGTTCTCACCCGGGAGAAATCCACCTCCCCCGCCGCGAAAGATTCCCCTAAAAGCTGATAGAGCAGGCAGGGCGTCCCTCCGGCCGCCAGCCCCATGACGCTGGCCGGCTTGTGACGAAGCTGCCGGATGACAAATTCCGCCGCCGCCGCGCTCATCTCTTCGTAGGTATCGTTGATCCTGACCTCCATCATTCGCCTCCTGTATCTTCTTGTTCCTCACCCTGTCAAAGAGGAATTTTTATGGCCGAGCCCATGAAGCACCCCCACGCATCAATCACCGGCAGCGCCGCCCTCGTTTTCGCCACGCGCCGTCCCACCCGCCATACATTGCCGCAGAAAACGCAGGGCGCCTAACAACCCGGCATCGTTGCCCAAGCGGGCGAAAGCAAAGCGCGTGCCGGTGAAAATGTCCGCCGGAAGGACGACGCTCAGCGCCTCCAAAAGCAACGGGCGCAAATAGGCGGCCTCAGCGGAAATGCCCCCGCCGATGATGACCACCGCCGGGTTCGCCACGCAGCAAACCGCCGCAATGCCCGCCGTTAATGCCTCGATCATACGGCTGATGGCCCCCCGGGCGATCTCATCGCCCGTTTTCGCCCAGGAGAAGACCATCTCGCCGTCCACCGTTTCCTTGGGCAGTCCCTTCGCTGCCGCCACGCGCCGCACCAGCGCCTCCGTCGAGGCCAGCGCCTCAAGATTTCCCCCAGGAAGCGGCAGATATCCTACCTCCCCGGCAAACCCCAAGGCCCCGCGCAGAATACGCCCGTCCATGAGCAGCGCTCCACCCACTCCAGCACCCAGCGTCAACATCGCTAAAGAAGAAGCTCCCTGCCCGGCGCCCAGCCAGTATTCTCCGAGGGCGGCGCAGTTGACATCGTTCTCCACCGCCACAGGCAGCCCCGCCGCTTCCGACAGGATCGCCTTGAGGCGTGTGCCGCGATAATCGGGAATATTCATCGCATCGCAAGCGATCGTCCCCGTGGCCGCATCCACTACCCCCGCCGTCGCCACCCCGATCCCCGTCAAAGGATACGCCGTCCCGTAATCACGCAAACGGTGGACGAGCAAAGCGATCATCGCCCCTACCCCTTCGGTGCGGGCCGGATTGACCAGCCTCTCCTTTTCCCGAAAGCATCCGCCTCCGTCGGTCACGGCACATTTGATGGCCGTCCCACCGATATCGAACACCGCGTAATTCGCCATGCCTCTCCCCTCCGGGCGTCAGCGATCCGCCCCGCCCATCGCACAGATGACAGCAAATCGCAAATCGCCGACGGTCCGCTCAGCTGCTCCAGGTATGGACACTGTTAGAACCGCGAATGGCCGCCGTCTCGTCCACCGGCTCCACGCCCTGCTCCTTGATCTCCGCCTGCTTTTCCTTCTCGGCCCGCTCGATTTTATCCCCCATCTCGCTCATCAGGCTCCCCACGGAACTCTGGAACTGGCCGTCGTCCACCCGCGAGGGCCGATCCTGAAAATCCGGCTCGTCAGGCAACTTGATGCTGTTAATCCGCCGCCGTTCGCTAGTGGCATTCAGAAGGATCTCCGCCAGCCAATCCCGCTTTTCCGGCTTCTTTCCCGCCGCGTCCTGCTTCTTCATCGTCCGCCCCGTGCCTTCCCTTCCGTTCCCCCGTTCGCTCGCTACTTTAAAGGATACCACAGAATAAGGAATTTTCCCACTCCCCCATAAAAGGCTGTCTTTTTGCCCTCAACCCACGCGCCGCCAACCATTGCGCACGGCCACCGAACGTGATACTATTGCTTCATAAAGAAAAAGCAACAAAAATAAAGGTGCCTGCTCAATCAACGGCTCTCTATTCCCTGCTAACACCAAAAAGGAGTTTTCCATGAAAGGATCGGAAATTTTAGCCCATGTGGACCACACGCTGCTCCGCCCCACTGCTTCGTGGGAAGAAATCAAAACGCTGCTCCAGGAGGCAAAAAACTGTCATACCGCCTCCGTCTGCCTTCCCGCCGCCTACGTGGCCCCGGCCTATCAGGCCTGCGGCGGCGACGTCCCCATCGGCACCGTCGTAGGCTTCCCCTTGGGCTACGACACGGCGGAAACCAAAATCAGCGCCGCCCGGCAGGCGATCAACCACGGCGCGGCGGAAGTGGACGCCGTGGTGAACCTCACCGACGTAAAAAACGGCGCCTTCGACGAAGTCACCGCCGAAATCGCCGCCCTTAAAGAGGCCGTCGGCGCACACATCCTAAAGATTATCATCGAAACCTGCTATCTTACTGAAAAAGAAAAGATCGCCCTCTGCCGATGCGTCACCGACGGAGGCGCGGATTTCATCAAAACCTCCACGGGCTTTGGCCCCGCCGGCGCTGCCCACGAGGACATCGCCCTCTTTCGCCGCCACATCGGCCCAAAGGTGCGAATCAAAGCGGCCGGCGGCATCCGCACCATCGCTGACATGAAGCGCTATTTGGAAGAAGGCTGCCAGCGATTGGGGTGCAGCGCCGCCGTGGGACTTCTCCAAGGACGGGAAAACGAAGATTTTTAGACCTCGATGGGAAGGGTAACACATGAACGCACTTTCGACAACGAGAAATGTTCCGACAAAAATTGAACTGCCGCATTTTTCCGTTGACACAGCGTACGGCGGCTCCCAGGACTGGTGCCCGAGCCGTTGGATGAAGTTAGGCGGCTGCGCCGCCGTCACCGCTTGCGACAGCGCTATCTATTTTACCCTGTTCAAAGGCCGGCAGGGACTGTATCCCTACCCCACCGAAAAGATTTCCCGCCAAGAATATGTCGATTTCACCGACGTCATGAAGCCGTATCTTAGGCCCCGTTTAGGCGGCATTGACCGGCTGGAGACTTACATCGAAGGCTTTGGACAGTTCCTGCGCGATCGCGGCGAGACCAGCATAGAGATGCGCCCGTGGCCGGGGGAAAGCAGCCTGCCGGAAACAAAAGCGGCCGTCAAAAAACAGATCGACAGCGGCTGGCTCATCCCCTGCCTCACCCTCCGGCACAGCCACCCTTCCATGGAAGACTACGATTGGCACTGGTATCTCCTGAATGGCTATGAGGAACGGGACGGCAAATTTCTCGTCAAAGCCGTCACCTTCGGCGCTTGGCGGTGGCTGGATCTCACGGTGCTGTGGGACACGGGACACAAGCAGAAGGGCGGTCTCATCCTCTATGACCTATCCTGATACCGTCGCGGGCACCTTCATTGACCGGCCGAACCGCTTCATCGCCCGGGTGAACATCGGCGGCGGCGTAGAAACCGTTCATGTCAAAAACACCGGCCGGTGCCGGGAGCTTTTGCTGCCAGGCGTCCCCGTGGTTCTCGCGGCCTCGGAAAATCCGAAACGCAAGACGCGCTATGATCTCGTCGCCGTAGAAAAAGCCGGGCGCGGCTGGGTCAATATCGACAGCCAGGCGCCGAACAAAGTCGTGGGAGAATGGCTGGCCCAACAAGCCTACGACCGGATTCAGCCCGAATACGCCTACGGAGAATCCCGCCTCGACTTTTACCTGGAAAAGGGGCGGCGGCAGTATCTCTTAGAAGTCAAAGGCTGCACCTTGGAAATCGACGGCGTGGGCTATTTCCCCGATGCGCCGACCCAGCGGGGCGTGAAGCATATCCGCGAGCTCATGAAGGCCGCGCAGGATGGCTATACCTGTACCATCGCTTTTGTGATCCAGATGAACGGCATCCGCGAAGTGCGTCCCAACACGGCCACCCACCCGGAATTCGGCGCCGCCCTATCCGAGGCGAAACGCGCCGGCGTCCACGTCGTATTTCTCTGCTGTGAAGTCCGAAAAGCCTCGCTGCGCATTGTGGAAAGCATCCGGGGATAGAATTGACCACGGCCCTGTTTGTCTGCCGCGGCCGCGCGATAGGAACGAAAGGATCGCCATATCCAAATATAGCTGTCGCCGTACAAACTTTTGTACGGCGATTTTTTATATCTCCAATGCGGCGCGCGGTGTGCAGGAAAACTTTGTAAAACGGGACCGGTAAACCTTCAATAAATACGCTTTTTATATTATAATATGAAATGTGCTTTAAATTAATATTATCCTTATTTTAGAAACAGGAACGCAGCACGGAACGGGAGGCAGATCATGAAAAAGAGCAAGAACAGGAAATATCTGAAAGCCCTTAGTGTAAACATCATTCTGGCCCTTCAACTGAATACCCTCGGCTTCGCGGCGGACACCACGGCGGTTCCGGATGCCTCGGAGGGAAAAGCGCCCATCATTGAGAGCGCGGCCAACGAGACGGTGATCGTAGATATCCGCACCCCCAACGAAGCCGGCCTCAGCCATAACCAGTATCAGGATCTGCAAGTGGGCAGCTCCGGGATCATTTTCAATAACTCCCGGGACATCACCCCCACCCAATTAGCCGGATATATCACCGGCAATCCGAACATCGGGCGGACTGGCGCCGACGTCATTCTCAACGAAGTCACCGGACGAAACATCACGAATCTCAACGGCTTTATCGAAGTCGCCGGCAAACAGGCCGATGTCGTCATCGCCAATCCCAACGGCATCGTGGGAAATAATTTTGGCTATATCAACACCGGCCGGGCCATCCTCACCACCGGGAATCCGCAAATCGATCCCTCGGGCCGGCTGGCCGGATTTGTGGTCAATCAGGGCGAGATCAGCATTGAAGGCCGGGGCCTCGACGCCGCCAAAGCCAACCGCCTGGACCTCTATGCCCAGGCGGTTAAGATCAACGCGCAAATCGCGGCGCAAAAACTCAAAATGGTCGGCGGCAGAAACAAACTGGATGCCGACGGAAACGTCATGACCGTCATCGACGACCAATACACCGGCGTCGCCCTTGACGTCGGTGTATTGGGCAGTATGTATACGAACGCCATCTACATGGTCGGAACCACCAAAGGTCTCGGCGTCAATATGGAGGGCGAAGCCTACGCCAATAACGGCGATTTCGTTCTGACCGCGGATGGCAGCATCACGCTGAAAAGCAAAATCCGGGCCGCCCAAAACGTCGATCTCAACGCGGGCCAAGAACTGGAAAATACCGGCAGCATTTACGGCCAAAACATCCAGATAAAAGCGAACACCCTGAATAACACCGGAGGCGAAACGGCCCCCGTCATTGCCGCGCGCGAAAATATCTCCATTGAAGCCGATACCGTGAATAATACGGATAACGCTCTGATCATGGGCGCAAACGACGTCAGCCTGAAAGCAAATGAGCTCAAAAATCACAGCGCCGTCATCGAGGCAGGGCAAAACATGCGGCTCGACGTAAAAACCATCAACAACATCAATATCCATTACGAAGTGGAACCCGGCGTCGTCATCGGAGAAGAAGACATTTACGAGGTGCAGCTCGACGGCGCGTCGGTAAGATACAAAGCCGGAGAGTATAAAATCCTCCACGGCGTCATCTGCGCCCCGGATACGCCCTCCGTCGCGGGCTATGACATCTTCTATCGGAAAGACGACTGGGACGAGGACAAGGACTACCAGATCGTTACTCCGGGCGGCAGCTCTTCGCGCTGGCATGAATACAGCTACCACAGAGTCATCAGGGACGACGTCATAAAGACGACCGTGCCCGCCAAGATCATCGCCGGAGGCGCGATGCGAATCACCGCCGACGAAGTGACCAACGACAAAAGCGAAATCACGGCCGGAAAAGATCTGATCATGGACGCCGGCGTATTCCATAACATCGACGGCATGGGGACCCGCGTGGTCACCGATATCGGCCGGGCAGGGGCCTTCTATAAAGCCGATGCCGGCGGACAATGGAACCACTACATGGTGACGCGGCAGCGCTGGGGCGACTACCATAAAGAAGCGCGCACCGACATCATCGTGCAGCCAGCCACCGCCCTCCTGAAAGCAGAGGCGGCCGACGAAACGCAAACGCACGCAGCCGAAACCCTTGCCGTGTCCCAGAGCCAGCTCTATCACCTGGCGAAGCCGGACGCGACCTACTACATCGAAACCGACCCCGCGTTTACGAATAAAAAGCAATGGCTCTCCTCCGACTACTTCTTCAACAAAATGCAGTACGACCCGGATACCATCGGTAAAAAGATAAGCGACGGCTACTACGAGCAGCAGATCGTCAAAGACCAGCTCGTCAACCTCACCGGGAAATACTACATCGGCGACTACGCCTCGATGGAAGAACAGTACAAAGCCCTTCTCGATCATGCCGTCGTCTTTGCCCAAAACAGCCAAGCGAAAATCGGCGTCGCCCTGACAAAAGAGCAGCAGGAAGCGCTCAAAACGCCCATCGTCTGGATGGTAGAGAAAAGCGTCCTCCTGCCCGGCGGAGACGTCGTGACGGCGCTGGTGCCCGAGCTCTACCTGCCGAAAGACACCCTGAGGAAACAGGGCGCGGCGGTACTCTCCGCCAAAGACATCGACGTTAAAACGACGAACGACATCTTAAACAGCGGCAGTATCATCGCCGGCGACATCAATAAACTCTCCGCCCATAACATCAACAACGTCGGCGGCCGAATCGTCGGCTCCGATGTGCTTCTCTCTGCCCAAAATGACATAAACAATACCGGCGGCAGCCTCCTTGCCAAGCATCGGATCGACCTGACCGCCGGAAACGATATCCGCTTTGAAACCACCACCCGAACCGGCGCTACCGGGCAGGGCGCCACCACGAAGATCAGCCAGGTCGCCGGGGCGTACATAACGAAAGAAGACGGCGAACTCACCATGCGCGCCCAAAATGACATCGACCTCACTGCCGCGGAAATCGCCGCCAAGGGCAGAATCGACCTTGCGGCGGAGCGTGACATCACCCTCGACGCCAAAGAAATCTCCGACAGCAACCACATCCTCTTTGGCGCCAACGCCTACCGGAACGACAGCAGCCAAAAAGACATCGGCACGACCCTGGCCGCCGGCAAAGACATCACGCTCAACGCCGGCGGTAAGATCGACGCCAGAGCCGCGGAAATCAATACGGCGGAAAAGCTTTCCCTTCATGCCGGAGAAGATATTAACATCACCGCCGGCAAAGAAAAGACCTTCGTCGAAGAATGGAGTAAAGATACCTGGCACGGTATCGCCAGCTCCCGGACCACCATCCGCCACGACATTAAAAACGAACAAAGCGCGGTAGAATCGAGCCTCGGCGGGAAAGAGATCGCCATCGAGGCGGAAAATGCCCTGACCATCGAAGGCAGCCGCGTCATAGGCGACAAGGACGTCACCCTGACCGCCAAAAACGACATCAACATCGAGGGCGCTGCCGAAACGCGAAAAGAACTCCACGAGCGTAAAGTCAAACAAAGCGGCATCTTCGGGAGCGGCTTCGGGTTTACCATCGGCAGCAGAACCACCGAAGACGACACCGACCAGGGGGAAAAGAGCCGGCACGGCAGCACCGTCGGCAGTACCGCCGGCAGCGTCGGCATCACCAGCGAAAAAGACGTCAACGTAACCGCCAGCGACATCATCGCCAAGCGCGACATCACCCTCACCGGCGAAAACGTCAATATCACGGCGGCCCCAGAAAACTACGACTACACCTACACCCATAAAGAAAAGCAGAGCGGCCTCACCGTGAGCCTCGGCGGCGGCGCCATCGGGCAGCTGACGGAAAACATCATACAGCCCCTGGAAAGAGCCGCCACGGCCCAGGACGAAAGGCTGAAAGCCCTGAGCGCGATCAAAGCCGCCAGCCATATCCATGAGATTCCCAAAGCCATCGAAGCGGTCAAGGACGGCCGGCAATCCATCACCAACCTGAACATCGGCTTCGGCAAAAGCGAAAGCCAGACAACAATCGAAAGCAACACCGTCGCCGCGCACGAAAGCAGCGTGGCCGCCGGCAAAGACGTCAACATCACCGCCGCCAAAAAAGACATCAACATCGTCGGCTCCGACGTGACGGGAGAAAATGTAAACCTCACGGCCAAAGGAGACATCAATATCACCGCCGCCAGCCAAAGCAATGTGACGAACACCGAATCCAGGAGCAGCAGCGCCTTTGCCGGCGCCAGCATCGGCCTGGGCACCGGAACCGTCGGCGTCGCCGTATCGGCCAGCAGGGGAAAAGAAACCATCGACGAAAACAGCACCGCCTATAAGAAAAGCACCGTAACCGCCAGAGAACAGCTGACCATAACCAGCGGCGAGGATACCAATATCATCGGCTCCAAAGTCATCGGCAACAAAGTCAAAGCCGACATCAGCGGCGATCTCAACCTGGAAAGCCTCCAAGAAACGAACCGCTACCGGTCAGACAGCGTAAACGGCGGCTTCGGCTTCAATACCGCCCTGGGGAAAAACCCCGGCAGCACCCTCTCCGTCTCCGCGAACATCGGCAAGACCTCCTCGGACTACCGGAGCGTGACCGAGCAGGCGGGCATCTACGCCGGCAAAGAAGGCTTTGACCTCACCGTAGGAAATAACACGGACCTCAAAGGCGCCGTCATCGCCAGCGAAGCCGGAAAAGACAAAAACCGCCTCACCACCGGCACTATCTCCTTCAGCGACCTCAACAACAAAGCCGAATACGAATCCAACGATATCGGCGTAGGCATCGGCATCGGCAGCGCCAATGGGAAAACCACCGTCGGCGGCGGAATCGCGGTGTCCTCTCCGGCCCATGACAAAGCTGCCTCCACCACCAAGAGCGCTGTCGCCGAAGGAAAAATCACCATCACGAACCCGGAGCAGCAAAAGCAATCGCTTAAAGATTTGCCGCGAAATACCGAGAACACTCTTCAGCCGCTCGGCTTCATCTTTGACCGGGACACCGTAGAAGAACGTAAAGAAATGGCCAATCTGTTCAGTGAACTCTCCCACGCCGCAATCGGCGAAATGACCCTGAAACTCTCCCCAGATCAAAAACGTATCCTGAACATAGCCGCCGGGGCCATCACCTCCTACCTGGGCAGCGGAGACTATCTGTCCGGCGCCACGGGAGCCGCCGTAACGGAAGCCATGCAAAAGATCCTCAAAAACGTCAAAGATCCCACCGTCAAAGAACTCCTGATCGGCATAGCCTCCGCCGCCGCCGGAAAAATCACCAACCAGCACGTAAGCGGCGTCATCGCCAGCGCGCTGAATGTAGAACACTTCAACCACCTGCCCCATGAATTCCAGGAATCCTTTGTGGACGAGGTAACAAACGCGCCCAACAACGAAGCGAAACTAAAGGTGATAGAAAAATACTATGCCCTAAGCCAAGAGTTCCGGGAAGCGGAACCGGAGAAAGCGGAAGACATGGAAGAAGCCTTCATGGACATACTGGAGACGATAACGAAATATGACGGCTGTGGGATCAAATTCCAGGTAGATAAAGAACAGGGTCTGCACCAGAATTTAGCCGCGGCAAATGCGTTCCTGCAGTTAAATCATTACGCCCAGTATTTGCCTGCTGTATTTAGCAATATTGTAATCGCAACAGCCGCGACCATCACAGCACCGGTCTCAGTTGTAAGCGGTGTATTAACGTACGGCCCGGCAGTGTATGAGATATGTACGGATATTATTCGAGAAGATGATGATGCATTGCTTATTGATACCGAGAAACATGTTGGAATACAGATTGGGTCAAAATATCTTGGAAATAGAGTAGGCATCCCCAAGTATATACTTATTCCAACTGGAAGTATGATTAAAGTATATATTAATGCAAAATATAAAAATGAAAGTGTAGGAGATTGACCATGGATGTCATAACGGTAGCAATAGGTCTCTCTTCTGCGGTTATCACTTTATATCGATTGTGGGTTTTATATAAACGCAGTACGCAAATAAGTAAAAACAGTTTGTTTTTAGGAGCAATTTTGATTGTGCTTTGTGTAGAAGCGATCGATAAACTTACCATAGATTGGTTATATAATTACTTAGGGAGAATTTATTATAACAGGCTCATCGGAATATTAATTGATTCCATATTTATTGGCGCGGCGTTTAGAAAAACAAAAAAAAAGTTTACTCCTAAAGAACAATTATTGGATAATCTAAGATTAGTGTATTGTTTAGTGTTTTTTTCTTGGTATTTTATGTATTACCTTTGTAAATAAATATTCAGCAATGCCGTAATCGCAACAGCCGCAGCCATAACAGCGCCGGTCTCAGTTGTGAGTGGTGTATTAACGTACGGCCCGGCAGTGTATGAGATATGCACGGACATTATCCAGGAAAATGATGATGCATTGCTTATTGATACAGGGAAACATGTTGGAATCAGGTTAGGATCAATTGGCCTTAGGGAAATTCATATCCCTAAATATATCATTATTCCCGTTGCCAGTGGTGCTAAAGTATATATAAATGCCAAATATAAAGATCATAGTGTGGGAGATTAACCATGGAATTCTGGAGAATAACGGGTTTAGGGACTGTGTTTAATGCCTTGTATCAATTGGGGAAGGCATATAAAAAAACCGAGAATATCTCCAAAAACAGCTTATTCTTAGGCACGGTTACGATTATACTCCTGTTAGAGATACTTGATGCGTTGACAATAGATTGGTTATCTGATTACTTAGGGAGAATTTATTACAACAGGCTCATTGGAGGATTAATTGATTCCATATTTATTGGCGCAGCGCTCAGAAAAACAAAAAAACAGCTTCCCCCTAAAGAACGATTATTGAATAAGCTAAGATTAGTGTATTGTCTAGCGATTTTTTCTTGGTTTTTTATGTATTACCTTTGTAAATAAATATACAAAGCCCCTCGCCTTTTTCACGAACTCATAACGGCGGGAAGCTATGTAGTCATGGAAAAGAACCACTGGAAAGCAGGCATCTCCCATGGATGAAATAACGGTAGCAATAGGTATTTCTTCTGCGGTTATTACCTTATATCGATTGTGGGTTTTATATAAACGCAGTACGCAAATAAGTAAAAACAGTTTGTTTTTAGGAGCAATTTTGATTGTACTTTGTATAGAAGCAGTTGATATGCTTACGATAAATTGGCTATATAGTTATTTGGGATATATATATTATAACAGGCTGATCGGAGGATTAATCGACGCAATGATGATTGGAGTATTGTTTAGAGAACCAAACGAAGGATTAAGCCATAGAGAGATAATAATAGCGAAA
>ERZ773005.745-NODE-745-length-21615-cov-6.690213_pt1 | contig 21615 bp, 24 predicted proteins | sample MGYA00580666_ERZ773005 | MGnify/ENA primary metagenome ERZ773005 (study PRJEB29015, sample SAMEA2737999) | human oral metagenome | biome: human oral; feature: human-associated habitat; material: dental | place: China | collected 2061 ...
TATCGAGGAGACAAACCGCAGGCGTAGCGGTGCTACGTCGAGGATTTGTCGACAACGAGAGGACAGTGCAGATGTGCGAAGATGGGTGGCTGAATTTATCAGCGCTTCCTTATGTCTGGCGCATGGTTTCCTAAGCTCATGCCTGCGGCACCGTCGTTGCCTGCGTCAAGACATCCTTGATGAATTGGTTCAAGGACACATCGTGCCTCGTCGCTTCCAGCGCCAGCTTTCGATGAAGGTCGCTCGGGATGCGGATGTTGAAATTGCCTTTGAATTCCTTATCGGGATTCTTTTGAAACTTTTTGCAGACATCCAAATAATTGTCAATGCAATGATGGAAAGCATCTTTCAGTTCGGCGACGCTCGCGCCATGAAAGTTCAGAGAGTCGTTGATGCCGAACACTTCGCCTATGAAGAGGGCGTCTTGTGCATCGAACGAAATTTTCGCATGGTAGCCTTTGTATTCCAATAGATTCATGATGAATTCTCCTTAAATTTCCTCGATGTCTTTTAAGAACGCAAGGACTTTCTTGATTTGATACCGATAAAGCTCCTTTCTGGGATGCGGGTCGTCAAATTGCAGGATGCGCTTGCTTGCCGCATGAAAATAACCGATGCTGGAGCCTCTTCCGCCTTGAAATTTTTCACAGCCGCATTTCTTCATCAAGGCGTCAAGCTCACGCACCGTGAAATTCGCGGGTGCGGGTTTCCTGCAGATCTTTTCAAGCAGTATCTCTTTTGTAGGCATGGTTTCACCTCAAGGAGATTATAGCAGAATGGAGCGCTGTATGCAACTATGATTCAGTTGCTCTTGCTCGGTCACTTCTGAGAGGCTGTGCGGGCTTGCATCGAGCAATCAGCTAAAACGCGAGCGCAAGCACTCACGGGAAGCGGAAGGTTGAAATATTTCTTTCAGATTCCTTGACAAGCCCCCCATCGCTCTGTATAATACTACTTGTTGCCGACCTCGCGGGCGGCGATGCCGGCCCGGTAGTTTAGTTGGTTAGAATGCCGCCCTGTCACGGCGGAGGTCAGGGGTTCAAGTCCCCTTCGGGTCGCCATTTATGCCTCGGTAGCTCAGTTGGCAGAGCAGGGGACTGAAAATCCCCGTGTCGGCGGTTCGATTCCGTCCTGAGGCACCACTTCTTTTGCTGGTGTAGCTCAATAGGTAGAGCAGCTGACTTGTAATCAGCAGGTTGGGAGTTCGATTCTTCTCGCCAGCTCCACTTGGCTTAGATGCGGGTGTAGCTCAATGGTAGAGCTCCAGCCTTCCAAGCTGATCACGTGGGTTCGATTCCCATCACCCGCTCCATTTTTGTATGCCGGGGTGGCGAAACTGGCAGACGCAGGGGACTTAAAATCCCCCGGTTGGTGACAACCATACCGGTTCGATTCCGGTCCTCGGCACCATCTGATTTCCATATCGCCAAAAATTCAACATGCGGTCGTGGCGGAATGGCAGACGCGCTAGCTTCAGGCGCTAGTGATGGCAACATCGTGGAGGTTCAAGTCCTCTCGACCGCACCATATCCTCTTTTTAAACTTCATATCTCATCATGCGGTTGTGGCGGAACTGGCAGACGCGCTATCTTGAGGGGGTAGTGTTCACAAGACGTATGGGTTCAAGTCCCATCAACCGCACCACTTGAATTCAAGGCTCAGCGTTTGCTGGGCTTTTTTGTTGCAGAAAGGGGAAACGACCATGCTGCAGTCGGAGAAGGTCAAGAAGGCAATCGAGGCGGTGGAGGCGTGCTGCGGCAAGTGCGAAATCTGCTCGCCGGACTGTCCCGTCTTCGTAGCGAAGCGGGCGCTTTTGATGCTTCTTGCTGATTTGGAAGAATATGAAGCTTCCATGGATGGAGGCACGCCTTGAAGCTCTTGTCACGAGGCGCAAAATATTATATGATAATGCTGATGTAAGTTTGAATGTCTAAAGCAATGTACCCTTGGAAGGGGTTTGATATATGTTTGGCATGTCAATGGATATTGGAATCGACTTGGGTACGGCGAACGTGCTCGTCTTCGTCAAGGGCAAGGGCGTCGTCCTGCGCGAGCCTTCGGTCGTGGCGATGGATCGTGATTCGGGGCGCGTCCTGGCGATCGGCGAGGAGGCGCGGCGCATGATCGGACGCACGCCCGGCAATATCGCGGCGATCCGTCCGCTGCGCTCGGGCGTCATCGCCGATTATGACATGACGGAGCGCATGATTCGCTTCTTCATCGAGAAGGTCACGGGAAAGAGTTTCGTCTTCCGGCCGCGCATCATGATCTGCATTCCGTCGGGCATCACGACCGTCGAGCAGCGTGCCGTGCAGGAGGCGGCGGAGCAGGCGGGCGCACGCTATTCACAGCTCATCGAAGAACCCTTGGCGGCGGCCTTGGGCGCGGGACTCAATATCGAGGAGCCGAACGGCTCGATGGTTGTCGATGTCGGCGGCGGCACGACGGACGTCGCCGTCATCAGCCTTGGCGGCATCGTGAACAGCGCGAGCCTGCGCCTTGCGGGCGATACGTTCGATGAGGCGATCATCGCCTACATCAAGCGCGAGTACAACATGCTGATCGGCGAGCGTACGGCGGAAGACATCAAGGTCAACGTCGGCGCGGCTTTTTATGGTGCGCGGGACGCTTCGATGGAAGTGCGCGGACGCGACCTCCTGTCGGGGCTGCCGAAGACGATCGCGGTGACGTCGAAAAATACGGCGGAAGCTCTGGAGGCGCCGGTGACGGGTATCGTGGAGTGCGTGAAGAAGGTGCTTGAGGAGACGCCGCCCGAGCTTGCCGCCGACATTATGGATCGCGGCATCGTCATGACGGGCGGCGGCGCAATGCTCTACGGATTCGATGAGCTGCTGCGCCGCGAGACGGGGATCGCTGCCGCTCTGGCGGAGGATCCGATGTCGTGCGTCGCCATGGGCACGGGCAAGGCGCTTGAGTACATCGGCATGACAGAGGAGCGCGTGAAGTTCCTGTCGAAATAAATTCGTTTCGACGCTTATGATTTGAGGGAAAATGCCGATAAAGACTATAGAGGATTTTGTGAAGAAATTTATAAGAATGCATCTGTCGTTGTACGGATGACGTAAGGGGGCTTTTCCATGCTGCGTGGCTTGTATGTCGCGGCGTCCGGCATGATCACCGAGACGAGGCGCACGGATGTGATAGCAAACAATATCGCGAATGCAGCTTCGTCCGGCTATAAGAGGGACGAGGCGATTCATCAGGAGTTTGCGCCCATGCTGCTGAAGCGCATCAATGACAACCAGGACGATGCGGTCACGTCCTTCCGCGGCTTCCGCTTGGAGCAAGGTCCGCCGCGCGTCGGCAATCTCGGGCTTGGCGCCTATACGGCGGAAATCGCCACTGACCATGCGCAGGGCGGCATGAAGACGACAGGCAATATGCTCGATCTTGCGGTATCGGGCGAAGGATACTTCGCTGTTCAGACGCCGCAGGGCGTGCGCTACACGCGCGACGGCAGCTTCTATCGGCAGGCCAACGGTGCGCTTGTGACGGCGTACGGGCAGGCTGTTCTGAATGCGCAGGATCGTCCGATCGTTCTGCCCGACAGTGCAAACATCACGATCGGCGCCAAGGGCGAGATCATGGACGGACAAAGGCGCATCGACACCTTGCAGTTCGTGCAGTTCGACGACCGCCGCGCCGTCCTCAAGCAGGGCGACAACCTTTATCGGCCGCAAGAGGGCGCCGAGCCGCGGGCGGCGACGGGCGACATTCAGCAGGGCATGCTCGAAAACTCCAATGTCAACATTGCGAGCGAGATGGTCAGCCTGATCAACAATTACCGCATCTATGAGGCGGGTTCGCGTGCACTTGTGACGCAGGACTCGATGACGGACAAGACGGTCAACGAGGTCGGCAGAACGAACTGATGGTTTGGCTAGTCCTTGGAACAGGGAAGCAGGATTTTGATTTTACTATAGATGGGAGATTTTGCATTATGATGAGAGCACTTTGGTCCGCAGCTTCGGGCATGAAGGCGCAGCAGGACAACATGGACGTCGTTTCGCACAACATTGCGAATGTCAATACCTTCGGCTCCAAGAAGGTTCGTGCAGAGTTTCAGGATCTTGTTTATCAGAACCTGCGTGCTGCAGGCGCACAGAGCGGCGCCGATTCGCAGTATCCGACGGGTCTTGCCATCGGTCTTGGCACGCGCACGGCGGCGACGCAGCGCATCTTCACGCAGGGCAACCTGCAGTCCTCGGGCAATCCGACCGATGTCGCCATCCAAGGCGAGGGCTTCTTCCGCATCGAGATGCCGGACGGCACGATCGCCTACACGCGCGACGGCTCTTTCAAGCTTGACCAGAATCGTCGCCTCGTGACGACGGACGGCTATCCTTTGGCGGACGGCATCACGCTCGACGCCAATGCGCCGAGTGACACCATCGTCATCGCGGGCGACGGGCAAGTTTCGTGCACGCCGGCAGGCGGCAATGTGACGGCTGTCGGACAGATTACGCTGTCGCGCTTCGTGAACCCCGCCGGTCTCTTTGCAATCGGCAAAAACCTCTTCAAGGAGACGGACGCTTCGGGCAACGCGATTGACTCCAACCCCGGAGAAGAGGGCGCGGGCACGCTGACGCAGGGCGTCGTCGAGATGTCGAACATCCAGATCGTCGAGGAGATGGTCAATATGATCGTGGCGCAGCGTGCGTACGAGTCGAATTCCAAGGCGATCACGACATCGGATTCGATGCTTGAGATTGCGAACTCCCTCAAGCGTTGATGAAGGGATAAAGAATGAAGGCTAAGGCGGCGACAGCACTCTTCTTGGTGTGCGTCGCCCTTTTCCTCACTGCGGCGGGGACGGTGGATGCGGCGCGTTTTTCTCAGACCGTCAGTGCCGCTGAGTTCGAGCGCATGACGGACGAGAAGATGGAGGCGCTCCTTAGGGACAAGGGCGAGACGCGCCGCCACGAGGTGGCTCTCGTGAAACCGCCGCGGGACATGAAGCTGCCGGCGGGCGAGGTTTCGTTCTCGGTGGAAGCCCCGCTGGGGCTTCTGTATGACCGCCGCACGCCGATCTACGTTTCGGTGCTCTTGGACGGCAGACCGTATCGACGGGCGCTTTCCTATTATACCGTTCGCGTTTATGATACGGTTCTCGTCGCGTCGCGCAATCTCTTTCCCGAGCAGACGTTGTCGGAAGCGGATATGCGCTTCGAGGAGCGTGAAGTGACTCGTGTGCGCGGTCGCTGTTTGAAGGACAAGGGCGAGGCGTTCGGGCGTGTCGTCTCGCGCATGGTTCGGGAGGGCACGATCCTCTCGGAAGATCTCCTGCGACAGCCGGTCGTGATGGAATCGGGCGCGGCAGTGACGATCGTCTCGCATTATAACGGCATAGAGGTGCGCGTTTCCGGCATCGCGCTCACGCGCGGACGTGTGGGGCAGAAGATCCGCGTACGCAATGCGGCTTCGCGCAAAGTGATGCTCGCACGTGTGCTGGACGCTTCTACGGTCGAGATTGGCTCTTGAGAGGGTGGCATTATGAGAAACAGCAGAAGATGGCAGTCTTTCGTGCTCGCCGGCGTTTTCGGCGGAGCGCTCTTCTTCGCTCCTGCAGCCTTTGCACAGTCCCTGTGGGCGGATGCTGCGGAAGGTACGTCCTACGGCGTCTTTGCCGACCGCAAAGCGCATAATGTGGGCGATACGCTGACGATCGTGATCAGCGAGAAGACGACGACGACGCAGACGAAATCGCGCAAGAACGGCAAGTCGGCCTCGACGACGCTCAATGCGGGCACGGGCATCTTTGACTTTTTGACATCGGCTTCGGCAGGCGGCTCGGATTCATGGAAGGCAGACGGCTCTGCCAAGGATTCGAGCAACTTCTCGGGCAATATCGCGGTGACGGTCGTCGAGGTGCAGCCGAACGGCAACATGGTCGTCGAGGGCACGCAGTCCATCTGGCAGAACAAGGATGAGCATAAGATCACATTGCGCGGCATCGTGCGGCGAGATGATGTGACGTATGAAAATACGGTTCCGTCGACGAAGGTGGCGGACGCCACCGTGCGCTTCGATGGCAAGGGTCCTTTGAATGCGAAGCAGCGCCAAGGCATCCTCACGCAGATCCTCAACATCCTGTTCTAGCCGGATTGCCTTTTTGATGGCGTTCGAGTTTCCTTGACTTTGGGGAGGCAATTCTATGAAGAAGATTTTTGCGTGCGTTGCCGCGCTTTTCCTCGTCAGCATGATGAGTGCGACGGTTTTTGCAGAGTCGGCGATGACGCGCATCAAGGATATCGCAAAGGTGCAGGGCGTGCGCTCGAACCAGCTCATGGGCTACGGCCTCGTCGTCGGACTCAACGGCACGGGCGACTCGAACAAGACGCTCGAAACCTTGCAGTCCGTGGCGAACATGCTGCGCGAGTACGGCGTGACGATCAACAAGGCGGACTTGAAGACGAAGAACGTCGCGGCCGTCATGGTCACGTCGACGCTGCCGCCCTTCGTGCGTGAAGGCGACAATATCGACATCACTGTGTCCTCCATGGGCGACGCGAAGAGCCTCGCGGGCGGCACGCTTCTGCAGACGCCGCTCCGTGCGGCGAACGGCACGGTCTACGCCGTCGGACAAGGCCCTGTGGCTACGGGCGGCTTTTCCGCAGGCTCGGGCGGCGGCTCGCAGCAGAAGAATTTCCCGACGGTCGGCACGACGCCGGGAGGCGCCATCGTGGAGCGCACGGTCGAAGATGACGACATCGGGGCAAACGGCATGATGTCTCTCTCCTTGAACAAGGCGGATTTCACGACGGCGGCGCGCATCGCACAGGCAATCAATTCCCAGTACGGCAGCATCGCGCGGGCAGCGAATCCCGGGCGGATTGACATCTCCGTGCCGGCTTACTATCGCAGCAACATTGTTGCCTTTGTTGCTAGTCTCGAAGACCTTCCTGTGACGCCGGATTCTGTTGCCAAGGTCGTCGTCAATGAGCGCACGGGCACGATCGTCATGGGCGGCAACATCGCCGTCGATGAGATCGCCATCACGCAGGGCGGGATCTCGATCAGCATTACGAAGGATCTCACTGTCGATCAACCGCCGCCGTTCAGCCCGGGTACGACGGTCGTTGCAGATAACACGGACGTCAAGGCGAAGGAGCAGAAGGCAAGCTCCATCGTATTGCCCGCGACGGCGAACGTCGGCGATGTCGTCGGAGCATTGAATTCGGTCGGCGCGACGGCGCAGAACATCATTTCCATCCTGCAGGCGATGAAGGCCTCGGGAGCGCTCCATGCGGAGCTGGAAATCATTTGAACGAGGTGAGACGGCATGCAGATTTTTGACGCCTTGCATGCGGATGCGCTCCATGGGCAGGGTTCGGCGAACAGCTCTTTGGAACAGGCGAGGGAACGCGCGGACAGCGCACAGTTTTCGGACAAGCTGAAGGAGGCGCAGCAGGCGCTCGCCTCCGAAAAGGGGCAGAAGACGCAAACCTCTGCCGAAGAAGCGGCGGCGAATAGGAAGCTTATGGACGCCTGCAAGGGATTCGAGACGATGTTTCTCGACCTCATGTATCGACAGATGCGCCAGACCGTGCCGAAAAGCACGCTCTTCGGGCATGACAACACGGATGAGATCTTGGAGTCCATGCGCGACAGCGCACTGGTGGAAAAGATGTCGGAAGCGGGCGGCATCGGTCTTGCCAAGACGCTTTACGACCAGCTGCAGCGCGAGGCGCATTCTAAAAAGGTACAAGCATAGGGAAGACAGAAGCAAAAGGCATGGTCAGCGCGGCCATGCCTTTTGTTTTTGGGGAATCGTCAGAAAATTATAAAGCAAAGAGCTTGTACAATGCAAGCTCTTTGCTTTATAATAAAAGCGGGTGGTGATTTTTATGGCGAAGACGTCCCAAATATTTGCTCGCGTCGAACCCGAAACGAAAGCGCAGGCGGAAATCATCTTGAATCGGATGGGCATTTCCATGTCCCATGCGGTAGGCATGTTTTTGAATCAAGTCATTTTGCAGCGAGGCATCCCCTTTGCTATGAGGCTTCCGACGGAGCAGCCAGTCGCGATGGCCAGTCTGACAAAAGAGCAGTTCGAGCGGGAGCTGCAGAAGGGAATTGAGGATGTAGAGCATGGCAGAGGGTATTCTGCCGATGTCATTGAAAGAGAAATGAATCTTCTCTATGGTGTATAAGGTCAAGTATACGGCGACTGCAAGGAGCGATTTGAGAAGAATTTATGAATATATCGCTTATACGCTCATGGCTCCTCAAACAGCAGAAAATCAAACGAGACGTATTCTGGATGCCGTGAAGAAATTGGCTCGTATGCCGGAAAGGCATGCTCTGTACGAAGATGAGCCTTGGCACAGTCAGGGGCTGCGGTTTTTCCCTGTGAACAATTATGTGGTGTTTTATCTGCAGCGAAGTAAGATTGTATGGATTATTCGCATCGTTTATGGCGGGCGTGATTTGAAACAGCAACTGTCGGATGAAATCATTCCATGACAGTCTGAAGTTGTGGAATGCGCTTCCTTAAATTTTTCCGTTTGCCAAGCAGGGAAATCTACTCCTTTTCCCGAAAGAATATAATATTCAGTAATTCAGTAATCCATGAGGTCATAAGGCAACGTATTGAGCAAGAAGAGGTGGCAGTTATGAAAATCAGCAACAAGGGGTTCGGCGCGTATGACATCCGTGGGATTTATCCGGAGGAGGTCAATGAGGAGCTTGCCTATCGCATCGGGCGCGTCTTCGTCGATCTCTTCCATGCGAAAAAGGTGGCGATCGGGCACGATATTCGCCTCTCCGGGCCTTCGATTCGCGACGCTCTTGCGAAGGGGCTGACGGAGGCGGGCGCCGACGTCATGGACATCGGGCAGTGCGGCACGGAGATGATCTATTTCACGACGGCGCACTATGGACTGGACGGCGGCATCATGATCACGGCGAGCCACAATCCGAAAGAGTACAACGGCATGAAGTTCGTGCGCAAGGAATCGCGCCCGATTTCGAGCGATACGGGGCTCAAGGACATTGAGAAGGCCGTGATGGAGGGCGACTTTAAGCCGCTCGATCGCCCGAAGGGGAAGATCGAAGAGGTCGATGTGCTCGACGAGTACGTCAAGCACATCCTGACATACGTCGACGTCAAGGCTCTGAAGCCTTTCAAGATCGTCGTCAACACGGGCAACGGCGCAGCAGGGCCGATCATCAACGCGCTCGAAAAGCATCTGCCCTTTGAGATGGTCAAAGTGTTCAACGAGCCGGACGGCAACTTCCCGAACGGCGTGCCGAATCCGATCCTGCAGGAGAACCGCGAGGCGACGGCGAAGGTCGTAAAGGAGTCGGGCGCTGCCGTCGGCATCGCCTGGGACGGCGACTTCGACCGCTGCTTCCTCTTTGACGAGAAGGGCGGCTTCATCGAGGGCTACTACATGGTCGGCTTCCTCGCGCAGGCCTTCCTCAAGAAGAACAAGGGTGCGAAGATCATCTACGATCCGCGTCTCGTCTGGAACACGATCGAGATCTGCAAGGAACTCGGCGGCGAGGCCGTGATGTGCAAGAGCGGCCATGCGTTCATCAAGGACAAGATGCGCGAGGTCAATGCGGTCTACGGCGGCGAGATGAGCGCACACCACTACTTCCGCGATTTCTCCTACTGCGACAGCGGCATGATTCCGTGGCTCCTGGTGCTCGAACTGATGAGCGCTGCCGGAAAGCCACTGTCCGCGCTCATGGCGGAGCGCATGGCGCGTTATCCGATCTCGGGCGAGGTCAACAGCAAGGTCGCCGACGCGCACGCCGTCATGAAGAAGGTCGAGGATATTTATGGCGGCAAGGGCAAGGTCACGAAGGTGGACGGACTCTCCGTCGAGTTCGCGGACTGGCGCTTCAACCTGCGCATGTCGAACACGGAGCCGGTGATCCGCCTCAATGTGGAGACGCGTCATGATGAGAAACTGATGAAGGAAAAGACGGCGGAGCTCCTTGCCGTCATCCGAGGTTGATTGTGACAAGACAGAAGATCCGCAAGGCAATCATTCCTGCGGCGGGGCTCGGCACGCGCTTTTTGCCGGCGACGAAGGCGCAGCCGAAGGAGATGCTGCCCATCGTCGATACGCCGGCGATTCAGTTCATCGTCGAGGAAGCTGTCGCCTCGGGCATCGAGGAAATTCTGATCATCACGGGGCGCAACAAGCGCTCGATCGAGGATCACTTCGACCGCTCGCTGGAGCTTGAAATGCAGCTCAAGGAGCACGGCAAGTACGACATGCTCAAGATGGTCGAGGAGATCTCGGACATCCAGATCCACTTCATCCGCCAGAAGGAGGCGCGCGGACTTGGCCACGCCGTGCTCTGCGCGCGCCAGTTCGTCGGCGCGGAGCCTTTCGCCGTGCTCTTGGGCGACGATCTCGTCGACGCGAAGGTGCCGTGCCTCGCGCAGCTCATCGACGTCTACGAGGATTACGGCGGCAGCGTGCTCGGCGTGCAGCAGGTGCCGCAGAGCCAGGTTTCGCGCTACGGCATCGTCGCCCCGCACAAGGTGAAGCCGAATGTCTGGCAGGCGGTCGATCTCGTGGAGAAGCCGGAGGCCGAGAAGGCGCCGTCGCGCCTCGCCGTGCTCGGCCGCTACGTGCTGACGCCGGCCATCTTCGAAATCTTGGAGCATACGAAACCGGGCACGGGCGAGGAGATCCAGCTGACGGACGCCATCTGCGAGCTTGCACGCAAGGAGAAGGTCTATGCTTACCGATTCGAAGGGCGACGCTACGACATCGGCGACAAGGAGGGCTTCTTGGAGGCGACGGTGGAGCAGGCCTTGAAGCGGCCTGAGATTCGCGACGATTTCATGGCGTATCTCGTGCAAAGGATCGGACCATTGCTGCGACAAAAGATGGATGAAGACGCGGAGTAATTTCCTAAAGGGGATTGTTCTTTTTCCAGCATTGTGCTATACTGTGAGTATTAAGTTCTGATGTGAGTCTGTTTCTCAAATATGGCTGACAGCACGGGGGGTTGATGAGCGATGGGGCTGAAGTTGAAATCGGGATTCCTTTTTGACTACGATAATCTCTATGGCGCGGGAAAAGTGACGAAGGACGACATCGAGGAGATGGCGGACGATCTGAAGAAGGCGCATGAAGCAATGAAGGTCATGCGCTCGACGGGCGTCATCCGCGGACACTTGTCGAAGGACGGCACGCCGGAGAAGGTGCTCTTTTCCGAATTGCCGTATGTCGCCGAGGGTCACTTGAACTCGCCGGCCTCGCTCGCACGCCTGAAGGAGTTGACGGCGCACGTCAAGAATCATACGGATGTAGTCGTCTCGCTCGGCATTGGCGGTTCCTACCTCGGCAACAAGGTGCTCTTCGACGTCGAGTGCGGCGCCTTTTGGAACGAGAGGACGGACGAGGAACGCGGCGGCTTCCCCAAAGTCTATTTCAGCGGCAACAACATCGACCCGCGCGCGACGGGCGACCTCATCCGTTCGCTCAAAAATCAGGCGAAGATCGCCAGAAGCCACAAGAAGCGTGCGCTTCGCGTGATGCTCCTCGTGATCTCGAAGTCGGGCGGCACGCTTGACACGATGTCGAACTTCATGGTGGTCTGCAAGGCGCTGGGAGATGATGCGGACATCGAGGTCGAAGTCGTCGCCGTGACCGATCCGAACGAGACACAGCCGACGCTCTTGAAGAAGCTCGCCAAGGACAAGGGCTGGCAGACGTTCGCCGTGCCTGACGGCGTGGGCGGACGCTTCTCGATCTTCTCCGAGGTCGGGCTGTCGCTCGCGGCCTGCATCGGTTTCGACATCGAATCGTTCCTCGCGGGCGCTCGTGCGATGGACGAGGCGTGCCAAACGGACGATGTCTGGCAGAATCCGGCGATGCTCAATGCGGCCTTGAAATTCATCGCTTCTGAGAAGTACGGGCGCGACATCGAGGTCATGATGCCTTACGGCGACTACATGAAGTCGGTTTCCGAGTGGTACATCCAGCTCTTGGCGGAGTCCTTGGGCAAGGAGGCCGACCGCGAGGGCAATGAGGTCTGCTACGGCAGGACTCCCGTCGTCGCCGTCGGCACGACGGACATGCACGCGCAGACGCAGCAGCATCAAGAGGGCAAGCGCAACAAGGTCGTGCAGTTCATCCGCTTGGAAAAGTGGGCGGACGATCTCGTGATTCCGAACGAGTTCCCCGAGGTCAAGAAGCTCGCGGACATCTCGGGGCTGACGATGGGCGAGGCGCTTGAGGTCGCACGCCAGTCGAACGCTGACGCGCTCGCGTCGAATGAGCGTTTCAACGCATTGTTCTCGCTGCCTGAACTCAACGCCTATCATCTGGGCGAGCTGCTCTATCTCTTGGCTCTGAGCGTCGCCTATGAAGGCGAGCTTGCCGATGTCGACGCCTTCAACCAGCCCGGCGTCGAGTCGTACAAGCGCATCATGGGACCGAAGCTCGAAGCGCTCAAGGCGGCGAAGAAGTAGCTCAAACTGCCCTAAAGGGAAGTAATCGACAGGTATAAGCAAGGCGGAAGCTCTGCGAAGATTTTCTTGAAGGGAGCTTCCGCAAGATATAGGAAACATCGAAGGATCGATGCTTCCGTTCTATACTCGCAAGAGGCGAGTTCAACAGCTCTGCGGATTCTAGCAAGGAAGAAGCGGGGCTGTTTTATTCCTTGAAAGGGGGTGATAGAAAATGCTGGAAAGGGATGAGAAGAAATCAGGTGAAGAAAGGAGCGGGAATACGGACGCGTGCAAGATCTTGACAGGCGGTTGGTTTGCTGCCTTGCGAGAACGCCTCGTAGGCACTGGTGCGGATGCCGGGCTGCGGGGGCGGCGGCCGATTCTTTTGACGGCGGTTCTGGCTGCCTCGTGCGCATGGTTCTTGAGCGGCGGGGCGGAGCCGGAAGCGGAGATGTTCGTCGCGCCGCCGAGAGCGGCAGCGCCGCAGGCATCGCTTCACGAAGAGGCAGCGGGAGCGAAGGAGGCGCGGGAAGGAAAGTCGCTTGCCGATCCGTTCTCGCTGCTGCACAGCAATGAGCAGGCGACCTTGGCTGCGGTAGTCGCCGTCGGCGGCGGCGACGAAAGAAGCGCCGCCGCGCTGAATCGCACGGCGGCAAAGGACGGTGAGCCGCGCACAGGCAATCGCCGGGACGATAAGGGTTCGGCTTCGCCGAGCGGCATCGCCGGCAAGTCCGACGCTGCCGCTGTGCCGCAGGTGCGCGGCACGGTGACGAGCAATGTTGGAACCGTGCTCCTGCTGTCGGTCGGCGGGCATGATTTTTTCCTCGCCGAAGGCGAGGAAAAAGAAGGCGTGCTGCTGCAGTCGCTTTCGGACAAGAGCGCCGTCGTCGTGATCGGCGACAAATCGTACACGCTGAATCTGCCCGGCTGAGGAAACATGCATGGCCGCAGCGCTCCTCGAAGCTGCGCTCGCAGCCTGTGACGAGAGGGTCCGGCAGAACGATGAGACAGGAAGGGAATCTTTGCCGCTCGCGCCAAGGAGGGAGTCCGATATGGGAAGCTTGCCGAGAGTCTGTTCGCTCGCTCTTGCCGCATGGCTTTTCATCGCCTCTTCGGCGGCGGCCTCTCCCTTGACGCTTGAGGTTGTCGATGCGGATATCGCGTCGCTTCTGACATCCATCGCACGGCTTTCGGGCCTTGATCTCATACTCGACGACTCGGTGGCTGGGCGCATCAGCCTCAGTCTCAGGGATGTCGAGCCGGAAGAAGCGCTCATGCTCATCGGCAAGACGAAAGGCTTGGTTATGCAGCGTGAGGGAAAAGTCCTTCTCGTGCGCTCGGCAAAGGAAGCGGCGCCTTTTTATCGCATGCACGTCCTGCCTGTTCACTACGCTGATCTCGATACAGCGTTCGCCGCCGTAAATTTATCTTTGGGAGAAGCAGGAATTTCCGCGACAGACGAGAATAAGAAAAATGGGAAGGAAGATACAAGCGAGCAGGGGCTTTACCGAACAGGAGAACGACTTTTGATTGACCGTGCGACAAACGCCCTGCTTTTCTACGGCACGGAAGAAGAAAGCGTGCGTGCCGAGACTGTGCTGCATTCGCTCGATGTGCCTACCGAGCAGGTATCTTTGGAGGCGCGTGTCGTCGCATTGGAGAAGAATGCGGCGAAGGAACTCGGCGTGGACTGGGACTGGTCGCCCTTGCCCATCGATCCGCACGGCGCAGCGAAGGGCGCTGCAGAAGGCAGAAGACGGGGCATCGACGGCGAGGTGCCGGGCGTCATTCGCTTCGGCAGGACGCCGGAGGGCAAGCCATACGAGTTCTACTATCGGGCGAAGATCGCGGCGCTCGTCACGGACGGCAAGGCGGATGTCTTGGCGCGTCCGAACATTACGACGCTGCAGGGCAGGGAGGCCGTGATCAACATCGGCGGCTCCGTTCCCGTGCCCGAGACGCAGACGACGAACTCGACGGTGACGACTTCGATCGCCTACAAGAAGGCGGGCATCATCCTGCGCTATACGCCGCGCATCCATGAAAACGGCGAGATCACGGCGCGGGTTCATACGGAAGTCAGTTCGCCCGTCTATGTCGATGATCTCAAGGCGTACAAGTTCCAGGAGCGTTCAGCCGATACGACCGTGCGCTTAAAAGACGGCGAGACCATGGTCATCGGCGGACTCATCGGCAGCGAGGAATCAAGAGTCTTCGCAAAGGTGCCGCTTCTGGGCGACATTCCCGTGCTCGGCGCTTTTTTCAAGAGCGTGCGCCGCACGAAGACGGATTCTGAAATCATGATATTTTTGACCGCGCACATCTTGCGCGATACTTCTTCTCCTGCCGAAGGAACGGCGGGATCAGAGCGGAATGGAAAGGAAAGGATGTTTGGCAATGACAATCAAGATCTTGATCGCGGACGACCATGCGCTGCTTCGTCAGGGAGTCAAGCGCGTACTGAATTTTGAGGATGACCTCGAGGTCGTCGGCGAGGCGGAGGACGGACAGGAAACGCTTGCCAGAACCCTCGTCCTGCAGCCTGACGTGCTGCTCCTCGATCTCAATATGCCAGGCCTCTCGGGGCTTGAGGTGGCGTGCCAGCTCCAAGCGGCGAAGTCCAAGACCAAGATCATCGTGCTGACGATTCACGACAGCGACAACTATGTGCTCGAACTCTTGAAGAACGGCGTTCTCGGCTATCTCCTCAAGGATGTCGAGCCTTCGATGCTCATCAAGGCGATCCACGTCGTCAACGAGGGCAACGCTTTCGTCTATCCGTCGCTCGCCGAGCGTCTCTTCGGCGGCGTCGCCGAAGACGAAAATATCAACGAGAAGGCGCGCACGATGTGGCGCGAGAGCCGCTCCGAGCGCCTGACTTCGCGCGAGATGGACGTGCTTTCGTGCATCGCCAAGGGGTTCAGCAACCAGGACATCGCGCAGGCGCTCTTCGTCAGCGAGAAGACGGTCAAGAACCATCTGACGAACATCTTTAGAAAGCTCAATGTCAACGACCGCACGCAGGCACTGATCTACGTCTTGAAGCACAAGATCATGACGCTGGAGTGAGCGGCAGGCATTTTCGACCGATGCATAATGTATGCATCGGTCTTTTTGTGATAATTATTATCTATAAGGACTTTTGCTTTGCGGGATTGACATTTATGACAAAACCACATAAAATGAAAGGAAATGAATCCCGAGTAAAATACCATGAAACCCCAAGAGGTCAAGCCGAAGGCGCAGACCGATTGAGCATAATGCGTTGCACGGCGGCGAGCTGCCGAAAGATTCCGTGCGGAAGAAAGGAGCATCATCATGTCGGATGCATTGCTGAACATCAAGAATCTCTCTGCAGGCGTGGAGGGAAAAACGATATTGAAGAACCTTGACCTGACGATCCGCAAGGGCGAGGTGCATGTGATCCTAGGCCCGAACGGCTCGGGCAAGTCGACGCTCATGAACGTCATCATGGGTCATCCGAAGTACGAAGTGACGGCGGGCGAGATCTTCTTCGAGGGCACGAGCCTCTTGGAGAAGGAGACATTCGAGCGCGCGAGGGAAGGCCTGTTCCTCTCGTTTCAGATGCCCGAGGAGATTCCGGGCATCACGGTCGAGAATATGCTTCGGACGGCGAAGCAGGCGGTGACGGGCGAGAAGGTCAAGATCATGGCTTTCAAGAAGGAACTCAAGAAGACGATGGAAGAGCTGAAGATCGATCCTTCGTACGCCGAGCGCTACATGAACGTAGGGTTTTCGGGCGGCGAGAAGAAGCGCAATGAGATCCTGCAGCTTTTGATGCTCGCGCCGAAGCTCGCGCTGCTCGATGAGACGGATTCGGGTCTTGACGTCGACGCCGTGCAGATCGTCTCCTCGGGAATCGAGAAGTATCATACGGCGGACAACAGCTGCCTCATCATCACGCACAACTCGAAGATCTTGGAAAAGCTCGAGGTCGACCGCGTGCATGTCATCATCGGCGGCCGCATCGTCGAAGAGGGCGGCCCCGAACTCATCGACGAGGTGAACCGCCGCGGCTTCACGCACATCCTCGACGACGTCGCAGCGAAGTGAGGTGGGCGAGATGGCAAAGAAGAAGACCTTTGTGGAGGACATCGAGCGCACGCTCTACGACATCAGGAATCACGACATCCCCGTCTACAAGGCACAGCAGGGTCTGACGGAGGACATCATCCGTGATATTGCGAAGCAGAAGCACGATCCCGATTGGATGCTTGAGTTCCGCCTGAAGTCGCTCGAGACGTACAACAAGATGGCGCTTCCCTCGTGGGGCCCCGACCTCTCGGAGCTTGACATGGATGAGATCGTCACCTACGTGCGCCCCGACGCGAAGATGACGGGAAACTGGAAGGAAGTTCCCGAAGACATCAAGGAGACCTTCGACCGCCTCGGCATCCCCGAAGCGGAGAAGACGTCGCTCGCGGGCGTTGGCGCACAGTACGATTCGGAAGTCGTCTACCACAGCATACAGGAAAGCCTCGTGAAACAGGGCGTCGTCTACACCGATATGGAAACGGCGCTCGTCGAGCACGAGGATCTGGTCAAGAAGTACTTCATGAAGCTCGTGCCGCCGAAGGATCACAAGTTCGCGGCGCTGCACGGCGCCGTCTGGTCGGGCGGCTCCTTCGTCTACGTGCCCGAGGGCGTCGACGTGGAGATCCCGCTGCAGTCGTACTTTAGGCTCAACGCGCCGGGTGCGGGGCAGTTCGAGCACACGCTGATCATCGTGGAAAAGGGCGCGAACCTGCACTTCATCGAGGGCTGCTCGGCGCCGAAGTACAATGTGACGAACCTACACGCGGGCTGCGTCGAACTCTTTGTCAAAGAAGGGGCGCGGCTTCGCTACTCGACGATCGAGAACTGGTCGCGCAACATGATGAATCTCAACACGAAACGCGCCCTCGTCGAAAAGGACGGCCTGATCGAATGGGTTTCCGGCTCCTTCGGCTCGCACGTCTCCATGCTCTACCCGTGCAGCATCCTGCACGGCGAGCGTGCACGCTGCGAGTTCACGGGCGTGACCTTTGCCTCGAAGGGGCAGACGCTCGACACGGGCGCGGCCGTCATCCACACGGCGCCGCACACGTCGGCGACGATCAACACGCGCTCGATCTCGAAGGCGGGTGGCAAGGCGATCTACCGCAGTGCCGTGAAGGTCGCGAAGAACGCGCCGTTCGCGAAGTGCTCGGTCAACTGCGAATCTCTGATGCTCGACAGCATCTCACGCTCCGACACGCTTCCCGCCATGGACATCGAGGGCGATGAGGCGGACATCGGGCACGAGGCGAAGATCGGCCGCATCAGTGACGAGGCCGTCTACTATCTGACGAGCCGCGGCATCGACGAGGAGGAGGCGCGCGCGATGATCGTGCGCGGCTTCGTCGAGCCGATCGCGAAGGAACTGCCCTTGGAATACGCCGTTGAGATGAACAATCTCGTCAATATCGAGCTTGAAGGCACGATGGGATAAGGGGAGGAGAGAAAAATCATGCAGAATCAAGAACTTTTCAGCTCCATTCCCATGCGCACCTGGCGCTGGCTCGGCGTCAACGGCGCAGCTCTGCCCGATGGACTCGATGCCGCCGAAGTGCAGAATATCCATGTGAAGGCGGGCGAGACGAAGGAAGCCGTCCAGATCTACCGGAAGGGCGGCCATGCCGAGATCGAGGCTCACGTCGAGGCGGGCGGCATGCTTTCCCTCGTCAAGGTGCAGCTCGTGCCCGAGGGGGAAAGCCATGCCGACGATGTCAAGGTGCGTGTCGAAGAGGGCGGAGTCTTTTCCTATACGATCTTCGAGGTCGGCGCGAAAGAACTCGTGTCGAAGCTTTCCGTCGAGCTTGCGGGAAAGGGCGCCGCAGCGGACATCGCGGCCTTCTACTTCGCCGACAAGAAGCGCAGGTTTGATTTCAACTATCTCGTGCGCCAGAGGGGCGAGCATACGGACGCAAATATGCAGGTCAAGGGTGCGCTGATGGACGAGGCGCAGAAGGTGTTTCGCGGCACGCTCGACTTCATCACGGGTTCGGCAGGTTCCGTCGGGCGCGAGAACGAGGACGTCATCCTCCTCTCGCCCGGCGTCCGCAACCGCTCCGTGCCGCTGATGCTCTCGGGCGAGGGCGACGTCGACGGACATCATGCCGTGAGCATCGGCAAGATGGACGAGGCGAAGCTCTTCTACCTGATGAGCCGCGGACTCGATCTCGCCGAGGCGCGTCGCCTCGTCGTCGAGGCCGACCTCTTTCCCGTGCTCGACCGCATCTCGGACGAAGCGCTCAAGGAGGAGATTGCCGCCTCCATCGAAGGGAGGATCGAAGATGCGGACTGAGGAAGACATTCGCAAGGATTTTCCCTTGCTCACGCACAAGATGAACAATCAGCCGCTCGTCTACCTCGACAACGGCGCGACGACGCAGAAGCCGAACGAGGTCATCCAGGCGATCTGCGGCTATTACGGCGGCTGCAACGCGAACCCGCACCGGGGCGCCTACGCGCTCTCCGTCAAGGCGACGGACATCTACGAGTACACGCGCGCCGCGACGCGCTCCTTCATCCACGCGCGCCTGCCGCAGGAGATCATCTTCACGAAGAACGCGACGGAGGCGCTGAACCTCGTCGCCTACAGCTACGGTCTCGCGAACGTTGAGGCGGGCGACGAGATCGTCATCTCCATCGCCGAGCATCACTCGAACCTCGTGCCGTGGCAGATGGTCGCCCGGGCGAAGGGCGCTGTCTTGAAGTACATGTACCTCGAAAAGGACGGCAGGCTCTCCGTCGAGGAAGCGAAGAAGAAGATCACGAAGAAGACGAAGCTCGTCGCCGTCACGGAAGTCTCGAACGTCCTCGGCCTCATCAACCCGGTTCGTGAGATTGCCGCCGTCGCGCACGAAAACGGCGCCGTCATCCTCGTTGACGGCTCGCAGAGCGCGGCGCACATGGCGGTCGACGTGCAGGATATGGACTGCGACTTCTTCGCCTTTTCGGGGCACAAACTGCTCTCGCCCATGGGCATCGGCGTGCTCTACGGCAAGGCGGCCCTGCTCGACGCCATGCCGCCGTTTTTGCGCGGCGGCGACATGATCGAGTACGTCACGGAGCAGGAGACGACGTTCGCCGAGCTGCCGCAGAAGTTCGAGGCGGGCACGCAGAACGTCGGCGGCGCGGCAGGGCTTCGCGCCGCCATCGAATATCTCGAAAAGACGGGATTCGACACCGTGCGCCGCATCGAACAGGAACTCGTGAACTACGCGCTGCCCAAGCTGCGCCAGATTCCCTTCGTCGAGCTTTACGGCTGTGACGCCGATCCGGCCTTGAAGACGGGCATCATCACGTTCAACGTCAAGGACGTCCATCCGCATGACGTCGCGACGATCCTCGATTCCTTCGGCGTCGCCGTGCGTGCCGGCCACCACTGCGCCCAGCCGCTGATGAAGTATCTCGGGCAGAACGCCACGTGCCGTGCGAGCTTCTACCTCTACAATACGAAGATGGACGTCGATCGCTGGCTTGAGGCCTTGAAAGAGGTCAGGAAGGTGATGCATCTATGAGTCTTGCGGACATCTATACGGAGCTGATCGCCGAGCACAGCCGCTCGACGGAAAACAAGCATGAACTTGCGGGCGCGACCGTCAAGGAGCGCGGACACAATCCTTCGTGCGGCGACGAGATCACATTGGAACTCATCGTCGAGGCAGGCAAGATCAAGGACGCCGCCTTCACGGGCGTCGGCTGCGCCATCTCGCAGGCCTCAACCTCGATGATGATCGACCTCGTCAAGGGCAAGACCGTCGAAGAGGCGCATCACCTCGCCGACCTCTTCATCTCGATGATCAAGGGCAAGAAACTGACTGGAGAAGAGCTGGAAGAGCTTGACGAGGCCGCCGCTTTAGAGGGCGTCTCGCACATGCCCGCACGCGTCAAGTGCGCCGTGCTCTCGTGGCACACGCTCGATACGGCGCTCAAGAAAGAATAAAAGAAAAAGCTGCCCCGTGCATCTCTTTGATGCAGAGGCGGCTTTTTTTCATGCCAAGCAAGAGGAAAATATTTAACAAAAAGCATGGAAATGACGAAATAAATAGTGAAGTGGGTTCATATCAAATGATATGGTTTTGGGAAGCCTTGCTTTGGTTAGTAAGGGGTTGACAAGAGGGGGTATAGGCAATGTGGCGCTATAATGCGGATATTCCCGAAACGAATTATCAGAATCAATGCGTCAAGCTCCTGCTGCAGAAGCTCGGCGTCATCCTGTTCAGCTACGAACTGCAGACGGATACGATGTCCTTCCGCCTGGCGCGCGGCATGCAGGCGCGCGAGATCGAGGGCTTCCGCCGCTCGCTCAATGCGGAGCGGCGCCTGATGGTTCACCCCGATTTCTTGGAGCAGCTGATCGCCTTCTTTTCGGGGCAGAATACGGAGCGCGACAGATTCCTGCTCGATATGGGAAATCCTCCGACGGGCAAGTACTCGTGGTACAAGTTCGTCATCGAGCGGGAAAACGATGAATACGGTCATCTGAGCACGGTGCGCGGCGCCATGTGGCGCACGGATCGCCTGCATGATGCGGCAAAGGAAGGCGGACGCTTCCGCTCCGAACTCGACTCCGTTACGGGCGTCGCCAACGAGAGCGGTCTGATTGCACAAGCTGACCGCGTTCTTGCGGGAGAAGGCAAGAAGGACGTCAACGCGCTCGTCCTCGTGCGCTTGGAGCGCTATGGGGCCTTGGAAAAGCGCTTGGGAAAGCGCGGCGCGGAAACGATTCTCGTGAGGCTCTGCAACTCCATCGGCAGCAAGTTCCGCTCGGGCGACGTGCTCGCGCATCTTGGCAAAGGCGTATTCTCCGTCTTTGTGCGCGATGTGACGAGCAAGCCTCTCTTGGAACTGAACGCCAAGGGAATTGAAGCGATTTTTCGCCCGGGAAACGCAGAGTACGGAAAGTACGGCATAAAGTGCCGCATCACGCTCGCCTATTCGCCCGAGGAAGGCGTGCGCTGCCGCGAGCTTCTTGAAGCGGCGAGAAAGAACCCGCCGCTCCTCTGAGAGAGCGGCAGATGCAAGCGATATACAGCAAAAAAGCCTGTCCTCTGACGAGGGCAGGCTGTATTTTCATGGTGCGATCGGCGCGATTCGAACGCGCGACCCCCTGCTTAGGAGGC
>ERZ773005.747-NODE-747-length-21518-cov-3.879234_pt1 | contig 21518 bp, 18 predicted proteins | sample MGYA00580666_ERZ773005 | MGnify/ENA primary metagenome ERZ773005 (study PRJEB29015, sample SAMEA2737999) | human oral metagenome | biome: human oral; feature: human-associated habitat; material: dental | place: China | collected 2061 ...
CACAGGACTTAAATTCGTTTTCAAAGTACCTTGATGAAAAGATTATTAAAAAGCTTATACTGAAAGAAAAAAATGAAGAGATCGTAGAAAGATTGGATATATAGTACTGTATTTACTTATAATTAATTATATAAGTAACCTTTTCAGGTTGATATATAAGAAGCTTGGATAATTATACTGTTACACTTTGTCGAAACGAGCTTGAAGCACAGCTTGTGTGTGATTATAAAGATAAATGATGAGCTCCTTTCTGTACGAAAATATTTTGTCACTAATCAACCAATTAGACAATGCATCAGATACTTTTTATATGTGTTGTGGTCAACCTTTTTTGTAACATTTATGGCTAAATTTTTTATGCAGCATATCGTGCCTCAAATGGAGTACGGTATCCATTGTATGAATGTGGGCGAACATGGTTGTATTTGACATATGCGAATTGCTCCACTGCTTCATATTATTGGTCATATTTTCAAAGCATATCCTCATTTATGAGGAAACAGTATTTTAAGACATCATCCCCGCCTTTTCCTTGTTCCCGGCTCGTCTTCTTCGTGTGTCGAGCGGCGCGGAAGCACCGTGAGGCACCCGTTCTGTCTTTGGTCTTGAAATCTTGCTTTGAGCACAAGCAAAAAAACGAGGGCTGCGTTAACAACCCTCGAATTTATATTCAAGCGCGAACCTATTCTTGAAAAAGAATAGGGTTCGATGCTTCGCGTTCTGGTGGAGCTGAGGAGAGTCGAACTCCCGACCTCTTCGATGCGAACGAAGCGCGCTACCAACTGCGCTACAGCCCCATTGGATCCGCCAGTACCAGCATGCCGCTGGTCAGTGCCGTGCTGCCATATGCTGCGGTTACGCTGCACCGGCAACATTCCATACTATACTCGGTGCTCTGGTCCCAGATATGGGGCGAGTGTTATTCACCGGTGCCTGTACCGGCAGAAAGCTGCTCTGTGCCAGATTCCGCTGCCGCTTCCTTTTTGGCCTTGCTCTTGTTCAGTTTTACCTTGATGAGCCCAACGAAGGTCGGGATAAGGGAGATGAGCAGTATCCCTACTATCACAAGCTCAAAATGTTTCTGCACTGCGGGGATGCCGCCGAAAAAGTATCCGAGCAGAGTGAACAGCGAGCCCCAGACCAGCCCCCCAAGTACGCTGAACGGCGCGAACCGGTGCCATTTCATGCCCGTAATGCCGGCGAAGAACGGCATAAAAGTACGGATAAAGGGGAAGAAGCGCCCGAGGAATACCGCAAGCGGACCCCACTTGTTTATCATCCCCTCGGTTTTGGCGATCCGCTCCGGTGTCAGTGACTTGACTTTACCAGATTCGACGATGCGCCGGCCAAAGAAATGGCCGATAAAGTAGTTGCACTGATCTCCCAGGATCGGCGCGGCCAGCAGGATAGGCAGCAGCACAGGAAGGGTAATGGGATATTTCGGGTCGGCGGCAAAATACCCTGCGGCAAACAGCAGGGAATCTCCGGGGAGGAAGGGCATAAACACTACGCCGGTCTCAATGAAGATTATCAGAAAAATAATAGCATAAGTAGGCCCAAGGCCAAGCGTCGTGATCCATCCGGCGATTGCGGTACGCGGATCCCTGAGAAGCCGCACAAAAAAGTTAATAACGTCCACTGGAACTCCCTTATTGGTATCCGTGCCCTGGCTCCCGTGAGGGGCCTGTACGATCAGAAACTATATAAGCATACACGATACATCTGTAACGCCGTGTTCCGGGGCTAAATCTAAACCGGATACTAACAATTACGGGTATTAGCAGTGCTGTTACGAAGGCTAACAATTGGCAGTAACCTGGTTCCGGAACTTAGATCCAGCTGTACAGCCACATATGTGCCGCCCACAGCCCGCGGGGGAGCGGTATCCCTGTCCAGAGGGGGAAGAAGAAAACTGATGTCAATACTATGGCGGCCACGCCTATGCCTACGATCACATGGTATGCCCGCTTTTTAAGCTGGGCTTTGAGCCAGCTTGCCATATATATCACAGACAGGATCACCCAGGGGAGAAGCACTATCGCGTAAAAATTGAATGTTGTGCGGTTCAGGTACTGCAGCCACGGAAGCCATCCGCCGAGCCAGCCCGCAAATACAGCCCACACCCGCCAGTTTCCGCGCCGGCTTGCAAAATCAACAACGGCTATGATAATAACCAGGAGCGCGCACAGCGTCCCGATCCACCACAGCAGGGGGTTCCCTAAAGCGGTAACATTGCTGTAACAGGGCGATCCAGGGGCTATCGCGCACAGCCCGGTCCCTTTTGCTGATTCTGACAGCCAGAAGTTTGTCGGGCGGATCTGCAGCGGCCACATCCATGCGTTCGCCATATATGGATGCGGTTCGCTCAGGTTTACATGGAACTGCCACATCTGGCGGTGGTATTCAACGAACGACCGCAGTGTTTCAGGGAGCCATGTGATTCCTTCCCCGGGATGCGCCTCCGCCCAGCTGTGCATATAGGAATCCGGATGGATGAACCAGCCGGTCCATGTTGCACAGTATGACAGTGCTGCCGTGGGCACCATATACAGTGCTGCGGGCAGGCCGTCGCGGATAACAGCGCTTGCGAACCAGAAGCGGTATCCGAGCGTATGCCTGTTATATGCATCCCATAGCACGGAGATAAGAGCGAAAACAGCAAAGAAATATATCCCGGACCATTTGATCCCGCAGCTCAGCCCAAGCAATACAGCAGCTGCGAGGCGCCACCATGAGAAGAATACGGATGGCCCGGCCAGACTCCTTGAGTTTTGAGGCGTCTGTGGCGAGACATGATGGGCATCGGCATACGCGGTGAGTTTTGCGAGTGCCCATTCGCGGTGATTGAGCAGGCAGAGGAAGGCTCCAAGTACCAGGGCCATAATAAAGATATCAAGGATGCCGGTGCGGCTCATAACTATCCCGAGGCCGTCAATGCTCATGAGTATCCCGGCAAGCGCTGCCAGCGGAAGGCTGCGGAACAGTTTAAGCGCTATGCGGCACATGAGGAGGATGCCTATAGTGCCTGCTGCCGCGGTGGCTACCCTCCAAGCGGCAATATTTCCGGCGCCGCCAAAAAGTTTGAGCCCCAGGGCTATGAACCATTTCCCCAGGGGAGGGTGGACCACGTTCTCCGCCTGGGGCAGCCAGTTGTTGGTCTGCCCTGCTGCGAACAAAGCATTAACAGCTGTCCCGTGTATGGTTTTCGGCCAGTCGCGCGCTTCTCCCGTCATAAGCATGGTCCATGCGTCTTTAACATAATATGTTTCGTCAAAAACCAAGCCTTTAGGGCTGCCGAGCCGTATAAACCGCAGAAGGCCGCCAAAAATAGTGACTGCAAGCGTGACTATCCAGCCCATCGCCCGCCGCCCGTGGCCAGTATGCGTGTAAGCCTGCAGCTGGCTCCATCCGGGCAGCAGTTTCCGATGATGGCTGGGGACCAGAGCTATACGGGAACCGCCGGTGCTGCTGCCGTGCAGCACGCGCATGCGGGATTTTGTGCGTATGCCGGGCTGCTGCCGGCCGCGTACGCTGGCCTCGGGCCCTGCGCCGCCGTCTTCGTCAATAATGTTGCTGCTACTCTCGTCTGGTTCCATAGTTTAAGATACCGTGTCTGGCTTGTGATGTGTTCTCAGCCCTATTATATCTGCCGTGTCCAACACGCAGCATGCTTTTCGATCCGCAGTACGGTGTGTCCCGGCTGATTTTATCCACGGGTTTTGTAAAAAAAAACTGTTTTTAATATTAATGATATTCATTCTCAATATATAATTATTGAGGATGGATCATGCAGGAAATTGGGCGGAAAGGTAGATAGGTACCGGTAAATACCGGCAGATATCAGCAAAGGCTGGCAGACGGCAGCTGATATCAGCAGGCAGCGGAACGGATGCCGGAAAGCATCAAAAGTGATATCAGAAAAGGATATAGGATGGCGTCAGAACAGACGGAAGGGAAGAGTCCTGCAAACAGAAACAGCAGGGCGGAAAGTAAGCAGGGCAGCAGACGGAAAAGGAGGACTCTGCTTATTGTGATCCCTCTGCTTTTAGCGCTTGCGGCAGCCGCGGGGCTTGCTATAGCATGCTGGACTGGTATGCTACAGCACAATGGGCCGCAGGGTGCGCAGGTATCCAGCATAGCGTGCGGCAATCGTGGCGCACACGGTGATAGCTCCAATCCTTCTGCTTCGCCCGGCATTGAAGGGCAGAAAAGCAGCGATGGCGGCAGCTCCGGACGTGTAAACAGCAGCGGCAAAGGTACCGGCAGCGATGCCGGCGGCGATAACAGTATCGAGGATTTCCCCGGCACGGATGTGTACAAGCCGTATATCCCTTCAAACAGTCCCCGCGCGCCGAAGGATGCTGAACGCGGGCAGGGTGCCGGCAGTAATCGTGATCCCCGCGGTAACAGCGGCAAGGATAACAGCAATATCGCTGATAAGAGCAATGGCAGCAGGCCTGATAACGGGGCTGCAGGCAGCGGCAGCAACGGAAGCCCCGGTATGGCAGCTACGTTAAACTGACCTTTGTTGATGAAGCTGAGCGGAATGGGAAAACCCTGCCAAAGGTTGTTAACGGCGAACTTACAATCAGCAGGGATGATGTCCCGAATGCATACGGTATCAACACAGAGATCTTCGTGAACCGTAACGGTTTCCGCAACACAGATATCCGGGTAAAAGTGCCTTTCTATGCTGAGGCAAGCCATGTCCATGTTTCGGCGCAGGATTATCTGAGCAACACTGCCGCGCAGGTAGCGCAGACTGGCGCTGCAAGCGATATCCATCAGATCACTTTCGCCGATTACCTGAGCCAGCTCAAGCCCCATGACGCGCAGATATCAGTCAATGGTACAAAAGTAGACAGCCCTGTTACCGCTGTCGATACCAAAAAAGCTGAGGTAACGATAAAACTGCCCGGGAACAGGCATATCTCGGATCTGTATATGCAGGTGCGCGGCGCAAAAGAATATATCCTGCGCAACAGTACCTTGGATGACAGCAATGCGCAAAAATATAAGTTTGCTTATGACAGCGGCACAAATACACTGAGATTCTCCGTTGACCCTCTTGACCGTGACTGCGACATACATACGGCTGTCAAAGACGGTGCTATGCCTGATCTGAAGAAAGCAGATATCTCTGTAGGGTTCGGCAGGGATCATCATGCCAGGTTCAGAGAGCTGCGGGTCGATAATACGAAGCAGGCGGTGGATGCCGGGAATTCGGTGAAGCTGAAACCCGGAAAACACGTGTTTACTTTGTATTTCCGTGAACCTTTCCGCGGGAAAATCAAGGAAGTTGTCGTTACCGACCGTGAGCATCGTACAAACCTTGTCCGCAGAGGGGCTCTGTTTGATGTCGAGGAACAGAAAAACGGATATTACTACTATCCTGGTGCGCTCCTGATAGGGGCTGAGCTTCAGTCTGATTCCACGATTGATGTTGTGTATGAAGACGGGCCGGATTCTCCGGCGCAGGGCCGCGGGCAGGAAGGGCTGCAGGGGGATCAGGATACTTCCGGCCGCGATAAACGGGAGGGGGCGTCCAGCTCCAACTCTTCAGATACCGGCTCTGCTGACCCTGACGCCATGAAGGAAACCAATAGCACTAAGGATAAATATCCGGCAGTATTCCTCGAAAGCCCGGGCCTTCTGGCGGTCAACTCCGGTATGACGACTGAGGGCGATATGCTTGACGTGACCGGGTTCATCGGGTATGTCAAAGGTGATGACGAAATCAAAGATATCAACGTTTATCTTGTGGATAACCAGGGAAACAGGGCCTCAGACCCAGTCCATCTGACAAAAGATGATGTGACGAAGAAAGCTATCAGCCGAAAGGCCGGCAGCGCGGCTTACGCGGGCAATGCTTATCTGTTCAGTGCCAGGCTGAAAATGGCAACATTCAATATCAATGTCAAAGTTGAAGTCACGACCAGGAAAGGTGAAACTGCAAGCATCGTCCGGCGTACGTTCTTTGACAAACTGGCTCCGGAGGTGGAATATGAAGTCCATGACCGCGCACCTGATTCTGATTCCGTGCGCCTGACCGTAAGATCAACTGACAACTCCCTGAAACTGGGGCTGTATCAGGACGATTCCCTGATCGTAGATGAGGATAAGACCGTTATTTCGTTTGCGGACGGCGGGGTAGAAGTGGTGAAGGAAATCGTTGTGCCGCTGAAGGCGGGGCAGAATACCATCACCCTTAAAGCAACCGACCTGGCGAATAATCAGACGGTTAAACGGCTTCATGTGTATCATACAGGCGAGTAACTGATCCGGCCGCCCCCGCTTCTTTATTGCGGATAATACAGAGGATACTCTGCAGGTTTGCTTGCAGCCAGCCAGAGTGATAGGTTACTTGTATGACCGAAACAGGTGGTGCAGACATGGATAATAATGCCGAGGCGGCAGATAGCCCTGTTGCCGGCGGGCATAGCCCCGGCAGCGTATTCGGCAGGGCTGGCAGTCCCGGCAAAGTGTTTGAAAAGATGCGCGGTAAAGTAGTGCTTGCTGCTACGCCTATAGGGAATACTGCCGACGTCTCGCGCCGTCTTGCAGCCCTTATAGAGAATGCGGATATTATTGCGGCTGAGGACACCCGCAGGCTGTATGATCTGGCTAACCGTATGGGGGTGCGTGTTGGCGGGCAGGTCGTTGCATACCATGACCATAACGAGCGCAGCAAGGCAGATCCGCTTCTGGACCGTGTACAGGAAGGCGCAACTGTGCTTGTGGTTTCTGATGCCGGGATGCCCACGATCAACGATCCGGGGCTTGCTATCGTCCGGCGTGCGATAGCCCGCGGCCTTTCTGTTACCTGCGCCCCCGGCCCTTCGGCGGTGCTCGATGCGCTGGCGCTGTCGGGGCTGGCCACTGACCGTTTCTGCTATGAGGGGTTTCTGCCCCGCAGGCATAACGAACGGCTGAAAGCACTCCGCGCGCTTAGGGCAGAAACGCGGACGATCGTATTCTATGAGGCTCCGCACCGCATCCGTGAGTCGATGGACGACTTTTTCAGCGTGTTCGGTCCGGGGCGCTCAATGGCTCTGGCCCGTGAACTGACGAAAGATTATGAGGAAGTCCGCCGCGGTACGATCGCACAGATCCGTCAGACTGTAACGGATGATCCACCTCGTGGGGAGATAGTCCTGGTCATCGCCGGGGCGAGTGCTGAGGAGGCGGAGGCTGCCGGGCAGGTTTCGCCGGCTGCGAGTGCTGAGGATATTGCGCGGGAGGCTGTCCGTTATTCCGAAATGCATAATGTGAAAGTCAAGGATGCTATCGTCCGTATTGTTCAGGAGCATCCCCTCCCGGACGGTTCATTGCCTAACCGGAAAAAAGTGTATGCCGCAGTACTCGCCCTCAAGGATGTGGGAGCAGAAGATACAGGACCAGAGGGCATAAAGGGCGCGTGAGACAAGACAGTCAGGGCTGATCAAGGGAATCAAAGAGGACAGTAAAGCATTCCTTAACATGGGGCCCTCCGCTTTGTGAAATATATTCCAGCAGCTCCGGGGTAGAATCCGGGTTTGCAATAAGCCAGCACCGCAGCTGGGGGATATTGCGTGCTATATACCACAGGATCTCAGTGGCGCTGTACGATACCGCGACATACGGAGTCAGTTTCAGCGGCGGCGGGGGAGGCTCCGGCATCATCATGCTATTGGTTTTGTATTTTCGCGTCATAAGGGATGCCTTCCTTGCCCTTCCGGACGCTCTGATCGGAACGGCAGCCGATCTGCGTGGTATTGCCTGATTGGAGATATCGTTCGCGCTGTGCATCAAGTATTGCCCTGAGCTGCGGATTGCTGAAACAGACGACCCCCTCGTCATGGCCGGGCCATCGGGGGTGGTCCCACAGCATTTTGAGACAGTCAGTATACGTGAAATTGAATATCCCCGCGAGTCTACCGATTGACAGGTATGCTTTTTCCTCGGCCTTTTCGCTGATGCTCAGGCAGGCAAGGTCGCACGCGGTCCTCACAGGTGAGGTCAGGCGCTGTGTGCCAAGGTATGACAGATGCTCCTGCGGGATATCCCGGTTGGTGACGCGGATAGCCCGGCCGTATATTGGTGTACGGAAATGCGACCGCGAGATGATATCAATAGTACGCGGGAAATCACCGCCGACCCATATCCAGGAGGCGACTAACCCGCAGGCAACAGCATTGTAGGGCAGAAGGCTCTGTATGATAGCAGCCCTCCCCTGGGTACTTGCTGCCTGGACATTGACGAAAAATGAGTGGTTATCCAGCATTGTGATAGCCCCGGTATTGATAAGGCGTCTCAGACCTATGCTTCCGCTTATCTGGTTCGCCCTGAAAATCGGTGTCCTGGAGTGGCTGATTTTCCCGCGGAGTACGTAAAGGGCAGAGTTTTTAGGTTCGCTGAGGCTGCGTGTTATTTCATAGATATTCTCGGCGAGTGTGAGATCGTCCTGGCCGGTGCTGGTTGCAGCCCGGGCTTGCTGCGCAGGGGATCTGCGATTATGCATATATCCGCCGGCTGTATGATGCTGTATTCCTGCAGCGGCCAGTCCTGCTCCCATAACGGCTCCTTTTATTTGACGGTACGGTTGCCGGCTTTTGTGCTGTCTGTATCCTGTATTGCCGGCTTTGGCGCCGGGGCGTTCCCCGGTACAGCGTTTCAGTTTATGCACTTTTTACGGTTATGGGCCAGAGCTTGAGGAAAATGTGGATAATGCGGATAAGTCTGTAAGATTGCAAAATTTTTGTGGACAGAGTGCAGCGGATAAACAGGAGGATATTGGTTATCCTCCTTAACCCACAGTGGATAATATATGATCCGCAGGTATCCATATGGATAACCCGCGGGATAACTTTATATATATTTTTGTCTGCGTTGATAGGGATAATCAGCCTTATGAGTCATGTATTAGTAGCAGTTGCCTGGCCTTATGCGAACGGGCCGCGCCATATCGGGCACGTTGCGGGATTTGGTGTACCGTCAGATGTTTATGCACGGTATGAACGCATGAAGGGCAATGATGTACTGATGGTCTCCGGGACAGATGAGCACGGTACCCCTATTCTGGTGCAGGCAGAGGCTGAAGGCGTATCGCCGCAGGAGCTCGCTGACCGGTATAACCGTGTGATTGCGCAGGACCTGTGCGACCTTGGCTTGAGTTATGACCTTTTCACCAGGACTACTACGAAGAACCATGAAAAAGTGGTCCAGTCCATGTTCACCCAGTGCCTTAAAAACGGATACATATATAAAGGTACACAAATGGTCGCTATTTCGCCGTCCAGCGGGCGCACGCTCCCTGACCGTTATATCGAAGGGACCTGCCCCATCTGCGGTTATGACGGTGCACGCGGGGACCAGTGCGATAACTGCGGTAATGGGCTTGATCCCGTTGATCTTATTGACCCGCATTCTAAAATTAATGGGGAGATACCGCGGTTTGAAGAAACTGAGCACTATTTCCTTGACCTTCCGGCATTAGCTGAAGCGAACCTGGCCTGGCTGAAAACCCGCAAAGGCTGGCGCACTAATGTGATCAATTTTTCTATTGGCCTGTTTGATGAGGTCAAGCCCCGTGCAATCACACGTGATATTGACTGGGGTATCCCGGTGCCGGTTGACGGATGGATAGACAATCCCAATAAAAAGCTTTATGTGTGGTTCGATGCTGTTATCGGCTATCTGTCTGCTTCTATTGAATGGGCGCGGCGTAAAGGCGATCCCGGCTTATGGAGCGAATGGTGGAATAATGCCGATTCCCCGGCTTATTACTTCTTAGGCAAGGATAATATTACTTTCCATTCCCAGATATGGCCTTCGGAGATACTCGGGTATAACGGCGAAGGCAGTAAAGGCGGAAGCCGCGGTGATATGGGGAAGCTCAATATGCCCTCCGAAGTCGTGGCGTCTGAGTTCCTGTCCATGGAGGGCAAGAAGTTCAGTTCTTCACGTGGTATCGTTATTTATGTCAGGGATATCCTTTCGCGGTATCAGGTGGATGCCCTGCGGTATTACATTTCAATAGCCGGACCGGAGTCATCTGATTCTGATTTCACATGGGCTGAATTCGTCCGCCATAACAATGAAGAGCTTGTGTCCGGCTGGGGCAATCTGGTCAACCGTGTTGCAGTCTTGCTTTATAAGAATTTTGGCAGGATACCCCATATCGATCCATCGGATCTGCGCGATATTGATACCGGCATATTGCAGACTGCTGCAGATGGTTTTGAAACAGTCGGCAGGCTGCTGGATAACCAGCACCAGAAAGCAGCGCTCTCCGAAGCCATGCGTATCGTTGGAGAGATCAATAGGTATATCTCAGCAACAGAGCCATGGAAAGTCAGGGATGACGAGGTACGCCTCGCAGTTATCCTACATACTGCTGCGCAGGCTGTTATGGATGCCAATACCCTTCTTGCACCGTTCCTCCCGCATTCTGCGCAGAAAGTCTATGAGGCTTTGGGCGGATCAGGCACGTTCTCTGCCCTGCCGCACCTTGAAGAGGTGTCTGACCTGGATGATCCCGGTTTCACTTATCCTATAATTACAGGCGATTATAAGCTGGGTGTCAATGTACATCCCTGGGGCAGGGAAGCAATCGTTGACGGAACTGAAATACACAAGCCTGAACCTGTTTTCCAGAAGATACCGGAGGAAGCTGTTGATGAAGAGCTCAGCCGCTTCAACCAGGGCCTTGCTGAACGCCAGGAAAAGGAATCCGCGCGGCTTGAAGCTGAAAAACGGAAACTGAGAACTGCTGAATAACTAGCGGATGAACAGTTTGTGGTTGAATGCCTGGTTAGGTAAACAGCTAAATAGCCGGGCATAAATAGTTGGGCAACGAGCGTCCAGGTTTCCCGGCATTCCCGGCATTCACGCGGCATCCGTCCTGTTATTATACCCCGCGAATCAAAATTCACAGATTGTTTTAAGGGAAATCAGGGATAAGTATTAAGGTTAGCGCTGTTTAATAATAACTAACAACGTAAAAGTTGGGTAAGAGAATCCTCTCTTAATAATTGAACCTTTCTTCTCTCCTTCTCTCTGATAGCCCGGTTTCGCCGGGCTTTTTAATTTTCTGCGAACCTGCCCTCTCAATTCCGCAGACCCTGCCTGATTGAAGCCTGTCCTGTAAGGCCAAACCTGCGGGCCTGTGCTGAAGCCCGGATCCTCACAGCTCAGGGTTCATACGTTTTATGTGGTACTGGTATTTGTGTATCAGCGGATCAAACTCATACTCGCTGAGCACACTGTGCAGCCGGTCAACATCCCAGGGCTTTACAGTAAGCGTATGGGGTTTCGGCAGCAGATGGAGCGTTGTAGTAAAATGCCGCAGGACTGTGTCGGGCCGGGTTTTCAGCTGTTCGTTGTAACGGCGGGGGAGGACCGTCCTGCTGCGGGCAAGCCGGTTGATCGCCGTCTGATCGCATAAGAACATCCGTTTTTCAGCGCACAGTTCACGGCATCCTGCGAATAACCCTGTACTTCGGATTTCAGGCATATTCAGCAGGAGCACACCTGAATTGAGATAGTCCCCGGGGATCGTGATCCCGGCTGTCGGCATCAGCCTGCCATAGTGGTCAGGGACCCCTGCAATCTGGATGTTGGAAATATCCGTAGCATAAAGCTCGCCAGGATCCTTTCGGCATACTACGTCAGTGTCTAAATACAGCATGCGGTCCGGGATCTCAATAAGATCAGCGTACAGTCGCAGCATACAATACGGAGAAAAGCGCGTATCCATATTTGCGTATGGCAGCTGGGTATTGAACTGTACGCTTATATCAATAAGTTTCGCGCTGCCCCCGCATGCGGAATCCTTTATGAGGCTGTCTATATACGATATATCCTTGCTGTCTATGGGCTTCCATATATGGCCGGGGGTGGCCAGCGACGCTGTAAGCACGTAAATATTGATCGGCTCGCTGGAATGGTCCAGCAGCGACAGGACCGAGATGAGCAGCCCGTCCCGCATGTTCCTGTCGCCGCAGTACAGGATATTCATGATGCGGGATGCACCTTTCTGTAAGCGGCATATTCGTAAGTTGACTCACTGCTCCTGTCAACCATCGCAGCATATATCTGGTCCCTGAGCTTTTCCGACTTGGCATCCTTCTCTCCGTCCATTTCAGGGAAGAAAGGGCCGTCAATATAGACAGTAACCTTCGGACGCCTGAAAAACCGCCTGCGTTGATATGTTACTGTCGAGCAGAAAACCGGTACCCCATACCTGACCGGGTATGCAAAGGATTTGGCGGAAAAAGGCCTGATATGCGTGTAGAAAGGCCAGACATGGGCCTCAGGGTAGATCGCAATGGCAGTCCCCTCGTCAATCAGGCTGTCCATACCCTTGTGGAAATCTTCGTGCTGGTCTTGAGTTGTGGGGACAGGGAGCATATTGGCCCATTCGAGGACCTTGCCGATTACGGGGATGCCGAAATTGGCGGGGCTCATCATAGCGGATACTTTGTTCGGATAATTCAGCGTGATAGTCAGCGCTACATCGCCGAAGGGGAGGGTATGGTTGCCGTATATGAAAAGGGATTTCCCGGCCCATGGGCTTAATGCCTCTTTATTGACGAACCGGACACCCAGCCAGATGTACGTGTAAAACCATGACACGGCAAAAAAAATCGAGTAGGCACACTGGTACATGAAGCGGAACTTCCCGCCTTCCCTGTGCCATACATGGGAATCTTTGATCTTATACTGCTGGTTGGCGGTCTCGACCATATCGTCGGTAATGCTTGTATAAAGGTATTTTTTACGGGGCATTCTATCCCTCGGTTTGCGATGGGGATTGCGGCTGTCGTGGCTGCGGTTCCTGAGGGCTGGATGCATCCTCCTTCTGCCGGGCATTCTCAGGATGCCAGCCGGCAATATCGGAAACATCAAAGGGGGCATCAAGGGGTTTGCCGTAAATGCGTTCGTACGCTGCTTTCCTTTGGGCATCGTCGGCCCGGCGCAGGACTTTGCTCCTTTCATCAGCTGGCAGGCTGGGATCCGGGTACAAAGTATCAAGGACATGCACTACATAGCGGTTCTTGTTAAATTCAGGGTCAGAAGGCTCCGGTTTCCCTGTATCAATGATCTCTGTGAAAAGCGACACGATGGGGATATCCAGCTGTGCCGCATAGTCATACACCCCATGGCGCCCCGGGCGTGGCCTGCGGTAGTTGAACCACATCTGCTCCTCAGGATAGATGAGGACGGCTCCGCCGCCGCGGAAGACGCGCATCAGTGCTTCCGGGAAAAGGGTCGACAGATAGTCATGGTCCTTGGCGATGGGGATAGTATCAAAGTATTTGAGGATAAACCCGACCCAGCCCGTCATCCTCAGGTTCAGGGCCTGGCTGACTACAAAAGTGCGTTTCCATCCGGCGCGGCGCATTGCCTCGCGGATCGCCAGATTCTCAAGAGGATTGAAGTGGTTGGCTGTTACAAGTACGCCTTCATGTCTGGCGGCAAGCTCAGACAACTTTTCCAGCCCGTCGTATTCTGCAGAGGAGTTGATAATGCGTTCTGCTACCCGCATCGAGGCCCGGGCGAGGCAATTGTTGACCCTGAACCTGAAAGTACGCATGGAATGAAGCTGTCTGACTGACAGGTCAAGTTTTTCCTGACGGGTAGCTGTCGGGTCTTCGGTTTCGACGGGTTTATAAGGGGTGTTGTTTTCGATTGCGTGGCGGATATTTTCTGCGACAGCATGTTTGCTTCCACCAATGATCATGGTCGTACCTCTGTCCCTTAAATCGTGCTATCCCCTGGACAGCTTACTTGTAGGCTACAGAACATTAATTTTACCTAAAGGGTTAGAAACCCATGTCCGCCTGAAAATCGCATTATGCTCATAGAGATAGCCGGGCATGTGCTGCGCCGGTATTTCGTTGTCCGTTAAGACGGGATGCCGTCGATTATCCATAACAGAAATCCTATGCACATGTTAAATATATTGGAGGAATTATGGCCGCCCCGGATGCGCATGATACACCTGTAAAAACATCGAATATCCAGCTTATTGGGAATACCCCGCTTCTCGAATTCACCCATTTTGAATCTGACCTGGATCTTAAGGCTAAGGTCTACGGCAAGGTTGAAGCTTTCAACCTGACCGGTTCCATAAAAGACCGGGCTGCCCTTTATATGATCGAAGCTGCTGAACGTGAAGGGAAGCTCAAACCCGGTTCGACTATCATTGAGCCAACATCGGGCAATACCGGTATTGCCCTTTCGGCAATAGGGAGCGCCAAAGGATACAAGGTCATCCTTGTTATGCCTGACACTATGTCGGTGGAACGGCGCCGCCTGATGAAAGCATACGGTGCTGAGATTGTGCTCACTGATGGGGCAAAAGGTATTTCCGGCTCTATAGAAAAAGCCGGGGAACTCCTTGCGGAGATTGAAGATTCCTTTATGCCTGACCAGTTCTCGAATGCTGCGAATGCGCAGGCCCATTATGAGACGACGGGTCCGGAGATTTGGCGTGATACTGACGGTGATGTTGATGTGCTTGTTTCGGGCGTCGGCACTGGCGGGACGATTACGGGAGCAGGACGCTATCTTAAGGAACAGGATCCCCATGTGAAAGTGATAGCTGTGGAGCCTAACTCTTCTGCAGTGCTTTCTGGGGATAAGCCTGGGCCGCATAAGATCCAGGGGATCGGTACAGGATTTGTCCCAGGCGTCCTGGACACCGCAGTTTATGATGAGATCATCCGCATAACCAATGAAGATGCTTTCGCTACCGGCGCCGCTGTTGCCCTGAAGGAAGGCATACTGGCCGGTATTTCTTCAGGTGCCGCTGTTTCTGCAGCCCTCCAGATCGCCCAGCGCGAAGAGAACGCGGGTAAGAATATTGTTGTGATCCTTCCGGATTCCGGCGACCGGTACCTGTCTACGTCGTTGTTTGCGGCAGAATGATGGAAAATAAAATAATGGAATAAATACCGTAATGCAAAGGCGGTGGAACGGCGGCTTATCCGTTTCCCCGCGTACTGTAAAGCCTGTCTGTATCACTAGGTGGCACAGGCAGGCTTGTGCATATTGGGCAGGCATTTATTTACTACTTTATTTAGTACATCTGGCAGGCATCCTTTTCGTAAGGAGGGTATCCGCCGGCTTCTCTATGCGGGTTGGTATAAGGATACTATGTCCAATAATACAGACCTTGACCGTATACGTGAAGCAGTCAATAACGTAGATACTTCGGAGCTGGAAACGCCAATTGCAGTTCCGGACAGGAAGAAAACTGTTGCGCTGATAAAACTTACGCAGACTGTGCTGCTGCCTCAGTTCTACCACTATAAAGGGCTGGATCAGGATCAGGCACTGAAGGCCCTTTCGGAGCAGATGGAGGCCCAGATATACCGCGCGCTTCAGATGCATTCCCTTGACTGCTCCCAGTGCGCAAGCCCCCGCGACAGCTTCCTCGGCTGTCTCGCGCAGATAAAATCAGACGCGATGACTGATATCCGGGCGATCTATAACGGAGATCCCGCAGCGCCGTCCCTTCCTGAGGTCGTCGTATGCTATCCGGGATTCTACGCCGCATTCATCTATCGGATCGCGCACGTACTCTACAGCCTGGGCATCCCTTATATACCAAGGATCATGTCTGAGTTCGCACATGAGAAAACAGGGATCGATATCAATCCGGGGGCTTCGATTGGCCAATATTTCTGTATAGACCATGGCACCGGTGTGGTGATAGGTGAGACCGCGCGTATAGGGTCCCATGTAAAGCTGTACCAGGGGGTTACGATAGGTGCCCGTTCTTTTGATAAGGACAGCAGCGGGAATCCCGTCAAAGGCGGCAAGAGGCATCCGGATATTGGGGACAGGGTCACCATTTACGCTAACGCTACCATACTCGGCGGGGATACGGTGATAGGGGACGGCTGTATAATTGGCGCGAACGTATGGCTTACGCAGTCAGTTGGCTCTGGGCAGACGGTATTTTATACGCCGCAAAACCGTTCTCGTTAAAGGCGTGAGGAGGTATTTCGACGTATATAGGCGCATATATGCGACACGCCGAAAAATTGTGAGGTTGAAAAATCTCATGGTTATTGTATAGTTATCTATGTCGGCATTGCCGACCAGGTTAAACCTGATAACTGAACCCTTCTTCTCTCTTCTCTCTCAACCTCCCATGTTTTGCATGGGAGGTCTTTTTATTTCCGCTGAGTTTTTTAAGTTTGCCTTTTACGGCACCGCAGTTGTCAGGAAGCTGTGTATTGGGCAGAATGGGACAGCGGGTGTATCGGGCGCTGATCCAGCGTTGGGTGTTATTCGTTACGGCAGATCCGGAAGCTGGTTTGGGTAGTGCCAGAGGTTTTAACGGCCTTAAAATACAGTACAAATGCAGGATGCAGCAGATACACAGAACAGATATGCGGGCTATTATGCTAGTTAATAATGCTGTGGTTCGAATAGTAGTCAAGCATTGACTGTTTGCTTATCAGGCACATTCCAGGATCCTCGGGCCTTAATCCTTTTCGGGCTCTCTTCCACGGGGCTTCGCAGTGTGTACGTTCACTGAGTTCGCTGCCGGACAGCTCCTTAAGGCTGCCACAAACCGCATCAGTGGTTTCCTGCTCATCTTGAGAAAGCCTGTTATGCGAAAAAGCATCCAGTGCATTTTCCCGTATCAGGAAAAGGCTCCTGTGTTTATCGAAAAGGTCAGGCGATACAGGGCCATTACGCCATGCATAAAAATCTTCAGCGAAAAGAGGTCTCTTAAAGCGCCTCATATATTCGGACTGAGTGTAAAAAACAAGTTTCTGCAGTTTCATCGTTGTCATGCTGCCATACCGATGAAGTATATACGAGGCGACATCAAATATATTTGTCACGGTGCCTCCTTGTTGATTGCTTACCTAGTATACTATATTCTATGCGCAATAATTTAACACAGGAAAATGTAAAATCGCTGATTTCCCGCCGTCAGGCAAACAGCGTCAATGATATCCTGCGATCAAATATTGCACCGGAGTCTTTAGAATTCAGGCAGGCCATAAACATAGTATATAGATGGCGAAAGCAGCATGTGCCACCGACTCAGGACTGTTTCAGGCAGCTTATTGCTTACACCTGGAGTTATCAGGGAGCTGTTGTTACCTACCGTCTTAAACGCTTGAGATCAATTATTGATAAACTAAAGCGTGCAAAGTCTAAGTATGAATTAGGCGGACTTGATGATATCGGCGGATGCCGTGTGATTGTTGAAAACATAGATCAGCTAAAAATACTAGTCCCGGCCCTGTGCGAGAAAATGACGTTAAAAAGTTCCGGCGGGATAAAGGATTATATTGAAAAACCTCGCGAAAGCGGTTACAGATCATGCCATTTGCTGGTAAAACAGCAGGTTGAGGGGCAAAAACAGCAGTACAGGGTTGAGCTCCAGATACGGACGAAACTTCAGCATTATTGGGCTACTGCTCTTGAAGCAATTAGCGAAATTTATGGGAAAGATTATAAAAACCCAAATAGCATAAGCAGGGCTACCTCAGACGATAAGGAAGTCTTAGAATTTTTCAAAATTGTATCATGCTTATTTGCGATTGAGGAGCATTCCCCTGTTATAAGCGGCATGGACCGGTCTCAGGATAGGCTGGTCAAACGGTTGCGGAATGTCAGCTGTTGTTCTCGGGTGCTTAATGATCTGAAGCAGGCACAGGATGCTGCTCTTGTCATACAAAAAAGCCATAAAGCCGACGCAGCGGATGATATTTATCTCCTTAAATTATCAAGACAAAACCAGCTGGTGGAAGTAGCGCCTTTTGGGGATTTGACGGAAGCCTTGTCGCAATACGAGTCTTTGGAAAGTGGAATCCAAAATCCTCCGGGAGATCGTGCAGCGATATATCAAAATGCTCAGAATGAAGAAGCTCAATGGGATAACGTTGTTCTGGTTTCTACGGAGGAGCTCAATCCTCTGGCCCTTGCATATCCGAATTATGACACTAATGGAGGCGAGTTCGTCAGACGTGTTGAGAAATACCTGGATTGAGGGTACAGCTCTGGCGTTAGACCTGATGCTGGCGTATCATCAAGAAGCGCTTACAGCGGCAGGGGGAGGAACCGCGATAAATCATCGCGTACCCCTACTGCACTGATATGTCCGGCGTCTTTCTCCTCCTGCCATGTTGTGAACCCGCAGGCCATGCGCAGCCAGACTGCGGGCTCAAGTTCAATAACATCAGGAGGTGTGAGGTTATGCGGATCGCTTTTAGGACCTTCGAGTATTTTGACTGCAGCGTAAGGAGCTATACGCAGCTCCACACCGGGGCCCGGTGCCAGCTTTTCCATAAGGAACAGCGAGTATCTTACAGCCATCGCGTAATCTTTCCGCGGCAGCTGCGGGGCTATCCCTATGGCGGCAGCGGATTGTCCTGCCTGCCTGGCAGCTTCGTTTTTCCATGTGCGGAGGGCATGTTCGCCCGCAAGGATATCAGAGTCTTTGATCACAGCCATATTACGATTGTGCCACACCGTCCCGCCTCATTCCTGTGCATAGTGTAATATTCGTGTATTGCATGCGTTAGAACGTGCAAAATAACAAAAAAAGAAATATAATGAGAAGCTGGGCTGGGCGTATGCACTGTATGCCTGGTCCGCTAGCAGTAGAAATCGGCAGATGGAAATGACTGGTTTCTATCGCTGTCGAAGCTGCATGCTTTGCGCAGTACAGTGCCGGCCGCAGGGCAGGGGCATTATGCGGAGCGAAGTGTGCGGCAAGGCATATAAATGTGTTAACAACAGAAGGATTATTGTTATGACACAGATTACTGCGCCTCGTGAGCAGATCTCAGCTGAGGCTTTCGCGGATGAAATCCGTGGCTATCTTCTTAAAGGGCAGGGAGTTAAACCAGCTGAGGCTAAAGTTGAGGATGTGTATGTAGCAGCAGCTGCCGCAGTCCGCAACCATCTGTTGGATGCATGGGCAAAGACCCGTGAGGATATGGTCAATGGGAATACCAAGGCCGTGGGCTATTTGAGTGCTGAATTCCTGATGGGGCGTCAGCTTCGCAATGCTCTGCTCAATGCAGGCCTTACAGAGCAGTTTAACAAAGCAGTTGCTGAGCTGGGTTTTGACCCGCACGATGTGATCACTGCTGAACCTGAGCCGGGCCTGGGTAATGGGGGCCTTGGCCGTCTTGCAGCATGCTTTATTGATTCCCTGGCATCTATCGGTGTCCCCGCATTTGGGTACGGCATCCAGTATCAGTACGGTATTTTCCGCCAGGAATTCGATGATAAGGGCCGCCAGTACGAACGCGCCGATTACTGGCTTGCTAACGAGAATCCGTGGGGCCATACTGACTATAACCGTGATGTCCGCGTTAATTTTGGCGGGCATGTAGAGGATGACAACGGCAGGCGTGTATGGAAGCCTGACTGGTCTGTCCGCGCAATCCCTGTAGATTATCTTGTACCTGGTTATGAATCGGGCCGCGTCAATACTTTGCGTTTATGGACTGCAAAGGCCTACCATGAGATTGACCTGCGCGCATTCAACCGCGGCGAATATTATCAGGCTGTAGAAAACCAGGTGAAGGCTGAGGATATAACCAAGATCCTGTATCCTGAAGATTCGACCCCTCAGGGCAAGTCCCTGCGCCTGCAGCAGCAGTATTTCTTCGTTGCCGCTTCACTGCACGACGCTATCCGTACTTTCTATCCGGGGCAGGATAAGCCGGATATGGCTACCTTCCCGAATAAGATCACATTCCAGCTCAACGATACCCATCCTGTGATCGGGATCCCTGAGCTTATGCGCATCCTTATTGATGAATATGGCTATGACTGGGATACTGCGTGGGATATTACTACGCGCACTTTCAACTACACATGCCACACGCTTCTTCCTGAGGCGCTTGAGATCTGGCCTGCACGCCTGATCAGGGAGCTGCTCCCGCGCCATATGGAGATCATTGAGCAGATCAACGAGCATTTCGTGTCGCTTTTGCAGACGCTGACTGATGACAGCGCGAAGATCGACCGCATGAGGATCGTGACTTCCGGCGATGATCCGCAGGTCCGTATGGCTTATCTGGCGACTGCCGGCGGCACACATGTTAACGGCGTTGCTGAGCTGCATTCCCAGCTTTTGAAAGATGTGACGCTTCGTGATTTCAGTGACCTCTTCCCGGACAAGTTCACGAATGTTACTAATGGTGTTACCCCCCGGCGCTTTGTGCGCCTTGCCAATCCGCGTATGTCTGACCTGATCACCGAGGGGCTGGGTACAGATACATGGATCTCTGACCTGTCAAAGCTTGAAGGCCTTGTGCCACTGGCGGATGATGGGGAATTCGTGCATCGGTTTGCTGAAGTAAAGCGTGCCAACAAGCGCGATTTCGCCGGGTTCGCAAAAGAGCATTATGGTTTTGATGTCAATCCAGACACCATGTTCGATTCCATGATCAAGCGGTTGCATGAGTATAAGCGCCAGTCGCTCAAGATCCTTGCTGTTATCGCCCGTTATGCTTCGCTGAAGTCAGGAGAGACGGATGTGGATACTTTCACTCCGCGTACTGTTATTTTCGGGGCAAAAGCTGCGCCTGGCTATGCCATGGCTAAGGAAACGATCCAGCTTATCAACAATGTTTCCCGTGTTATCAATAATGACCCCGATATCCAGGGCAAGCTGAATGTGCTTTTCCCGTGGAACTACAACATTGAGCTTTCCCAGAACCTGATCCCTGCGACTGAGCTCGACGAGCAGATATCCCAGGCCGGTAAGGAAGCTTCCGGGACGGGCAATATGAAGTTTGCCATTAACGGCGCCCTTACTGTTGGTACTCTTGATGGTGCGAATGTTGAGATCCGTGAACGGGTCGGCTACGAGAACTTCTTCCTTTTCGGCATGACTGTTGATGAGGTTGAGGCTCTGTATGCTGAGGGCTATGATAAGGGCATGTCCCGCCAGTATTATGAGAACGATCCCCGCCTGAAGCGTGCAATCGATATGGTTGCTGACGGTACGTTCTCTGAGGGCGACCGCAGCACTTATCAGAACCTCGTCAATGACTGGCTGAGCAAAGATTACTTCATGACGCTTGCCGATTTCGGAGCCTATATGGATATCCAGAGCGAGATCGAGAAAACGTACGCTGATGAAAAGAAGTGGTTCCGCATGGCGCTGCTTAACACGGCGCGTACGGGGTATTTCAGCTCAGACCGCTCTATTGAAGATTATCTTGAGCGTGTATGGATGACCGGCCCCCTTCCGGAGGATCTGCGGCTGAAAGCACGTGAAAATTAGCAATAGGCGCAGGTAGGCGCTGGCCAGGCATCCTGGCGGTAGCCTCGCCTGTCCGGTATTTGCCCCTGCCTGTGGGTATGGGCGGCTAGTTTTGCGGGTTCGGCCTGATGATGCTGCTCCGGTACCGGCTGCTTGGAATTGAGCTGGTATCAGGATGGCTGGCAGATGATAAAAAGTTTGGGGCTGCCCGCTATAGAGGGCAGCCCCAAACTGTATCTAATGTGATTATATTACTTATCTTTGGCCTCTAGCCCCC
>ERZ773005.751-NODE-751-length-21416-cov-21.109358_pt1 | contig 21416 bp, 19 predicted proteins | sample MGYA00580666_ERZ773005 | MGnify/ENA primary metagenome ERZ773005 (study PRJEB29015, sample SAMEA2737999) | human oral metagenome | biome: human oral; feature: human-associated habitat; material: dental | place: China | collected 2061 ...
TGAAGAGGGCAGGGCCCGGTGAGTCGAGCTTGATCGCGAGGGCAACCAGCAACATAGGTCCAGAGAGTAGAACCAGCACGAGGGCGGAAAAGGTGATGTCGAACAGGCGCTTGAAGAAGCGATAGGCGTATCGATGGTCTAGCAGCTCTACGGCCGCATACGCATCGGCATCCGGAGCCATGGGCGCTTTCACGGCACGCAAGTCAAGCGAGTCGCGCTCTCTCCGCTTCCCGCCCTGCACTAGATTCAAAAACGGAATGTCGGGCGACAACACGACAGAGTTATCGCAACCCTTTTGGGTCCCCGTCTTCACCAGATCCTCAACCGCAACTCCCGCCGCCATGCTTATCTCCCGCGCCTTCTATGCCCTTGCCCGACAGCGCGTAACGTGCCACGGGAAAGGGATCCCCCGGCAATGCCAGATGGAACACATGGTAGCCTCAATACGTTCGCAGCCTCATACAAGCCTATGCTAGCCGTCAGCATTAATATTTCTGCACCATAACCCACTAAAACCACCGCCTCAGAGAAGTCTACAATTCAGCTTTTTATATAAACTGAAGCTTACTGTTATAATAGCATATACTTATCTTTAGTAATCCTGAATTCTAAAGAGAGCTATGCCACTTACGGTACCAACATAGCATATTCACATCCTATGGCCCGTCAATCACCAGAGACGGGTGGCGCTTGGTCCCGCCGTCTCGCAAGCGCACCATCCGCACGCCCAATGACGGACGATACGCCGAGCCCATTGCCGTCGAGACGTCTGGAGAGGACCTCCCTCACGCTGCGCGGCGCTCTGGCAGCGTCATTGGCTGGTGCTTCATAACTCTTAGCGAAGCGCTCCGCCTGGCGTAGGGAGGCGGCCTGGTCTTCGAAGGCCATGCCCAACCCCAACACGTCGACGACCGCCTGCGGATCATCCCCCACCGGCATGCTGAACTCGGTCGGGCCTATCGTCGCCTCGAGGCTCTCTCCCGCCCGCCTCCTTCGCTTAGCCACGCGCGCATACACGACAAAGGCGCCAACCGTGATCAGGAGACCCACAGCGAAACCCACTATGAAGGCGGATACGGAGTTGGAGTTGAATGGTGTCACGGTCGCCTTTAGCTCATACGCGCACGTCGGAATGCTCACGGTACCAATCCCCATGATCCCCACCCATATCGCAGGACTAACCCTTGCTTTCTCTGTAAGCATACGCACACCTCCGGCCATAGCGAGAACCCCCTGTAGAAATCCTCTGGCGTAGCCGCTGCTAGATAACGCAGAATAAATCGGTCTGAACATCCTCAAGGTCTTTCAAACCTGCAGAGATACATATCTAGCATACTTACGATACGCCGAACCCGACATACTCCGCGCCTCCCCAGGTAAAGCCTTCCATTCGCCCACACCTGCCCTCGACAAACTTCGCAGACCCCCTTCCGCAGGCCATCTGTCTTATATTCACCTTGGGATAATCATCGACATTTACCCGAGGCCATGGAAGCCCCCCATGGCCCATTTGTAAGCGACAGCTGGGACGCTTGGCCCAACACGTCGTCATGCTGGGTGGGGATGAAAGTGCGTCACACTTTCCTGAAACGCAACCCATGTCCCCCGTAGAATGGGGCAGGCTCGTTGAGACTGGCGGAACCGCCCAGGCCCATGTTTGCGGGGCCACCCGGGGCCTTACGCGGGCCGGCTCACGGTGAATGACATGTCAAGGGGCGCGATGCGCGGCTCGAACCCCCGCTCGACCCTGAGCTCGAGCGTCTGCCCAACGGCGATCGTCCCCGTCGGCCCCGAGAAGGTCACCGCGCGATCCTCGCTCTGCCGGGATCCCCCTCCGTCGGGGTGGGCCATCTTCTCGGCGCCCTCGGAGGCCTCGTTGACCATTCCGTCAACCCCCTCCACCATCGTGGTGATCTCATCGATGACAGAGCACCCCGCCAAAGCGAGTGGGAGCAGGGCGAGAAGAATGGGGACGTAGAGCCTTGTGGGGACGTAGGGCCTTTCGTTCATGGCAATCCTCCTTGCAGGGTCGGGAGAAGCGCTAGCGAAACAGATTGATCTTCCCGATGAGTGGGAACTCCCTCGCCCTCGCCTGGAAGACGTTCACGAGACCGCAGACGGAAAGGGCCAGGAAGACGAAGCTGGCGAGGCTGAGTGTCATCGTCACGGACACGAGCCGCCACGAGATGGCCAAGAGAGAAGGGCATTGTCGCTCTCGAAGGGGAGGTGTTGGCCTTCGCAAGCGTCTTTCGGGCTCGCATAGCGCAACGCGAAGCGAGGTCTGAGCCGATTTCCGGTCCGACTCAGGCCAGAAGATGGCGGCGAGGCGCTCGCACAGGTCGCAAAGATGCAAGTATATGCCGTACACGCCCTGTCGGGCGCGCCTTTTGTCGCATATGGCCAAGCATTCTGTGAAAATGCGCTCGGCCCGCGCGTACTCGCCTCGCCTCTTGTGGATAACACCCACGACGATCGTTCCACGTTGGTGCCCCTTCGGATTCTGATGGATTTCGGCGCAGCATGGCAAAGGGTCGTCGTGTCCAAAGGGGGCTACCTGACGGTCGTGACGCCTATGAGCGCCACACCCGTGGTGCCAATGCCTTTGAAGTCCGAGGAGACCTTGATGCCATCGGCCGTGGTGGTGTCACGCCAAGAGGCCGTACAGGTCTTCACGTGCAGGACCGGATACAGGGGAACATTCTCGGCGAGTATGTCAAAACACCTGTTCCAATGCTCCTGCCGCTCGTCGCCCGAGGAGCCAAGCGCGGCGTCCATCTCCTGGAGAAGCTCTGTATGCTCGACGGTCCCACTCCAGGGGCAGCGCGTCCTCATCCAAACGTCATTGCCGTACCACCACCTGAGCACCAGATCAGGATCCGCGCCAAAGCAGCTGGGGTCGCCTGGCGCCAGCAGCAGGTCGTAGTTGCTGCCGCCCGCGTCAATCGCCGCATAGGTCGCATCCGAGCCGTCCGTCTGTATCGTAACCTTAAAGCCCAGATCCTCCAGGTTCCGCTTGATGACGGTGGACATGGCGACCACCTGATCGTTGTCCGTCGTCCTGAGGGTCAGCTGCCCTGGCGTGACGCCTGCCTCCTTGAGCAGGCTCTTTGCCCTGTCAGGGTCGTAGCTGTAGACCACTGACGCCCTATGGTAGTTTGGGAAGGCGGCGTCATCGGGAAGAATGCTGGTGGCAGCTGACGCCTGTCCGTAGAGGACGTCCTCCACCATGCCTTTGTAGTCGAGGGCATACATGACGGCTTGGCGCACCTCAACCTTGTTCCAGGGATACTTCGCAATGTCAAACATCAAGAAGCGTGAGCCAAGCCCCTGCACCGAGTCTATGGTAAGGCCTGCCTCCCGAAGCTGCCCGATCGAGTCGACGGGCACGGCCTCCGAGATGAGCGTGGTCCCCTGCTGGGCGGCCGTCACTCGGGCGATCTTGCTCTTGAGGACCTCGAAGCGCAGCGTGTCATCCTTGGCGGGGTACGCACCGTTGTAGTGCGGGTTCGGCTTAAGCGTGACCGACGCGTCCGTCACCTCCCTGTACATCCAGGGACCAGTGCCAACGGGAGTCTTGGCCCTCTCCTCACCGGTCGAACCCTCGGGCACGATCTTCAGGATGGCCAGACGTGACTTCAGCCACGGGAGGTCGGGATGGCTGGTCCTGACTGTCACCGTAGAGTTGTCCTTGACCTCTATGGAGGTTATCGGCATCAGCATCGGTGCGTAGCTGCTCCCCCCTGCCGCCGCCACCTTGAACGAGAAGACGACGTCCGATGCTTTGACCACCCTCCCATCGGAGAACTTCGCATCACTGCGCAGCTTGACCTCAAAGGTGGTGGCGTCGACCTGGGAAGGATCGCCTTCCGCGAGCGCCGGACGCGTGCCAAAGTCATGGAAGTCCATCTCGAAGAGGCCTTCCATGACGTTGAGGTTGCAGCTGAGCGCGAGTGCGGACGAGGTGGACAGAGGATCAAAGTTCTTTGCGGAGTACGCCGCGCCGACGGTCAGCTCGCCACCACCTACGGTCTGGTTGTCACCTGCAGTCCCGCTCCACCCCGAGCCAGTCGCACAGCCAGTAAGACCAAGTCCCGCGAGCGCTGCTGCCCCGCCAACAAGGTTGACGAACGTACGGCGTGAGAGTGGTGTACCCATGCTGGCCTCCGGCACTTCCTGCGAGATTCCGACCGATGCGAGCAGACGCGGCAAACAGCCTGCGACCGCTATAAACAAGCATAGCAGAGTCTCTGCGAGCTGGGCTACGGAAGCCAGGTGGGACGCGAGACGGCTACCCCGTGCTGTTACTTTTCACGGGTAGGCCAATGATGCTCCCTCAGGCTGACGTGCCGAGCCCCGCCTGCGGCCCTGTCAAAGATGACGAACGACTCCCCAGCCACTTTTCTCCCCGCGACCCTGTCCGTCTCCTATCGTCGCGACACTCTTGCACGCGTGGCCGTCGCGACGGCGCCCGGGCGGGCCACACGCCCCCCCACCCGAGTGTCTCGTCGTGGCGTCGCACGGACGCCGAGTCTGCGGGGATCGGTCGTGCCACTCGATGGTGCCGAGTGCACGATGCGCGCACCACTCGATGGCTTCGAGTGGCACAACATTTCCTGGCAACTGCGCTTATGCCGACTTTCATGCCACTCGATGGTGCCGAGTGCACGATGCGCGCACCACTCGCTGGCGTCGAGTGGCACGCCCGTGAGACAGCGCAAGACAGCGCGGCTCAGGAACCACCGGAGAGGGAACGCCACCGGGCGATAGCACGACGGCCATGGCATCTGGCCTATCCGTGAAAAGCAGCCCTGTGCGTTCAGCTCGCTTTGCAGGAAGGTCATCACGTGCAGACCATGCTGCATCACGTACAATCGTCACTGACCTGTTATGCGTGAGAGTGAGGAAAGCATGTGTGAGGAGGAGCTTCTCTCTACGATAGCTCGTTTACGTCAGCAGGGAAGAGGTGACACCTCCTGCGCGAAGCAATAGCCAATGCGCTCATTCACCGCGAGTATGACAAGAGATTCGACGGGCAGGCCGTCTCCATTGATGTGTTTGATGACCGCATAGAGGTCGTCAATCCGGGTGGCCTGTGGGGCAAGTCCCGCGACAGCCTAACTGACGGCCGGTCATGCTGTCGCAACGCAACCATGCTTCGACTGATAGCGCTCACTCCGATGCCGAGCAGCTCAGGCCCACCGGTCGAGGGCAATGGCTCAGGCATGCCCTTCATGGTAGGCGATCGAGCCTATGCGCAGGACGCGGGACAGCTCACGTCGCTTCCTTTTGGCTCCCACCCTCTCCCTCCCAGGCGCGAAGCGTATCGTAGACCTCTCGCGCGACCGACGCGGGAACGCCCCTCACGGAGGCGATGTCCTCGGTGCTCGCTGCCCTGAGGCGTCTCATCGAGCCGAAGTGACGCATGATGGCCCTCTTGCGCCGCGTGCCGACGCCCGGCACCTCATCGAGGATCGAGACGCTCTGGGCCTTGGTCCTCAGCTCACGGTGGAAGGTGATGGCAAAGCGGTGCGACTCGTCACGCACCTGCTTGATGAGGTAGAGCGAGGCAGAACCCGAGGGCAGGACGACGGGCGTCTCGTCCCAGGGAACGAAGACCTCCTCGTCTGACTTCGCGAGGCCGCAGACCGGTATGTCGAGCCCCAGGGCGCTCAGCTGTCCTGTGGCAGCCGTGAGCTGCGGCTTGCCCCCATCCACCACGAGCAGGTCGGGCACCGAGGCGGCAAAGCGCTCGTCTGCCCTGCGCGCCGGCGCATAGCGCCTACCAAGCACCTCGCCCATCGAGACGAAGTCGTTGGCCTCGCTCAGCCTGGCCCGGATCTTGAAGCGACGATACTGTCCCTTGTCGGGACGCCCGTTGGTGAAGACGACCATCGAGGCGACGGTAAAGGAACCGTGGAGCGTGGAGATGTCGAAGCACTCGATGCGCAGGGGCGGCCTGTCAAGTGCGAGTGCGCTCTCCAGCTCGAGGAGCGCCTGGTTGGTCCTCTCGTCGGCATAGCCCGTGCGCACCATGCAGCGCATGAGGGCATGGCGGGCGTTTCGTGTTGCCAGCTCGAGGAGGCGGGCCTTCTCGCCGCGCTTGGGCCGGTGGATGCGACAGACACGCCCGCGCTTCTGCGTGAGCCACTCACCCAGAAGCCCTGCGTCGGGAAGGTCGATGTGCGTGTCCACCTCTGCGGGAATGTCGGCCGTCTCGTCGTAGTAGCGCTTGAGGAAGCCCTCGGTGAGCTCGACCTCGTCCACGTCGGCCCCCTTGTTGAGGATGAACTCGCTCGAGCGCACCGTGCGCCCCTCGCGCACGACGAAGACGCAGGCACAGCTGATGGTCTCCTCACGGTAGAAGCCTATGAGGTCAAGGTCGACCGCAGAGGGGAACACCACCTGCTGCTCGTCGTCGAGCCCCTTGATGACCTCGAGCCTGCGCTTGATGCGCCCCGCCCGCTCGAACTCTAGGGCTGCGGCGGCATCCTGCATCTGCCGCGTGAGCTCGCCCACGATGGCCGAGCGCCTGCCCGCCAAAAACTGCTCCACCTGACGGACGCTCACCGCGTAGTCGGAAGGCGTCACCGTCCCTACGCAGACACCGGGACCCCTGCCCACGTGATAGTCGAAACAAGGGCGACCGCGGTCTGCGAACGCCAGGTTGGCCACTGCGGCGTCGTCCGGATGCCCCTTGAGGTAGCGGCGGCAGCGCTTCCACTCCGCACAGGTCGCGGAGCAGATGGGAACCACCTTGCGCAGGGTGTCTATGGTCTCGCGCGCAGCCTGGGCGTCGGTGTAGGGCCCAAAGTAGCGCGTGCCCCTGCGATGCCGCTCGCGGGTGTACTTGATGGCGGGGTAGGTGTCGTCCATCGTGAGCGCGATGTAGGGATAGCTCTTGTCATCCTTGAAGTCGACGTTGAAGTAGGGATGGTACTGGGCGATGAGGTTGCGCTCCAGGACGAGCGCCTCGTGCTCGGACGCCACGACGATGTAGTCGAAGCTGCGCACCACCTGCATCATGAGTGGGATCTTTGCGCGGTCGTCCGTGAGCCTCACGTACTGGAGCATGCGGGCACGGAGGTTCTTGGCCTTGCCCACGTAGACGACCTCCCCCTTGGCATCCTTCCAGAGGTAGCAGCCGGGCTCCGTGGGGACCTTGCCCACCTGCTCGGCGACAGACGGCAGGCCTCCCGCCTCGGGACGGGGGGCCTCGAGGTCGAAGTCGGGCACGTGGGTCGTTGGATCCTTGATGCTCATGGGCAAACGTCCTGACGATCGAGGGAGCTCAGGTGAGCCTAGCTGCGCCTGAGCGCCCTTCTGGCGGCCACGAGGGCAGCGTAGAGGGCCTTACGCAGCGGCACGTCACGGTCGGGGGCCACCTCGACCACCTCCTTCGAGAACTTGCACTTGAACTCGTTCAAGCCGTTGAGCTCGGGGGAAAGCTCGCTTCCGATGGCCATGAGGTCGTACTCGCCGATGGAGCCGTCAAAGAGCCTGCCCAGCTCACAAGCCTCAAAGTAGACGAGCCTATCCCCCACGTGCATGCGCATCGTGTCCGTCGAGGAAGCGGCGTAGTAGCGCGTGGCGCGCCTCCCGCTCACGGTGACCATGGACCAGTTGGTGAGCCTGCCGTCAAGGCGTCCCGCATAGAGCCTGCAGTGCCTGGCGCCGAGGATGCGCATCATGTTCTCGAAGTCGGACATCGGGGCGGGGGCAAAGCCGTCGCGCTCACCCGTCTCGACCATGAGCGGGTAGTACTCCTCGAAGGAGGCGCTCGCATGCTCGGTCTCGTCCGCGCACTCGATGGGCGACTCGCGCAGCGCCTTGCGCACGTCACGCCTGCCGCGTGTCTTCATGCGCGAGAGTATCGCCTCGTCACCACCCGTGACGTCGAGGATGACCGTGCGGTCATAGGGAATCGTAGAGAGCGTGGGTCTCGTGACGTCGAGGGCGTGCTTGACCGCAAGGCGGATGAAGGCGGCTGCCCGGTGCTCGCGACGCAGGTAGTCGCAAAGTGCGGCGAGGGCTTGCGCCTCAAGGGCCTCGCTCGGCTCCTCCACCCACACGGGGCCATGCTCAGAGCGCAGGAAGTGGTAGCCATGGGTCTCGAAGTCCATGAGGGAGGCCAACGCAAGGGTCCCGTCGCCGTCCGCGAACCTGACGCAGCGCCAGGGACTGCGTCCCTCGACGGTCGCCTGATAGCTGGCCCATGCCTCGGTCTGCTCGATCGGAAGCGTCAGGCCAAGCTCTGCCGCCCTCTGCTCGAGCTCGGAAAGCTCGATCTGCTCTATCTGCATGCTCTCTTACCTCCAAAACCAGTGGGTCGCCATGCCACCATTCTACGCCCTCTCAGGACTGGGTCGCATCAAGCAGGCACCCGACGGCCTCCTGCGCCTGCCCGGGACCACCGTCGCAAGGCAGGTTGAGGATACCCGACACGATGCGTCCACAGACAGGCCAGGGGCTGAGGTCACCGTCGAAGTGGTAGGCGGCATGGTCGCTTGCGCCAGGATAGAGCACGGGCCTGTACCAGTCCTGGGCATAGATGCCGAGGCCGCGAAGGGCGCTGAGCGCACGCTGCGCACGCTCCTGGCTTCCCATCACGACGGGCAGGCGCAGCAGGGGTTGTGCCTCTCCCTCAAGCGTGGCCGCAGGCACCTCCATATGCCTGAGCGCCCCCTGCGATGCGAGCTCCCTGCGGTAGCTCTCGACAGCCAAGCGATGGGTGGCCTCCACCTTGTCCAGGCCCTCAAAGGCACAGGAGGCCCTCTGGGAGACGCCCTCGTCGGCAGCCATCGGCTCGTAGGGGAGCCTGCCGGCCCGCTCGGCGTCCACAATGGGTTGCTCGAAGTTCTGGACGACCATAAATGCCCTCTTGAGCGATTCGGGAAGTCGCATGAACACCCTGATCTGCCAGGCATACGACCGGGCGGCCCGGCACAGGCGTCTGGGCATCTCGGGAAGCGAGGAAAGCCTACGGGAGAGTTCGCCTTTGAGCGCCCCGTCCTCCATGTCGGGGTTTACCCACACGGCACCGCCAAAGTAGGTCTGAAGCATCTTCTGCACGCCGAACGAGTGGACGGAGACGTCCGCAAGCGGCCTTCCGTCGTTTCCGCACGAGAGGCGTGCCAGGCAGTGCGCCGAGTCCTCGACGAGGATGGCGCCTGCGGCGTGAGCGGCGTCGGCGAGGCGACAGTCGCTCGTCCTCTCGATGATGCCGAAGCTGTGCTGCAGCACAACGGCTCGCAGGTCTGACACAGGGGGCAGCCTCGCCGGGTCGAGCGCGAGCGTACGCTCACTCAGCTCGCCATAGCGCGGGACGAGCCCTGCGGCCACTATGGGGTCGACGGCCGTGCAGCAGGTCATGAGCTGCGTAAGAACGCTACCGTCGCCACACAGGTCCCAGAGGGTCCCAAAGACGACCTCCATCCCATAGCGCGCCTTGAAGACGACGTGCCAGTCCTCGGCGCGGGTGCCCGTACGCTCGGCGAGCTGCCTGCGGAGCCGGTCTCTGGATGACTCGCCCGCGCCTCTGGGAGATCCCATCCTAGTCCCCCAGCTCCCTGTGCCCGAAGTAGCGCCTGAAGTCGACGTGGTAATGGGCCCAGAGCTTCGCCATGTTCCAAAGGCGCCGCGGATCGCGGTCGTGCGCCCCAAAGAGCGTCGTCCCAACCCTACCCTCACGCATGAGCGCAAGGGCGCGCTCCTTGGCAGGCCCCTCTGCCACATAGCGCCTCACGATCGATCTGGGTACGCCGCACCACAAGAACTCCTCGCTCGCGTGGACCGACTCACCCGTCCTTCCCTCGATGACATCCTCCACCACGCAGCGAGCGAGGTTGTGACCCGAGAGCGTCGTGAAGAAGCTGCTTCTCCCCTGCCTCGGATTGAAGTCGAGGAGCTTGTAGGAGCCGTCGCGCGCATCGAGCTTCATGTCAATGTTGAAGTAGCCAAAGTAGTCGATATGCCTCATGAGGCGCTCGACAGAGGCGTAGGCGCCCTCGTCGCCGTACGAGATGATGGCGGCATAGTTGCCGATGCGCATGGGGGCGCAGTCCTCGAGCACGGGCTGGCCTATCGAGAGCAGCGCCATGGACCCATCACGGCGCACGTAGCCGTTCACCACGCGCATGTTGTCGTCACCCCCAGGCACGAAGTCCTGCACGACGAGCCTGCCCGAGTAACCAGAGTCAGAGATGCGCCGCAGCGCCTCCACGAGCATGGGTCTTCCGTCGAGGATGAGCGCCTTCTTCTGGCCCTCGAAGGGGTGTTCGCGAAAGTCGAGGGCATCGGTGGGCTTTAGGGCGACAGGATAGGGGAAGGGCAGCTCCCCCACCTCGTCACCAAGACCGAGGGTGATGGCCTGTGGGTAGGGCACCTGCGCCCGCTCGCAAAGCTCGTAGAAGCGCGACTTGTCGTTGAGCTGGCCAAGGACTTTTGGTCCAGAGCATATGGGTAGGTAGCGACCATCAAACTCATCCTTGTGCTCCGAGAGCAGGATGGAATACTCATCGCCGCAGGGTATCACGAGGCCCAGCTCGTCACCCAGCCGTCCCGCATCCTCGTTGAGCGTCCTCACGAGGACAGCCGGATCCATAAGGCGCTCGTCACAGCGCTGCTCTATGAACTTCGAGTGACGGGTCGGGGTAAGCGGGAAGCTACCGTAGGCAAGACTTCTTACCCCATATGCCTCCCAAAAGGCACGGGCCATGCCGTAGGCACCGATCTCGGTACCCAAAAGAATCGGAACGAACTTCTTGGTCATCGACGTATCACCCATTCGGCCTCGCAGGGCACGAGCGCTTCCTGACGCATGCGGACCCTCGCTGGCGCAGCAGATCGCGCCTCATTGTAGCAGTACGACCACCTGAGCCTCACGTTGCACCAGAGTCACAGAACTGCCAGCTACTCCCCCTGTGGTTCCTTTTCATGGGCAAGACAGAGATTTCACAGGCACGCCAGCGACGCCTTCTCTCGCTGACGCGTCGGACCACGCCTGCGGCCATATCGAAGGCGGCGGATGACTCCCCGGGCACGCCCCGCGACCCGCATGTCGCCTACCGCAGGTTGCGTCCTCGCAGGCGCACCAGAGGTCGTCACCCCCGAAGGCTAAGGCCGTATGCCGTCGCGGCGACACCTGGTCGGCGGGCGGCCCGTATACCCCCTTCCGCCAGCCTGGGCGTCTCATCGTGGCGCCCCTCGTCACGGTACCGGGTTCGCACGGCTCGACTGTGCCACTCGGTGGCGTCGAGTGTGCGATAGGCATGCCATTCGGCGACGTCGAGTGGCACAGCATTTCCTTGACAACTGCGCATTTACTGATTTCCACGCCACTCGGTGGCGCCCAGTGCACAGTCTGTGTGCTATTCGGTGACGCCAAGTGGCACGTATATGGGACAGCACGGCTCAGGGGTCATCGGAGAAGGAAGTGGCGCCGGACGGTGACATGGAGGCCATGGGATCTCTCGCACGCCGCGATTCTCGACGCGATCCTCTGACGCCAGAGTCGCGATTCGGGAGCGAGTCGCCTGCCAACCCGGCGCTTTGGAGACGCGCTGAGAGGGGCGCTGCGCCAAGGGGGACCCGCGTCGAACCCGTCCTCATGCGCTACCAGCCAACCCGTGAGAAGTCCGACAGCAGGTGCCGGATGCGATAGATGATCACCTGTCTGCCGTCGACGTAACAGAAGACTTTGTAGTTATAGACGTTGATGCTCCTGTAGGTATGAAGTGCCGGCACGGGTGGCTCAAACTGATAGACGGGGTGTTGGTCTGCTTGAGTTAAGAGACCATGGAATGCCTCGAAGAAGCGATCTTCCAGGATCTCGATAAAGCTCGTACTCTGATAGCTGAGCACATATGCCTCAAGTTTTGCGAGGTCGTCTACAGCGTCGTCGGTCAGAAAGAACTCCTGGTACCTCATACTTGGCGCCTTGCGCGCAGTGCAGCGCGGGCCTCGTCAGAGCTCAGCAGCTTGAGGGTACCGGCTTTCTCTCGTTTCTCAGTCTCGAGGACTGCCTGAGAGAATGAGCGCTCCTGCGCCCTTGCCGTGATGTTCCATGTGTCATAGTCGACCATTGCCCACTTTGGGCAACCGTTCTGGGTAAGTATGACCACCTCGCCAGCGTCCGTAAACTGAGAGACAGATTTGATGTTTGCGCGGAAGTCGCTTACGGGAACGATTTGCGGCATGGCTCCTCCTAGAGATAGAAGAAATTTCTTCTATCTTAGTGATTCGTTATCGGCTTTGCCCGGAGCCATCTTGCCTTCCAAGACAATATCGTGACCTTAGCGACAATCTGACATCAAGGTCACGATTTCGGGAGCGAGTCGCCTGCCAGCCCAGCGCTTTGGAGACGCGCCTGTCAGACCGGCGTCAACATGACGATGTCCCACACTTTTGCCGCGACGCCGTCAGCAGGTTGGCGCGTCGAGAGAAGGCACGGAACGCCCAAGGCCCGAGTGGCAGTGCGATCGGCGCGGCTGGCACACCCAAGGGACGAGTGGCAGTGCGTCTCACACTGCCACTCGGTGTCGAACGCATCGAATCGGCACGCCCTAGGGGCGAGTGGCAGTGCGCCTGGTACGTCCAGGGACGAGTGGAAGTGTGGTTCACACTGCCACTCGGCGGTGAACGTACGGGGCGGAACGTTGAGGGACGAGTGGCAGTGCGAATCGGTGCACCCAAGCCCGAGTGGCAGTGCGAATCGGTGCACCCAAGCCCGAGTGGCAGTGCGACAGGTGCGCCCAGGGGCGAGTGGAAGTGCGAGAGGAGAAGGTGTCGACCATACCGACGGTGGCCTAACAGAGGGCTTTGAAAAGGCCCGCAACATACGCCACGACTCGTCGGCCACGGATTTCTCGCCGCTTGGCCTATGAAGAGAGGTCTCCATATATACCCTTCTTCATATTCCGTCTAGAATGCTCTTCGTACGCATGGCAAGCATCGAGGGGACAGGCACATGAACAGACCGATTCTGGGCATCATCGGTGGGGTGGGGCCACTTGCCACCGCATACTTCATGGAGGCGATCATCAAGAAGACCCCCGTCACCACCGATCAAGACCACATCCCGATGATCGTGTTCAACGACCCGCAGATCCCTGACCGCACCGCCTACATCCTCGACCACGAAAAGCCTGACCCGCAGCCCGAGATGGTCAAGGTTGCCAGATGGCTCGAGGGTACCGGGGCCAACTACATTGCCATCGCCTGCAACACCGCGCACTACTTCTATGACGCCATCTGCAATGCCGTCAGCATCCCCGTGCTCAACATCATGGAAGAGACGGCGCGAAGGATAGCTCACAGGATCGGCACCGACGGCACGGTAGGGCTTCTCGCCACGGACGGCACCATAAGATCCGGCGTATTCCAGAATTATTTTAGGGACGAGGGGCTGAGCACGATAGAGCCCGACGACGCCGACCAGAGGCGCGTCATGTCCCTCATCTACCAGGGGGTCAAGGCAAACGGAACCTACGATCCCAAAGAGCTCGTCCGGCTCGCCAAGCGCCTCCATGAGCGGGGCGGCGATGCTGTGGTGGTGGGATGCACGGAACTCTCGGTCATCTATCAGGACCTCACCCAAAGGCCGCCGTTTCTGTTCGACTCCCTTGACATCCTCGCCGAGCGCTGCGTAGAGACCTACGAGTTGGCACGCAAGGACAATGCTAACGTATGGGTGCAGGCCAAGGGTACGCCTGCCCGGTCGAAAGAAACAGGCTCTGCCCTCTCGTGACGCGTGCGGAAAATCGTGCGCTCTAGGTTGCACGCTCCAAACCGCAAGTTCTTGCGTGCGTCAACACGACGTGAGGTCAGCAGAAAGACGCAGAAGGGCGCGTGCTGCCCCAAGAGACGAATCCTGCCCACGTGGAATACGATGGATAAAAAGTGAAACAAAAAACGGGGCCGGATACCCGACCCCGTCTCGTCTTGAATGCCTTGTCCCGTGGCTGCTAGATGACCGAACCGCCACCAACGAAGTGACCGGAGGAGTAGCTTGCGCTCCTGATCTCGACACCGCCGTAGTTGGAGTGGATCATCTGGCCATTGCCGATGTAGAGAGCGACATGGGTGGTCGACCCGGTTCCCGAACCCCAGAACATGAGGTCACCTGGCTCGAGCTGAGAGATACTCGTCTTCAGGCCGTGCTGCATGACCCATCCGATCATGGAGTTGTTGTAGCCGTTTGCCATACGCTGGCCGCGAGGGATCGAATACCCCGCCTGCCGGAACGCCCACCATACAAGCCCCGAGCAGTCAAACTCCTGCCCGGCGACGGCATTTCCCGCATAGGAGTACGAGACGCCCAGCTGGGACTTCGCCGCAGCTATGACCGCCGAGATACCCGAGCCATAGCTCTTTCTCGAGCTAGAGGAGCCTGAGTTGCCACTTGACTTCGAGCTGCCCGAGTCGGAGCGGCTCTTGGACTCCGAGCGCTTGTTCGAGCTGGAGCCACCGTCCGAGTTGGAGTTGTCATTGGAGCCGGAGTTCCTGTGCGAGCCAGTGTCCTGTCTCGCGCCCGAGTCGGAGTCAGAGCGCTCATTAGAGCCTGAGTCATCGCTCTCATGGGAGCCCCCGTTGTCAGCGGCCGCCCCCGAGTCCGACTCGTCACCCGCGTTGTCATGAGACGCAGCCTCCGCAGCCTCGGCCTCTGCCTGCTTGCGCGCCGCCTCCGCAGCCTCCGCCTCGGCCTGCTTGCGCGCAGCCTCCGCAGCCTCGGCCTCTGCCTGCTTGCGCGCCGCCTCCTCGGCCTCTATCTGCTTGCGGACCTCCTCGGAGAGGTTGTTGACATAGCTGCGCTGATTGGCGATGACCGACTGGATCTGCTCGTAGCTCGCCTTGCTCTGCTCGAGGAAGCGCTCTTGCTGCTGCTCTTCCTCCTCAAGCTTGGACTTCTGCTCCTGCAGCTCGGACTGGATCTTCACTACCTCGGCGATGGCGCTGGTCTCCTTCTCGGAGACCTTGTTCGCGTAGTACACGCGCGAGGCAAGGTCATCGAAGGAGGTTGACCTCAAGACATACTCGACGAAGTTGGTGTCATCCTTGTAGTTATCGGACATGATGCCCGAGAGCTGGGTCTGCGCATCCGTGAGCTCTGACTGCTTCGCCTCGATCTGCGACTGGGTGTCGCTTATCTGGGCGCGGGTATCCTCCAAGTTCGCCTGAGCCTCCTCGAGCTCGGAGAACTTCTCGCTCGCCTGCTGTGAGTACTCTTGGAGCTTTGCCCGCGCCTGATCAAGCTCGCTCTGCATCTCGGCAGAGCTTGCCGCGGCAAAGGCATAGGTCGGAACAGTCGAGAACGCAAGCGTGAGGGAGAGCCCCATCGTGGCCCCTGCCCTCACAACAGCCTTTATCTTATCTGTCATAAGCTCCCTACCTCGCAAAAGTTATCTGCACTGTCACAGTTGCCACTCTTGCCCACATAATCCTTTGTTACTTTACTCTTGGGGCACGCGTTGCCGCACGAGAAAGAGAATTAACATATGCCTTGACGCGCAACCTCATCGTGCGGCCCTGCGCAGGACCCTGCTCAAAAGACTGGACACCATGTCTGCCTCGGGGGCCTTGGTCACAAGCGCGGCGCCGTAGGTTACCACAAGCGCCGGCATGCCCGCAAGCGCAAGGCGCGCGACGGAGCCGAGCGTCCCTGCCGCCGCCAGGGGGGTGCGCACCAAAAGGGAGAGGATGACGAGGCCGACCGTCGCGCCGGCCGTGCCGAACGCCGACGCCCTCACGACGCAGCCCACCACGCTCCAGAGGCCCATCGACCCCAGTCGCCGCCTAAGGCCCGCAAACGAGACCGCATCGACCAAGAGCATGTACGCAGCCGAACTGAGGGCCACGAAGTTGAGGCCAAGGACGGGGGTGAGCAGCAGGCAGAGTGCCGTTTGGATGAGGGCAGCGATCACGTGAGCGCGCGCATAGAGGCCCATGCGTCGCAGGGACGAGCACACCTTCTGCAGGTAGGTGCTCACCCCATAGAGCGGCAGTGACACGCAGAGCGCCTGGAGGTACTGCGTCGTGGTCTCGATCTCGTCCGGGCTGAACTTGCCTGCCGATATGAACTCGACAAGAGGCCGCGCAAAGACGATCAGGTAGAGCATGAACGGGATCATGTGGAAGAGGATCTGGCTCGTGCCTTCGCTCACGCCCCTCTTGTACGAGTCGAGGTCACTCTCCGCGACATAGACCGACAGCTCGGTGAACATGGCGGTGGTTATGGGCACGGCGAGGATGGCATAGGGAAGCGTGAACCACAGGCGCGCGTAGTAGGAGATCGAGGCACCCGCGCCCGTCACCGAGAGTGCCGAGCTGTTCATCACCGAGGTGGTCTCGAAGGAGCAGAACATGACGACGATGGTGGGCACGCCAATGGTGAGGGTCTCCTTGATGGCCGGGTCACGCAGGTCGATACGCCAGCCGAGGCGGATGCCATGCCTCCTCAGCGCAGGCAGTTGGACCAGCACCTGCACGGCGACGCCAAGCGGGTTGCCAAGGGCAAGAACGATGAGGGCGAGCGAGGGATCTGAGTCCACGAGCCAGGCATACGCGAGAAACGAGGCGGTGGTCACGAAGTTGTTGATGATGGGTGCCGCACTCGACCAGAGATAGTCCCTCTCGGCATTGAGGACGCCCGAGAAGATCGATGACAGCGAGTAGAGCACGACCTCTATCACGAAGAAGCGGAAGAAGTAGGTGGCAAGCTCGGAGTCGAACTCGCTCGTCGCGCTGAACGACTGCGTCCACACCACCTGGGCGGCAAACACGAAGCCCAATGCGGCGACAGCCCCCATGAGCAGGAGCACGATGGAGACGAGGTTCGAGGTGTAGGCACTCGCCCCCCCTGTGCCGAGGCGCCTCTTGACGGAGAGGTACACGGGCAGGAAGGCCGTGACGAGCATGCCGCCCACGACGATCTCGTAGAGCTGGTTGGGAAGGTTGTTGGCGACCGAGTAGCAGCTCGCCATCACGGTGACGCCAAGGGCATACGCCTGTCCCCAAGTGCGAAAGAAGCCCGTGATGCGGCTCACGATGACCAGGGCGCTCATGAGGGCGGTGTTGCGGCCGATGGCGGCCGCAGCCTCCTGATCCCCCTCCTGGACGGCCTCCATCGGGACCGTGTCAGAGCGGACGCCGCCCTCACGCCCAGGCGAGTCACCTCCAGAGGGCGCGAGGTGCCTCGGCCTCCCCTGGGACGAGGCCGGACGAGACCGGGCCAGCTTGGCCCTAGCCGCAGTCACCTCGGGCGAGGCCATGTGCCTGGGCCCGCTCGTCACCGGTGGCCCTCCTGGTGCCACATCGCCCTGCGGCACTGCGCTACCTCATCCTCGCGTCGAGCTCGCCTGCGAGCTCGCCGAGCGTCACATGCCAGCGCTCAGCCGTGACGAGCAGGTGGTAGATGAGGTCACCCATCTCGTAGCGGATGTGGTCGTGATCGTCGTCCTTGCAGGCCATGATGACCTCGCTTGCCTCCTCGGCGAGCTTCTTCAGGAGCTCATCCTCCTCGCCGGCAAGGAGTCTGGCCGTATAGGAGCGAGCCGGGTCATGCTCCCTTCGCCCATGGATGGTGGTCGTAAGGGAGCTGAGCGTCTCTCCCATATCACCATCCTGCACGTCTGCGGTACGCACGCCCATCCTAGTCCCCCTTCGCCCGTCCCGCACGCAAGGCGGGCACGTCTTCTGACGCCATCGTTTCGTCTTCTGACGCCATCGTCTCGACAAGCTCGCGAAAGAAGCAGCTCCGGCTTCCCGTGTGGCAGGCAGGGCCAGGGGAGTCCACCTCATAGACGAGGGCATCCGCGTCGCAGTCCACGAGCACGCGCCTGACGCTCTGCATGTTTCCGCTCGTCGCTCCCTTATTCCAGAGCTCTTGGCGAGAGCGGCTCCAGAACCAGCTCGTGTTCGTGCCAAGGGTGAGTCGCAGAGCCTCCTCGTTCGCCCAGGCGAGCATCAGGACCTCACCCGTGCCCACCTGTCGCACGACCACGGGGATGAGACCCCGCGCGTCGTATCCCAGCCGAATCTCGCCAAGCGCGACTCGCTCCATGCACCCTCCCGCCTTGCCTGCCCGAACCACCCCGCATACCCGACAGATTCTAGCGTTATGTGCCCCCTCTGGGCAAGCGGGCACAAGGCCCCATGGGTCAGAAGTCCAGCCTCACGGCGATACCCTGGCTCGCCATGTACTCCTTCACCTCGCGGATCGAGAAGGTCCCGAAGTGAAAGACGCTCGCGGCGAGGACCGCGTCCGCCTCGCCCTCGAGGATGCCCTCGGCAAAGTGCTCAAGGGTGCCCACACCGCCCGAGGCAATGACGGGGACGGGCACGGCACGGGCGACCGCACGGGTGAGCGCGAGGTCGAAGCCGTCCTTGGTGCCGTCACGATCCATGCTGGTGAGCAGGATCTCGCCGGCGCCGCGCCGCGCGGCCTCCTCTGCCCACGCGACCGCGTCGATGCCCGTGGCCTTGCGGCCGCCAGCGATATAGACCTCCCAGCTGTCCCCTGCGCCCCCCCTGTGGCGGGCGTCTATGGCGCAGATGACGGCCTGGCTGCCAAAGGAGGACGCCGCGGCCGAGATGAGCGTGGGGTCCTTGACTGCGGCGGAGTTGATGGAAACCTTGTCCGCACCCGCCGAGATCATCTGGGTCATGCCCCCCACGTCACGAAAGCCTCCCCCGACGGTGTAGGGAACATGCAGCTCCCTGGCGGCACGGCTCGCGAGGTCAACGGTCGTGGAGCGATCGTCGGAGGTCGCCGTGATGTCCAGAAAGACGACCTCGTCGGCGCCGGCCCTATCATAGGCGCTCGCAAGCTCCACGGGATCTCCCGCATCGCGCAGCCCCACGAAGTTCACGCCCTTGACGACACGTCCATCTCGCACGTCCAGACACGGTATGACTCGCTTAGTCAGCATGTGGCTCTCCTTTCCCCTGCCCTCTTCCCTTCTGCCCGCTCGCACAGCCCTCGTGTGCCGCGACCAGTGCCTCCTCGAGGGTGAAGTTCCCCTCAAGGAGGGCGCGACCGCAGATGGCACCCTCCACGAGCCGGGGGCCGAGGGCGGCAAGGGTGCGGATGTCCCCGAGTCCCGCGATGCCGCCTGAGGCGACGATGGGAAAGCCCGCCAACCGTGCCATGCGCGCATAGGCGTCCGCATCGATACCCGTCTGCATGCCGTCACGAGCGACGTCGGTGAAGACCAGATGCCTGAACCCCATTGTGGCAAGATCCGCCACGAGCCTCTCCGCCACGACGTCTGCGCCCTCGCGCCAGCCGTTGACCCTCACCCGACCGTCCTTGGCGGCGACGTCGGCGACGAGCAGCTCACCAAAGCGTGCGACGGCCCTGCGTGCCAGCTCGGGGTCACGTACGAGGACGGTCCCCAAGGCGATGCGCCTCGCCCCGGCCCTGGCGAGACGCTCTATGGCCTCGATGCTGCGCACGCCGCCGCCGACATCGACCGAGACGCCCTCCAGGCGACAGATGCCCTCGATGGCGCGACGGTTGGCACAGAGCGCCTCCTCACCCTCCCCGAAGGTCGCCGAGAGGTCCACCACATGGATCCAATGGGCACCTCGCGCAGCGAAGTCACGTGCCACGGCCAACGGATCGTTTGCGTAGACGTCCATCTCCGACCGATCGCCGCGCGAGAGGCGCACCACCTTGCCGGCGATAAGATCGATGGCGGGAAACAGGATCACGGTCCCCCCTATCCGTGCACGATGCGCACGAAGTTCGAGAGCATCCTCAAGCCTGCGGTGGAGGACTTCTCGGGATGGAACTGCACGCCAAAGACGTTGTCCCTCCAGATCGTTGAGACGAAGCTGCGCGTGTAGTGGGTCCTCGTGCAGGCGATGTCCCCGTCGTGATCGTCAGCGGCGGCATACGAGTGCGTGAAGTAGGCATTCGCACCCTCCGCGACATCCACCAGAAGGGGGCACTGCTCGCCTCGCTTGGTGAGGTGAATCTGGTTCCAGCCCACATGGGGCAGCTTGAGGCGCCGCGAATCGAGTCGCGTGACCGAGCCGGCAAGAACGCCGAGGCCAGGCACCCAACTGCCACCCCACAGCCTTCTCCCACAAGAGCGCGAGCGCTCGGTGCTCCGCTCGAAGAGCAGGTGAAGTCCCAGGCAGATGCCTAAAAACGGTGTGCCCTCCCCTATGGAGGAGAGGATGGCGTCCGCCTCGCCGCTCTGCCTCAGAAAGCCCATCGCGTCCTCGAAGGCGCCGACGCCCGGCAGGACGAGCCCTGCGGCAGAGGCGATCCTCTTAGGGTCGTCGGACGCGACGGCAAATCCCCCCACCGCAGAAAGGCCCCTCACCACGCTCTGCAGGTTGCCGCGGTGGTAGTCCACGACCACGATCTCCTTGGACAGCATCAAAGGCTTCCCTTCGTCGAGGGAACGCCGCTCACGCGCGGGTCGGGCTCGACCGCAAGGCGCAGGGCCCTGGCCACCGCCTTGAACGCGCACTCGATGACGTGGTGGGCGTTCTCGCCCGCGAGCTTGCGAACGTGCAGGGTGATGCCAGCGTCGCGGGCAAGTCCCGCAAAGAACTCGTGGGCAAGCTCGGTGTCAAAGCTCCCCACCTTCTGGGCCTTGATGGGCAGGTCCCAGAAGAGCTCACCTCGACCCGAGATGTCGATGGCGGCGAGCACGAGCGCCTCGTCCATGGGAACGCAGGCATCAGAGAAGCGCCTGATGCCCCTCTTGTCGCCCAGGGCCTCGCGCAGGGCCTGGCCCATGACGATGCCGACGTCCTCGACCGTGTGATGGTCGTCCACCCAGGTGTCACCCCTTGCCTCGACCGTGAGGTCGAGCAGGCCGTGGCGACCGAGGGCGTTCAGCATGTGGTCGAAGAAACCGACCCCTGTGGCCAAGGAACAGTCCCCCTGGCCGTCGAGGTCGAGCGTGACCGTCACGTCGGTCTCCCCGGTCGTGCGACTGACGCTGGCGCGCCTGCGCGCCGCACCCTCCGCGCCCCTTGCCGGACCGCTCACGGCGTCTCCTTTCGATAGGCTCATTGCGACTCTCCTTTTAGAATTGTGGTGATGGCGTCGACGACGGCGTCGTTCTCGTCTGGCCTGCCGATGGTGATGCGCAGGCAGTCCGCAAGGCCAGGCGCATCCGAGAGGTCGCGCACGAGTATCGAGAACTCGTCGCGCAGGCGACTACGGGCCTCGGCAGCATGGGGCAGGCGCACGAGCAGGAAGTTCGCCGAGCTCGGCCACACGCGAAGACCCATGTCTGACAGGGCGGCCAGAGCCGAGAGGGTCCGCTCTCGCTCCCGCCTGATCCTATCGATGCTGTGCTGGAACTCGAGGCGATGCTCAAGGATGGCGAGCGCCGCCGCCTGCGCAAGGACGCCCACCGAGTAGGGCTGGCGCACCGCCGCGAGCGCCGCGATGACGT
>ERZ773005.759-NODE-759-length-21246-cov-12.449059_pt1 | contig 21246 bp, 21 predicted proteins | sample MGYA00580666_ERZ773005 | MGnify/ENA primary metagenome ERZ773005 (study PRJEB29015, sample SAMEA2737999) | human oral metagenome | biome: human oral; feature: human-associated habitat; material: dental | place: China | collected 2061 ...
CCCGCTCGACACCAAACGACGGCTCGATGACGTGCGGAACAAATTTTGTGTTCGTTCCCTTGACGGTGTATTCCATGCTCTTGCCGCTGGCGCGCTGGATGTTCATCAGATCAAAATCAGTCCGGTACGCGATGCCCATCAACTCTTCGCGACCAATTGGATAATCGTACTCAATGTCGATCGTCTTTTTGCTGTAGTGCGCCCGATCCTCCGCCGGTACGTCCAGCTCGTGGATGTGCTCTGGTTTTAAGCCCAGTTCTGCCAAAAACGCATGCGTCGCCGCCAGCAGCTCGTCAAACGCCTCCTGCCAATGCTCAGGATTGACGAAATATTCAATCTCCATCTGCTCAAACTCGCGAGAGCGGAAGACGAAATCGCGCGGCGCAATTTCATTACGAAACGCCTTACCAGCTTGGGCAATACCAAACGGTAAATTAGGATAAAAACTATCGACGACGTTTTTGAAATTGGTGAAGATACCTTGGGCGGTTTCGGGGCGGAGATAAGAAATACTGTCCTCGCTCTCGGTCGCGCCAACGTGCGTTTTGAACATCATGTTGAAGGTGCGCGATTTGCTGAGTGGATTGCCATCCGGGCTGGTGATGCCTTTTTCCGCAATCGCCGCGTCCATCTCCGCCATCGTCATGCCGTCCGCATCAATGCCATTGTCCTTGAGAATATGATCAGTACGATAGCGACGATGATTGACCGTATCTTCGCACAGCGGATCGACAAACGTATCCACATGCCCGCTCGCCTGCCACACCTTCTGATTCATCAAAATCGCCGCGTCGACGCCGTACATATCATCGCGCTCATCAACAAACATTCGCCACCACAGCTGCATGATGTTGCGCTTCAGCTGCACGCCCAGCGGACCATAATCCCAAGTTCCAGAAAGGCCGCCATAGACATCCGACCCTTGATAAATAAAGCCTCGCCGCTTGCACAGGCTAATAATATCTTCCATTTTTGCTTGACTCACGAAAGCTCCTTTTCTCCGCGTCGGCGGGCGCTGACGATGTTATTCTTAAATATCAGTATAACATAATAAGAGGCATGAAGCTTTTCAGATAGCAGCGTGCTGGCGAGCTAATAGCCAACAGTCCGGCAATACCTGTTCGACGCCGCCAACTTGCGCCACCACACGCAACGGTTTACTCGCTGCCAGACGCAAAAACTTAATGTGATCAGCTGTAATTTCACCCTGCTCGCTCAGCCGCAAGCCGCGATCAATTGAATCGTACATATAATGTTTCTGGCTATCAAGCGCTTGCCCCGCGACATCATTGACTAGACTAAGTTCATAGCCAGTCAACTCGGCATAATGCAAATAAAACCACGTCTGCACCAATTGCAACGGCGTAGCACCGCCCAGCCCAGCCAAAGTCTCCTGCAACACCTCGAACCATTCTGGCGCATCAATATCGCGGCTAGCGCGTTCAACCAGCTTGATACATTCGTAACCAAACTGCAAACGATCGTAATCTTGCAAGATGTTGCGATAAAAGCAATCTAAGCGCGCTTGCGTCACTATATACAAGCCGCCTCTGCCGCGCTGCAGCACCATATCGCTCACTGCAAACAGCTCAATACCGCCCGCCAAACGGCTCTTTTCACGGCGTACGCCGCGCGCTATAGCGCTACGCTTCCCTAGCGGCGTCAATAGCGTCAAAATACGATCGGCCTCGCCATAATTAGTCCGGCGCAAGATTATCGCTTTAGTGCGTTCAACAGCGCTCATGGTAGCACTTTCCGCACCGCCGCCATTATATCGTCTGGCTGCATAGTTGTCTTATCTAATAACAATCGTACACCATACGGCCGCAGCTGCTCAAGCGTCACTTCTCGCGCGCTCGTTGTGCATACGACAACAGGTATACGCCCCAAATCGTCGTGCGATTGCAGTTCATGCAGCAATACTAAGCCATTTGGCCCCGGCATCAGCAGATCAAGAATAATAACATTCGGATGAAAATCGTCTATCAAATCAAGTGCCTCGATAGAATTCAAAGCAACCCGCACCGTCAAACCGCCATGTTCAAGGCGCCGCGCCAGTAGCTTCGCCAGCCATTCATCGTCGTCGATCACCAATACTCGCGGCGTCATAGCAGCCTCAATTGCATTGATGCCGGCACATCAACGTAAAATGTCGCGCCATCGCGGTGGCGAATTGCGCCAATCTGCCCGCCAATTGCCGCCGCAAACTCGCTAGCTACAAACATGCCAAGTCCGCTGCTGCCAGGGCGATTATGCAGAGGTAGCGGCTCTTTCAACCCCTGCTTCAACATCCGCCAAGCGCGCGCCGGAACCGCCGGCCCAAAGTCGCGCACACCGATCCGTACTCGCTCGTCGCCATTAAGCGCCTGTACTGATATAGTAACTGGCGAGCTGCCAGCGCTATAATGAAGAGCATTGTCAGCAAAATTAAGAATAATTCGTCGTAGTAAATCGCGATTAGCAATTGTCAACGACCGGCGAGATTTCGACTGAATCTCCAGCCGCTTACCATGGGCACAGTACAGCGGCTGCAGTTCATCTACCGCTTCGCTGCATACGCTCGTAGCATCGACTGGTTCAAGCGTAAAAAGCGCATCTTCTAAGCGGCGCGCTTTTGTCAAATCTGTCGTCAAACGAAGCGCTCGTTCCGCCGTCAAGGTAATACGCTGCGACAAAACAGCCCGCTCAACATCCGTGTAATTACCCGCCTCTAGTTCAAGCGCTAACTGGCGAATCAGCGCAAGCGGCGCCTTTAGCTCGTGCGCCGCCACGAATGATAGCGATTCCAGCCACGAACCAGCTTGCACCTTACCCTCCTGCATACTACTAGTTTAGCACGCTGCAGCGAGCCATTCTAGCACGAGCAGAAAACGTTATTCGTTGAACTTAAGTGTTTTGAGCAGCTTCTCGTAATCCGCCGTAAAAACATCACCGTCAGTGCGCATTGTCAGCGTACGGTCGCGCATTTTCAGCAGCACCGCTGTACCGTAAGTATCCTTGTCAAAGTTACCAACAAGCCTAGTGCCAGTATGCTTGCCGTCATTGTAGACGCTAGACTTCAAGTCGCCTTTCTTAATAAACGGATCATACACTGCAACCGATTTATCATAAGTCTTCTGTTCAATAGTTATCCGCAGCGCAATCTTTGACCCCTTAGTAATTGGCGGAATCGTCACTGGGTTTAGATAAGCTTCATAGGTCACGCCACCACCCTTGCTGATATCGGTTGCCTGATAAGCGCTCCAGGTCTTAGGGTACTCAAACGTTAAAGATCCATAATCCGATGGGCCATTAAACTGCCGGTTCGGTTCCTTTTCGCGCTTTTCAAAGTCGCTCTCTAGCTTTTCGCTGTTCTCTTTGACTGCCTGAGCCTTTGCGGTCTCTACCTTTTCGTCAACGTTTTCCTTTTGGTCGATGTACTGCAGATACGACCAAATACTGAAACCGCCAAAACCCAACACTAGCACTACCAGTACCGCGATAGCCACGATACTACCGGTAATTGCGCCTTTTTCTTTATAATGCCTACTCTTCATGCTTATGATTATACTTTGTCGAGGCTAATTATGCAAAAGTTTAGCGCTCGGGTCGCAGCAGATAAAGATTATGAGCGCCAACCGTCCGTTTCAATTCCAAATCAGCCGCCTCAAAACCGTAGCTTATCAGCCAAATATCGCGGCCGATACGGTTAGTCTGGCACTGGAGATACTGCACCATTTTGGCAATATCGCGGCCGTCGCCAAACAGATACACTACCGTCGTATCGTCTGGCAGCGGCGTACGCCAAAAATTCGCTAGCCGCACCGACACTTTTTTGTCGCCTCGCGATAGCCAGCGCGACAACAGCACCAGCAGCGGATGCAGTTCATAGCCAATTGCCCGCGCACCGCGGCGGCTCGCCTCGCGCAGCACTACGCCATCGCCAGATCCGATATCCACCAAACTATCCGCTTCTTTCAGCTGGTAAAGCTCGTTAAATGCCCGCTGCAAGTCGCGCCGGCGCGACGGCACATACGGAGCACCCGTAAACGCTACAAAGCCAAACATCGTCACCACGACCGCAAAAACGGCGAAAATCATGCAAATTTTTCCTTAAGAATCGTCACTTTGTTGCGCAAACCGTCCAAATCTTTCTCAATCTCGCCAGCTAGCTTTTCCGCTGCCTGATAACGTTCAATCGCCTGCTCGATATCAAAATCGTCGCTCTCGAACCAGGCTGCCATTTGGCGCAATTCTTCAATTTTTTGGCTGATTGTTTTTTCACTTTTGCTTGACATTTTTGACCTCCGCGTTAATTATCACCTTTTCCTTTTCTATACTGACAGTTTCGCCGATTTTCGCTGTACCACGGACAATCGCATAGCCGCGCTTCAGCGCTAACCGCGGATCATACGCTGCCATCACTCGCCGAAACTGCTCAATTTCGCTAGCTAGGCCGTCAATCCTGCTGTCAATATTCAGGATTACTCGCTGGCGCAAATCACGCACTTCGCCGCTTAAATCATTTATAGCGGCTTCTGTACGATAAGCTATACCATTAGTTAGCGTTTGCATCTCTCGCAATAATTCGCGCCGATCAGGTACGATAATTTGCGCCGCATTACTCGGTGTTGCCGCTCGCACGTCTGCTGCTAAATCGGCCAGCGTCGTATCAACCTCGTGCCCCACGCCAACCAATGTCGGTACGCGGCTGGCAGCGATCGCTCGCACTAGCAATTCATCATTAAACACGCTCAAATCATCCGCGCTACCGCCGCCGCGAATAATCGCTATCACCTCTGGCGGCACTGCGCGCTCGTTGAAATATTTGATTGCCGCAATAATCTGATCAGCCGCCGCGCTGCCTTGCACTTGCACGTGCGCTACCTCAATCTGCAAACCGCGCAGGCGTTCGTTGATAATTTTGATAAAGTCCGCATAGCCTGCCGCCTGCGTGCTGCTAATCACACCAATCCGCGCCGGAATCCGCGGCAACGAGCGCTTACGCTCTTCAGTGAACAACCCTTCCTTGTCCAGTTTGGCGCGCAACAGCTCGAAACTCTTCAGCAAACTACCTTCGCCGCTCGGTCGGTAATCCTGCACAGTCACGCTGAATTTACCCCATTTTGTCACCTTTGGCTGAGCACGCACTATCAATTTCATGCCATCAGCAATCGGAGTTCGCAATTGATAAACCGACATGAAGCAACCTACGCTCGACTCCTCGTCTTTCAGGTCGAAAAATACCCATTTCCCCTGATTTACCTTGAAGCTAGCCACTTCGCCTTCAATCTCAACAGCGCTGCACGAAAATTCCAGCACCTGGTTGATTAGCTCGACGAAACCGCTAACGCCGAATCTTGGAATCGGATTTTCGTCCATACTTCACAATTGTTAGCTGATAGAATACATATCCCAACAATAGCGCCGTCAGCAGCACAATCACCCGATAAAGTACAATCGCTGCAATCGATTGGCCGCTACCAATGCCCGACAGCGCCAAAACGCTAACCATAATCGCTTCATAAGCGCCCGTTCCGCCCGGCGTCACTACAATGAACCCGGCGACAGTCGCCATACCGTACGCAATCAAAATCGACGCCGGGTTAACAGTCATCCCCAGCGCCTGAAAAGTTATCCAAATCGGTGCAATCTCTGACGCTGTAAATAACATCGCCCATAGAAACGGCTTGATCAGCAAATGTTTATCTTTCTTTAGCTCCTTGAAGTCATCATGCATATCGTTAAAGAACTTCTCGACCGAATCAGCCTTCAAAACTACGCGCTGCCGCCTAGCAAAAAACGAAGCCGTACCATTGGTTATCGACGTAATCTTTTCAGCCAACTTATGCATGCGGCTGGCGCTATTCAAAAAATACGCCCCGAGCAATGTCGCTACCACCAGCAAAAACACCAGTGTCGAACTCATCAAAATAATCCAGCGGTTAACTCGCCCGTCAATAGTCACCATCAAAACTGAAACTGCCAAAAACACGGCAATCGCCATGAACCCCACCACGTAGCGGACAAATTGCGCCATCGTCGCCCGTCCGATCGGCACGCCGTACTTGCCAAGGCGCCAGTTAGCATAAGATATCCCGCTAACGCCGCCGCTCGGGAAAGCATGATTAACGAAATTTAGTTCCAGCGATATCCGCGCCAGAGTCATCGGATTAATATTTTTAACAAAGCCTTTTTGCCGCAAATACGAAAAAACCATCTCGCCAGTCGCCATATAGCCTATCACTATAAACGGCAGTACCCATACTAATTTGCCAAAATCAATCTTCTCTAGCAATCCCCAGGCATAAACCAGCTCGCCTCTAGCGAAGAAAAGGATCAAAGCGATCAGCAGCAGCGTCACAACACTCAACCACAACCGAAAAGACAACCTCTTTTTCATACAATCTAGTATACTATATTTATGCATATCGCAATACTCGGCCGCCAGCCAGCGCTCAGCGTAGCCGAATTAGAACGTTTGTACGGTGCTCACGCCGTTCGCTGGTTCTCCGAGCAAGCAGCCCTGGTAGATTCGCCTAATTTTAACTTCGAAATACTAGGCGGCAGCCAAAAAGCTGGCAAGGTCATTTTCGAACTCAATCACCGCAACTGGCTAGCAGCCAGCCGCAAGATTGTTCAGCATTATACCGGCAAGTGGCAGGCTCGCGAGCACAAAATTACGCTCGGCATTAGCGTTTACGGCTTTAATATCTCACCGCGCGACGTTCAAAAAACCGGCTTGATTATCAAGAAAAAATTACGCAAGACTAACACCAGCCTGCGCTTAATTCCCAATGCCAGTCTCGCGCTCAATACCGCTACCAGCCACCATAACAAGCTTGGTCTTTCGCCAAATAAAATCGAGTTGCTCATCGTTCGCGCCTCTAACGGCCACGTTATCGTCGCCGAAAGTATTGGTGCGCAGAATATCACCGCCTTGGCTGCCCGCGATCAAGCCCGGCCTAGGACCGATGCTTTTGTCGGTATGCTGCCGCCAAAGTTGGCGCGAATCATGTTGAATATGACTGGCGCCGCCAAGCATTCTCTTATCCTCGACCCGTTCTGCGGCACTGGCACTGTCCTCCAAGAAGCTCTGCTAGATGGTTATTCAGTCATCGGCTCTGATCTTAGCCAAAAAATGGTCGACTACTCATCCGAGAACCTCGCTTGGTTGCAGAAAGAGTTCAACACACCCGGTAAAATTATAAGCGTTCACCAGGCCGATGCCACCTCTCATCACTGGGATAATATCGGTAACGCTGGCGCTATCGTCTGCGAGACCTACCTGGGGCAACCCTTCTCTGCTCCGCCCGAAGCTAGTAAGCTCAAAAGCGTCCGCGACAATTGCAATCATATCATCAGTCAATTTCTCACCAACATCCACCCACAAATTAACCCCAAAACCACACTCGTCATCGCCGTGCCGGCTTGGCGCGACCAAAGTAACAACTTCACGCACTTACCGCTAATCAAGCAATTACCCGACTTAGGTTATCGCCGCGTAAGCCTCAATCTAGTCAACGACAACCAATTACTGTACTACCGCGAGAACCAGGTCGTAGCGCGCGAACTGCTTATCCTGAAACCACTCTAGCTGCTCCGCCTCTAAACCTCTTTATTCAAATGCTAATCGCTTGACTTTTCTAATAATCTCGCGTAGAATGGTATAGATTGTTTATATTAGATTAAAGGAGTTATATGTCACACGTTAAAGCCGGTGGTTCAAGTAAAAACAACCACAATAACGCTGGTCGACGCGACGGTGTCAAACGCTATGGTGGCCAGAAAGTCAACCAGGGCGCGGTTATCGTGCGCCAAGCTGGCAGCACCAAGATTGCCGGCCCTGGCACTTATATTAGCCGCAACTATACGATTCACGCCGCTAAAGCCGGTACTGTTAGTTTCAAGAAAGTCAAGAAGCTATCGTTCACTGGCAATACACACAAGCGTACGCAAGTTTGCGTCGAGTAGATAAAAATTAGATATAGGCGTTACACTGGTTAGCTACGCTACCACAACGGTAAGGACTTTAAGCCTTCTTCTACGCAGCCATTCCTAGATGATGCCGCACACGCTCGATTACGTCATCAATGACCACTTGAGATTTCACGAGATAATCATCAACACCGAGCTGTTCGGCTCGCTCTTTGTCCTTCGGCTGGCTGAGCGCTGTCAACATAATCACCCGGATGTTAGTAGTCTCTGGCGTATTGCGCAAGATATCAAGCACGTCAAAACCGCTAATTTTTGGCATCATCACGTCTAACAAGACCAGATCAGGATGCTCGGACACCGCTAGCGATAGCGCGTCCTCGCCGTTATTTGCTTCGCAGACGTCAAAACCTTCCAGTTCGAGACGCGCCCGATATACTGATGCTAGCGCAGTGTCGTCTTCTACTAGCAAAATTTTACGTTTGTGAGTATTATTCATAATCTATATAGTATACCAGCCCGGCAATAAGCACAAGGGCTATGCTGCCAATTCCTTAGCGCGCGCCATCTGCGGATCGCGACCAGCATTGGTATCATCCGAACTCATCTTGACCGTCTGGTTTGGCTGAATACCCTCCTTGGTGATATTCCTGTCGTGCGGCGTGTACCAGCGAGCCACCGTCACTTTGAGAATACGACCATCAGACAAATTTATCACCTTTTGCACTGTCCCCTTGCCGAATGTTTTCTCGCCGACTAGTGTGGCAACTTGATAATCCTTCAGCGCTCCAGCCACAATCTCACTAGCACTAGCCGAATTGCCGTTGACAAGTACAATCGTCTTCTTGCCTTTAAACGTCGGACTACCCGATGCTTTAATCGTGTCTGTTACCTTACCGCGGCTTTTCTCGGTAACAACCATTTTACCATCATCTAGCCACAAACTCGCTACCTCTTGCGCCGCTGTCAAATAACCGCCACCGTTATTGCGCAGGTCAACTATAACACCCTTGACGCCTTTGTTCGTGAATTCACTAGCCGCTTTACGAGCTAACGAGCCAGTGTTCTCATCAAAACGCGAAATCGTCAATATGCCGACATTATCGCTAACCGACCAGCGAACGCTTGGATCATTAATCTGAGCCCGCGTAATCGAAAAATCTAGCGACTCACCGCTACGGCGCACGGTCAATTTGACGGTTGTGCCCGCCTCACCAGTGACCTTGTCAGCCACATCACCAGCAGTCTCGCCAGCGACCGACATACCGTTAACAGCCACAAAAACATCCCCAGCTTTGAGACCAGCTTTTTTAGCCGGAGAATCATCAATGACTCGTAGTACTGTCGGTTGGAGACCACGCATTCCAATCTCAGCACCAATACCAGAAATTTCGCCATTTAAGTCTTTGTTAAACTCAGCCGCTTCTTTCTTGTCCATAAACGACGTATAATCGTCGCCGACTGCCTTGGTCATGCCGCGAGCAGCGCCGTCAGATAGTTTATCAACATCTAAGTCACCATCGTAGTTTGCTACTAACTCACGATATACTTCATTCATTATTTCAGTATTCAGCGGTTGTTTAGCTACCTTGACGCCGAAAATAGGTGCGACTATATGATATAATTCATCGCTACGCATACCAGCCACGAACGAAATAACCGCCACTAATGCTAGCGATGCTAGAAAAACACCCTGCGAGACCCTCCGCGGCAAACGTTTTTGCGCCATAGTCCCGGTTCCTTGCTCATTTGCCATAATCATAATTATAGCGCACTCTGATTGAGTACGCTATATAATTTTCGTGATTATCCTGTGTGCTTTTTAATATTAAAAGTAAATGTAGGTCAGCCCTGCAGCCGAACGCGTGTAATAGTGGTAACGCCCCCAGCCTAGACCATCCATGTTGTTGTTATAATCGCTAACGGTGATCGTACCATCGCCGTTAACTGCCTCAACATACATAGCGTGCCCGTACGCACCAACGTACCATATAGCCACTGAACCAGCCTTTGGCGTAGAGCCATTAGCGATACCGTAGCGTGCCGTAGTGCTTGGCCACTGGTTAGCGTTACCTGCTCCACCAAAATGCGGCACATACCGACCAGTACTGGCAACTTTCCAAGCAGTATAGCTAACACACTCACGGTTATATAGACCCCAGTTATCGACTAACGTATCTTGTTCGGCATTAGCCCAAATTGCCGGATAACCACCGCCACTCGCCGAGCCAGCGCCAATATTCAACGAACCACCTGTTGACTGACGAGCAGCAGCAGCCATTGCCGCCGCCTGTTGCGCACGAACGCTGCTAATTTCGTTATTACGCTTGGCAACCAGACCATTGTAGGCTGATTCTTCGCCGCGCGTGTCAGAAACTAACTTAGCTTGTTCAGCCTCTTTAGCGGCTAGTGCATTTTTTTGCGACTTCTGGTCACGAAGAACATTCTCGACCTGCTTCTTTTGCTTCTCTAGCTGCGATCTAAGTGATTTGATCTGTTTAATCGTCGAGTTCAGATTATCCTGCATTGACGAGCGATATTCTTGCTTGTCGACATAATCGCCGATATTTTTACTGCTAGCCAGCATTTCTAGCGGCGAAATTGAACTATCAACGTACATGTCAGCCACAATTTCACCAAGCGCTTCTTTGTTTATTGCAATTTTTTTCTCGGTAGCAGCAATATCCTTCTCAAGCTTGTTGCGCTTAGCCTGGCTAGTATTGATCTGCGCTTGGATTTCATTCTTCTGCTTAGTCAAGGTATCCAACTGCGCTTGCAGTGTTGAAGCTAATACACCAAGCGTACTCGCCCGCTGCTGATAAGAGTCAGCCTCCGACTGAAGTTTTTTGACTTGATCATCGTACTTGTCAGCCAACACGTTTTGCGCGAAGGCAACCGGTATACTTGCGCTCATCAAAACAGCTGCCGCAACAATGGAAGACTTTGCAACGTGCTGTTTCGACGAAACTGGTGTGGTGGACCTATGTTTCATAACCCTAGTGTAGCAAAGCGTTAGCACCTTGTCAATAAAATAATTCCGTATAAGCCCCTCCTTTCTTTATAACTTGAGATAACGACGCGTAGCTAGGGTTGATGAAACAATCCCTATCAACGAACCAAGCAACATCATACCTAGCAAAACAAAGGCCAAATTATTAATCAAGAACTGCGAAGTTGCTGCTGCTGCGATACCATACGCTTGTAATTTATCAGAAATCATTGCAGTGAAAACCCCAGCACCAACACCAGTCGCTATAATGGCTGCAATGCAACCATACGCCATCGCCTCCACCAAGAACGGCCCGCGAATAAAGCTTTTGTCAGCACCGATCAACTTCATCATCTCAATTTCACTTTTACGGTTAAATATCGCCATGCGGATAGTATTAAACACTATAAGTGACGAGATTACCACAAAGAGCACGCTCGCTGCCAAACCAGCTCGTTGCGCGAAGTCCGTCCAGCGACCGATATTCTCGATAGCATCACGCTTGTCGCCAGCGAACGACGGCTCGCGCTTATCATCAATAATCTTTTTGAGAGGCTTGTTTGCTTTGACGAAATTGCTGAGACTATTCGTATCGTTAATATTATCGAGATTAACACGAATGACTGCCGGTATTTTGTTGGTTGCTTGGTTAAGAGCTTCTAGAACATCTTGGTCGGCTTTATTATTCTCAGCGCTTTGCTGGCGCGCCTTTTCCGAGGAAATGAACTCAACCTTCTTGACATTCGGTAATTTACGCAAATCTGCCATAATCGGCTCAGCTTGCTCCTCAGATGTACCGGTTTTGAGATAAATCGACATATCGACTTTCTTACTGAGCTCGGTCACGGAATCAGCCAGCACATTACGCGCCACCACCGTCGTAAATATGATCAATAACGTAATCGTCATCACCGCTGTAGCAGCAATAGTCAACCAAGCATTACGAGTAAAATTGTTGACGCCGTATCGGCACATCCGCACAAACGTTAGCCATTTGCGTTGACGGCTGTGCTTTTGACGAGTTAACGCCCGCGGTCCGGAGTTTTTTCTGCTTTCACTCTTACCTTTTTTACTTGTGACTGGTTTATTCTTATTGCTCTTCTGTCTCATTGTCGATAGCTCCCCTGTGCTTGATCACTAGTAATTTTACCGTGGTCGACTGTGATCACGCGACGCTTCAATCTATTGACAATCTCTACATTATGAGTCGTAAGTATAACTGTCGTGCCATATCGATTGATTTTTTCAAGTAAGCGAACGATGTCCCAGCTATGTTTCGGATCGAGATTGCCAGTCGGTTCGTCGGCTATCAAGATTTTCGGCTGACGCACCACCGCCCTAGCAATCGCTACCCGCTGGCGCTCACCGCCCGACAGCTGATGTGGGAACTGCTTCTCTTTGCCTTTTAGCCCCACTAATTCGATAACTTTTGGTACAGTATTCTTGATCTCGCGGTTAGTCATGCCAGCAATTTCCAGCGCAAATGCTATATTTTCAAACACCGTGCGCTGCGGTAGCAGTTTGAAATCCTGAAAGACTACACCAATCTTGCGGCGCAGCAGTGGAATGTGCTTGTCTTTAAGTGAATCATAATCAATACCGCCGACAACAATCTTGCCGCTAGTCGGTTTCTCTTCGCGCGTCAGTAGTTTGAGTAGGGTCGATTTGCCGGCACCGCTCGTCCCGACAATAATCACGAATTCATTTGGCTCAACATGCAAATTAACACGATCAAGCGCCGGCTTACTGCCCTTACCATACACCTTAGTGACTCTATCCAACAAAATCATCACTATCTAGTATAGCATAAGCCAGTTTGCAATGATAGACACCTACTTCGCTGTTTGCTGTTCAAGATAAGCCTCAATAAAGCCGTCGATGTCGCCGTCGAGTACTCCTTTGGCGTTATGAGTCTCAAACTTGGTTCGCGTATCCTTGACCAGAGTGTAAGGATGAAGTACGTAATTGCGGATTTGTGCTCCCCAGCTAGCCGATTCCCCAGCACGCAGATCAGCCAAAGTTTCAGCATGCTGCTCGAGCTGCATTTGCGCCAAGCGGCTTTTAAGGATTTTTAGTGCCGTTTCTTTATTTTGAATCTGGCTGCGCTCATTTTGGATTGCCACCACCGTACTGGTCGGGATGTGTGTAATCCGCACTGCCGAATCAGTCGTATTAACCCCTTGCCCGCCGTTACCGCCGCTGCGATAGATATCGATTCGCAAATCCTTATCATCAATCTCGACCTCGCCCGGCACATCCATTTCCGGCATGATTTCGACCAGCGCAAAGCTAGTCTGCCGCAAGTTATCAGCATTGAACGGGCTAAGCCGCACTAACCGGTGAACGCCGTGCTCGCTTCTCAGTTTTCCGTAAGCAAAAGCGCCGCGAACGATATAAGTAGCATTTTTGATACCAGCCTCCTCGCCAGTCGAACGTTCAATCAGCTCGGCTTGCATATCGTGCTTCTCAGCCCAGCGCAGATACATCCGCTCTAGCATTTCTGCCCAATCCTGAGCATCAGTACCACCAGCGCCAGCGCTTAGTTTGAGTATTGCTGCCTTGTTATCATATTCGCCCGAAAACAGCAGATCCTTGCGCCGCTCCTGATATTCTGCCTCGAAAGCCGTTAGCTGCTCGGTGAACTCTGCCAGCATTGAGTCGTCACCTAAATCCATTAGCTCAATAATATCGGAAATTTGCGAGCGCAAAATCTGCCACGGTTCAATCTGCGAGCGTAGACTAGCCGCCTCTCGCGTCAACATTTGTGCCCGTTTAACATTCGACCAAACATTCGAATCGGCCAATTGTTCATCAATTACAGCTAGCTCCTCGGTTCTCGCATCAATACGCAAAGCCTGGCAAGCGTTTAGAACGCGTTCGTAGAGATCTTTGGCTTGCTTCTTTAGCGGCTGCATATAGAATTACTCAGCGGCTTCAGCTTCATCCTTAGAAGCCATATTTTCGCGATCAGCAGCTTTAGTTTTCTTAGCTGGTGTGCTTTCTTCAGCTGTTACAGACTCGCTAGCGTTTTGAGTAGCATCTTGTGTAGTCGTTGACTGCGTCGACATATCTTGAGGCTCCACCACGTTCTTCCAACGATCAATATGGCTCAAACGTCGTACCAAATATGGATGGTTGCTAAGCGTCTGCGCCAGGTGATTCATCGGCCGCTCAGCAGTATACTGCAACCATTGACGAGCAACATCATTCATACTTTCTGCCACATCTGGACCAACATGGACTTTAATTAGCGCGCTTTTAACCAGTTCGCTATCACTCAGGTACATCAGCGCTAAGCGATCAGCTGTTAGCTCAGCGCGCCGCTGCCAAAAGCCAGCAATCCAACTACCAGCAACACTAATTACAGGTATCATCAGAAATGGCGCTAAATAAACATTAGCGTCGGTATGGTGATACTTAATATGTGCCATTTCGTGTACTACTATCACTTTAAGTTCATCCTTGGTTAGATAGCGAATCGAGCCAGATTGCAGAACAATTGTATATGGCCGCGCAAACCCAAAGGCATAAGCATTCATCACCGGATTCTGCGTCACAAAAATCTCAACGCGCGGCATCTCTAGATCGGCTGACACTTCGTTTGCCCAATCACGCAGCCAAGCATAGTCACTATACTCAACCTGTAGTGAATTACCAAGCATTTGCTGCCGTGTCATCCGTACCAAAAACATACCAATCCCAAGCATAATCCCTAGCATTACCACCATAACAACAATCGCTACCAATACGCCTATTACTCCCTCGCTAAATGACAACTCGGTACGTCTACCAAAGTTATCGATCGACATCTGGCGCAGCGTCGTGAAAATAAAATAAATGCTAGATATCAAACAAAAAACACTCACTGTAATTGCCAAAACAACATTGTCACTAGTACTGCGCGCTCGTGCTACCGCAATCTGGCCTCTTGTTTGCGGCTGCGACGACTGCTGGTACTGTTGGTATTGCTGATATGGCTGTTGGTTCATAAACCCTCCGTTAGATACTTTCTCAAGACTCGCGCCTATTTCACTACATTATAGCAGTTTTAATGACTGAGCGACAAGATAACTGCCCTCTCTATGCTATTTATATATCATAGAAAACACTTTCTTTAGATTAAAGTGCCTTAACTGACGACACGAATTGATCACCTCTGTCGACATAGTTTTTGTACTGATCGAAGCTAGCTGCTGCTGGACTCAAGATCACCACATCGCCAGATTGCGCTTTACGCCGAGCAGCTTCGATGATTCCTGTCATTGTTGCCATGCCTAATTTCACGATTTCGCACATGACTTTCTGCCGATACAAAACTTCAGCAAGCTCATCAACATTTGAGCCAATTAATATCACCGCACGCATATTTTGAATAGCAATCTCCTGTGCTAGTCCAGCATAATCCGCACCCTTGCCGACTCCACCAATTATTAAGATTTTCGACTCAGTAAACGATCTTAGTGCCGCGATAGCGCTGCCTGGCGTCGTCGAAATGCTATCGTCGTAGTATTTGATGCCGTCTTTCTCGGCAACGAATTTCAAGCGGTGCGGCAGTCCAGTAAAACCCTCCAGCCCTTTGGCGTACTGCTCGTTTGTTACCTCTATATTCAACTCTGTTACCGCGCTCATCGCCGCACAGGCATTCTCAAGGTTGTGCACTCCCGGCAATCGCAAATGGCTGGTGCTGCAAATCTGCCGATTCTGCACGCAAAAATAACCGTCTTTGACATAGACCTGATCATCATTGGGAATAGCGTAGCGCTGCGCAAAGTCCAGCGTATCGCCGTGACCACACTTCGCACCATTACTTTTACCAAGCAGCGTAGCGGCTACTTCCTGCGCATATTTATTCGTCGGGTGATATAAACAAACATCGCCAAGCTGCTGGTGGCGGCGAATATTTTTCTTGGCATTGAGGTAGTCGGCAAAATCCGCGTGCACGTTCAAATGATCCGGTTCAATCATCAAGACCACAGCAATATGCGGCGATTTCTCGAGATCCCACAGTTGGAAGCTCGACAATTCGTAAACCACGATATCGTCTTTTTTGATTTTTGGCAAAACATCCAGCGCCGGCACGCCAATATTACCGACCAGGTGAACAGCCCGACCAGCTTGTTGCAATATTGATGCAATAAGACTGCACGTCGTCCCCTTGCCTTTGGTGCCGGTCACGCCGATAATCGGTGCCGGGCACTCCTGGAAAAATTCGTTAGTCGCCGACCAAACCTTGCCGCAAGTTTCAATATTGCGTGGCGGCAAACTAGCCGTCCGCACCACCAAATCAGCGTCGTCAAGCTGCTCTTGGAAGACGCTTTTGCCAGTTACCAGCTTCACATCATCCGGAATTGCCGGTAATTTATCCGCTGGCCGCTCATCCGCCACCACAAACTCAGCATCCGGAAACTTCCGCCGGAAATATATCAGATTTGATATACCTTCTAAGCCATATCCCGCTATGATTATTTTCATATTATCCATTATAGCACGAGCGATATCTGATAGCATACCAAATTTGAGTTGACTACATATTCATTTAGTGATATATATTATATTAATCTTTTGCGCCGACCCGTAAGAGATGGAACGTTTCCGTCTATCATAAGAGAGGAGGAGTCGCCATGTGGTGGCTCATTACGGCGGTGGTCTGCACCATCATCGGGCTTGTATCGGCGATGGGAATCGCCGCCACTGCTGTTACTATCGACGACGACTACACTGAGAGAGAAAGAGCTGCGACCTTCGCAGAGGCCGCAGCATACTATGGACTCGACAGCGGGACTCCGTACCCACTGTCTGTCGGGGATAAGTCTATCTCGCTGTCGGGAAACATGACCGTAAACGGTAGCTTGTTCCACGTCAGTGGGCAAGCTCAGTTCCAGGGAGGCACTTCCCTGTTAGTTGATTTCCGTCACAACGACGGGACCAGTGAGATCCTTGAGATCCCGCTAGCCAACACCAGCTTCGTTGTCATACCAGACGACGAAGCGTCGACAATGGAGATCACCCTCGACAACACCTCGTGGTCTGCCACAGGCTACCAGGTGAACGAGACTTTTAACCGTAGCTGCCATGCTTCATTTCACTTTGGTTGGTGGCCTGCGAAGTGCACCACTAGTCTGCAGAGCTTCACCGTCACTCCCTTGGTGAACGAGGGGTTGGCAGGGGTTTTACAGAAGATACTCGCCAGCTGTAACGCTGGCAAATTCGTGACGATGAGGGTCACGACATCCGAGTATCAGCAGGTTCTCGGCGCTGCTAGCGCTCAGACCCAGACGGAAACGCCAACTCCGTCGCCCACCCAGAATTGAGAGTAAAATGCTCCGCTGGGTCGGCGGCGGAGCATTTTACTTTTCAAGGGCTAATTAGAATAACTTTTCGAGTTTATCATTGAGCTGAACAAGCATCGTTTTGTCGCTAGCGCTCACCCCCGCCAGCACCCAAGTATTCGCACCAACAAATTCGCGCGCTGTCGCTACCATCCGTTCGCGGGTGATGTTGCGAATTGCCTCGGGAACGCGCTCATAGTCCTTAACGAAACCGTCGCCAAAATAGCGTCCACTATAAAAATTACTAATTTGCGCTACAGTCTGCGCGCCCATCTGGTGGCGGCCGAGCGCGTAGGACTGCGCTGCTGCTAGTTCTTCCTCACTAATCTGGCCGTCCAGCACTGCTTTCACTTCGCGAGCAATAATATCAAATAGCCGATCCGCCGTTTCGACATTGACCTGCCCACCAAAATCCCAACTACTATCATGAAAACCGGCGCTTGCCTCGCTAAACATACCATATGCCAGCCCCTTCTTTCTGGCTGCACCAAAGATGCGTGAATGCATTGTACCAGTCAAAATATGGTTTAAACACGACATCGCTTCTGATTCGGCGTCGTTAATCTCGCGCGGCAACGACATACTCCAGCCAAACGTCAGATTAGTCGCTTCTTTGCGGCGGATAATCGTCGGATTAGCCTTCTTCAGCATATCGCGCGGCACCGCAAAACGCTCGCCTCGTGGTAATTCCCAGCTCTCAAGCAAACGCTTAATCTGCGCGCGTCTCCCGTCTAATTTGCCAGCGATTACGAAACGCAGATTATCCGAAGTGTGTGTTTTCTGATGATGGCGCTGAATATCTTCAAGCTTAATATTATTAATTGTCTGCAGACGCTGCCAAAACGTGTAAACATCTTCACCCAACAGCTGTTGAATCTTCGGCCATAGTACATGGCCATGATTATTGAGATACCCTGTTAGCTCACTACGTACGTTGCCTTTCTCAGCCATTAGCTCGTTTTGCTGAAAATGCGGTTGGCAAATTGCCACTCGTTGCAGCTCGAGTATTCTCTCCCACTCAAAATCGGCGCAATCAGCTACATAAACCATCGACAGATCACTAGTCCAAGCATTGTGGTAAGCGCCATTTTTAGTAAACTCTGCCTCATAAGCATGCTCGCTCGGAAATCGAGCATTTGCACCAAATGCCATGTGCTCCATTACATGAGCGGTTTCGTAAATATCTTTGCGTCCGACATACCGATTACCAGCACGGAATTGAAATTGAAAGCTCATCACGGTAGCGCCAGGCACATTGATAAGCAGCCCACGCGCACCGTTGTTGAGCCGCACCTCTATAACTGTATGTTTCATCTAGCGGCTCTTTTTTCGATTCTGGCGTTGCGCTTTTTTCTTTTTACGAGCAACGTTGCGTTTACGGTTAGTTTCGGTTGTCTTCGGTGCCCTTTTAACAGAGCCATCAAAGTCGTGGTCGCGGTTCTCTTCGCCGCCAGTTATTTCATTAACTCCGTGCTCTACCGACGTTTCAGCGAGCTTTGTCAGCTCTGTCTGATGATCATCGTCAATTGATTCGCGACTAATCGCATCGGTTGCACGCACGTGATAAATGGCACGCAGTACTTCCTCGCGCAGCGTTGCCTGCAGACTATCGAATAGTTTCTGCGACTCGCTGCGATACTCAACCAGAGGATCGCGCTGGCCGACACTGCGCCAATGAATACCCTCGCGCAGATGCTGCATATTCTCGAGGTGCTGCATCCACAAAGTATCCAAAACTTGCAAATAAACCTCACGCTCAACTCGACGGATTAGATCCTCGCCCAGTTCCTTTTCCTTGGCCGTATACATTTTTTGTGCAGCAGCTAGAGCTTTGTCGCGGCGCTGACTATCTTTTTTGATCGCACCAATCTTTTTAATCTCGTCAGCACCAAGAGGAATAACTACCTCGAATTCCTCAACAAAATCCGGATTATTTTTAGCAGGCACTTCTGTTAAGTTGTTAACCATCGCTCTTAACAAGCGCTGCACTTCCGGCTTAATATTGTCACCTTCGAGAATCTTGCGACGTACCGTATAGACGACTTTACGATGGCGGTTAATGACATTATCATATTGAACAACATTTTTGCGCGTATCGAAATTATATCCTTCAACTCGTTTCTGCGCTGCCTCCAGAGTCTTACTGACGGCACGATTCTGAATCGCCGTTTCTTCGTCAACACCAAGACGTTCTAGTACGCTAGCAATACGCTCCCCCTGAAAAATACGCATCAAATCATCCTCAGTCGAAACGTAAAATTGAGTATCTCCCGGGTCGCCTTGTCGACCACCACGACCGCGCAACTGGTTATCGATACGACGCGATTCATGCCGCTCAGAGCCAATTACTACCAGCCCGCCCAGCTCTTTCACACCAGGACCGAGTTTGATATCGGTACCGCGACCGGCAATGTTAGTCGCTAAAGTGATCGCGCCTTTTTCACCAGCGTGCGAGATAATCTCTGCCTCGTGTTCGTTATTTTTTGCATTCAAGATCTCGTATTTAATTCCTTCACTGTCTAAGTACTTCGCGATCATTTCGTTTTTGGCAATCGAGCCAGAACCAACCAGCACAGGACGGCCTTCATTGTGATACTCCTTGATAGCTTGTGCAACTGCCTTCAGCTTGCCTTTTTCAGTCTTATAAATCAAATCCTGATGGTCCTGGCGAACAATTGGTTTATTCGGTGGCACTACTACCACATCGAGTGAATAAATTTGTTGGAACTCCTCTGCCTCAGTGAAAGCAGTACCGGTCATACCGCTCAATTTTTTATACAGGCGGAAATAATTTTGGAAAGAAATTGTAGCCAATGTCATGCTTTCCTGTAGCACCGGCACACCCTCTTTGGCCTCAATTGCCTGGTGCAATCCTTCACTGTAGCGATTGCCCTGCTTGAGGCGGCCAGTGTGTTCATCAACAATAATCACCTCGCCGTCGTTCGTCACGACGTAGTCCTTATCACGCTTGAACAAGGTCTGCGCCCGCAAAGCTTGATCCATGTGATAAACGCTGCGCACGTATTCTGGAGTGTATAAGTTTTTTATACCCAACATCTTCTGCACTTTCTCAACGCCTTCGTCAGTCAGGGCAACTTGTTTGCGTTTCTCCTCCAGGATATAGTCTTCTGGCGTGAGTTTTGCAGCAATCTTAGCGAACTGGTAGTAATTGTCTGGATTTTCAGCTGCCGGGGCGCTGATGATTAACGGCGTTCGCGCTTCGTCAATTAAAATTGAATCGACCTCGTCGACAATCGCAAAATTTAGCTCGCGCTGACGCACCAATTCGATATCATTGACCATGTTATCGCGCAGATAGTCAAAACCGAATTCGTTATTAGTGCCATAAGTGATATCAGCTAAATAAGCTTCTTTACGCGTACAAGGACGGAGCTTTTTCATACGCGGATCAGTATGCTCTTCGTTATCGTAATCATCATCATAGAGAAAAGAAGCTTCATTAATAATTACACCTGTAGATAATCCTAAGGTAGCATATATTCGACCCATCCAGCCGGCATCACGTTGCGCCAAATAATCATTGACTGTCACAATATGTACACCTTTGCCTTCTAGCGCATTCAAGTAAGCCGCCAATGTAGACATCAGCGTCTTGCCTTCACCGGTCTTCAGCTCAGCTACATTGCCTTCATGCAATACCATTGAGCCGATCAACTGGACATCATAATGCCGCTCGCCAATCACCCTATCGGCCATCTCGCGCACCACTGCAAAGGCATCAGGCAAAATTGTATCAAGCGTCTCAGTTTTCTTGCCTAGTCGCTTGCGCAATACGGATGTCTGGTTAGACAGCTCTTCGTCAGACATCTTCTTATACTTTGGGCCAAGCTTGTTAATCTCGTCGACTTTTTTCTGCAAACGCTTCAAAATCCGCTTCTGCGGATCTCCGAAAACCTTAGTCAACACCTTCTGTTGTGTTATCGCCATAACGTCAAATCTCCCTCACTTTCAGGTATTTTCCAAAAACTCCCCTAATTATAACTGTTTTCGGGG
>ERZ773005.761-NODE-761-length-21182-cov-47.705164_pt1 | contig 21182 bp, 8 predicted proteins | sample MGYA00580666_ERZ773005 | MGnify/ENA primary metagenome ERZ773005 (study PRJEB29015, sample SAMEA2737999) | human oral metagenome | biome: human oral; feature: human-associated habitat; material: dental | place: China | collected 2061 ...
TGTATGAAACACATCCCGGAGTTCCGATATTCCCGCCGTGCTTATCAAAGCTTGACTTAACAAATGATGTTGTTCTGTTTGTATTATCTGTCAAACAGTCTACAATGAAAGCAACTCCGCCGGCACCATATCCCTCAAATGAGAGTTCCTCATATGATGCACCTTCGAGCTCTCCGGTGCCCTTCTTGATGGCTCTGGTGATGTTGTCGTTAGGCATACTGATAGCCTTGGCTTTTTCTATTGCTACTCTCAGTCCTGCGTTATATTCCGGATCTCCGCCATCCTTTGCTGCAACAGTGATAGCCTTTGCATACTTTGTAAAAAGTGCAGCTCTCTTGGAGTCTTGTGCAGCCTTTCTACCGGCAATTGTACCGTGTCTTCCCATGGAGACACCTCCTTCTGATTTATATGTTTTTCTGAGATATTAGTATACACCATTTAATGGCTAATTTCAATTTTCCTCCTTGAAATTCTTCCTAGCCGTTGTCATCATCAGCTTGATACGATTAAGCTGATTTACATCACTTGCACCGGGATCATAGTCGATAGCCGCAATATTTGCATATGGATTCATCTCTCTAAGCGACTTCATTACACCCTTACCTGTTACATGGTTAGGTAGACAAGCAAAAGGCTGTAGGCAGACGATATTAGGAGCTCCACCGTGTATAAGCTCTATCATCTCTCCCGTCAAAAGCCAGCCCTCACCACATTGATTTCCTAGTGATATAACCTTTGTTGCAGCTTCTGCTGTCTCATTTATATACCCGGGTTCTGTGTAGTGCTTGCTCTCTCTTAGAGCCTTTCTCATAGGCTTTCTCATCATCTCTATCACTTTGATAGCTAGTTGATTCAGCTTTGTTTCTGTGAACTTACCTGATAGATATTTGAAGTTATACTGCTTGCTGTACATTCCATACAGGAAGAAGTCCAGAAGATCCAGTACAACCGCCTCTCCACCTTCATCCTCAATAATATCAACAATTCCATTGTTTGCATTAGGATGATACTTTACAAGTATTTCACCTACAACACCTACCTTAGGTTTTTTAATATCAAGACGTTCCAGATTATCAAAGTCTTTAACTATCTGTTTTAGATTTGCCTCGTAATCCTTTTTCTTGAAATTTAGTATATTATCTATTATTCTATCATGCCAACTCTCCAGCAAAGCCTCAGCACTGCCCTTATTCGCCTCGTATGGTCTGGTAGCATATAGCAACCTCATCATAAGGTCTCCGTATATTGCACCTAGGAGCAACTTAAAGCCCATATTAAATGTGATCTTAAATCCCGGGTTTTTCTCCAGTCCTACCATATTAAACGAAACGACAGGAACCTGTGGCATATCCAAATCCGTCAAAGCCTTTCTTAAAAGCGACACATAATTACTTGCTCTACATCCGCCACCTGTTTGCGACATGAATACAGCTGTCTTATTTAAGTTATATTTTCCTGACTTTAACGCTGAAATTATCTGTCCAAGTGTAACTATGGTTGGATAGCAGGCATCATTATTGATATATCTCAGTCCTTCATTTACTGCGTTTTCATCCACAGCAGGAAGAAGATCGACGCTATAGCCACAAGACTTCATAGCCTCAGAGAAATATGTAAAGTGAATTGGTGACATCTGAGGAACTAGTATTGTATAGTTTTCACGCATCTCCTCGGTAAACAGAACTCTCTCGTAAGGTTTAAACTTTGAATCTGAAAGAACACCGTTCTTTTCACGCTCTTCCATAGCAGCCTTAAGCGATCTGATTCTAATTTTGATGGCACCTAGATTCGATACTTCATCTATCTTAAGAACAGTGTATATCTTATTATTGCTATTACATATTTCTTCTATCTGATCTGTGGTTACTGCATCAAGACCGCAGCCGAAAGAGTTTAGCTGTATGAGCTCGATATCATCGTTCTTACCAACAAAATCAGCAGCCTTGTATAGACGTGAATGGTAAACCCACTGGTCGAGTACTCTTAACGGTCTTGGAAGTTCTCCAAGGTCTGATACAGAATCCTCAGTGATTACAACAAAATCAAATCCGGTAATCAATCTATTTATTCCATGATTAATCTCAGGATCAAGATGATATGGTCTTCCTGCCAAACAGATTATCTTCTTACCATGCTCTCTAGCATATTCTATTGCCCTCTGTCCTTCTGCACGCACATCTTCCTTGAACTGTTCCTGTTCCTGTCTTGCAAGGCGAAGCGCATTCTTAATTTCTGAACGTGAGATATTATATTCCTTAAACGTATCCACCAAAGCATTTAACAGTCTCTTATCGTTATCGTAAGGAAGGAACGGATGCATCAGCTTTGCACCTGCTTCTTCAAACTGCTCTGTCATGTTGTTTGCAATTACCTCGGCATAGGTAGCAACGATTGGACAGTTGTAATTTGATGGAGCATTTTTATCCTCTTTAACTTCGTAGTTAATGCAAGGATAGAAAACAGTTTTAATACCCTGTTTTAGCAGCCATTTTATATGTCCATGCACTATCTTTGCCGGATAGCATGCTGTATCAGATGAAATAGTATCCATTCCGTCCTCGTAGATTTTTTTACCGGACTGAGGTGATACAATAACTCTGAAGCCCATCTCGGTAAGCAAAGTAAACCAAAACGGAAAGTCCTCATACATGTTTAGAACTCTTGGAACACCGATAGTTCCTCTTCTTGCCTCATTCTCGCTCAAAGGAAGATAGCCGAACAGTCTCTTAGTCTTGTATTCGTAAAGGTCCGGAATTTCAGATTTTGTAACCTCAATACCAGCACCTCTTTCGCAGCGATTACCGGTTATGAACTTTGATCCGTCCCCAAACTTGTTAATCGTCAAAATACAACGGTTTTCACATCGATTACATCTACCGTTGGTATGTACAACATGGAAATTTCTTAGCTCATCAGCTTTCATAATAGCTGAAACATCGCCTTGCTCAAACTTGCTTTGCGATATCAAAGCGCATCCGTACGCGCCCATAAGCCCTGCGATATCAGGTCTTACAACATCCTTTCCCATGATTAGTTCAAGACTTCTGAGAACTGCATCATTTAAGAATGTACCTCCTTGAACAACGATGTTTTCACCGGCATCGCTAGCATTTCTGAGTTTTATTACCTTGTAAAGAGCATTCTTTATGACTGAATATGAAAGACCTGCAGATATGTCCCCTATCTCAGCCCCCTCTTTCTGTGCCTGTTTAACCTTGGAGTTCATGAAAACTGTACATCTGGTACCAAGATCAACCGGCTTCTCGGCAAAGAGCGCTTCCTTAGCAAACTGTTTTGTATCAAGATTTACAGACTTAGCATAGGTCTCCAGGAACGATCCACAGCCGGATGAACATGCTTCATTAAGCATGATGTTATAGATGGCATTATCCTTAATCTTCATGCACTTCATATCCTGACCACCGATGTCGAGAATGAAGTCAACATTCGGAAGGAAGTGCTGTGTTGCCCGAAAATGAGCCATTGTTTCAATTTCGCCATGGTCTGCATGGAAGGCAAACTTAATAAGCTGCTCGCCGTAGCCGGTAGTTGTAGTACCGGCAATATAAGCAGTATCCGGAAGCAAATCGTATAACTCTAGAAGCATATTTCTCGTAGTCTCGATTGGATTACCACCATTGCCTTGATAAAAGGAGTACAGCAAATTTCCATCCTTATCTATTAAGGCTGCCTTTGTTGTGGTCGATCCCGCATCAATCCCAAGGAACACCGGTCCCTTTGCTTCATTAATATCCTTGCGACTAACCTTGTCCTTATCATGTCTAGCCTTGAATTCATCGTATTCTTCTTGATTATGGAACAAAGCGTCTATATGCTTGCTATCTGCCATCAAAGTTGGATTTAGCTTTTCAATCTTTCTTAACAGTGTTGTAAGTGAAACGGCATCAACCTCGTCTGCTAGCATCTCCGCACCGATAGCAACAAAAAATTTGGAGTCGTCAGGGAATATAACCTGATCCTCACTTAGTCCGAGCGTCTCAATAAATCTCTCTCTTAGCTCTGACATAAACGAAAGAGGTCCACCTAGAAACGCTACATTTCCTCTAATTGTACGACCACATGCAAGTCCGCTTATCGTCTGATTTACGACAGCCTGAAATATAGATGCTGCAAGGTCTCCTATAGCTGCACCGTCATTTATCAAAGGCTGAATATCAGTTTTAGCAAATACACCGCATCTAGCTGCAATCGGATAGATGATATTATAGTTTTTTGCTGCCTCATTTAGACCATTGGCATCCGTATTCAAAAGAATGGCCATCTGATCTATAAATGCGCCTGTACCACCCGCGCATGAGCTGTTCATACGCTGCTCAACGGTCTTGCCGTAATATGTAATCTTGGCATCCTCGCCACCGAGCTCAATCGCCACATCTGTCTGAGGAATAAGCTCCTCTACAGCTCTACTACATGCTATTACCTCCTGCTCAAACTTAATTCCCAAAAGATTGGCAAGAGCCAGTCCACCGGAACCTGTAATTACAGGTTTAATATCAATTTCGCCAAACTGCTTATACAAATCAAGCATAAGTTCCTTAAGCTTATCCATTACGTCAGACATATGTCTTTCGTAACGTGAATACAAGATTCTACCATCATCCTCAGCAAGTATAAGCTTGACGGTTGTAGAACCTATATCAATACCTAATTTCATTGTTATACCCCGTGCATTTGAAACAAGTTCAAACGCTTAATGTCTTTACTATAGTTGTTTAATCTGCTTGTTATACAAGTGTGCCAGCATAACTGCCGAATATGATAATCCAAGTATTTCTGCAAGTGGAAATGAAAACCATGATGCAGAAACACCATAGAAGTGATAAAGCAAATATGCTAAAGGTAAAATGCCGAAAAGCTGTCTTATCAAAGAAGCAAAAAGGCTGTAAATCCCATGTCCTGTGCCCTGAAAGAGCGTTGAAGTGATAATTCCAAAGGCGGCCGGTAGGAAGCAAAGACTTATTCTCCTTAAAGCCGGAACACCTATGCTCATCATATTCTCGTCAGCATTGAACATTCTGAGGAAGAACTCCGGAATAACCTGAAACAGGATAAAGCCAATTCCCATTATTATCAAAGCTGTAATCAATGCTAACTTATATGTTTTCATCAACCTAGCTTTGTTCCTTGCACCGAAGTTATAGCCAAAAAGCGGCATAGCTCCTTGGTTAAGTCCAAAAACCGGCATAAAGATGAATGATTGTATTTTAAAGTAGATACCTAGAACCGCTACTGCTATCGGTTCAGCAGCAAGGATATTGTTATATCCAAGTAGCATCACAGATCCAATAGCTTGCATTATGATAGATGGAAGACCGACCGCATATATGTCCTTAAAAATTTTCCAATCCATCTTAAAGCCGAAAAGCTTTATATTCACTGCATGCTCTTTTTTCTTGATGAACAATGTTGCAACTATAAGGCTGCAAGCTTGTCCAATAACTGTAGCAATGGCTGCACCTGCAACGCCTAGCTTAGGTGCACCAAGAAGTCCAAAGATCAAAATAGGATCTAGGATCAAATTAACTATCGCACCTGTAAGTGAGCAAATCATCGGTATTATCATATTACCGGTAGACTGCAAAACCTTCTCCAAGAGAATCTCAACTGAAATGAACATGCTGAAACACATTACTATACTCATGTAAGTAGTTCCTGCACTTAAAATATCAGTGTTGCTCGTGTAGTGAGACATAAAAGGAACCGTCAAAAATGCCCCTATAAAGAGGAAAATTAAATAGTTTAGAATTCCTATTCTTATGCTGGTACACGCGGCTAAATCAGCTTCTTTCTGCCTCTTAGCTCCGAGTCTTCTCGCTATCAAAGAGTTTACACCAACGCCCGAGCCCACAGTTACGGCTATCATAAGAAGCTGTATTGGCATTACAAATGATACCGCTGTCAAAGCTTCCTGGCTTATCTGCGCTACGAAAATACTATCTACTATATTGTATAGCGCATTTATCGTCATTGATAATATCGCAGGCCAAGCCATGGACATTAGAAGCTTGCCAACAGGCATTGTTCCCATCTTATCGGCTTCTGATATGCTATTGTCTTTGATTTCTACTGTATTTTCCATGTATTCTCCAAATAAAAACTAAGGGGCAGATCTATAAGCCGGGTTCTGTATTAGACGATCATCTATCTAAGGCGTAACATTACTGCACGCTCATGCGGTCCACCTCCTGAGCTGCAACGGGCCGCTGCATTTGGTGCTCAATTTCGACCTTGCTCCGAATGGGGTTTACACGGCAGCCATGTCTCCATGACTCCGGTGAGCTCTTACCTCACCATTTCAACCTTACCACAGCCTAACTGTTTCGGCGGAATGTTTCTGTTGCACTTTCCCTATAGTTACCTACGCCGGACGTTATCCGGCATTCTTGCCCTATGGAGCCCGGACTTTCCTCATGCCAATGGCACGCGACCGTCTGATCTTCCCTTAGCTAAGTAATTATACCACATTCAAAATTAAATAAAACCCTTGCAAGCCCACAAAAAACTAATAGATGGCCCTTTGGACCATCCATTGTTTCATCTTAAACATAAGTCAAAATAATGACTTGTCAGCATGTATTTGCTTGCTTTATTTTGATGCAATGCACTCGATTTCTACAAGTCCGCCCTTAGGTAGCTTAGCCACCTCTACGCATGATCTTGCAGGCTTGCACTCATCAAAATACTTTGCATAAATCTCATTAACCTTAACAAAATCATTCATATCATCGATGAAAACAGTTGTCTTTACTACATCTGTAAGCCCGTATCCAGCTTCGCTCAAAACCGCCTTCATATTCTCAAGAGCCTGAACAGCCTGCGCTTCTAGCCCTTCCTTAAGCTCACCGCTTACCGGATCAAGTCCTAGCTGTCCTGAAACGAAAAGTAGACTACCTGCCTGAACTGCATGTACATATGGTCCCACTGCTGCTGGCGCATTCTTTGCTATTATTGCTTTGTTCATTTCTTCCTCCCTCAATCATGTGTGATAGTTTCTGATTTTCTTAATACATTTATTATCTATGACATTTCACATTCGCTAAAAATCCTTAGCTCTCTGAGCTTTGAGTATACTCTTTGAACCAAGGATGTGTCAAGTTATGTACTTTCCCCTTGTTCATAGATAATAAATTTAAGACAAAGTATCAAGGTCAAATTCAGTTAGTTATTTTTTATCAATTAACTGTCCTGGACATATATGCTTAAATTCAACAGGAAAATCAATATCACAGCTACAAATTGAAATTTTATAATCACCTATTGTATATGTCCAGAGCTTTGGTACTATGTCATACAGGCTATGTGGATCTAATATTTCTGCATGCATTCCTTTCGGTAAAACAGTATATGATGACAGTTTTCTATGAAATCCTGTGCCAAGCCATTTGACATAGCTTTCTTTAAGAGTCCAAATCGAAAAAAATAGTTCCTTTTTCTTTTCTGCACTCTCTAATGAAATTCTTCTTATCTCTTCATCGCTAAATACATCGCATGCAAAGCCAAAATCTATATCCTGCATTTTCTCAATATCAACACCTATATTTATATCCGATACACCACAGATTATATAATCACCTGAGTGTGAAATATTGAAGTAATATGGAATACCAACAATATATGGTTTACCAAATTCTGAAACATTAAAGCTGAGTTTTGATGCATCAATTCCGAAACAATGACAAATTCCATACCTTGCAAGAAGCTCCCCTATTATTGTTCTCAACCTATCTGTCTCAAACCTAAAGCATTTGGCTTTGGATTTACAATTTTCTGAAACCATACTGTAGCTTTTGTCTATAAATTCTAAATCGTTAACTTCACTGATTCTAGAAAAAAATACTTCTATCATAGTTTATCTCACATAATCTAATCAAAACTTTATATTCTAATATCCTTTATAATCATATGACAATTACTTTATCCGTTAACTCGAGATGAAAGGATGTTTGCTAGCTCATCGAGGCATTCGGCTTCATAAAAATCAGACATTATTAAGCCATCCTTATATTCATCTGTAAGATTATTAATTACACAAAATGCCTTAAATGAATTGCCACCAAGCTCGAAAAAATCATCTTTTCCGCTTGGCATATCATCCAAATCTAAGTATTCTTTGACAAGTCCAAACAATACTTCGTACAGCCTTTTATCACCCTCATTATCATTCTCTTTATCAAGCTTAGAATTATTAATATCAAAACTTTCATTATGATAAATATCAGGTTTAGCATCATCTACCTGCATTTCCACTTGTTCTTGCGTCTGTTTTGATTCATCAATATTTAGATTAATTGTCTCTTCTATTTTAAGGAAATCTGGATTATCACACAGCTTATCAAGCGTCATATCAGTATCCTTATATAGTTTATCTACATATGAAGATACAAGATGTTCTAGTCTTTCAAGCACGCCCTTGCTATATATGAGTGAACTTCCAAATGGGACTAGCATGATTTGCTCCTTCATTTCTATCCCCATTGCAATCATATAATTTCCAGAATCATAAGTTTTTGAAAGACTTAGTGTAAATGTTTCGCTAACTTCAAAACCCTCAAACGAAGGTGCCGCTGCTGTTGAATCCATAAGCAAGTACGACATTGAGAAATCATCCAAACGAACTATATCTGCAGTGTCAACATGTTTCATATCCTCGTTAACTCGCATCTTGTGCTCATCCATCAGCTCAAGCCAATTCGCTTTTGCACTAAATTTGGTTCGTTCGGTAATTCCATGTACTAACATTCCTATCATCTGTAGATCTGATGTAGTATTTCTACCTGCATAAGCATACCTAAGTACAATATCTGGCTGTGCACAAAGTTCTGCAAGAGCAAGCTTCCACAGCATGTACGTTACATTAAAGCTAGAAGTCTTACTATTCCTTGATATCTTACGTATCTTTTCAGCGGAAAAGATAAGAGGCCTAAATGTTGGTTTTCCTTCCTCTACATCATTATCGATCTTTGGAATTTCAGGAGAACGATATCCATCTAGTCTATGTACCCAATACCTTGCTGAATCTTTACCAGCTTTACTATTATATAATGCATCACGACGCTTTAAGAACTCTTCAAATCTACCTGGATTTGGAAGGTCTGTCCTATCAGGATTTTGGTATAGCATCAAAAGTGCCATCTGAAGAACATTTACAGATGTACCGTCTGATATCATGTGATTAAGCATAAAGCACACCGCAATTTCATCTTCATCTATGACATATGCCCAAAATCTAGCCATACTATCTTTGTAATGTAGCGATGATACATTCATCCTTTCATGAGCATCTTTAATTGAAAACGCATATCTACTATCCCTATCATCACCTTTTGCTTTGATAATTTCAATTCCTCTCGATATAGAATTATCTATAGTAAGATAAGCATCTCCTGATGTCTTTTTTATATGAAATACCATTCTCAAAGCATCATATCTTTCATATAGCTTTCTTACTGCACGCTCCAATCTGTCTAGATCGTATTTTCCCTTTAGAACTACTCCATTACCCAGATTGAGAGCAGGCTCAGCTCGTCTATATGTAAGATCGATGTAATCTTTTTGAGTATATGTAAGTGGAATATATCCATCGTTTGACTTAACATCTACTCTGACAGATTTTATGTCGTTATCTATTGAAATTACACCTTCCTGCGATGATATTTCTCTATACTCTTCTGGCGTCATAACAAGGCTGTTAAGTATATCTGCCATTCGTAGATACAATCTATCAAAAAATGCATCATTATATATATTTTTATCTGCAACAATGCTTAGTTCTAAGCTTTCTTTTTTCTCGTTACACATTAATATCAAATTTATATCATTTTGATTGCATGTGCATGGTATAGTATGCGTAATGAATTCGTATCCTTCTGGCTCAGGTATTTTCACTGTTTCTGATAGATAGGACATAGTGAACGGTGAATTACAATAATTATCTGCCATAATATGCTTACCTAAATTTCGTTCAAATTCAGCTTTGCTCTCAACAAAAACATCAGAACCTGATTTCCATTTGAGTCCTTTGACAGTATGTGGAACAGTATGAGTTGTAAGTCCTATAGTATAACGCGCAGATTCATTAAATCTATTGCTAACCGTATAGTTAACACTTATTTCATCTCTATCGAATATCTGACCAAGCGCGTAGGTATACAAAAATAAGGTAACATTAAATACGGATGTCTTATTATTTTTTGCAGCTGTATTGAGTTTATCCATCGATAGATTAGAAATTTTTCCATCTATATTTGATGATTTAGGTTTGCCTATATTTATATCATTATATAGTTTGTCTTCTGATTTGGCTATAGCATATTTAACATCCTCATCATTTATAGCTGATGGCATATTCTTCTGATATGATTCCCAGTATTCCTTTTCAGCTAGCCCTCTGTTAGATGATTCATATTCATGTTCTATTTTTACAAAATCCTCCCAGGATAATGGAGTTATATCATTTGCTTTATCATTTGCTGAGGTTTCCACGATGGAATTGAGTATTGTAGCATATATTACGCGAAGCGATGGACCATCAATCAAAATATGATTTGACCTTACATATATGAGAATATCGTTTTCACCAAGGATGTACATATGAAATGCAATCATTGGATCAACGAAGATATCCATAGGTATCCTGTTCATTCGCTTGATCTCTGCAAGTGACTGTTCTAAGCCTTTTCCCTTTGAATATCCTTGCATATCATGTATGATACAAGCATTTCCATCATCAGATGAAATCTGTACAAGCTCTCCATTCATAGACACATCTAAATGCGTTCTTATTGCATCATGCTCTTTGCACAGCTTATTTATCGCTGAGATTATTCTTTCCTTATTAATTTTGCCTTTTATTTCAAATGCAAATCCAGTATTTTGCGATGATTTGCTTTCTGACTTAAGTTCATATTTTAGTATTTTTATTTGTTGTTTTAGTAGTGGAAAAGTATGTTTCATATCTTATCTCCCGATTTAATTTTACATTTAGTTTCTTAATAATATTTTTTAAATTACAATCGAAGTAAACATATATGAAATTTTGATTATATATTTTACTTCGAAAATTATTTATAAAATTACTTACGTATTGTCTCTAGAAATTCTATAATTTCATTTCTAATTAATTCCTTGTTACACGCATCATTAACAAAGTAATGTTCACCTGGATATTCACTGTACTTCACTTTTCCAGTGAATTGATCTGACCAACCACGTATTTTTTCCGGGTTAATCATCTTGTCATCATGTCCATTCAATATAATAGCCGGAAAATCAAACCTTTGGTTTGTTCTGCAAGTATATTTGCTGAACATCGACAAATCAGCCCTATATATCGGTAAAAAATATTTTTGAAAGATTGGGTCTCGTACCATATCTTCTGGCATTAAATTAAAATGTATAAGATCCCCAAGAATGCCCTCATCAGGGACTTCAGAAAAATCTTCATCTCTAAATTGTAATCTTTGCAATGCATGCTCCGGTGCTTCACAACCGCTTATTATAAAACCGGCCGGTCTATGACCATTAGAAATATCAGCTACTGCAATCTCCATACCTATCAGAGCGCCCGAGCAATGCCCCCATATAACATAGGGCTTATCTGTTAAATGTTTATTGTCAGTAAGAAAAGAGGCGATTAGTTCTTCCACGGAGTCAGGCATATTTTCGCTAGCCCTTTTTTCTCTTTGTGGATATAACACAGGTATGAAATTAACCCATTCAGGGAAACTGTTTTTCCATGGGGCAAAGAAGCTAGGACTCCCTCCTGCGAATACAAAACAGAGCAAATTAATTTCACCCTTATCCGTTATTCTTTGATGTGATATCCATTTATTTTGACTACGTTTTATCATCTATATCTCACCTCTTTCATAAAAATCATTAGCATTGGTCAGCTGATTCAAACGATCGGCATCTCCATTGATATGCTTAGGCGTACAAAGGTCTAAAAGGTCATTGGCAATAATATTATCAAAAGGCTTATTAAGGTCAAATATAAAGAAATGGTCCCCATCATAACTTTTAAAGCTAAATTTTTCACTTGTTACATGCTCCCATCTCTTCATCACGCTTACATCTGCGCCGGAGTCATCTTTTCCACAATATGCAAAAATCGGAATGTCAAGTATAGTCCCATCGTATATATAATCTTCGGCAAGCTTATAATCGCTATATATCATTGGTATGAAGAAATCTCTAAATTCTTTAACTTCAAGTAGTTCCTCTGGTGTATGACCAATATCGCGGAGCTCTTCAACCAAAGCCTCCACTCCTTGGCTAGTTCTATAAGGAGATGGATCCTCATCCATAGGTGCATGCCTTCCTGAAATTTGAATGCACTTTGGGGAAATTTTATACTTATTTATTAATATTTTCGCTGTACAAAATACCATGATTGCACCCATGCTATGTCCATACAATGAGAATTCAAAGCTTTTTAAGCTTTTTGTTTCTATAACTTCTGCAATTTCATTAGCTAGATTTTTGCAAACACTGTCTAAGCTTGTAGTAAGCTCCTCACTGATTCGCCGTCCATGACCAGGCAGTTCTACTGTAATATAATTCACTTTCGAATTCTTAACCCAATTATTAAATGCTCCAGCATTTCCGCCGGCATAATGTAAGCAGAAAATAAATGGTTTGCTTTGATCTGCCTCATCAATTGCTTGTGAGTTTATATACAATGTCTTTAAATTTTTACTCATATAACATACTCCAATCTTCCATGTCAGCAAGACGTTTTACCCTTGAAGTATAATCTGCAAATAGTTCATCCAAGATCTCATTATCGAAAGCCTGTTTCACGTAATCTAGTACTAACAGTAACTTTCCATTCCTAACATATAATTGATGATCTAGTACAACCTGCGGAGTTTGAGTCTGTGCAAATATCTCCTCAAATCCTATTTTAGTCATTGTTTGCTCTGTTCCTTCTGCATCACTGTCTATTAGACTTGTGAAAACGTATGGTGCAGCGACAGCATCGCCATGTTTTTCAGCTAATCTACCGAGTAAATTAATTACATTAAAGCTCCTGTATTCAATTGCATTCCAAAGTTGCATTTTCATCGATTCTACAATTTCCATAAAGTTAAAATCTTCTCGTGCGTAATATCCTAACAATGCAATATTAGTAAAATCTCCAAGTACTTTATTAACATCCGGATGTATAGGCTGCCTATTAAACATTGTGAGGTTTAATGTAACATCAGGATTGTCACTCCATTTTGATAAACTCATCATGTATGCACTACAAAGCACAAGCGATGGTGTCATCTCATATGACTTAATTCTTTGAAATAGAGCTAGTGTCTCCTTTCTACTAAGTTCAAAACTCTTTCGTCCAAATTCAGGATTATGGATTTCTGTAATAGCAGTTTTCATTGGTAAATGTGGAGCTGGTGGCAGTTTCTCAATATTTTCTTCCCAATATTTTTTAGCATCCCTATAATATTTTTTATCTCTAAGCCATCCTCTCTCCTCACAAAGATAGTTTCTAAATGTATAATCGGTGACATCGTATGGTTCACCATTGTATGCAGCTACCAATTGGTGTAAGAACATATTGATGCTCCAACCATCAAGAATGAGACAATCAATACCAATATGTACAGAAGTTTTCTCTGCCTTCTTTGATACCTTTACATCAAGCATAGGTGACACGCCAAATGGAAATTGATGGTTTTTCATCTCATCACGAAGATTTCTATTTTCTAGTTCTTCATCCACAATCTCAACCTTATATCCCGGATTTGCTCTAAGTACGTTTACCTTTCCTTCAGGACTGATTTTTGTCCTAAGGATTTCATTTCTTACTATCAGCTCATTTACTGCATCCTGCAATCTTTGCATATCCAAATCTTTAGCACGATATTCAACATAGTAGTGCGCACTTATATCTCCAAGTACATGATCTACTTGTCGTCCAAGCACATATGCCATTTGTAAAGGTGTAAGGTCCTGAGTCGTAATTGTATTTTGATTGCTCAGGAAATCAAGAAGCATTGCTTTCTCTTTTTTTAATTCATCCTTTAGTTCAGGTGTAATTGTTCCGTGCGGTGCCTTAAATCTAAGCTTATCTCCCTCTGGCCAAATTATAATATCAAGATCCTTGCACCTATTATATAGGTCAACTGCTCTATTCCTTCCCTGTGCCTCTTCGCTATTTATATCTTCTTTCAACTCCGCATCCTTATAGTAATTAATTAATTTTTCAAAGTTCTCAACGGTAGCTAACTCTTGCATCTTTGGCTTGAAGCCATACATAGCTTCTAGCTTATTTCCAATTCTAATAAGCTCAATTGAAGATGCGGCCAGCCTTATAAAGCTATCTTTTTCATTTATGCTATGTATGTTAAGCGTTTCTGAAATTGTTCTAATGACTGGATGTACACTGGTTAATACTTCTTCTGTTTCACTATTGTCATTAGCGTTTGGGGTGTTGTTCTCATAGAATTCAATCAAATCTCGCAAAGTACGATAACGTAGCATGTCATGAATAGAAGGTCTTACTCCAAAAAGTGATTCTAATCTGTTAGCTATGCGTATTACCATTAGAGATGAAAGTCCAAGAGCACTAATTTCCATAGAAGAAGTAACATCAACAGTCTCTAGTTCTTCTCTAATCACCTCCATAACAGGATGCTTATAAAATTCGTCCTCTTTTTCAAATTTATCTATTCGGATTTGATTTTCAGCATCTTCTTTATGTAAATCCAGCTTTTCATTTTTAATATCCGTATTTCTATAGTACTCAAGAATTTCGTTCACTCTTTGATATCGAATAAGTTCATTTATGCTAGCTCTGTAACCCATTTCGGACTCTAGTTTATTAGCGAGTCTTATCAATTCTAACGAGCTAAGCCCTAATCCACGTAGACTATCATCTGGTTTTAGATTTGTTACTTTCGTCTCCTCTTGAATTAATGACATTATTCTGAGGTCATCATCGCTAAGCTCTGTTATTTCTTCACTCTCATAATTCGATTCACCTATATTTTTATAGATATTCAATAAAGCCTTCCTGTCAAGTTTCGAATTAGATGTATATGGAAATTCTCTTATACATATAATTTTATCTGGAATAAAATATCCAGGAAGAATGTTTCCAACAGATTTCTTTAACTCTTCCTCTTGAACATCTGTATCATTTTTTATAAAAGCGATAAGTTTTTTGCCGCGCTGCCCCTCATCAGATACTACGACTACATTCTTCGGATAACCTACTTTGTTAAATGCACTTTGAATTTCGCCTATTTCTATACGATATCCATTAATCTTTATTTGAGTATCTCGTCTACCTAGGAAAATGAGCATCCCGCTTTCATCATATTTACCATAGTCACCAGTATCATAAAGCCTTTCACCGCTATCACGATGTACGAAGAATGCTTTATCAGTCAAATCAGGTTCATTGTAATATTCTTGAGCAAGGCCTCTTCCTCCAATATGAAGGCGTCCTGCGACACCGCAAGGGCATAATCTTCCTAAATCATCTAAGACATGGAATAATTGATTAGGAAGTGGATATCCATATGGTATTGATTGCCATTCGTGTTTGATTTCGCTAACTGTGAAATAATTTGACCAAATAGAAGCCTCTGTGGCACCACCCATGCTCGTCAGACGTGCACTAGGTATTATGCGCTTTAAGCGTTTGTATAAGTCCATTGGAATCCAATCGCCCGAGAGAATAATATTTTTTATTTTAAGCTTATCAGTCTTTGCTCCTACAGCATCGCAATAATCAAGAAAAACAGACATTAATGCAGGAACCGAGTTCCAAAAAGTAACACCATAATCCTTGCAAAGTCTAAGCATACAATTTGGATCTATTCTTTCTTCTTCGGTTGGTAGCACTATAGCTGCGCCGACACTGATTGCACCAAAAATATCATAGACAGACAAATCAAAGCTAACAGAAGAAATGCCTATCACTCTGTCCATTACTCCTAGACTAACATATTCATTGACAGCCAATATCGTGTTCATAGCAGCATCATGTCTAATTGCTACACCTTTAGGTGTTCCTGTTGAACCAGATGTATATATGATATATGCAAGCGATTCTGGGTCCACATTTACATCTGATGCATCAGGTTCATATGCATCAGCTTCGTAGGAATATATCGTAGGAATGTTTGATGAAATACTACATATTCCATCTGTAAGCATCAGTTTTGCACCAGCATTTTCATAAATGTTTTCCTGTCTGATTTCTGGCTGGTCATGAGGCATTGGAATATAAATAGCTCCCATATCAACAACTGCTATTATTGAAGCAATTAAATCGAATGATTTATCCATCTGAATCATTACCAAATCAGCTTTAACTACACCTTTGTCTTTGAGTAAGGCTTTAAACTCACCCACTCTCTTCTCTAGTTCAGCGTAGCTATAGGATTTATCTTTATGAATAACTGCAATATTTTCAGAGCACTTTCTTATTGTTCTTCTATAACCATCTGTAAGATAGCTCTTTGGTATATCAAGGCTAGTATCATTTGCAGCAACTTGTATCTGTATATCTTTTTCAGTACGAATCTCCCTAAGAGTATCCTCCCAAAACTCATTTGTAAGAGCGCGATAAACAAGCTCACGATAGGATGCAAACATCATATCTAAAATATTTCCTTCAAAGGCATCATCAACGGAATCCCAGCAAAGCATTACGCCATCAGATGTAGGAATGAGTTGATGATCTAGCAATACTTGCGGAGTCGATGAGCGAGAATAAGAATTGACGTCAAATGGGGATTCTCCATCAGCATATTCATCAAGTCCTAGCATACTTGTAAATACAACTGGATATAGCTCATTATCCTCTCCCCTTGCAGCATGCTCTTTCATCAAATCAAATGATGAAAATGCTCTATGTGATAAATCTTGAAGCATGTCATTTTGTATTCTCCTAGCTGCATCGGCCATGTTTTCATCATGAAGATTTACCTCAAATAGAATGATATCTGTAAAATCACCTATAACATTTAATGACTCATTCTCCCTACCTGTAGCAGTTAGACTAAGTGTGAAATTTCTTCCTGCTCCAAAGCCTGCTAAAATGTGTGAGAAAAGAGTTAAAAACATTGCTGTCGGACTAATTCCAATACCTTGTGATATTTCCTCTATTTTTTCCCATTCAGCTGTTTGAAAAGATATCATTCTTCTTGTAAAGCTTCTAGGAGATTTTTTTTCAGCCTTACTATTCCAAGGAAGCTCTGGAGCTTTCGGTATATCCTTATTAAGCCAGTATATCTTGTCAGAGTCATAGCTAATACAATCTGGCATATATGGTCTAATTGCTTTACCGGTAGAATTCTGTAAAGGAAGCTTGTTGTACGCTTTCATAAGCTGAGACCAGAATATAAAAACACTTGTCGCATCAAAAACAATCATATCTAGATGAAGATGTATTCTCCATTCATCTGTATTTGGATTAAGTTCAGTCAATGCAACTCTAAATAGCGGCTCAGATAAAGGCAATATTGCATTCTCCATCTCCGCTCTTATTTCGGATATTACTTTTTCCCTATCTTGCTCGCTAGGCCTATAAACAGAAATCGGGATATCTACACTATCTATTATTACAGGCTTGCCCTCATCTGTAATAATAGTTCTAAGAGCGTCTTGATTTACCGTTAAGTCTTTAATTGCTTCTGCAAATTTTTCTATGTCTAAACCTTTGATATCGCGTTCAATATATAGCTTACACGCAGTACCACCCCATTCTATTTCCTCATTACGACCTGCAATATATGCCTTTTGTAGCATACTTAGCTCATTTTGACTGCTAGAATTGTTATTAGAATTTTTTACATGTATAGGTTTTAAATTACCTTTTAAATGCTTATATACTCGTATTGATAAAGCTTTTATGTTTGGGCATTCAACTATGACTGATAGTGGTAAATCAACACCGGTTTTCTTTTTGATAAAGCCAAATAACATTTGCAACTTAAGTGAATTAATACCAAGCTTAATCAAGTCGTCTTCGATAATATCATCACTTCTGTATAGATATTTTCCTATGAATTTCTGTAAATCTTCCTGGAGCTCTTCTTGTGACCTATATATCTTAGTATTTATACTATCAAAATCATTTGATAAAAAATCATGATGAAATGCTTCCCCCTCCCATGCACCATCAATATATAAATTCTTCATCGCATAGCGCTTCAATTTCCCAGTGTCTGAATAAACGAAGCTACCATAACTCGAAAATACAATCTCCTGTATATTGATTCCTATTTGTGATATAACGGCATCAAATATGAGATTTGCAACTTCTTTTCGATTATCATCATTCAGCTTATATTGTTCTTCGAGAAGTAGAATAGCTGCTTCGCTATCTTCACGCTGCGTAGAAAACGCTGCTGCTTTGACTGTATAGGGTGAAATTTGCTCAGCAAGTTCTTCGATTACAGCTGGAGAATAATTTTCACCATGTATAATCAATACATCTTTGTTTCGGTTGCTGATGTAAAATTCTTTATCTCCGTCAACGATATTGAAAAATCCAATATCGCCAGTTCTAAAATATTTTTCACCATCTATGTTTATAAAACTTTTATCCATATCATTGTCATTGTCTATATTACAATAGCACTCAATTATGGATGGTCCATTAATACAAAATTCTCCGAGCATCAATTTATCATTGATAATATCTTCATTTTCATCAATAATAATCATCTTATAACCGGAGAAAATTTTCCCTACGCTGAATACTTCACCTGCATCTAGTGTATTTATGCGATTAAGAATTTTATCAGAATCGGTATGTGTGAATGTAGATGCACTTTCTGTAAGTCCGTATGAAATATTAAGAGCTTTATCGTCAAAACCATATGTCTTAGCTACTTTTATAAATGCATCAATTGTAATTGGATTAACTCGTTCTCCTGCTAGAACCATACTTTTCATCGAAGAAAGCGATAGTATTTTTGCATCATAATTTTCATTCAAACTTTCAATAGACGATGTAAGCATCGAAACCATGTAATTTGATATACAAGTATGGCTTACCTTGTAACGTGCTACATTTATATACCAAGCTAATGTATCTGTGTAAAACTCAGATACACTCATGCATACAACATTTGCACCAATATAAAGACCTGATAATGCCGACATCATAAGTCCCATTACGTGATAAAGAGGCATACAGCAAAGAACCACACTATGTTCGGTTCTATTATCTGCATCGTTATATGCCACGAATAGATTCATAAGCGCATCATCGTTTATTTCTACAGCCTTTGGTGTAGTGGTTGTGCCTGATGTATATAAAATTATAAAAGGATAATCACTAGCTTCCTTGCTTACGTTTGTAATATCATATTTTTTTATTTTTTTCGTTCGATATCTATCTGCATTTTCTATTTTAATATCAATAATGTGTTCCCTATATGATTCAATACAATTTTGATCTGTTATAATCAGCTTTGCAGAGCTTTCTAATGCAATCCTTTTTATTCTTAATGCATCGTCTTTAGTGCTTCCTGACTTTAAAGGGATAGCAGTACCGCCACAAAAACCTATAGAAAGAATGGCTATAATCATATCTACCGGATCAGAATCACACGCTATAATAACTTTACTACCTACATTTACTCCATACTCATCTCTTAATAACGCACCGTAAGAAACTATAGCTTCATAAATTTCGCTATAACTAATCTTGCAATTACGCTTAACGCTTTCAAGTGCTGTAGCATCACCACGAGTGTGACTTAACTGAGCAATCTTATCAATCATCGATATAGTTTTATGCATTGTTATACTCCTTTGCGTTCCTATAGTACACAGCGTAAGAAATCAGATTTCTTATTGTGAGTTCCACAGTCATAAATATTAATTTCTCCTACACAACAATCACTCAAGATATCTCTAATTTCATCGCTCTCATCTAGTTTTGAATATACCAAGCCATAATTAATATCACCTACATACAAAAGTCCACTTTCCATCTCGCTATCATTATCAGATTCAACAATATTTACAGAGTTTGGAACGATGCCCAGTGTCATAAAATCAGAAGCAAGCTTTATACATATATTCATGTCACTATCCCCAGCCAAAAATGAAAGCTGTGTTTCATCAGATATGATTTTTCTTATGCTTAATTCTATTTCATCAGGACTAACATCTTTTCTTATTTTTATAATTCCTATTCCCTCTAAATTGTCTAGCTCTGTCATAGTTTCGGTATCAATGCCAGATTCAAATACAACACAAATTTTCCCATTATCATTGACTTTCTCAATGATAAGGTTGTTACAATTAGCTTCATGTGAATTATCCTCGCATGAGTCTGTAAACTTATTTTTTTCTGTCTCAGCAAAAATAGCTGCTTCTCTTGCAGTAGGAGAATTTAGAAGTTGTACGAGCCAGCTGTCAAAAGTTGCCTTACAATTAATTTCCTTATTCAAGTTTCCTGCCGCTCTTGCAAGCATCAACGAATTGGCTCCTGCCTCATAGAAATTCTGATCCATTCCAAGGCAATCAAACCCGAAAGCAATTCTTATTATTTCTAATATATTTTTCTCAAATTCACTTACTTCCTTATCCTCACCATGCTTTTCACTGTTTTCGATAATAAACTTCTCTGCACGTTTTTTAATCTCTTTTCTGTCAACTTTTCCATTCGCTGTAAGAGGCATTTTGCTATCAAACAAATAAACAGAAGGTATCATATATGCCGGAAGCCATTCACCAATTGACTTCTTAATTTTATCTACATCGGAATCTGCTTCAATTTCGATATTATCTTGTTGATTTTTTATTATAAAAACAGCTATATTTTTCTCATTATCATCGCCATAAACCACTGCGACGCACTCAGAAAATCCTAGTTGCTTCTTTATAACCTCCTCTATCTCGCCTAGTTCAATTCTGTGACCTCGTATTTTTACTTGATTATCCATACGTCCTAAAAATTCCATCTCTCCGTTAGAGTGCCAGCAGCCCATATCTCCTGTGCGATACAGTCTCTGACCATTCCATACGACGAAAGATTTTTCGGTTAAATCAGGTCTACCGTAATAAGATGAAGCGAGGCTCTCACCACTTATGCATAGTTCACCCGTGCTCCAGATAGGACTTTCATTATCAAATACATCAAGTATCCTAAATCCTTGATTAGGTAAAGGTTTTCCATATGGTAT
>ERZ773005.762-NODE-762-length-21128-cov-3.891615_pt1 | contig 21128 bp, 16 predicted proteins | sample MGYA00580666_ERZ773005 | MGnify/ENA primary metagenome ERZ773005 (study PRJEB29015, sample SAMEA2737999) | human oral metagenome | biome: human oral; feature: human-associated habitat; material: dental | place: China | collected 2061 ...
CCACCGACCTCAGTCTTATCAGGACTGCGCTCTAACCTACTGAGCTATAGGCCCATCCGTGCTCTCTCGGGCACCGCATTATCGTAACCGCCCTTGAGTTGCACCGGCAAATCCGTGGACGTGAGGTGTGGCACGACGCTCCTTGAACTGCGAAACCTGTCCCGCCTCAAGGCTCAACTAGAAGCCGCGCACCAGATGAAGCCGCGTGCCACGTCACGCTATGAAGCTCGACATCAAGCCGTGAAGCTCGACCCGGCGTACACCCCACCTCAAGACACGCCAGGGGCGGGCGGGCACCTCATTCATCCATGAGGGAAACTTTGATTCCGCCCACAAGGGAGGCGATGACGTTGTAGAGCATCGCACCCAGGGTTGCGGTCGCAGTCAAGAGCACGACATTCGAGACCGCCACGATCGTCGCATAGGACAAGACCTTCGGCAGGCGCAGGTAGTCGAGCAGGGAAGTAAACTTCTGAGCTCCGATCGTCTTGAGGAACTCCTCAATCGTCGAGAAGACGTGCATCCCATCGACCATGAACCACAAGACCGCGGTGCCAATAACCATCGCAATGCCCAGGGCCACGGACAAGAGGAAACTGACCTTCATGACCGTCCAGGCGTCGACGCGTGCGATCGCGAGATCAACCCTGCGGGGGACGTCATCGTACACGCTGCTCTGCTCGCTCATTCCTCGTTGCCTTCCTCACTGGATTCCTCCTCAGACGCTACAGCCTCCGAGCCCTTTTCGATGGTGTTCTCGCCCAGAGTGGCGGTCTTCTCGCTTGAAGACTCCTCCGAAGCCTCTCCAGAAAGCTCCTCTGACGTCACGCCTGAAACCTCGCCAGACGTTCCGCCAGAAACTTCATCCGAGGACTCGTCCTCGTCCTCGTCGATGTCGCGCTCCGGGTTCGGCGTGATCGCAATAATGCGGTCATCCTCATCGGGGCGGGCGAAAATCACACCCATCGTATTGCGGGCGGTCGGACGCACATCGGACGCATTGACCTGAACGAGTTTGCCGGATTCCGTGATGACCATGACGTCCTCGTCCGGGTTGACGACGAGGGCGCCCACGAGGCCACCTCGCTCATCGACGAGTTTGCCGACGCGCACGCCAAGAGTGCCGCGCCCCTTCCTCGGATACTCCTCCACGGGTGTGCGTTTCGCGTAACCGGACTCGGTGACGATGAGCAGATCCGAGCCCTCGCGGGGCACCTCCATGGACAAGAGCTCATCGTCGCCGCGGAACTTCATGCCGCGCACGCCCGAGGTCGAACGCCCCATGGGACGTAGATTCTCATCGCTCGCGGCAAAACGAGCGGCCTGGCCGTCACGGGACACGAGGATCAGATCCTGGTCGGAGGTGATGACCTGCGCGGACACGAGCTCATCGGGACGCCCCGCCTCGTCCTCACGAAGGTTGATCGCAATGATGCCGCCGGTGCGGGCCGACTCGTAGAGCTTGAGCGGAGTCTTCTTGACAAGACCGGACTTCGTTGCGAGCACCAGGTAGTCGGCGACCTCGTAATCACGGATCGCGAGGACTTGCGCGATCTTCTCCTCAGGCTGGAAGGCCAGGAGATTCGCGACGTGCTGGCCCTTGGCGTCGCGACCGCCCTCGGGAATCTCATAGGCCTTCGCGCGATACACGCGCCCAAGGTTCGTGAAGAACAGCAGCCAATGGTGGGTGGTCGTGACGAAGAAATGCTCCACCACGTCATCACCGCGCAACTGGGTGCCGCGCACTCCCTTGCCGCCGCGCTTTTGGGAACGGTAATGATCGGTGCGGGTGCGCTTGGCAAAACCATCGCGCGTAATGGTGACGACCACATCCTCTTCGGGGATGAGGTCCTCCATGCTCATTTCCCCATCGAAGGGGACAATGCGGGTGCGCCTCTCGTCACCATACTTCGCGACAATCTCTCCAAGCTCTTCAGAGATGATGGCCCGCTGACGTTCGGGGCGCTCCAAGATGTCGCGCAGGTCCGTGACTCGCGCAGTGAGTTCGGCGTGCTCGTTGAGGATCTTTTGGCGTTCGAGGGCGGCGAGGCGACGCAACTGGAGGGCGAGGATCGCGTCAGCCTGGACGCTATCCACGTCAAGGAGCTCCATCAAACCGGTGCGCGCCTCCTCAACCGTCGGGGAGCGGCGGATGAGGGCGATGACCTCATCAAGCGCATCCAGGGCCTTGAGGTAGCCCTCGAGGATGTGGAGTCGTTCCAGGGCTTTGCGGAGGCGGAAGTTCGTGCGCCTTTGGATAACCTTCATCTGGTGGGCGACCCAGTGGCGGATGAAACCGTCAATCGACAAGGTGCGCGGCACGCCGTCCACGAGGGCGAGCATGTTCGCTGAGAAGTTCTCCTGCAGGCTCGTCCTCTTATACAGGTTGTTGAGGACGACCTTAGCGGTGGCGTCTCGCTTGAGGACGATGACGAGCCTTTGGCCGGTGCGCCCCGAAGTTTCATCGCGGATGTCCGCGATCCCCTGGATCTGGCCGTCGCGCACGAGCTGCGCGATCTTATCTGCCAGGTTATCGGGGTTGACCTGGTAGGGAAGCTCAGTGACGACGAGGCACTGCCTGCCGTGGATCTCCTCAACGTTGACGACTGCGCGCTGCGTGATTGAGCCGCGGCCCGTGCGATAGGCGTCTTCAATGCCCTTTCGTCCCAGGATCGTCGCACCCGTCGGGAAATCCGGGCCGGGAATGATCTTCAGGAGGGCTTCGAGGAGTTCTTCACGGGAGGCCTCGGGGTTGTCGAGCGCCCACTGGACTCCCTTGGCGACCTCGCGCAGGTTATGGGGAGGGATCCTCGTCGCCATGCCGACCGCGATACCTTCGGAGCCGTTGACGAGCAGGTTCGGGAAGCGCGAGGGCAGGATCGTCGGTTCTTGGTTCTTGCCGTCGTAGTTGTCTTGGAAATCGACGGACTCCTCGTCGATGTCGCGCACCATCTCCATGGCGAGGGGCGCCATTTTGCATTCGGTGTAACGCGGAGCTGCGGGCCCGAGGTTGCCGGGGGTGCCGAAATTGCCCTGGCCGGCGACCAGCGGATAGCGCAGCGACCACCATTGCACGAGGCGCGCGAGGGCATCGTAGATCGCCGAATCACCGTGCGGGTGGTAGTTGCCCATGACATCGCCGACGATGCGGCTCGACTTCGAGAAGGACGAGCTCGGACGGTATCCGCCGTCGTACATCGCGTAGAGGACGCGACGGTGCACGGGTTTGAGGCCGTCGCGCACGTCGGGCAGGGCTCGCCCGACAATGACGCTCATCGCGTAGTCGAGGTAGGACCTTTGCATTTCGACCTGGAGGTCGACCCTTTGAACACGGTCAAAATCGACCGTTTCTTTGCTCGGGGTGGTCTTCTCGTCGCTCACATTCGTCCTTCGTTTGTTTGTCGATGCCCAAGGCCGGGCGTTTCGGCCCCTGGCGTCGTCTCAGTGTCAGATGTCGAGGAAGCGCACGTCGGTGGCGTTGCGCTGGATGAAGGAGCGGCGACGGTCGACGTCGTCCCCCATGAGGATCGTGAAGATCTCGTCCGCGTCCGCCGCCTCATCGAGGGTGACCTGTTTGAGGATGCGGTGAGCCGGGTCCATGGTGGTTTCCCACAGCTCGTGGTCGTTCATTTCGCCCAAGCCCTTGTAGCGCTGGATGCCCCCCTCCTTCGGGAGGCGGTGTCCGGCAGACTGGCCTGCGGTGAGGAGCTTGTCGCGTTCCTTATCGGAGTAGGCGAATTCGTGCTCGGCGTTGGTCCATTTGATGCGGTAGAGCGGTGGCATCGCGATATAGGTGTGACCCTGTTCAATCAGGGGGCGCATGTATCGGAACAGGAGGGTGAGCAGGAGCGTCGCGATGTGCTGACCGTCCACATCCGCGTCGGCCATGATGACGATCTTGCCGTAGCGAAGCTTGTTGAGGTCGAAATCCTCGCCGATTCCCGTACCGAAAGCGGTAATGAGGGAGCGGATCGTGTCTGAAGACAGGGCCCGGTCCAGGCGCGCTTTTTCAACGTTGAGGATCTTGCCGCGAATCGGCATGATCGCCTGATGTTCGGGGTCGCGTCCACCGACAGCTGAGCCTCCCGCAGAGTCGCCCTCGACGATGAAGATTTCGCAGTCTTTGGCCTTGCGCGAGGAGCAGTCACGCAGTTTACCGGGCATGGAAGCAGATTCGAGGACGCCCTTGCGTCTCGTCGCTTCGCGGGCCTTGCGGGCGGCGACTCTGGCGGCCTGAGCCTGCTGGCTCTTCTGGATGATCGCCTTCGCTTCGGCCGGATGGGCGTCGAACCAGTCGCCGAGCTGCGAATACACCTGCTGCTGGACGAAGGTGCGGGCCTCAGTGTTGCCGAGTTTCGTCTTCGTCTGGCCTTCGAACTGGGGTTCGCTGAGCTTGATGGAAATGACGGCGGTGAGTCCTTCGCGGATATCGTCGCCCGTGAGGTTGTCGTCCTTGTCTTTGATGATGTTCTTCTCGCGCCCATAGCGGTTGACGAGAGTGGTGAGTGCGGTGCGGAACCCCTCTTCGTGGGTGCCGCCTTCGGTCGTGTTGATCGTGTTCGCGAAAGTGTGGACCGAGGACGAGTAGGCGGTCGTCCATTGCATGGCGATCTCAACACTCATCGTGCCTTCGTCGTTTTCCGATTCGAAGTCGATGATCTCAGCGTTAACGACATCGTTCTTCTTCGTCGAATCGATGTATTCGACATAGTCGCGCAGGCCGTGCTCGTACATGTAGCTGACGGCGCGGTGACCGGGAACCGGATCGTCGGCTGTGCCGAGCTCGTCGCCGGTGATTTCGTCGCCATCGTCGACGGCGGTGGGCCGCTCATCGGTCAGCGTGATGCGCAGACCCTTATTGAGGAAGGCCATCTGCTGGAAACGTTGACGCAGGGTCTCGAAGGAGAAGACGGTGGTTTCGAAGATTTCGGGATCGGGGTAGAAGGTCTGTGTCGTACCGGTTTCCTCGGTTGCTTCTCCGCGGACGAGTTCGGTGATCGGATGTCCGCCGTTCGCAAAAGACATGCGCCACACGTAGCCCTGACGGCGGATGACTGTGTCGACGCGGGTTGACAGGGCGTTGACGACGGAAATGCCGACGCCGTGCAGGCCACCGGAAACCGCGTAGCCGCCGCCACCGAATTTGCCGCCAGCGTGCAGGATCGTCATGACGACCTCGACGGTGGGCCGGTGCTCGCTCGGGTGTTCATCGACGGGGATGCCTCGACCGTTGTCGACGACTCGAAGACCACCGTCTTCGAGGATCGTGACATCGATGTGGTCGGCGTATCCGGCGAGTGCTTCGTCGACGGAGTTATCGACGACCTCGTAGACCAGGTGGTGGAGTCCGCGTTCGCCGGTCGATCCGATGTACATGCCCGGGCGTTTGCGGACGGCCTCTAGCCCCTCGAGAACGGTGATGTCCGAAGCGCCGTAGCCTTCGGACCCGTCGGTCGTCATCTCGTTGTCAGCCACACGGCTCCCCTCGTACGAGTCGGGCCTTCGGACCCGACGATTCACCTGTGTAATTCTACCAAAAGCGCCTATTGGGGCCTTTTTTCCACTGGCTGTGCGCCTTCCTTCATATAATGTCTGAGCTGCGAGAACACTCGTGTGACGAGGGCCACTGGCGTGCTCGGCGATCCGGAGAGGAAACTCTCGTGGAAAAAGCGGGTTCCGCTTGCCTCATCCGTAGGTGTCTCGAGGGCCACGGCCGGGCACCGAGAGCGGCCCTTTTCGCCACGAGGGCGCGACCGGGCCACGGATGATGACCTGCGTGACGACTCCCGGGCCGACTTCTTCGTCGATGCGTCTCTCGATCGTGGCGAGCAGCAGGTGTAATTGTTTTGCCCATGCGGTCGACGAGCATCGGATGATCAGCGTCTGGTTCTCAAAGGTTTCGACTTCGGAGTGTTCGGCGACTTGGGGGCCGACAATCGCCGGCCATTTCGCCATGATCGACCCCATTTTCGTTGGCGTATCCCACTGGTTCTTCTTCACCATTGACGCCAGCACGGAGCCGATCGGCTTCGAGTCCCTGAACCTCAGGTGCATCGCCGCCATTCCCGGAGCTTTCGCCCATGTCGAGCGCGCACGGATCCTCGCCCGCTCCAATGCATGCAGATCGCCCCCGAACTCACCCAAGACCCCGGTATCACCGGGCTTATCGTGGCCTCCCCCACCATCCTCGCCTATTTCCTCGGCCTCGGCTCCGCCTGGCTCATTTCCTTGTCCAAGTTCAACGGCCGAGGCCTCAGAAGTGCCGGTCAAAGAGCCGAGGGAGGGGCGGGTCTCTTCAAGCCCCCAGCTCGGCGCGGCAGAGCGGACATAACCCTTCGCCCGGGCGATCCTTTGGGCCTGCGCCAAAGCTCTGGCGAGATATTCTTCGTCGAATCGAGTTCCCGCAGGATCTGGAGCACCCATCGGATCGCTGTTCACAGGTGGATCGGGAGTCACGAGGCCGCCACCGTATCCGCTTCAGGCACAAAAGCCTCATCCTTTGGACTCGAGGCGGAAGCAGGAATCTCAGCTCTGCGTTCACCCTTGCTCTCAGCATCCTCGCCGATAGCGGGATCGACACCCCCAAGGACATCGGGCTTGACACCTTCGCAAACACCGGAGCTTTCGTTCTCAGCTGCGCCGGATTCATGACTGTCGGAAGTTGCGGATTCAACACTCACGGTAGTTGTGGGCCTAGCGCTATCGGAGACGCTGGGTTTGACACCCTCGCTGACGCTGGGCTCAAAGCCCTCGGAACCACTGGGGTCTTCACTCTCAACGAGGCCAGGCTCAGCGCTTTCCTCAACTCCAGGCTCTTCGAAGAGGACCTGGGATCCGAGGACCGGATCCCAGTGGATTTTCAGCACATGCGAATCCAACTCGGAGGGAACATCAGCTTCAACAGCGGCCGTAATGATCACCTGGTCGGCAGCATTGATGCGGGTCGCCAGACCTGCTCGCCGTTTGGAGTCAAGCTCTGCGAACACATCATCGAGGATCAATATGGGCGTCTGCCCGTCAAGGCGCAGAAGATCGAAGCATCCCAATCTCAAGGCGAGTGCAACCGACCAGGACTCGCCATGACTCGCGAATCCTTTCACGGGCATGCGTCCGAGCCTCAAGCCCAGGTCGTCGCGATGAGCGCCCACAAGATTCACTCCACGCTCAATCTCTTGGTCGCGCATCCTGTCGAAAGCCGCGAGAAGGCGACGCTGCTGCGCTTCAACATCACCGAGATCACTACTGCCAGGATCATCCGGATTCGTCCCGATTGTCCGATCAATGGAAGCATCGAAGGAGAGTTCGAGGTGACGATGAGAATCGGCGACATCATCATAGGCCCTGGCTGCGGGCTCGCAGAGGAGTGAAGCAACCTTGAAACGGGTGGCGCTGACCTTCGCTGAGAGTTCCGCGAAGCGTTCATCCCACACCTCGATCGTGGACAGATCGGGGCTCCGGCCGCGCCGCAGTTGAGACTGCGCGTGTTTCATGATTGCGGCCCTTTGACGCAATACCCGATCAAAGTCTGCTTTGATCTGCGCATACAGGGGATGCATTTGGATGGCGATCTCATCGAGGAAGGCTCTTCGCACACTCGGGTCACCTCGGACGAGTTGCAGGTCTTCCGGGGCGAACACGACGGTGCGGACAAGGCCGAGGATTTCGCGGGGACGAACATTCGCCCGGTTAATACGCGCACGATTCGCTTTGCCGCGCACGATCTCGAGTTCCACGACCTGTTCACGATCCTCATCACGCACAGTCTTCACGCGGACAAAAGCTCTGGCAGGCGCAGGCTCTTCCTCGTGAGTGGGAATGCGTACGAGCGCCCCTTCAGCGGAGACGCGGTGCGAAGAGAAAGTCGACAGGTAGGCGATCGCTTCAACGAGATTCGTCTTGCCCTGGCCGTTATGGCCGAGGAAGACAAGGGGGCCTGCGGGCAGCTCGAGGACGACGCGCTTCCACGAGCGAAAATCGTCGAGCGCGAGGTGCGAGACCCGCATCTGTCACACGCCGAAGCGAATCGGCATGAGGAGATAACGGAAGGTCGTGACCTCGCCCTCGTCGGCCTTCGTCTGACCGGTCATGACGGCCGGCTTATTCGGGTGGGTGAAGCCGAAGCGCACGTAGTCCGTGTCCATGACCGACAGGCCATCGATGAGGAACTGGGGGTTGAAGGCGGTCGCGATGTCTTCGCCATACAGGCTCGCCTCGAGTGCTTCGGAGGCTTGAGCATTGTCACCCTGTCCGGCTTCGAGAACGAGGCTGCCATCCGTGAAGGAGAGTCGGACGGAGGTTTTTCGCTCGGCGACGAGGGACATGCGCTTCACAGCTTCGAGGAGAGCATGACGATCGCACACCGCCTGGATCGGAGTCGATTCGGGGAAGAGTCGGCGAACCGGCGGGTAGTCGCCGTCCATCAGGGTTGAGGTGGTGCGACGGCCCGAGGCTTCAAAGCCGATCAGCGAGGACGCTCCTTGCTGGGAGGAGTCCGAGATGCCGAGTTCAACTGTTTCACCTGAGGTCATCGACTTCGCGACATCTTGCAAGATGCGAGCCTTCACGAGGGCGATGTGCTCGAAGGCGGGATCTGCGGGGGTCCATTCGAGCTCACGCATCGCAAGACGGTAACGGTCGGTCGCAAGGAATGTCATGTGCTCGCCGTCGATCTCCATGCGCACACCGGTGAGCAGAGGCAGAGTATCGTCCCTGGACGCTGCGATCGACACCTGGGAGACAGCCTGGGAGAGGACCTGTGAGTCAACGGTGCCCGCGGTTTGCGGCTGGGCGGGAAGGAGCGGGTACTCGTCAAGAGGCATGACTGCGAGAGTGAAGTGTGAAGAACCGCAGGTGAGCTTGACTTTTTGACCGTCGAGTTCGATTGTGACGGGCTTGTTCGGAAGGGACTTCGAAATGTCTGCGAGGAGACGACCGGAAACGAGGACTTCGCCCGCTTCTTCAACGGTCGCGGGAATGTGGGAGTTCGCGGAAACCTCGTAGTCGAAAGAAGAAAGGGTAAGTTCTTCGGCCTCAGCCTGGATGCGCACGCCCGCGAGGATCGGTGTGGCCGGGCGAACGGGCAAGGCACGGGCGGTCCACGAAACTGCTTCTGCGAGAACGTCGCGGGCGACGGTGAACTTCATTCCGGCCTCCGTGAGAACAAGACGATATGCCTCCCCACTCTACCCGTGATCTTCCCTTCTTTGACACTGTGAAGAAGAAAGCACTGATCATCAGCGTATTCGATAGCTCTTCGAGTGCGTGGGGTAGGAAGTTTTCAACGATGTGATCTCAGGTTCGGTAGCGAGAAGCGCGTGTCGCCAGCTGCCTGCGCTGCTGGTGGTGATGGGGTTTTTCTTGTCATTCAAATGACAAAGGGTTCCTTCATCATCAGCTGTGTGGACACTGTGGAAACACGGACTTCTCCCTGCAAATAACAGGTTTTCACCCGTGCATCGAGTCGGGGATGAATCTGGGGAGAGGCCAGGTTGCCCTGTGAATAGCAAAAATCGTCATTCGCCTATGTCCACAGATCCCGAGGAGGAATCCACAGACGGGGATGTTCAGTGCACTGAGGAACTCACAGAGCCTGTGGACGAGTTTCGCTCCCCCTATGCGACTCTGCGGCCGTGTTTCAGTCGCCCCGGGCCTTCTTCTTGATGCGATTCGTCAGCTCCGAGACATGGTTGAAGGTCTCGCGCTTTTCCTTCATGAGGGCGAGGATCTTCTTGTTCGCATGGATCACGGTCGTGTGATCGCGTCCGAAAGCTTGGCCAATCTTCGGCAGCGACAGATCCGTCAGTTCGCGGCACAGGTACATGGCGATCTGACGGGCTTCGACGACCGAGTGGGAACGATCCGTTGAACACAACTGGTCAATGGTGACGCCAAAATATGCGGCGCACTGGCCCATGATGAGGGCGACTGTGATCTCGTTGTCATCTGGGTCGGAAACGTAGTCCTTGAGCATCATCTCTGCGAGGGAGATGTCGATGCGTTCCTTCGTGAGGTTCGCGTAGGCGACGACACGCACGAGTGCGCCTTCGAGCTCGCGAATGTTCGAGGAGATTCTCGAGGCAATGAACTCGAAGACTTCAGGTTGGATCTCGAGGGCGTCAGTGGCTGCCTTTTTCTGCAGGATCGCGATACGTGTCTCGAGATCTGGTGGCTGAACATCAACGAGGAGGCCCGATCCGAAGCGAGAAGTGAGTCTCTCTTCGAAGCCATTGAGGTAGTTCGGGTGGACGTCGGAGGTGATGACGATCTGCTTATCAGCTTCGTACAGGGCGTTGAAGGTGTGGAAGAAGCCCTCCATCGTCTGCTCTTTATCCCCAATGAACTGGATGTCGTCAATGAGGAGGATGTCGAGTTCGCGGTAGCGGCGATGAAACTCCTCGACGGCGGAGTTATCGGTCTTGTTCAGTCGGATCGCGTTGATGAACTCGTTCGTGAACTCTTCAGAGTTGACGTAGCGGACTTTGAGCTTGGGGTAGAGCGAGAGCGCATAGTGGCCGATCGCGTGCAAAAGGTGAGTCTTACCCAGGCCCGAATCCCCGTAGATGAACAGGGGGTTGAAGGAGGAGCCCGGTGATTCTGATGCGGCCAATGCGGCGGCGTGGGCGAAACGGTTCGAGGGGCCGATGACGAAGGTGTCGAAGGTGTACTTCGAGTTCAATCGGGTTGGCTGTCCGCCAAAATCCGCGGGAGCCCCAGCCGCAGTCGCTGGGGTCGGGGTCGGGGTCGACGTTGACGCTGGGGACGGGGAATGTGTGGCTGGGATGGTTGATTGCGCTGGGGAGTGCGCTGGAGTCGCAGGGCCATCCTCTTCGGCCTCGTCATCTTCAGTGGCGAAGGAGGGATCGACCGTGATAGCGATGCGGATCTTCTTTCCGAGAGTTTCGGATAGAGCCGTGGTCACTTCGCTCGAGGCCTTGGATTCGATCCAGGTCTTTGTGAACTCGGAGGGAACGGCGAGGAGGATGGTGCCTTCGATGTTGCCCAGAGGAGTGGCGCTCCTCAGATAGGTCGCGGCTGCGGGGCCCAAATCATGAGTGGAGACGGCGTCAAGTGCTTTGAGCCATGCATCGGCCAGGGATGTCGTCTCCACGTGAAGTCCTCCAGAATCGATCTTCAGTGATGTCAATCACCGGATCATAGCTTCGAATGGGCGATCCGGTCGCATGCCACTGTATCTGTCCCCAGGCGTATTCACAGTCTGGGGATGAAACTGTGGAAAGAGATCTGCGAATCACATAAATGTAGTTACATCAATGGGTTGCGGCGATTCTGCGGAAAGAGGGTTTTCCACAGCCCTGTGGACGCCGAAGCTGCATTCACACAATGTGGACAGAAGAGTCCACAGAGAATTCCACAGGTGTGGACACGGGGAGTGCGTCACAACGAGCTCGGGCGCGTTGACTCACTCCCCCACTCCCCCTAACCTAGGTGTCTGTCTGTGCCCGAAATTCGGGCATGCCATCGATTCCTGCGCAGGTCGTCTGCGGTGGGATCGCCACCAAACGACCGATGAGTGGTGGATAGCCGTCCACCACTTTCGCCGAGGAGAACTGCAGTGACCACCAAGCGGACCTTCCAGCCCAACAACCGTCGTCGTTCCAAGACGCACGGCTTCCGCCTGCGCATGAGCACCCGCGCCGGCCGCGCCATCCTGGCTGCCCGCCGTCGTAAGGGTCGCGCCAAGCTGTCCGCCTGAGACCGCACTGGTGCTGCCTCGCGCACACCGGATGGTCGATCCTGAAGATTTCCGCCTCACTTTCCGAAAGGGAGCACGAGCCGGGAACCCGGTCCTGATCGTCCACGCTCGAACCGACGAGGAAGGCAATGACCGCCTCGTCGGTTTCGTCGTGCCTAAGAGGGAGATCAAAAGGGCCGACGGGCGTAACCGTGTGAAAAGGCGGCTTCGACATCTCATGAGAGAACGCCTCGACACCCTGCCTGAGGGGAGCAGAGTCGTCGTCAGAGCCAGCGGCAAAGCACTCGAACTCAACTCACACCAGCTCGCCCACCATCTCGATTCCGCCCTCGAAAGAGCCTGGAAACGCTGGGATCCCACATGTTGATTCCCACTCCGAGCGCACTCGTGCGAATGGTGTTCACCGCCCCAATCCGCCTCTACCAGCAGTTCCTCTCACCGGCGCTCGGACCGCGCTGCCGCTACTCGCCAAGCTGCTCGACCTACGCCCTCCAAGCGATTGAAACCCACGGAGCGATTAAGGGCATAGTGCTGGGGTGCTGGCGGCTCCTCAGATGCAACCCTTGGAGTCTTGGCGGCGTTGACCATGTCCCCGAAAAGGGACGATGGACCCCGGATCCGTGGATTCCCCCCGAAGACTGGGTCGGCAACGCAATCATCGAAAGGCCCCTGCCCATGGGCATGAGCCCGAATATGGAGAGCAAGGACAGCATCGACCTCGAAGACGAGGGCCGGGAAGTGTCGATCTGCTCTGGCAGCGTGCACCACCCCATTGACGAGGCACACAGCCCCGACCTCGTCCCCGAAAACCACCCGGCGAAAGCCGGACAATCGAAGGGCGCCCCTGGCGTCCGCACATCCTGAAGGAGAACACATGTTCGACAAGATCCTTCATCCCTTCGCCGTCGCGGTGGCGTGGGTATGGGTAAAGATCCACGACTTCCTCGTCCTACTCGGATTTTCCTCCGGATCCGGCGTGGCATGGGTGATTTCGATTGTCCTGCTGACGATCATCGTGAGGATCTTGATCCTGCCGCTGTTCCTCAAGCAGATCAAGAGTTCGCGGGCCATGCAGGCCATTCAGCCGGAAGTGAAGCTTCTCCAAGAGAAGTACAAGGGTAAAACCGATCAGGCTTCGCGCGTCAAACAAAGCGAAGAGACACAAGCCCTGTACAAGAAGTACGGCGTCAGCCCCTTCGCATCCTGCCTTCCGCTCCTCGTTCAACTTCCCATCCTCTTTGCGATGTATCGCGCGATCTACGCGGTGAAGGACCTCGCGGCCGGCACCTACACCTACGCGGGCATTGAGGCCGATCGCCTCGGACCGATCACCCAGGAACTGGCCTCTTCCATTAACGACTCAACCGTTTTTGGTGTGCCCCTCTCGCACACAATCACCTCAGGTGATGGCATCGCAGCGATCATCGTTTTCGTCATCCTCATCGGCGCGATGATGGTCCTCCAGTTCTTCTCCATGAGGATCTCCATGGTGCGCAATATGCCGCCGATGGACTCGAACAACCCGATGATGCAATCGCAAAAGTCGATGCTCTACGTCATGCCGCTCATGTACCTCTTCTCCGGCGGCTTCTTCCAGATGGGCGTCATCATCTACATGGTCACAGCAGCCCTGTGGGCGATTGCGCAGACCTACTGGACGATCAAGGTCATGCCCACCCCGGGTTCTTCCGCTTACGAGGAACTCCTCAAGCATCGTCACGACAAGTACCTCGAATGGGCCAAGCCCTTCTTCGCATCCTACGACGAGGCCCGCTCTGCGCTGCCCTCCGCCGCGGATGATGCCCAAGTCCTTGAGCTCAATGAGAAAACCTTCACTGAGGCAGCCGCTCAGGCGAAGAAGCTGAAGGTCGCGACCGACTTCCCCGAGTCTATGAGCCCCGGTGAGAAGGTTTCGATTTTGCGCAATCTGGCGAGCCAGGAATGGACGACCCTGCCCGATGAGGTCTGGATGCGCACGCTTCGCGTGGCCGCCGAAAAGGCCGAGGAACGCCGCAATCAGCAGGTCAAGCGCGAGCAGAACAAGCGTTTGTCCCGCGAAGAACGTCAAACCAAGGCTCAGCGCCAGCGCGCCGAGGAAGCCCGCAAGGACAGTGCCTCTGACAATCCAGCCGGATTGAGTGCCGAGGAGATCGAGCGCCGCCGTCAGGAGCGTCGCAAGGCCCGTCGCAAGCAGAACAAGAAGAAGGGCCACTGAGCCTTAACACGAGGGCTCAGGCACCCTCGTCCCCCAGCCATCTAGCCCTGTTGAATTGGGAGAACACTCATGACTGAGAACACCAGCACGGACAAGCTCACCCGCCTCGAGGAGGAGGGTGAACTCGCCGCCGACTACCTTGAAGAACTTCTCGACATTGCCGACCTCGACGGCGATATCGAGATCGATGTGGAGAACGGGCGCGCAAGCGTTGAGATCATCTCCGAGCACTCTTCTGGCCTGGATCGTCTTGTCGGTGAAGACGGAGAGGTCCTCGACGCCCTCCAAGAGCTCACTCGCCTTGCGGTCCAGACTGAAACTGGTGAGCGTTCGCGCCTCATGCTTGACATTGCAGGCTTTCGCGCCGAACGCAAGGCCGAGCTCCAGGACCTCACCATGGAGGCGATCGCACGCCTTCGTGCCACTGGCGAAGCGCAAAAGCTCGAGGCGATGAACCCCTTCGAACGCAAGGTCTGCCACGACGTTGTCGCCGAAGAGGGCTTCCTTTCCGAGTCAGAAGGCGCCGAACCTCACCGTTGCGTCGTCATCTTGCCCGCTGAAGAGGACGAGGTCGAAGAGGCGGAGACTGAGGGGTCCGAGGAAGAGTGAAAGACCTCAAGGGGGTTAATGACCCCACTCTCAAGGGGGTTGGTAACCTCCCTTCCTCGAAGGAACAGGCTCAACTTGAGGACCCTGCGACCCTTGCCGTTCCAGATCCCCTTAAGCGTAAAGTCGGTGATCCTTTCGAGCCTGAGCAGCCCACGGAAGCAGTCAAAGAGTTCTTCGGCTCGGCATTCGCCGATGTTGAGGAATACGTTCACATGCTCGAAGAAGAGGGTGAGCTTCGCGGCCTCGTCGGACCACGGGAAATGCCCCGACTCTGGTCGCGTCACGCGGTGAACGCTGCCGCTGTCTTGGACTTCCTTCCCCGCAAGGGCCAAGTTCTCGACATCGGCTCTGGCGCAGGCCTTCCGGGGATCGTCATCGCGATTTGCCGACCTGATCTCGATGTTCACCTTGCCGAACCGATGCAGCGCCGCTGCGAATGGCTTTTCGATGTCGTGGAGAACCTCGGCTTGGACAATGTGACGATCCATCAGGCCCGCGCCGAAGAACTCAGGGGCAAAGGGCAGGCCGATGTCATCACAGCCCGCGCAGTTGCCAACATGTCGAAGCTCATCCGCATGACGACCCGTTTAATCGCTCCAGGTGGTTCCCTCGTGGCTCTTAAGGGGCGCCGCGCCGCCATCGAGATTGAAGAGGCCGCTAAGGAACTCAAGAGCCACCATCTGCGCGCTGAGATCCATGAGGTCCCATCGATTATGGAGGACGAATCCACATACGTGGTGGTCTGCAAGCGTCAGAAGTAGGCCAGGTTGAGAGTGAGAGCGAAAAGCGAGGTGAAGCCCGGGCCCACGGCGGGGTCGGAGCTCAAGGCTTAGTCGCTGAGGCCGGATTTGAGGCGTGTAGCGGGACGAGGCCGGAGGCGTATGCCCGGTGTGAGGACTGAGGTGTGCGTTGGCACGGGGCCGGGGTGTGCATCTGGGCTGAGTCCGGAGGCGCGTAGCGGGGCGAAGTCCTTGGCGTGTGAGTGTGTGAGGACTGAGGTGTGCCGGGGCGAGGCCCTTGGCGTACGCCGGTGTGATATGCGGCGTGAGAGCCGCAGTGAGGTCGGTAGCGAAATCGGGGAAAACGCTTCGGGGCCGTGAGATCCGAGGCGCCTGCCGGGTGAGAGCTGGGACCAGATCTGCGGCGAGATCATCAGATCTGTGGCGAGATCCGGGGAGTAGGCCGAGCCTCACTTTTTGCCCGAGACACGCCCTCTGTGTTTACCCCGGTCTGGGACCTGGTCGAGGCCGAAGAGGTTATCCACAGGGGATGTGTCGTCGATCATCCTGAGGTGGGCACGCAGGCGGTCTCACTACTTGCCCACGCGGCCACGTACACTGGGCGGGGCATCAAACGGAAGGGAAGAGAGTGAGCAACCCGAAGAGTCAGGATACTCCCCTGCTCTCCCAGATCGAGCAGAACATGCACGATCAGAGAATGCTTGATAACGCATCTTTCGGTCGGCCTTCAAGCACACGCGTCATCGCGGTCGCAAATCAGAAGGGCGGGGTAGGTAAGACCACGACAGCAGTGAATCTCGCTGCCGCACTCGCCCTCGGAGGGCTTTCGGTCGTGGTCGTGGATGCGGATGCCCAAGGTAACGCTTCGAGTGCTTTCAGCATCGAGCATTGCGCAGGAACTCCCTCAACCTACGATGTGCTCATCGGCGGTGCCGCCCTAGCCGATGTTTTGCAAGAGTGCCCCGATATAGAAGGTCTTCGCGTTTGCCCAGCGACGATTGACCTTTCAGGTGCAGAGATTGAACTCGTGGATCTGCCGAGGCGTGAGTTCCGTTTGGCTGAGGCAATGAAGGAGTTTCTCTCCACCACGCGCGATGTTGATGTCGTCATTGTCGATTGTCCCCCCTCTCTTGGACTCGTGACTCTCAATGTCATGGTCTCTGCAGATGAGGTTCTCATTCCGATTCAAACGGAGTATTACGCGCTGGAGGGCTTGAGCCAGCTGTGGAACACGATTGAGCGGATTCGGAGCGAACTCAATCCAAAGCTTCACGTGTCGACGATGCTTTTGACGATGTTCGATCGGCGTACTCGCCTCTCCGAAGAGGTTGAAGCCGAAGTTCGAGCGCATTTCCCCGCCCTTACTTTGAACACGGTCATTCCTCGTTCGGTGAGGATCTCCGAAGCGCCGAGCTTCGGCCAATCGATCATCACTTACGAGCCTCGAAACACAGGGGCCCTTGCCTACCGGAAGGCTGCCCTCGAGTTGAGTTTGAGATTCGCGCAGGACTGAGGAGGAAAGCCGAGGGTGGTGCTCAAAGCGGAATTGAAGGAAACTTTGGCGATTTTTGGTTCGGCTTTGACTAAGTGAGCCTCTGATATCCTGCGCTGCTCTATCCTGTTCTGCTCCGCCCCGGTCCGCTTTGCTCTGCCCTGGTCTGCCCTGGTCTCGTCGGGTCTGGTCTGCTCTGGCCTGGGATGAGTGATTGTCTTCCGGTGTTGTCGTTGCCTGAACATTCGTCTGAGATCGCAATCTCTGAAATGTCATTCGAGCAGCGTATTGTGCCGAGTGTCTAGACAATGTTGAACCTCGGGGAAGGATGTGTTCTCAGAGCATCGCTGTTCTCAGCAGAGCCTTGGAGTGGAGGCTCGCATAGTTGTGTACACGTTTGATGGTCGGCCATCCTATCGGATATCGGTCGACGCACCTCGTAATTGTTCCGTTGTGAATTTCGAGGAATGTTGATTCTAGGGAGGAACTTGTCGAGGTCTTGAGCAAGAGTCGGCATTGAGAAGCAATTGAGGATTCACGACCGCAGTAGTAGAAGGAGTAATTGTGCCGAATCGTCTTTGACTTGGATTGATTCATATGGAACGTTTCATTTAACGGGATCTGAGGACGCACCTCTCTTCGTTTTCGTATTGAGATTGTGCGTTTGAGTTTTTGTCGCCACAGAGTCCAACTGATGCTCAGAGATGATCGCAGGATTTTATGAGAACGTTTATCACCTTGAGTGTTTCACGTGAAACACTTCGGCGCTTCTGCCCCTGTCTCAGGCGCTGTTCTTGGCGGGCGGCATCTCCGCGCGCTACTTCGGAATGAGCAACTCGGTGTGATCTGCGGACATATGGAAGAGGAGGTGGTCTTCTCAGATTGATTGCTTGAGGACCGAGCGAAGAAGGTTGAGATCGCCGAAGTGCAGGGATAACAGCAAAGAGCTGTAAGAAGGCAATAACTCATGAACATCCGCAGGAGCGCTCCTTTGGATGCAACTGCGAGCACGAGGTTCACCTCGGAGGGCATCTCCAAAGAGGCGGGGCCGGAGGGTATCTCGCTTGTCTGTTCACGGCGAAGCTAAGTCGTCGCGGTCGCGGGGGCATCTGGCGTCAATGACAGTGCAATGTGGTGATAAGCCGAATGCACGATCAAGTGGTAGTGAGCATTGGACACCGGGATATGGCGCCATAGCGCAGAGCTCCGCAAAGAATAACGAATGAATAGCGTTCTTGGAGGAGGAGCCCTATACCTGAGTAGATTCACCCATTGAGCAACATCGCCTCTTCAATGGTGCGGAGTGAATGCATGAGTTTCGCTGAGTGTCCAATGGGAGGAAGTCGTTCAAACCAGGCCTTGGAGAGTCTTTCTCATAGGCGGTTCGGAAGAGACAAAAGGCTAAGCAATGAAAGCTGATTTTGGCTGACGAACGGCAACGAAGAAGCCGTCGCTCTCCTCTTTGAAGAGCTGCACCTTGGTTGTCGTGCTGCTGCCGCAAGGGCCGGGGAAGCCCCGCCTTCGAAGACGCAGATAGTGTTCTTATTCGTAGATGCACAGCGAAGCTAGTGTCCACAGTGAGTTCCATCCCGGATGAGGATCATTGTTTCACGTGAAACAATGGAGTTCGATTCAAGGAGGATACGGATGTCTCAGAAGAAGTCTCCCCGTGGCGCGGGCCGTCATTCAGCGCTCGGACGTGGGCTTGGTGCACTGATTCCGACGCAGGTTGACGAAGTCAATGTCGAGGAATCGTCGCAGGTAGATCCTCTTGACGTCTTCTTCCCTGCGCGTTCTGCTACTACAGCTCGTCAAAGAGGTGGTTCCGCAAAAAAGCTTCTTGTTCCTAAGGCGCAGACATCGAAGAAAGTTGTTGCCGCGAGCTCGAAAATTCAATCTTCAGGCGTGGGAACATTCGAGTCGCAGTCGAGTTCAGGCGGGAATGAGGCACCTGAAAGAGCGGAGAACGAGGCTCACAGTTCCGCGAAAGATAGCGACTTGGATAGGGCAAAGGACAGCCCAAAAAGCCTCAATGCTTCCGATCCGAAGCAAAAGAGCGGTCGAAGCACGGCTCAGTCACCGAAAGACACAGCGTCTTCGAATCTATCCTTGTCACAAGTGAGAGATAACGCCGTCCAGATTCAGGCTAGGGGAGTGCTTGAGGAAGAGCTCAGCTCGACAAGACGAGATGAAGCGCAAGTGCAGTCTTCCGTCCGTACCAGTGAGCGGGTGAATACCACTCCGTCTGGGCCGCAGTCTGACGATGCTTTGAAGGAGGTGTCGTCAGTGGCCGGAAGCGATGTTTCACGTGAAACATCGGATGAGCTTCTTCCCGTGCCCGGCGCGAGCTTTGCCGAGATTCCACTCTCGTATATCGTTCCGAACACCCGTCAGCCTCGTGAAGTGTTCGACGAAGATGATTTGGCTGAGCTCCGAGATTCGGTTCTCGAGGTCGGAATCCTCCAGCCCATCGTTGTTCGTCCGATCGACTTCACAGCTGACATGTCCAAGCGGTTGGAAGAAAGCCTGGAGGAGAAGCCTGAGGCACGCTTTGAGCTCATCATGGGTGAGCGTCGACTTCGAGCGGCTGAACTCGCAGGGCTCGACAGGGTTCCAGCAATCATTCGACAAACTGAAGACCAAGACCTCCTGAGAGATGCTCTACTCGAAAATCTTCACCGAGCCCAGCTCAATCCGCTTGAAGAGGCATCTGCATACCAGCAGCTCATGGCAGATTTTGGGGCCACACAGGAGGAGTTGTCGAAGAAAATTGCACGTTCACGCCCGCAGATTGCCAACACCCTCCGTCTCCTGAAGCTTCCGCCCACAGTTCAAAAGAAAGTCGCGGCGCAAGTGATCTCCGCTGGGCACGCGAGGGCACTTCTTTCCCTTGAAACGGTCGAGGATATGGAGCTTCTGGCTGATCGTATCGTTGCGGAGGGTCTCTCTGTTCGCACAACTGAGGAGCTTGTTCGACTTGGACGCGCTAAGGCCGCACCTCGTCCACGTACCCGAACACGTCCGGTCATTTCTACACTCGGCGAGCAGGTTGTTTCCGCACTTCAGGATGCCTATGAAACCCGGGTAAGTATCACCGAAGGAGCCAAGAAAGGCAGGATCGTCATCGAATTCGCGGGTCCTGAAGATCTTCGCCGAATCGCAGACTTAATTTCTGCACAACACTAAAACTCAAAGACCAAAGTGCCGCTAGGCCCCTCATGCCTGCCCGTTCTAATGGCCACCTTGAGCTCGTGCGATTCACCACTAAAGTGGTCGCATCGAAGCTGAGACGCGAGAATGGACGCACATGCACTGACAAGGAGGCGTACATGGTCGAGTCTTCGGCACCCATCACGGCCTTCTTCGATGTTGGTGGGGTGATTGTCAACTCCCATCCCAGTGCTCAACACATTGCAAGCCTCATTGGCGATGGACGACAGTCTCTTGTGAACTTCGTTGATCAGGCGATGTGGGCGCATCGTGACGGGTATGACGCGGGCGCCTCCGACCGCGATTTCTGGGACCGAGTCGCAGGTGACTGCGGGAAGCCTGCAGTAACTGATGAGCTTCTTGAAACCCTTGTCGAATACGACTCAATGCGCGTTCACCAGCCAGTTCCTGAAACAATTGAGCTACTGAAGGACTTGCATGCCCAAGGAATCCGCCTTGGGATCCTTTCGAATGCTCCACGTCCGATCGCGAATGAGATTCGGCGAACTCAGTGGGCCCAGTATTTCGAGAGCTTCACTTTTTCCTGTGACACCGCGTGCTGCAAGCCCGATCGACCAATCTACCGAGCTGCCCTTGAAGCGATGGGGATCGAGGCTAAGGAAGCGGTCTTCTTCGATGACCGGAAGAAGAACATCAGAGCGGCCGAGTTGCTTGGCATTCGCGGAATCATGTGGACGAATGCCGAACTCGCGCGCCGTGATCTCATTGACCTCGGAATGCTCGCTTAAGCCGTTCTGCTCCTCGCGCATATGTCATTCGAAAGAAGATCTCGGCCGAGGCAAGACGAAAGCAGAGTGCCATACAAGTGGTGTAAGCGCGTGTGGAGCACGCCGTTGAGTACCTTGGCGTAGGTCAATCGAAGCGACCGGGCGCGGGATACTCTGGCTGCACTGCCTAAAGAACGGGGCCTGCCATGGGTGGGCTGCACGTCGGAACGAAGCGGAAATGCCTCAGGGCCTCACAAGCTTGGAACAGACGGATTGCCGATGAGACAACAGTGAGGGGTTCGCGCTCTGACCCGCACAAGCTTGAAGCAAGCGTGGAACTGGAAGCGGTGGCGAAGCAAGGGGTCAGTAGCGTCCCGCATAGTGGTGTAACCGTGTGGTGGTCGGCCTGTTGCTTGTTATG
>ERZ773005.763-NODE-763-length-21113-cov-4.927913_pt1 | contig 21113 bp, 19 predicted proteins | sample MGYA00580666_ERZ773005 | MGnify/ENA primary metagenome ERZ773005 (study PRJEB29015, sample SAMEA2737999) | human oral metagenome | biome: human oral; feature: human-associated habitat; material: dental | place: China | collected 2061 ...
GTATCCGGCGATGCCCGTCCTTGTGTGATAGGCGCTGCAGAAGCCGCCGTCGATGATGAGCTTGCGCCCGCCTGCGCGGATGGGGCTCTCGCCGGCGGAGGCCCGCACAGGGGTGTGCCCGTTGACGATGCGGTAGCACGTATTGTGGAGCATATCCGCAACCGCGTGAACGAAGACCCCAAGCCCAGCACTGAGGCTGCTGAGTAATAAGGGTTAGGATGCGTGTTCGCCGGCGATGCTGGCTGCGGGTGACCGCGGTTAGCTGAGCCGGCGGACTTGTACTTACCCTATATATAGAAACCATCCCTTTTGCGGCGATAAGCTGCGGAGGGGGCAGCATTAATCTTGGGATACATGCCTGGCTTGTACCAAGAGGTACCCTAATTTTTATTTACTAGCGAAAGATGAGTTTAATGTCTAATAAGAATGAAATTACTATTAAGGAAAGAATTAAAATATCCGTCCTAAAGTATGATAAATATAAGGATTTAATAAAAGTTGGTGTACCAACTATCTTTGCAATTATTGCCCTTATATCTGGATTTATTCTAGGAGAACCTTGGAGGAGTGGCGCGTGGTGGTGGGTTAGTATCGGGGTAACTATAGCAACATTTGTGGCTAATCTTGGTGTAGAGTATCTTTATTATAAGATAGATTCAAGAGATGCAGTTAATTACTCTAAATTTATTGAATACCTATTGAAGTTTAATAAAAAAACCGCAAAAGGCGAATATGTGAATGCGTATGAGCATTTCATTGATGATATTTGGGTTCCCGTCCTTGGTAATGGATGTAGGGTGACATATTATGTTATAGATCTTCCGGAAGATCAGAGGAATTCGAATGGGGCAAATTTGTCTGTTGATGAGCTTATTGAATCCGGGGCAATATTAAAAGCCAAGTCTTATAATAAAACAGGGAAGAGGGGGCATCTCGATAAAGAGATTAGAGATGAAAAACAGCTTAGGAGTATTTTTACGAGCATGCTGAGAAGTTCCCATGTTTGCTATGATGACATTAGGCAAGAAAGGTACTTGGAAGATATGAAGGAGATGAGTATGGATCCACACAATAAGAAATATGTTTCATTTGTTAGAATTCCAATTGGTGAATGTGAATACACTGATATAGCTGCGGGTGTTCTTATTGCAGATTCTGATATTACATGCTATTTTAGAAATGAGGGATTTAATTATACATTTGCGCAATATGTGGCTGGGCTGGTAGAATCTATAGAATATGACCCCGATAGGTATTCTGATGCAACTATTGGGGCAAGTGTAGATACTCTTCTTCCCGAAGGAGAAGATTTCCCTGATGTGAAAGGCACTCCTGATGGTGATTCTGGCAGAAGGAGTATATCGGGAATTCTTAAAAGTATTTATAAGAAATAGGAGGGGGTTTACGTGGATAGCCTGAAAAAATATTTTCGTACTGATTTGAAAATCGAAGATGTTGCACTGTATATTCTGCAGTTGTTGTCCCAGAATGAGAGTGAAGTTTCTGCTATGAAACTTCAAAAAATTTGCTTCTATGTGCAGGGTTGGTATGTTGCTAAAAAAGGCCACCCCTTGTTTAAGCATGATTTTCAAGCTTGGCGATATGGCCCAGTTTCTCCAAATTTATATAAGTATCATGCTAAAAATGCTACGGTATCCCTAAATTCCACTAATATCCCAGGAAATATTCAGAATATCTCTGATGCTGATAAAAAATTTATTGAGGTTATTGTTTCACTTTATGCTGGATTTACGGGACTTCAGTTGAGCGAGCTTTCTCATAAGCAGGATCCTTGGATCAATGCAAGGCGTGGAATTCCTGAAAACTCACCTAGCACTAATGAAATTACTTTAGAATCGATGCAAGAGTATTTCTCAAAATTTTTAAAATCTAAATAAATAATATCTGTAAAACATTTTCGGGGTGCATGGATTTTTATAATATATTCCATGCACCCTAATTGTTCCGAGGGAGAGTATGTGAAGAGTAGAAGGCGCATTTGAAAGGATTGAAGAATGGCAAGCATTGAAGTGATGAAAGAACGAGCTCGCATCGCGGGACGCTTCAACCTGTCTGCCCGCCGCAATCCAGAACACCGCGCACTCGTAGCTCTAGCGGCTCAACGCGCCGGAGGAGAATGCCACGTCATCCCCGCAGCACCCGGTGAGAAAGTCGCTGACGTATTCCGCCGCTCCCGTAACGTCGCCGGAGAATCAGCCGTCATCATCGTCACCGAAATCAACGGAACACTCTACGCCCAAATCATCCAAGCCGAACGCGTCCGAAACCTCGGACAAGACTCACGAGGCGTAACAACCGTTGCCAGCGCATCCGGCGTAACCCAGCCAGAAACCGCACACGAAGACCTGACAATCGGCACCTTCCTGCAGTACGCACAGATGATCCCGAACGGCTCAGTCGTCCTAGAAAGCGACCTGAGCCCGGTGCAGGCAGTTGCGCATAACGCGCTGGGAACCCACCTGGTCACTGCCTAAAGACAGCCTAGAAGGAAACAGGCATAAAAGGACCCGGCAGGCCATCCGATTGGATAGCCCGCCGGGTCCCTTCTTTATACCGTTGCTATACGCTCAGCCGTTTAGCGGGTAGTGCGTTCCAGCAGCTGCGGCAGGTTGGCTGCATTGCGGCCCTTCACACAGGCTGGGGAGACGGCATCCGTAAGAGTCCAGTTCGTCATATACGGCAAGAAATCGGTAATTTCCGTATGCCAGGTGGCAAAGTCACGTTCCTCATTCAGAAGCAGCACATGCAGCAGGTCTTCTTCCTGAAAATCATGCGGAACCGCCGCCATGAACTCCGTGACTTCTTGCGGATGTTCGCGCAACAGTTTCTTAGAGAGTTTGCGCAGTGCGGGTGTGCGAACACCTAAAATCCGTGCCGGATCAACCGTGGGGAGCAGCTTCGCTGTGAACTCCGCCAGTTTTGGTTCGGCAAGCTCACGGACTGTCTGAGAGATTGAATAACTCATAGTTCTAGTCTCTCAGATGCGGCTTTTCTCTGTACTGGTCTGGGCCAAATCCCCGATGCAAACCAACGCTCCCGAACGGCAGGTGCCCTCACGCTAGTTCTGCAGCATCCGCAGATATGTGAGGAAAAACCGATATGATGGCTACAGAAGGTTCAGACACGAACCTGCGGTTCACAGCAGACCTGCTTCAACGAAGAACGTGTAAGGACTGGGCAGCATGGCAGAGGCAAACGGCGCAGAAACACCACAGACCCGCACCGCACCCGAGCCTGAAAACACTTCCTTAGACCCCTCCCAAACTCGGCACCCCGAACCGGAACAGGCCCGCCGGCCCAAGATTACCCGCGGCGAAGAAGGACTCACCGAATGGGAGCGTCGCACCGATAAACCGCTTTTTATTGCCTCGCTCCTGTACCTTATCGCCTATGCCGCGCCTATTGTGAGCACGCGCATTAGCGCGCCGATTGACGGTGTTCTCAATATTCTTCAGATGGTACTGTGGGCGCTTTTCGCGGTTGATTATTGTGTGCGGCTCTACCTGGCACCCCGGCGCATCTACTTCCTCACGCACAACCTCATGAATCTCGCTATTGTGCTCCTGCCAGCCTGGCGTATTGTGAGTTTCTTGGCGATGCTTCACATGACCGCTAACCGCCAGTACAAACTGCTCTCAGAACTGGCCGTTAAACTCTTCGGGTACACGCTGATCTTTGTGATTATGGCGGCCCTGGCCGTTTTCTCTATTGAGCAAGACGCCCCCGGTGCCCTGATTAAAGACATTTGGACGGCGTACTGGTGGACTCTGGCAACACTGGCGACCGTGGGGTACGGCGACGTGTACCCGGTGACTGTCTCCGGCAGGGTTATTGCTGTGGTTGTCATGATTACGGGGTTGGTCTGTTCGGTGTGATTACCGGTGCGCTTGCTACCTGGGTGATTGAGAAAATTAGCGGAGTCACTGAAGAAGACCACGCCGCAACGAAGGCCGATATTGAGGCGCTTCACGCCGAAATTGCCGAGCTTAAGGCGATGCTCGCCATCCGTATGGGAGACGGTACGGTACACCGCCCGCCCGAAGAGCTCACCCAGGAATTTCTTGCCTCCCGGCGGGGTGCCCCCGATACCGCAGAGGACGACACCCGCGAGCCTGAACAGCCCATGGAACTTATCGAAGAGACCAAACAGACGCTTACCGTGATCCGCCAGAAGATCGCGGTGCGCCTGCGGCGTGATTCTTAAACCCCGCACCTATGCGGCGGTTGGGGAGAATCGTAGGCTGGCCAGTGCGCTCTAGTGCCCTGCCGGGTGATGGGGCCGCCCGCGGGAACACCAGGTATTTCTACAGACACCGGGCGATAGCGCCCTCACAGGTGCGCCGTGCGGTTTAATAGAGACATGAGCGAGAACCAGAATGCCCACACCACGAACACCGCCGACAACTTCGAGCTGCCCGGCGTGCCCGATGCGTTCCAGCGGCTCTGGACACCGCACCGTACCGCCTATGTGAGTGGCGGGCAGCAGGACCACACCGAAAAAACCTGCCCCTTCTGCACGGCACCTTCACGCAGTGATGAGGAATCGCTCATTGTGTACCGTGGGGAGCACACCTTCGCTCTGCTCAACCTGTACCCCTATAATCCGGGGCACCTGCTCATCTGCCCGTACCGCCACATTCCGCTGTACGACCAGGCAACCGAAGAAGAAACCCTCGAAATGGCGCGCCTGACTCAGCGCACCATGCGGGTTCTGCGCAAAGTGTCCCATAACGACGGGTTCAACATTGGTATGAATCAGGGTAAAGTCGGGGGAGCGGGCATAGCCGACCACTTGCACCAGCATATTCTGCCCCGCTGGAGCGGCGACACCAATTTTCTGCCCATTATTGCGCACACAAAAACCATGTCTCGCACCCTTGACGACATGCGCCAAATAATCGCCGACGGATTCGCTCAAACCCAGTAATTGTGCGGGCACAGAATAAGGAAGACTGTGGGTAATTCAACCCCCGCATTTCCTTGTTAAGACAGAAAAGCAGGCGTACAATAAATCGGTAAGTTGAACCTCTACAGAAGGGTAAACTGTGCTGTTTAAAACCCCGCAAAAAACCAGACACAGAAAAAGGCTGCCAGCGCCCAAAATCTGCCGCACCCCAGCCTAAATACCCACCCCTGAGCATTATTTTTCACGGGCAGAAAGCGCCCGCAGCCACGAGTGAAACGCATCATGCTAAAACCACGGTGTCAGATTATTTTTTGAACCGTAAAGTATGGCATGATATATAACGGCGAAACCACCCGTACCGCCGCCCCCAAGGTTCCTTCCGGACCTTCCCACCCAGCTGACCGCAAACCAACCACGAAAGCCGCCGATGAGCCCCCGCATCCCCACAGGTAAACGACCCCAAATTACCCGAACAATCACCAGTTTCACGATCGTAGCCTGCCTGCTTGCAACCGCCGGATGCGCCGAATACGTCGACGAAGAAACCGACGCATCAGGTACGATCAGCACCTCCGCATCGGCCAGCCCCTCAGCGAGCGCATCAGCCAAATCTAGTGTGCCGCTCACCAAAGAGCGCCCCGCACCCACGCTGCCCGATGGCTCACCCGCCCCGCTGAGCAGCACGGAGCTTGATAACTACTACGCCGGTAAATTCATACCGCCCACCGATAAACACCCCGTCTACAATATGGGTGCGCCGGTGCTTTCAGACACCGTAAAATCCCGTGAGCTTGACGGGGTAGACGCACTCATTAAATACATGGGTGAAACCTACCGGTACACCGCGTACACTAATACGGAAATTGAGAACTACACCAAAAACGTGTACGCCCCCGACTATCAGTACGATAAATCCAGTGAAAAAGACGAACGTACCGACAAAACCCCCGACGGCCAAAGCAAAAACGATAATGAGCTGCGCGAAGCAGGGTACTGGGTTGGTGAATATAAATACACCATGAAACGTGTGGCCGATTCAGAAAAATGGAGCGACGATAAAAAAGAAGTCACCATTGCGGTACGGCACAAACGCAACACCTACACCTGGTACAACAAAGATAGCGGTCAAGCCGATAACCGGTACTACTCGTGGGGTATTCAAGAGGACTTCAATATGACTCTCGTGTACGTGGAAGACCAGGGGTGGAAAGTAAAGAAGGTAGACTCGCTCCGCTCCAAGTGGCTGAAGTAGCCACGCACCCGGCTCATGGGGGGGGGTATTAGAACCTGGTGGGAATAGGTATGCTGGGAGGATGACGCCCCTGAACCTGCTCGATAGTGCGGTCCCTAGCGGCGGCAGCGGCCAGGCGCTCATCTGGCGTGAGCTGCGGTGGGTTGAGCGCCAGCCCGTTCTTGAAATAGAACCCCTCACCGCGGCGGCGGGGGAGCAGCACCCCAGCAGTGAGCGCATCCGCATACCGCTTACCCCCGGTGCGTTTCTTGGGCTGCGGCTACTGGCTGATACCGCCGGTGAACACCTGCGCTACTGTGCCGGGTACTTTGCAAGCGGGGCACCCGGTGAGAAGAACACGAACACCCCAAACACGGGTGCGCCCCACCGGGTGCCCTGCCCAGAAGGAGCACGCATCCGCAGCGGTAAACAATGCGAACGATGCGCCGCCCGCGACGAGTTCACGGCCCTTCACACCGCGCACCTGCACCCCGGCACATTAACCCCGGGGATGCGGGCCTACGCGGCGACACCGCACTGGCTCTACATTGCCACATTCCCCGACGGGACCAGCAAAGTAGGCACCAGTTCCCAAGCCTCAACCCCGCGCCGCCTCGACGAGCAGGCGCCCGCTGTCGCAACCTACATAGCCCAAGCACCTGACGGGCTGAGCGTGCGTGAAGCCGAAGACGCTGTTACCCGCATCGGCGGGGTGCCGCAGGTGAAACAGACGCCCAGCAAATACCGTGCCTGGCTTACCCCGCTGCCAAACAGCACAATACGCAGCGCCCACCAAGAAACCATGAAAACCGCCCGGGAAGCGCTCACCCACGCGCAGCTGCGCGCCCCTCTTACCCCGCTGCATGAGCCGTGGGAGCCCTCACCCGCCATGGCCCGCCCCTACGCGGCCCTGCGAGCTGGCAGCCCCGAACCGCTCGGGCAGTTCCCCAGCGTACTTTCCACCGGCACCGCAGGATTTTACTGCACCGGTGCGGCCGGGAAATTCATGACCGCCCACACCGGCGACCCAGCCGCCGCCCTGCTGGTAAACACGGCCGAAATCGACAACCTAGCCTTCACCGTGAACCACGACATAAGCACCGTAAATATTCAAACGGCTCTCTTCTAAAATCACCCAGAAAAATTATTACTACTCCCGCGAAAACACACCGGGAAATAGCGGCACGCGCCGTTGTGTGCATGGCACAACACATAAAAAGCCGCCGCTAACACCCGCAAAGTAAGCAACGCCATACCGTGCAATTACACAGTGCGGGAGGGTATAAAATAGTGTGCATGTCAAAACCCCTCATTCGTTTGCTCGGCCAGGGCGTACGCTACGCAAGTAAACTGCGCGGCGGCGGTTCCGCATTCCCCGGCCTCGTCATGGAAAAACTGCACCCCGAATTCGTGGCCGAAGAACTCGCCAAACTGCCCTACGGCGTGGTCGTTGTCTCAGGCACCAACGGTAAAACCACCACCACCAAAATGACGGTGCAGCTGCTCGAATCGCAGGGGCTTAAAGTTTTCACCAACCGCACTGGCTCCAACTTCGTGCGCGGTGTGGCGGCGGCCCTCCTGGGCGCAATGAGCCTCACCGGCAAACTCGATGCAGACATTGCCGTGCTCGAACTAGACGAGGCCCACGCCGTGCACTTCGTCAAAGCCGTCAAACCCGACTATGCGCTGCTGCTGAACGTGCTGCGCGATCAGCTTGACCGCTTCGGCGAAATTGACACCACCCGCAGGATGCTCTCCACCGTAGCCGCCGCAACCACCAAAACCGTGGTGCTCAACCGTGAAGACCCGCGCATCCGCTCACTCGCTCAAGCCGTGCAGCCCGGCACGAACATCAGCTACTTCGGTCTGAACGACGAGCTGCGCTCATACTTCCCCTCAGACGACGAGCTGCGCAGCGGCGTGGGCGCACGCTCCGCCGACCTGCCCGACTCAGACGTGACCCTCACCGCCTTCTCCGGCAGCAGCGCAACCTTCAACCTGGCGGGCCAAAGCATCAAAGGGCAGATTAACCTCTACGGCATCTACAACATTTTCAACGCCGCCGCCGCAATGGCCCTCACCCGCGCCGTCATGGGCGAAAAACTCAACCAAGACGCCCTCGTGAACGAGCTGGCAAAAATCACCCCCGCATTCGGCCGCGGCGAAACCCTCAACGTGAACGGGCGGCCGCTGCAGCTGCTGCTGGTGAAAAACCCCAGCGGGTTCCGCCTCTCACTGGCCAGCGCAAACTCCCACGACTACGCCACCATGATCACCATTAACGACCAGTACGCCGACGGGCGTGACGTCTCCTGGCTGTGGGACGTAGACTTCCACGACCTAGCCGCCACCGGCGTGAAAATGGTCTCCGGGGTGCGCGCCTGGGATATGGCGCTGCGCCTAGAACACGACGGCGTACCCGTAAAAGACGTGCAAGAAGACCTAGACGACGCCCTCCGCTCGTTCATCGCCAACAGCGGGCAGGCACCCATGCGTATCTTCTGCACCTACACCTCAATGCTCGCCCTGCGCGAAGAACTCGGAAAAATCACCAACGTCGAAAGGGTTTCCTAAGCCATGACCCACACCATCGCCGGAACCCCCGCCGCCGGGCCGAACAACGGCAAAACTCTGCGTATCCTGCAGCTGTACCCCAAAGACATGAACATTTACGGCGACTGGGGCAACACGCTCTCACTCGCACGCCGTGCACACGCCCACGGGTTCGACGTCAACATTATCGACTACAACCCCGGCGACGAATTCCCCCAAGACGTCGATATTATTATTGGCGGCGGCGGCCAGGACTCCGGGCAGACCGTCATCCAAGAAGACCTGCACGCCAACTCCGAACACCTGAAACAGCTCGCCGAAGACGGCACCCCCATGCTCGTCATCTGCGGCCTATACCAGCTGTTCGGCAAAGAATTCCGCACCCGCGAAGGGGAAGTGCTCAAAGGCATCGGGATCTTCGACGCCCACACTGTAGGCGGCGACGAACGACTGATCGGCAACATTGTTGAAGAGTCCAAAGACTTCGGAACCATCATCGGGTTTGAGAACCACTCCGGACTCACCTACCTGGGCTCCGGGTGCACCCCGCTTGCCGCCACCGTCACCAAAGGCGAAGGGAACAACAAAGCAGAAACCCATGAGGGCGCGCGCGTGCACAACGTGATCGGCACCTACCTGCACGGCTCACTGCTGCCCAAAAACCCCAAAATCTCTGACTACCTGATCGAGCAGGCCGCCAAACGTAAATACGGCGAATTCACCCCCGCCACAATCGACGACACACTCGTGAACAAGGCACGCGCATCAGCAATGAAACGCCCCCGCTAAAACTACTGCCAGCGCACATCAGCCGGTATAGTTGAAAAGTATTGACGCGCGGCCACCCACGTGCGCCCGCACAGAACATTAACGTAAGGGAGAAACGAATGTCGGGTCACTCCAAATGGGCCACCACCAAACACAAGAAAGCCGCGATCGACGCCAAGCGCGCGAAGGCATTCGCCAAATTCATTAAGGCAATCGAAGTAGCCGCCCGCATGGGCGGGGCAGACATTGCAGGCAACCCCGCACTCGATCTTGCCGTGTCGAAAGCAAAAAAGAACTCGGTGCCCAACGACAATATTGACCGCGCCATTAAACGCGGTGCTGGGCTGACCGGCGAAACCATCGACTACACCGAAATCATGTACGAGGCACGCGGCCCGCAAGGCACCGCACTGTACATCGAGTGCCTGACCGATAACCGCAACCGTGCCGCATCAGACGTGCGCCTGGCCGTGACCCGCAACGGCGGCACCATGGCAGACCAGGGCTCCGTGGCGTTCCTCTTCGAGCGTAAAGGCGTGGCCGAAGTAGCGAAAACCGACGGGCTCACCGAAGACGACGTGCTCATGGCCGTGCTTGATGCAGGTGCTGAAGAAGTACTGGACGAAGGCGACGTGTTCACCGTCGTATCCGCCGCAACCGACCTGCCCGAAATCCGCAAAGCACTGGATGAAGCGGAACTGGAGTACAACAACGACGACCCCGTATTCCGCCCCACCATGCAGGTAGACCTCGACCTTGACGGTGCCAAAAAGTTCCTCAAACTCGCGGATGCGGTCGAAGAACTCGACGACGTCCAGAACGTCTACTCCAACGCAAACGTTTCCGCAGAGGTTATCGCCCAGTTAGAAGCCGAATAAGCACAAAACGCACGAGTGCCCGGACACACCCCGCACACGCGGGCCGTGAGCCGGGCACCGTACTCTATCTGGGCGCACCCCGGAGGGGACAGCCAACGACAGCATAAGGAGAAACCGGATGAGCGAAAACCACCCGCTCGCCCCCGAGCCGCGCGTACCCGGTGCCACACGAATTATGGGTATCGACCCGGGCCTGACCCGCTGCGGCATCTCCATGCTCGATATGACCGCCGACCGCAAAGCCTACTTCGTGAACGTCGGTATCGCCGGAACCCAGGCGGCTGAGGCACTGGATCAGCGTATTCTGCGCATATTCAACGCCGCCCAACAGTGGATTAAAGTGTATAAGCCAGATGCGCTCGCTATTGAGCGAATCTTCGCCCAAGAACAGGTCAATACTGTGATCGGTACCGCGCACGCCTCCGGGGCGGTGATTTCGGCGGCCGCAATGCTTGGTGTGCCCGTGCATTTTCACACCCCCTCCGAGGTGAAGGCGGCGGTCACCGGCTCCGGGCGGGCCGATAAAGGCTCCGTAGGGCGGATGGTAACCCGCATCCTGGGCCTTGAAAAAATGCCGAAACCGGCGGATGCTGCCGATGCGCTCGCTATTGCCATCTGCCACGGGTGGCGCGGCGGTGGCATCGGTTCGGGCATTAATATGGCGGCGCACACCCAGACTCACCAGGGGTCCCGGCCCGTGCAGGCTGCCCGGGGTGCGGCGCTCACTCCAGCGCAGCGGGCGTGGAAAGAGGCGGAGGCGAAGGCCCGCAGGTAGGCGACCCAACACATTTTCGATACTATTTTCGAATATGATGTGCGCGATTTTCCTGTTATTCTCAAGGGTTTTTCGCGGGCGGGCCGCCATGCGGTTGATTTCAGAAGATATATTCTAATATACTGGAGGTGCGCGCCCTGCTCACAGCAACGGTACCTAGTGCGCCCTATGAGAGGAAACTATGATTGCGTCACTCACCGGCAGAGTAAGCCATGTAGGTCTCGACAGCGTCATCCTCGACGTCAACGGGTTTGGGATGCTTGTGCACACCACCGCCCGTACGCTCGCTGGCCTGCACCTGGGGGAGACTGCCACGGTGCTCACCAGCATGATTGTGCGCGAAGAATCTATGACGCTCTACGGTTTCGCTGAACCCGCCGAACGTGAAGTGTTCGATATGATGCTCTCCGTCTCGGGAATTGGCCCGCGTATTGCATTGGCTGTGCTGAGCGTGCACACCGCCAGTGAGGTGGAGCGCGCCGTGGCCACGGGGGACGATAAAGCATTTACCAAGGTCCCCGGTATTGGCCCCAAGGGTGCGCGGCGTATTGTGCTTGAGCTGGCGGGCAAACTAATTCTTAGCGAAAGCCAAGGAGAAGAAGCAGCCGCCCCCCAGGGCGGGCTGGTGTGGAAGCCGCAGGTTCTCGATGCTCTCACCTCCTTGGGCTGGACTGAAAAAGACGCTAATGCCGCGATTGACGCCTACGTGACCCACAACCCGGGCGCCGAGAATGAGGCGGTAGGCGCGGCACTTCGCGGGGTGCTTGCCTCCTTAGGAGCACAAAATACTGTTGGGCGGCGCTAACGCACGGCGGAACACACCCTACCGCAGGGAGCACACCGCACCCGGTGGTGTGTACGGTAGTATCGGATAGAGCCGCCGCAGCACGCTCAGGCACGAGAGCTACAGCATCTACAGAGGATAAGAACACGTGACAGATAACCCCTATGAGCCTACGCCGTCGGGCGGTTACGCACCCGGTCAGGTGCCCGGGCAGCAGCGGCTAGTTGCCATGGAAGAAGAACCCGAAGAAAAAATGATTGAGGCGGCCCTGCGCCCCAAATCGCTTGGTGACTTCGTGGGGCAAAAAAGGGTGCGGCAGCAGCTTTCCCTAGTGCTGGAAGCCTCAAAAATGCGGGGCCGCAGCGCTGATCATGTGCTTCTTTCCGGCCCTCCCGGGCTTGGCAAAACCACGCTCGCCATGATTATTGCCGCTGAGATGGATGCCCCTTTGCGCATCACCTCCGGCCCAGCTATTCAGCACTCCGGCGATTTAGCGGCCATCCTCTCGTCACTAACCCCCGGCGAGGTGCTTTTCCTGGATGAAATACACCGTATGAGCCGCCCCGCCGAAGAAATGCTGTACATGGCGATGGAAGATTTTCGCGTGGATATTGTGGTTGGTAAGGGAGCGGGAGCCACCTCCATCCCCCTTGAACTACCGCAGTTTACCCTGGTGGGTGCCACAACCCGTGCCGGGCTGCTCCCCGGGCCGCTGCGTGACCGTTTCGGGTTCACCGGGCACCTGGAGTTCTACTCCGTGCCAGAGCTTGAGCTGGTGCTACGCCGCAGTGCCGGTCTGATGGATATGAGTATCACCAGTGAGGGGTTCGCAGAGATCGCGGGCCGTTCACGCGGCACACCGCGTATCGCTAACCGGCTGCTCCGCCGTGTACGCGACTGGGCCCTTGTGAATGATGTGCCCAATATTAACGCCCACAATGCGGCAACCGCCCTTGACATGTATGAAGTGGATGAGCGCGGGCTGGACCGCCTGGACCGCGCCGTTCTTGAATCGCTCATCCACAAGTTCGGTGGGGGACCGGTGGGGCTATCCACCCTAGCTATCGCCGTTGGTGAAGAAACCGAGACCGTGGAGACAGTAGCCGAACCCTACCTGGTGCGTGAAGGGCTGATTGGCCGCACCCCTCGCGGGCGTGTGGCGCTGCCTGCCGCGTGGGAGCATCTGGGGCTAGAAGCCCCCGATATTAACCTGTAGCACCGAATGATCCCCCTATCACGGAACGGTCATGCTGTTTTCAGTGGGGAAAACATCACCGTGGTCGGGTAAGTTTCTCAAGAAAAACTGCGGCTGAGCGCATAACCGATAGGGAAAGACTGTGCTCTCGCGTAGGATGGGTACAGTAGAGAAACTATGAACACAGGCGCGTCACCATCCTATGCACCCCGGGTAGGGCGACGCCGGGGACACGTCCCTACAGAGAGGACACCATGGATATTACGATGATACTTCTCGCCGTTTTTGTGCTCTTCATGATCTGGAGCATTTACAGCGGCACTAAACGGCAGAAAGCACAGATGCAAGCCACCCAGACTATGCAGGAAAACCTGCGTGCTGGTGATGAAATTATGACCCGCGCCGGGCTGTACGGCACCATCGTCTCAACCGACCATGAAAACCGTAAAGCACTTGTGGAGATCGCCGAGGGAACGATCATCACCATTAGCCTGGACGCTGTTGCCACCGTGGTGGATGTTGCGGAAGAAGAACCGGTGGAGGCTAAGGAAGAAGCCGTGGAAAGCACCGAGGGTAAAGACACGGCGGAAGACGAGTCACCCGAGAAGCCTGCCAAGGGCTACGACCTCAATTAATAAAGACAATAATCGGGAATAGCACCCTAGAACGGGTGCTATTCTTGCTGATTGAGAAGATAAAAATCTAGTAAGGGGCATACATGGCTAAGCGTTCCCCGCTTACAGCTGCACGAGGCGCCCTCGTCTCAATGGTTTTGCTCATGATTGTGATGGCCGCAGGTATTTTCGGCACCACCCAGGCGGGCGGGTCGTGGGGCCCGAAACTTGCGCTTGACCTCTCTGGCGGTACACAGATGATTCTTTCACCCAAAGTTAACGGGTCACAGAATGAATCTGTCAGCCAAGAGCAGCTGAACCAGGCAGTTGAAATTATCCGTCAGCGCGTTGATGGCGCGGGCGTCTCCGAGGCGGAGGTTACCACCTCCTTCGGTTCGGGTAATAACGTGGTGGTTTCCGTTCCGGGCACTATTAGCGCCGAAACCCGTGCGCTTATTCAGGCTTCTGCGAACATGTCGTTCCGCCCTGTGCTGGCCTCGGGTTCAGGTGCGGCAACCCCGCAAGAGAGCCGCACCCCGGACGATAAGCTCCCCAAACCGGATGCGGAACCTAAAGACAACTCGGATAAGAACTGGATTACCGCCGAACTGCAGAAAGAATACGAGGCGAAAGACTGCACCGCCGGGCATAATGAGGATGCTGAAAACCAGGATCCTGGAAAACCGATTGTGGCCTGCTCCACCGACGGTACCGAAAAGTACATCCTGGGTCGTGTTGAGCTCAGCGGTAACGATATTGCAACAGCCTCGCACTCCCAGGAAAGCAGCGGTCAGGGCGTGACCACCGGCCGCTGGGGCGTGAACATTGAGTTTAAAGACCAGGGGGTTACCACTTTCAAAGATGTGACCTCCCGCCTGAACTCGATCCGTGGGCAGAACCCCGCCGACCCGCGCAGCCGGTTCGCTATTATGCTTGACGGTAAGGTGCTGTCCTCCCCAACGTCCCAAGCTGTTATTTCAGACGGTAAGTCACAGATCACCGGTAACTTTACTGAGGACCAGGCTAAAGCCCTGGCCGACCAGCTCAAATACGGTGCGCTGCCGATTAGTTTCAGCATCCAATCTGAGCAGCAGATCTCGGCAACCCTCGGCTCTGAGCAGTTGAAGGTGGGCCTGCTGACCGGTCTCATCGGCTTGCTGCTGGTGTTCATTTATTCGCTGTTCCAGTACCGCCTGCTCGGGTTTGTGACCATGGCATCGCTGATCGTGGCGGGTATTATCTCGTACGAGGCGATTGTGCTTCTGGGCTGGGCGTTGAACTACCGCCTCTCCCTGGCAGGTGTTGCGGGCCTAATTGTTGCTATTGGTGCCACAGCCGACTCGTTCATTGTGTACTTCGAACGTATTCGTGATGAGATACGCGCCGGACGCACCATCCCTTCCGCTGTGAACCACGGCTGGAAGCGGGCCTCCCGCACCATCCTCGCTTCGAAGGCCGTGAACCTGCTGGCGGCAGTGGTGCTGTACGTGGTGTCGGTGGGTTCTGTGAAGGGCTTCGCCTTTACCCTGGGCTTGACTGCTATCGCCGACCTGATCGTTGTGTACTTGTTCACTCACCCCACCCTGACCCTGCTGGCGAATACCCGCTACTTCGGTAAGGGGTACCGTCATTCGGGCCTCTCGCCCGAGTCGTTGGGCGCAACCCCGCTGTACCGTGGCGCCGGCCGTTTCCGCAAACCGGATGAAGACTATGTGAGTATCGCAGAGCGCCGCCGCGCCGCCCGTGCCGCCGAGGATAAAGACGTGACGGGCACCCCTGAAGAAAAGAAGGAGGCGCAACCATGACCGAGGTAAAACCTAACGTCTTCGCGCGGTTCGGTAATGACCTGCACTCGGGCAAACGCTCCTACCCGTTCATTGGCAAACGTAAACTGTGGCTGATGATAGCCGCCGCGCTCATGGCGGTCTCAGTGATCCTTCCGTTGGTCGGTAACGGGTTCAACCTGGGTATCGATTTCCGTGGCGGTTCGGAATTTGTGGTGTCGAAGGCTTCTCATACGGAATCCTCCACCGGGGAGAAAATCGTCAAGGAGAACGTCCCGGACGCCTCCGACGTGCATGTTACCCATATTGCCCCCGGCACTGTTCGGGCGCAGATGAGTAAACTCAGTGACGAAGAGACCCTCAAAGTGAAGAAAGCCCTGCAGGATGCGTACGGCGTCAGCGAAAACGACGTGACCTCATCCTATGTGGGTCCCACCTGGGGTGCTGATGTGACCCGGCAGGCGCTGTGGGGTCTGGTGGCGTTCGTGATTTTCGCGCTGATTGGTATGGCGTTCTACTTCCGCACCTGGAAGATGTCTGTCGCCTCCATTGCGGGCTTGTTCTTTACCGTGGTGGTCACCGTGGGTATTTACGCAGCGTTGGGCTTTGAAATCACCCCGAGCGCGATTATCGGTTTCCTAACGATCCTGAGCTACTCGCTGTACGACTCCGTGGTGGTTTTCGATAAGATCCGCGAGAACACCGAGGACATTATGGACCGTAAGGATGCGACCTTCGCGGAGGAAACAAACCTGGCGGTTAACCAGACCCTGGTGCGTTCCATTAACACCGCGATCGTGGGTGTGCTCCCCGTCGGGTCCATCCTGTTCATTGGTGCGTTTATGCTTGGTGCAGGCACCCTGCAGGATCTTTCCCTCTCGCTCTTTGTGGGTATTCTGGTGGGCATGTTCGGCACTCTGTTCGTCTCGGCACCGCTGTACGGTATGCTGCGGCTGGGCGAGAAAAAGATCGTCGGGCAGCAGCAGAAGGTGGAGTACTTCCGCGCCCACGGCGGGGAAGAAGAGACCGACTCCGACAACGAGTCACAGCAGAAACCCGTGAAACGTTCAAAGCCGAAGATTGAAGTGAATGTCGTGAATTTCGATTAGTTTCACTCACCGGCTTTGAGGGTAAGGGGCTAGCATCTTGGATGATGCTAGCCCCTTATGCGTGCCCTTTAGTGCACCGGGGTTGCCCAGCTGCTGAGGAGCCAAAAAGCGTGCGGGCGCGCACCATAAACCGCACCATATAACCAGGCACAGTTTGCGACGTATCGTCAAGGTTGGGTAGCATAACAAACACACAACGGGTTTTCTCGTGTGGATGCGCGCCGCCATGCACAACAAGGCGCCGCGTAAGGGGCCGACGAAGCACCCCACCGCTACCAGGCCAGAAAACTCGCAGGAGGGAAAAGGTAAAAATGGTCGTAGAATCCCACAATACCCCCGAAGACAGTAGCGTGGTTCCTCAAACCGCGCCGAAAAAGAAACCGGTGCGCGGTTCGCACCGCGTTATGACCGCATCCGGGCGTGTGCCTAACCGGCTAGTTTTCGGCAGGCGCATCGCTAAAAATCTTGACCCTGGTACATCACAGACACATTTCTCGCCCATGATCGCCCCGGTGGTGCGTGCCCTGCGCAAATACCATCCTGAGGAGGACATTCAGGTTCTTCAACGTGCCTTTGAGGTGGCTAATAGGCACCACCGCGGGCAGAAACGTAAAAGTGGCGACCCGTATATTACCCACCCGGTTGCCGTGACCGCGATCCTAGCGGAGATGGGCGCCACCGGCCCCGTGCTGGCGGCCGGGCTGCTTCATGACACGGTAGAAGACACCGACTACACCATGGAAGAGCTCACCGCAGAATTTGGGGAGGAAGTCGCCTACCTGGTGGATGGGGTGACTAAGCTCGACAGGATGACCTACGGTGAGCATGCCTCCATTGAGACCATCCGCAAACTGGTGCTGTCGATGAGCAAAGATATTCGTGTGCTCCTCATTAAACTTGCGGACCGCCTGCACAATGCACGCACCTGGCGTTTTGTGGCGGCGGCCTCGGCGGCCCGTAAAGCCGAAGAGACACTAAAAATCTATGCCCCCTTAGCACACCGGCTGGGTTTGAACACGATTAAATGGGAGCTTGAAGACCTGTCATTTGCGGCGATGAGCCCCGATATTTACGCTGAGATGGTGCGCATGGTGGGGGAGCGCACCCCAAAACTTGAGGCGTTTCTGGAGGAAGCCCGCACTAAAATCTCCGAGCGGCTAACCCAGATGGGTGTTGAGGCCATGGTGACTGGCCGGCCTAAACACTACTACTCGATTCATCAGAAGATGAAAACAAAGGGCCGTAGTTTTGACGAGATTAATGACATTCTTGCGGTGCGCATTATGGTGGAAGAGGAGAGCGAATGCTACACCGTGCTGGGGCATATCCTCTCGCTATGGCCGTCAATGACAGGCCGGTTTAAGGACTATATTAAAAACCCCAAAAACAATAACTATCAGTCGCTGCATTTAACGGTGTACGGGCCGGGGAACCTGCCGTTAGAGGTGCAGATCCGCACCTATAAGATGCATGAAGAAGCCGAATACGGGGTGGCTGCGCACTGGCGGTATAAGGCGGCTTCACGCGGTGAGCAGGTGAGCAACGCCAAGCACGAACCCGGCACCCAGACCGCAGCAATGAACGTCGGTATTTTGCAGGCTATCGCCGAAATTTCTAACTCTAACCCCGAGTCTGATAAGTTCTACGAATCCCTCGCAGACACCCTGGACACCGACGAGATTGTGGTGCTCACACCCAACGGTGAGGCTATTGCGCTTCCCTCCGGCTCAACCCCGGTTGATTTCGCGTACGCTATCCACTCTGAGGTGGGGGACCGCACCGTCGGGGCGAAAGTAAACGGCCGTCTGGTACCGCTTCACACGATGCTGCCGACCGGGGTGACCGTGGAAATTATGACCACGAAGGATGAGGAGGCAGGACCCAGCGAAGACTGGCTGAAGTTCGTGCGTTCCTCACGGGCCCGCACAAAGATCCGCCAGCACTTTGCGAAAGAACGTCGCCTTGAGGCGCTGGACCGTGGGCGTGAGGCGCTCACGAAGAGCATGCGCAATAATGAGCTGCCGCTGCAGAAGATGATGAGCCCCGAGCTGATGACCCAGGTGGCGCAAACTCTGCACAAGAACGATGTGGCAACCATGTACCGGGCTATCGGCGAGAACGAGCTAACCACAAAGCAGGTTATTGACACCCTCATTGACCTGTATAACGGGGAGCAGCAGGACGAGCCGACTGTTGAGGTGAGCGACTTTGACGAAACCCTGCTGAAGCAGACCCGCAGCGCGGTGAGCGACAACGGTGTGCTGGTGCCGGGGGCTGAGGGTGTGCTCACGAAGATCGCCCGCTGCTGTAGCCCGGTCCCGCCCGACGACATTATTGGTATGGTCACCCGGCTCAACGGTATTTCGGTGCACCGGCGTGACTGCCCGAATATACTGAACCTGGATGAGGAGCAGCAGCCGCGTTTAACGGAGGTTCAGTGGGCACCCACCCCCAGCAGCACCTACCGGGTGCAGATTCAGGTGGAGGGACTTGACCGTAAGGGCCTGCTCAATGACCTCATCCGTGCGATCTCAGATTCGGGTGTGAGTATTGTGGATGCGCGCGTGCACACGTCCGAAGACCACATAGCGGTGGACAGGTTCACGGTTGAACTGGGGGACAGGTACATGCTGGAACATGTGGTGAACGTAGTACTGAACGTTGACGGCGTGTATAAGGCGTACCGTCTGACGGGCTCTAAGCCGGCGCACACATCATAAGAGGGTGTTTTTATACACGAACGGGGCGGCTCACACACTTCTGCTGTAGTGTGGTGAGCCGCCCGATACGGTTGGCGCTCTTAGACGTTAGCCTTCAAACCCTTCCAGGGTGGCTGCCCAGGCGCGGCGGGCATCCAGTGCCTCCTGCGCCTTAGCGATCTTTTTCTCATCACCCGATGCCTGGGCCTGAGCCAGCTCGGTTTCCAGCTTGGTGAGGGAATCCTGAATCTGCGCAAGCAGCGAGTTTGCCCGTGCGGTTTTCGCGGGGTCGTTCTTCTTCCACTTCGCAGCCTCGGCGCCGTGAATCTCGTCCTGGATCTTACGCAGCTCAGAGTCGATGCGGCGCATATCGGCACGCGGCACGCGGCCTGCTGCATCCCAGCGGTCAAGGATCTTATCGAACGCGGCTTTAGCGGCGGCAATATCGGTTACCGGAAGAAGCCCGCGGGCTTCAACCAGTAGCGCCTCTTTCACCTTCAGGTTGTCGGCATAGGCCGCATCCTGCTCAGCTTCGGCAGCGTTACGGGCATCAAAGAAAACATCCTGTGCAGCACGGAAACGGGCCCACAGTTTATCGTCCTCCCGGCGGGAGCCGCGCGGAACTTTCTTCCACTCGCGCATAAGATCACCGTAGGCGCGGGAGGTCTCAGACCAGTTGGTGGAGCTTGAGAGCTCTTCCGCGCGGGAAATCAGCTCTTCCTTAGCGCGCTTAATGCGGGCATTGCGCTCATCCAGCTGGGAGAAGTGCGCGCGGCGGTTACGGTCGAAGGTGGTGCGGGCGGTACGGAAACGCTTCCACAGCTCGTCCTCCACCGACTTGGGCAGGTGGATTTCCCGCTGGGCCTGCTTCCACGCATCAAACAGCTCGTTCATGCGCGCGTGCGAGTTCTTCCAGTGAATCTTCTCGGGATCCTGCTCCACAATCGACTCGGCTTCAGCCACGATCTCTTCACGGGCAGCCAAGGCGCGTTCACGGTTGGCGGCACGGTTCTGCTTCTGCTGCTCAGCCAGCTCACCGATGCGTTCGGTCAGGGCTGTTAGCCGCTGCTGCAAACCGGCGTAGTCGCCCACCATGTTCCGCTCGGCAATCTGGGCACCGATTGATTCGATACCCTTCTGAACATCGGCGGCGGGAGCGTTGTTTTCGATGCGAGACTCCAGCAGGGTCACCTGCGCCTCAACGTTCTCGAACTTGCGGGCAAAGTAGGCTAGCGCCTCCTCTTCTGAGGCGTCAGGCAGCTGGCCTACCGCGTACTCTTCGCCTTCAACAATGACGAATACGTGGCCGTCTTCAGAGACGCGCCCAAACTTGCGGGCCTTTTCGAGGTTCACAGCAATGTCGTCGGATTTAATGGTCACCGCTATAACTCTTTCACTAGGGGCGTCGTACCGTGTTAGGGTGCTACGCCGAGGTTCATGGTGCGCGCGTACGGGGCGGCTTTGAGGGTGCGCACCGTGTCATCAGGATGCGCGCGCATCTATACAGCATAACGGGTGCCGGGTGTTTAAACACACCGTTACACGCCAACCCGGACGCGGGTCACAGGGTGAGATGCGCGACGCCGCGAAGCACACGTGGCGAGCTGGTGGTTCAGGTCTGCAGAAGGCGGCGTCGGGTTCGCTAGGAGCGCATCCTTGTTACTATTAAGAAGATTGTGCCCCGCAAACACTTTGCTCATATAGCACAACCGATTATTGCAACCTCAAGGAGAAGAAACACTATGGCTCGCAAGGCATCGCTGTCTGGTTTTCCGGAGTATTTACCGGCTGAACGA